>Ga0187863_10004249_pt1 | contig 10247 bp, 7 predicted proteins | sample June2016WEW_11_1_FD_132975 | JGI IMG/M metagenome (GOLD analysis project Ga0187863, IMG submission 132975) | Peatland microbial communities from SPRUCE experiment site at the Marcell Experimental Forest, Minnesota, USA - June2016WEW_11_10 | ecosystem: Environmental > Terrestrial > Soil >...
CACATTTGCGCTTGGATTACAACCAACCCGAAAGCCAAACCTCCGATCCCGTCAACTGATGAGAGGAGAAGCCCAAGACGCTCAACCACTTTTCCAAGAGATTTCGCCGCTCCGGTTGAATTGCGGACCATCCCATTAGTAACGAAAGAGTAATTGAAGGGTAGGGGGTAATACGGGAACAGTCTCCCATCAGGCGCGTGGATTCGTCACGGAACCCGAAAGTTGTGCGATCCATCCAGCTTCGGTGACGAGTATGAATGATTTCGCGAGGGCACGGCAAGAGAACCGTTAGAGGTGATTTGCACTCCCGGATCCGCAAGGGACGTATGATGATTTTTGCACGAATAGCTGCACTGAACTCTTCGCTGTTTCTGAGTTGGTCCGACATCAGTCTTGGTTAGCCCGGGTCCTTTTCGCAGGAGTATGGTTCCGAACTGAGTCTGAAATCGCGGTACGGCTTGCCTTTCTCGGATCGGCGGAATTGGAGAGACTGAACATGAGGGAAAAGCTTGCCCTATTCTTGATTGCCTTCACGGCGCCCGCGTTGCTCTGCCACGCTGCCGGCGGACAGGCCCCAGATGATCTCTACATCTCCCCCTCGCGTCCTGTCCCGGTAGGAAAAGCCCCCGGGATGAAAGTAAAACTGGTCAAGGACGCGTCCGAAGAAAAGGTCTACGCGGTGATCTTTTACAAGGGGGACGATGCAATGAGCGGCCTGACCGATTTTGCCATTCAGAACAAGATCCGGGATGCACATTTCACAGCGATCGGCGCCATCAACGGCGCAACGCTGGCGTGGCTCGACCCCGCAGCTAAGGTCTATCACCGCATCTCCGTCGCCCAGCAGGTTGAGGTCCTTTCCCTCATCGGAGACATGTCCACCTTCAACGAAAAGCCCATCGTCCACATGCATGCGGTACTCGGCAAGCCCGACGGCACCACTATTGGTGGCCACGTCTTCGAGCTGGACGTGAACCCCACGTTGGAGGTCATGGTGACCGTGAACATGATTCCCCTTAAGAGGAAACCCGACGATGCTTCGGGCATGAAGGTGATCGATCCGGCGCAGTGATCGCGCCGACCTTGGGACGAAGTAAGGGCGCTTTTGTTTCAGCTCGTTTTGGGGACCTGTCTATGCCGAACAGCAGACGAACCTTTATCAAGCAGGCATCCGGTTTTACAGCGGCCTGTATCGCAGATCTCGACTTCGACAGCGCGGTCGATGCATCTTCCTCTTCGCCTGCCAACGGCGCAACCGACAGCCCTTCAGCAGGATGGTACGACCGCCCCATGCGCTGGGCCCAACTGGCCTTTGTCGAGGACGATCCCGGCAACTACGATCTCTCCTTCTGGCTCGACTACTTCAAGCGAATCCATGCGGATGCGGCCTGCCTGAGCGCAGGAGGTGTTGTCGCCTTCTATCCGACCGAGATCCCGCTCCACTATCGAAGCCGATGGCTCGGAAACATGGACACCTTCGGCGACATCGTTGCCGGATGCCGCAAGCTTGGCATGAACGTGGTCGCACGCACCGATTCTCATGCCTGCCACCAGGACGTGTACGATGCGCATCCGGATTGGATCGCGGTCGATGCACAGGGCAACAAGCGCCGCCACCCTTCCGATCCCGAGTATTGGATGACCTGCGCTTTGGGGCCTTACAACTTTGACTTCATGACCTCAGTGCATCAGGAGATCATGCGTAAATACCGGGTCGACGGCATCTTCACCAACCGTTGGTCCGGGTCCGGCATGTGCTACTGCGAACACTGCCAGAAGAATTTCCGCTCTTTCTCCGGCCTCGATCTTCCGCGCACCTTCGACCCACAGAATCCCGCGCAGCGCCAGTACATCGTCTGGAACCAGAAGGTGCTCTTCGATCTTTGGCGACTCTGGAACACGAAGATCCGCGAGATCAATCCAGAGGCCAGTTACATCGCCAATGCCGGCGGCGGCGCTCTCAGCCCGCTCGACATGAAAACCATTGGAGAACTGGCGCCTATACTCTTCGCCGATCGCCAGGGAAGAAGTGGCGTCATGGCGCCGTGGGCAAGTGGAAAGAATGGAAAAGAATATCGGGCTACGCTCGGAGAAAAACCCATTGCAGGAATGGTCAGCGTTGGTTTCGAAGAGAAGTATCGCTGGAAAGACTCAGTTCAGTCAGGTGACGAGATTCGGCTGTGGATGGTGGACGGGATCGCGCAGGGCCTTCGGCCCTGGTTTATCAAGTTCAATGCCAAGGTCATCGATCGTCGATGGGTGCCTGTCGTCGAGCAGATTTACCAATGGCACTATGCCAACCAAGCTTATCTTCGCAACCAGAAAAACTTCGCCCGCATCGGTATGGTCTACTCGCAGCAAACGGCGTGTTTCTATGGCGGAGAGAAAGCCAAAGCTCTCGTCGACGACCCTGCGCTCGGCTTCTACCAGGCGCTCATCGAGGCACGCATTCCATTCGAGATGGTGCACGATCGACTGCTCGACAGCGCGCACACCGCCCAGTTCCGCACCTTGATTCTCCCCAACATCGCCGCACTCTCCGACTCGCAGTGCCAGCAGATCCGCGACTTCGTCGACGCCGGCGGCAGCGTCGTCGCAACGTATGAGACGTCTCTCTATGACGAATGGGGCGTGCGCCGCCCGGACTTCGGGCTGGCTTCGTTGTTCGGAGCTTCCTTCGCTGGCAGAGTGCAAGGACCAATGCTCAACTCCTATCTCGCGCTGCAAAAGGATCCTGCCGCAAGAGCCTACCATCCTCTGCTCAAAGGACTCGAAGATGCGACAAGGATCGTCAACGCCGCCAATCAGGTGGACATCAAGCCTCTGGTTCAAATCCCTTTTTCGCCGCTGCAAATCATCCCCAGCTATCCCGACCTTCCCATGGAGGCTGTCTTCCCTCCGCCGGTCACCACGCACAATCCAGGCGTTATCCTGCGCGAATCGGGCCGCGGCCGCGTTGTCTACTTTCCCGGAGACATTGACCGCACCTTCTGGGAGGTGCTCAACGTCGACCACGCCAAACTGCTGCGCAATGCCGTGCTTTGGGCGACCAATGAACCTGCGCCCGTGACGGTCGAAGGACAGGGAGTTCTCGACATTTCCGTATGGGGACAGAAAAATTCGATGACCGTGCATCTGGTGAACCTCACGAATCCCATGATGATGAAAGGACCTGTGCGCGAGGTCATTCCGATTGCAAACCAGCACGTGCGACTAAGAATTCCCGAAGGGCGTCGGGTGGCACGAGCACAACTCCTGGTGGCGGGGAATTCAAGTCCATTCAGGAGTGAGCAAGGTTTCATCGTCTTGAATGTTCCCTCGGTGGTCGTGCATGAAGTGATCGCACTCGATCTTGCAGCCAATGCTTAGCCCCACAGCGGCAGCAAGCGACTGCGACAATGGACCAGTTGCGCATGGGCCGATCGCTGGCTTGTGCCGCAACGGATGAGAATCCACTCACGCGGCTACCGTCCCCGGGTAATGCGACACCTCCACAGCGCTAAGCCGACTTGGGGCTGAATCAGTTGGGCTCAGGGATCACGCGCGCATTGTGCGCTGCCGTCGGGTGGTTCACTTTCGATCTGCGCCCCTCGTTCAGAATCCGACTGTGTGCCTCCGGCCAGGTAGGAGTTCAAAATGCGTATTGGTGGCATTCTAGAATTCAGTATTGCGAATTCGCAAACATATGCCCGACCCGCATAAGCTTGGCGGTCCACTGGAGGTACACGATGCAACGTGTGTTCAACGCCGTGATGCGAGTGATTAGCAGCATTATCGGTATCCTGATGGTTTTGATGGGAGGGATCTGGATCCTGCAGGGGCTAAATCTTGCGTGGGGATCCCTCAGTCGCAGCTTCATGCAAGGCGACCAGCATTGGGCATTGTACGGCGCAATCATGTTGATTATTGGAGTATGTCAGATCGTTTGGAGCAATATTCGCCAACGCGGATGAGACTCCGATCGTAATTCTTTGATAGAGGAACCGGAGCCTTATCTCTTGCGAGCACGTCCAACTCGCACGCTCGTGCTCCACGCAACAATTGCTCGATTTTCAGGGCTTGATATTGGGCCAGCGGAGTGGGTTATCATCGCTGCGTTATGAGAATGAAGATGGTCGTACTCCTGGTCTTCCTGCCATCAGCGGTTTACGCTGGCAATGTCGCGCGCTTCAACGGCGCCTGGGACGCAACATTAAATTGCCCGAAATCGCCCGACGGAGCCAAAGCCTTTTCGTTTGAATTCGACGTGCAGATCAAGGATGGTGTGCTGCTCGGCGAACGTGGCACGGAAGGCCAGCCGGGCTGGATGCGCCTTGGAGGTCCGATCAACGATGACGGTTCAGCTTCCCTGATCGCAGAAGGAATAACCAATCTCTCGGAATACGCCATCAATCACGCGCAGAAAGGGACACCGTACAAACACGCAGTCTCGGCGCAGTTCGGGGCGAAGCATGGTACCGGGAAATGGATCACCGTTCGCACCTGCGATTTCACTTTCGATAAAACGAAGACAGATTAGCTCTGCCGCAGCATAAAGACGCATTTACCCGCCAAATACCGGTTGTCGTGAGTCCAGCGGCCCGCCGCCCTGGCACCGGCGTGCGCGTCAAACTGTTGCTCAAAGAGTAGTTTACGCATTGCGGGTGACTCGACAGGAATGCGGGGATTGCCGAATCATCGCGCAGGCGAGTACAGCGACAAACGCGACCTTAATCACTATCCTGGCAATCCCCTTGTTGACGATGCGGGAATTGACCAGCGAAATCACCGCAATAGTGCAGCCGCAACCAGACAGGCCGTCAAGATGAGTCGTTGACAGCGCCGCACTCAAAAGGTCAAGCGGTTACAGGCTTTCCGAGCGCGCGTTCGATCCGCGTTTGGAGACTGTTCAGCAGCCCACGACTGGACACCTCGCGGACAGGCTGCGGTGCAGGAATATAGGCTTCCGGTTCGCACCGGACCGACTCATCGGTCGACTTGTTTTCGTCGAAAGCTATTGGTCTAAGAGCCTGGACCGCCGCTTCCAGTTGGACACTGCGCACACGCAGCAAATCCAACTGTTCGGTAATTTGGCCTAGTTCGACCCTTGCCGCATTGAGAGCGTGACTATATGTTTGGTTATTCTCGTCTATTCCCATGAGGCCCCCGGTTATTCAGTCTACCGCCGGAGATCGCGGAACTCTGTCACACTAACGCGGAAATCCGTCACACTAATAGGTCACTTTTCGCTCATTTACAGGCCAAAACGGCAAAGTCGATTTGAGAAATCGATTCGCCACGTCGACGAAGGCCCCAGGTTGTTAACCAAAGCAACCCCCAAATCAATTGGAGAAGCTAGATGCGAATTCCTTATTCCTTGGCTGACTGCGTGGAGCGCGGAGGTCAACCCGACAGGGATCATCAATCTGAGCAATTGAATGGGCGAGAAGTATCGTTCGGTTGACACGCCACTTTCATATGCGCCAAAGGAAGCTCGCCTTCCGAAAGACCTGTGACTTGCTCGCCATGCGGCGATGTAGTCTCAACGTAAGAGTATCCCTAACCAGAGCATCCCTCACTCGATTTCACTTTACGCGCGCAACCATGGCCTGACCTCCGTCCTGAAAAACAGCCTCCAAGCTGTTGCGATCGTTGCGTCGGGATGCATTATGCTTGCTGGTTGCAAAGGGAGAGAAATGTTCCTAAAGCGTAGAGACTTTCTCATTCGCGGCGCGGCAGCAGCTGCGGCGCCGGTTGTGGTCAAGAAGGCCATATTCGCTGCGCCCGCGGTGGAGGAACAGTCCACAGCGCTCGGGTCGGCGCAGATCATCTGTTGCGCCAGATCGGTCCCGGTGCCGATTCAGTCAGGGGGGTCCGCCGAAGGAATTGCCTCTTCGTCCGACGGGCTAAGGGACTCTACGCCGGATCTTCACAGTGTCTTTGCGAAAGAATTCACTTTAGGGGAGGTTCCCTCCAGCGCCATCCTCCATCTTTTCGCATTTACCCGGTATCGGTTGTATGTGAATGGCGATTACATCGGCCGTGGCCCTTCCCGATATCAGAATCAGCGGCCCGAATATGACTGCCGCGATGTCCGCCAGTGGCTGCAAGCAGGGCGAAACATCCTTGTGATTCTGGTTCATCGCGATGCTCCCACCGGGCGTATCATGCGACACGACCTCGGCCTGATCGCCGTGCTCGAGCTGATGCTCAGCGGAAAGCAGGCGGTCATCGCCACTGATTCCTCTTGGCTTTCGATGCCGGAATTGTCCTTCGGCCCGCGTGCGCAGGCATGGTCCTCAATTGAAGAGAGCATCGACGCGCGCAAGACCACCGATTGGACGCGGCCGGATCTTACGCAGCCCGTGTGGCAATCTTCGATCGCCCGAGGCAGCGGAAACGTCCCGTTCTTCCCGCGCAGCATTCCGTTGCAGCTTGAGAGGGACCGGGATTGGACTTCGAAGACTCAGGCGTTGCCCATCGATCTCGTAGCTGGCAACGAGATCGAATTCAGCCTCCCCGAAATCGCGCAGGCATTTCATCGGTTGGAAATGGACGCCGAAGAGGGCAGTGCATTGAAGATTTCCTATGCTTTGCCGCAGGGGGAAGAAAGCGGGAAATGCACATATGTCGCTCGCGGCGGCCTGCAGACGTGGATGGGCGGCGATACATTTGCCTTCCTGCGGCTTCGCCTCCGCGTAGCAGCGGGGCACATTCGCCTCACGCGCGCGGCGGCCTGCGAGGTGCGTTATCCCTTCGAACGAGCCGCATCGTTTGCGTGCAGCGATCCCTTTCTGACCCAGTTATGGGAGATTTGCGCACGTTCTCTGGAGGTGTTGAGCGAGGACTCCTACGTCGATTGCGCGGACCGGGAACGTGTCGAATGGACCGACGACAGCCCGCCGGCCTTCGATTGCACGCGTGTGATGATGCGCGGCCCGAATGAGGAGATGGGTTCATCAACGAAGACTCACTGGGGCGATTCCCGTCTGCTGGGCGGCCTTCTGCGACGCATCGCGCTCACCCAGCAGCCGGATGGTCAGCTTAAGGCGCACAGCTGCTCTGAGCGATTCGATATTCACGCCATCATGGAGGACCGTACCTGCGACTGGGTCGTGCTGTTACGGGAGTATCTGGAAAGTTCTGGCGACGCGGACCTGGTGCGTGCGCTGTGGCCCACGTTGACCCGATTGCTGGACTGGTACCGCAAGCGGCGTACGGCTCGAGGCCTGGTTCTGGCGCGGGAGTGGGAGGTGTGGGACAACCCTCTTCGCTACCAGGTTTGCGAAGGCGCCGGTTTGAATGCGATGGTGCACCGCGCGCTTGTCGACGCTTCAGCCCTCGCCCGCATCATCGGCAATGAAAACGAAGCAGAGGAACTCAGGCATGAGGCGCAACAACTGCAGGTGGACTTCAACCGGCTGCTTTGGAACGAGCGCGAAGCCGCCTATAATGGGGCCCTTTTCGGACCTGGCTCCGAGGTTCGCCCGCAGCAGGGCCACCCATTTACAGGCAAGATCGTTGACGGCTGTTTCGGCCCAACCGCTCAGGCAAACCTCTTTGCGCTGTATAGCGGAATCGTTCCATCTGAGCGCATCGACACGGTGAGAAGGTGGATCCTGCTTCATCTTGATGATGTGCGCGGACCGATGTCGCACTATTACCTCTTCAGAATGCTGTACGAAATGGAGGATGCGGAGCAGGACGCTCGCGTCCTTCAGCTCATGAAAACAGGTTGGAAGAATCAGGTTGACTCCGAATGGCAGACGACTTGGGAGGATCTGGAAGAAAGCGAAGGTTCCAAAGTACATATATATGGCATGCACCCCGGCTATTTCCTGACCGCCTTTGTCCTAGGCGCACGAAGAGAGGGTCCCTTGGAGCGGCGAACGATCCTGATCGAGCCCAGATTCTCAGGCATCAATTGGGCGAGGGGTGTCTGCGTGACTGAGTTCGGCCCGGTCAAGATTGAATGGAGAATCGATGACGCTCGAGGCTCCGAAATTGTCTGCACCGCGCCCGACGACGTCAAGACAAAGCTTCGACTTCCCTTGCGAAGCGCAAGGGGAGTACTGGAGGTCGACGGAAAAGCAGCTCCCGGACGGCGCGATAACGGGTGGGTCGAAATTGAGTTGGGAGGTGGGCAACAGACAATTCGGTGGCAATGACCGAGCGGAGCGGCTGGATGGCACTTGCCGTCACAACGCGCAAAAGCGAGGGCAGTGTGAGTCACGGAAGTGAAAGAACTCCGCGAGCGCGGGGCTCTGGAGCACGAGCCTGCAGACTCCCACAACCTTTATTCCACCCAAGGTAGAAGTGTGCTCGGTTTTTCTTCGAGCATTCGAGCGAGTGCTGTCGACTTGCGACAGGAATCTCATGCCCGCATGCCGGGCTGGGTTCCGCTGAGGCCCCGGAGCCTGCGGCGTTTTCAGTATCTAATGTTGCCGAAGAGACGTAAATCGCTCCGATTGATGCCGCTATTCTCCGCCAAACCATTTATTGAGGCGCATTTCGCGCCCAGGAGTCGGCCTCCGGGAGGTCCCCCAGCTCACCGAAAGTTTCAGGCGTGGGCGAGAAACCAGGATTCGATCAGGAGAGGTGTGCGGCGTAAATCGATTCGACGAATCCCATCAGCCATGTGTCGTTGGGGGGATTCTTCAGGAGGGACGAGTTCACCAGAACGACGAATTCGGTCTGATGCGGCAGGAAAAATACCGTGGCCTGCTCAACGCGAATGCCGTCGTACCAATAGCCATTTTTTCCATAGATGGTGCCATCGCCGGGATTGGTGATCATATCGATGCCAAAGCTGTCGTCCAGCATCTTCTGAGCCAGTCTCCGCTTTACGATTCTCCCGGAGCGACGGAAATCTCCCATGAAGCGGAGTATTTCGGTGGTGGAGAAATGCCATCCAGCAGCCCCTACAGTTGTCGAATGATCTCCTGAAGCCCAGCCATTGTTGGGGGGTTTGGGAAACGCGTAGGCCAGGGCGTCGCCGGGAATCGACATGAAGCGGGCGGTCTCGCCGGAGATCAGCACTCTCTTTTTGACGTACATCTGGTAGGACTGAATTGAGAGCAGGTCACGCGCGGCATCTGTTGCCGGCCAGGCGTTTACATAGGTATATGTTTTCACTCCGTGCACGCGTTTGAGCGTGGTCATGAGAAGCGTTGCAAGCAGAATGCGGCACAGCGAGAAATTCATGTTTTCGTATTGATACACGCCGACGTTGACGGCGCTGACACCCGTATTCACGAGGGTCTCCATGCTGGCCCAGTCGGTTGCCGCGGTTCGAATCCCGGATTTATGAGTCATGAGCTGGGCGAAAGTGATGGCCCCGATATTGGGGCCCTGGGTCCAGAACGGAGGCAAATACCCACCGATGGCCTTGCTGGGAGAGATTTCGAGATCGTGCAGCCGCCGGGTCATTGCCATCGCCGTGACCAGCTTGCTGATGCTGGCGACATGCTGAATGACTTGATTCGTCCAGAGTTTGGATCCGGGGTCTGCGGGGTCGATGGCATAGCCATTCACGCGCGTTTCGCGACGGCGGCCCGAGTGATGAGGATAGCTGATCTCAATCGCAAATCCCTCCGTCTGGGTGCTCAACTGGCCGGCCAGATCGTCCAGGAATGCCGTTCGGTCTAATTTCTTGGCGGCGGCCTTTTTAGCAGCCTTCTTTTTGACGCTCTTTTTCGCGGCTCTCCTAGCGGCAGAGCGGCGAACTGGCGCGTTGCGTGCAGCAATCTTTTGGATTTCCCTAGTCTGACGACTCTGGAATTTTCTCTGCAAGGCAACGGTGTCCGGCGCCGATGGTCCCGTGCCATGAGCGGCTATTGCCTTGCTGTCCAGCACGATGGGAGTGGTGAGTCCGGGTAATTTAATGGTCGATCTCGTGGCCATTGGGGGAAGCCCTCCATTAGTGCTAAGCATTCTACCTCGAATTGGCTTGCGGGAATTCTATTTGTGATTCGAATGCGACTCGAGGCGACAGAAGCGGTGATAACCCCCATCGACCGCCTCCGCTCTACGCCGTCTATTAAGAACTGCCAAGGGCATCACGGGCGCGCGTATCGGTGTTCCCTGTGAGTTCGGGCACCGCAGAAGACGCGCACTGACGCCAATTCGTCGATTCGCTCAGCGATGACGCATCGGTAACGGAAAGCGTGCAAATGGCCTTTGGCCAGACAGGATGCGAAGGAACGCGAGTCGCGCGATCATTGTGGATGCCGGTTGGGTGACAGCTACAGCCCGCGCCGACATTGGTG
>Ga0187863_10004254_pt1 | contig 10241 bp, 10 predicted proteins | sample June2016WEW_11_1_FD_132975 | JGI IMG/M metagenome (GOLD analysis project Ga0187863, IMG submission 132975) | Peatland microbial communities from SPRUCE experiment site at the Marcell Experimental Forest, Minnesota, USA - June2016WEW_11_10 | ecosystem: Environmental > Terrestrial > Soil >...
CGGAGATGCGCAGGCCGGTGTAGACGGAGAGAAAGACAAAGTCCTTCGCATCTTCGCCGCCCCAATTCCGGCGCGGCGGTCCTGGCGCTGGCCCAAGGACATCGCAGGCATCATAGATCCGCAGCAGTTCTTCGTCGGTGAATGGAGCCTTGGGAAGGGTTATGGACGAGCCTTGGGGCGCTTCAAGGTCGCTAGAGATGTCCTTCGCGATCCACTCGCGCTTGAGGCAGAATTTGAGAAAGGCTTTCAGCCGATCGAGCTTTTTAGCTTTTGCTCGGATGCCATCCTTCCACGAAGCATAGAAACGATCCATGTCGGCAACGGTGAATTGATCTACGCAAACGTATCCGCGGTATTCGGCATAGGCCTTGAGCTGATTGGTGAAGGTTTGATACTTGGCGTAGGTCGCAGGCTGAATGCTGCGGTTTTTGCACTTTGCCAGGAAGGCTTCCGTGGCTTCTAGGATAGTGATGCGCGGCGTCTCCCTGTCGCTGACGGGGCTGGAGAATGAGGGTTTCGTGGCGCTGGCCATGGCCGGCGCGGCGTCTACCCAGCTTCCGGCTTTCTCCAGATCGTCGAGGACGGCCTTGGCGGCTTCCCACTCCCATCTTCCTGTGCTCTGCCTGCGAAAACGTCCTGCGAGCGTTCCAGACGCGGCTATTGGGCACTCGCAACGCTTCCAGCCCTTCTTGCGTTCATCATGTTCGCTGCTGTGGAGTTGTTCGGGATGACCGGCTTTGCAATCGCGGCGATGGCGTCGGTAGAGCGCGAGAGCCATGCTGCATTGTACCACCTTGCACCACGAAAATCTAAATTGGCTGTAAGTGATTGAAAAAAGGCTGGGGCGGCTGGTGGGATTTGAACCCACGACATCCAGAACCACAATCTGGCGCTACTACCAACTGAGCTACAGCCGCCGTGTGTCTCTAGTTTAGCATTTGGCGCCAACCGAAATCCCTAAACTAGAGCGCCTCCCAGCTCTACAGGCGATTCCGAACCTGGTTCAGGACCACCTGGACCCGGTCGACAGTCTTGGCATACGCAGGGCCCAGTTTCCGATAGATCTCCAGCGCCTTTTCAAGCGCGGGAGCGGCTTCCCGGTATCGCTTCAAACCCACCAGCGCCACGCCAAAATCCTCCAGGCATGCGGCAGCCATGGGATGCACCTCAGGAAGATGGCCGTTGTGGATTTCTTCCAGGGCTTCGCGCGCGTGTTGTTCGGCCCGGTTGAACAGGGCCGCCTGGTTGTAAACGTGGGCAGAGGCCTCCACGTAGCGCGCCAGCATTAATCCAGACTTGTAAGTCCTGCGTATTTCCGGCATGGCGGCGCGGATCTGCGGCACAGCCTCCGCTGATTCGCCGGCGTCAGCTCGGTATCGCGACCATTCCATCGCCGCTTCCGCCGTATCGGCCAGATTGTCCCGGTTGAACGCGGACGTTAATTCGTAGTTGCGGCGCGCAAACTCAGCCGCGGCCGGGAAATTCTGTTTGAGAAAGCTCGATCGCGCGAGGCCTGTCCAGGCGTCGAACGTTTTGCTGTCGGCGGCCAAGGCTCTCTGGAACAGCGCTTCCGCCGCATCAAAGTGTCCCTCCTCCATCAGGATCTCGCCCTGATGCGTCCAAGCCGCAGGCAATTGGTCCCGCGGAATGCTTGGTTCCCGGGCGGCAAGCGCGACGGCCTGATCCAGAAGCGCGGCTGCCTCCGGAAGGCGATAGAATCCGGACAAAACTCCAGCCAGGTAGACCTTCACGCGAAACACAAGTGCCGGCGGAGCATCCTGACCGGCCCGCCGAAGCTCTTCGAGGGACCGTTGATAATAATCGGCCGCCGCGTTACCTTCCACCCTCTGCGCATTGATTCCGAGTACCAATAATGTGTCTGCGGCATCCACGTGCCGTCCGAGCTTTTGAAACAGACCGAGCGCTCTTTCCAACTGCGCCCTGGCTTGATCCGGTTTTTCCAGCGTTACATAACTCGCGCCCAGGCTAGCGCGTAGCGTGGCTTCAGCCAGCGGATCGTTCTTCCAGCTCGCTTCGATGCTGGGCTCAGCCGCATTCAGCATCTGGATCACGGTTACATCGGCTCCGCCTGTTTTGAAGCCGGAAGTCAGCATACCGCGCAGAAACTTCGTCACGCGCGCTGATTTCTGCGCTTCCTCCCGCGCCTTCTGCGCCTCTGCCTTAGCCACTTGCGCCTGGCGCACAGCCAATAAGGTAGAAGCCGAAAGACCCATCACGAAAACCGCCGCTGCGCTGACTGCCATCCAGTGCCGGTCCACAAATTTTCCCGCGCGATACAGGAACGTCTGTGGATGCGCTTCCACCGGCCGGCCCTCCAGCAAGCGAAGGACGTCCGCGGTCAGTTCCGCCACCGTCGAATAGCGCCGCGCCGGATCGTTATCCAGAGCCTTGAGCAGAATCGCGGACAAGTCGCCGGCTAGCAATTGACGCAGCCTCTCTGGCGATAGCGAGCGCAGTGCGGGCGCCTCAGCCGTCACTGCCGAAGACGGCGCCGTCGCAATGGCGTGCCCGGCCGCGCGCCGCAGCCCGCTCATCACTGTATTGGGATCTCCAAACGGCCACGCGCCCGTCAGCAGTTCATACAGAATCACACCCAGCGAGAAAACATCGCCAGTCACGCTTGACCGTTCGCCCCGCAACTGCTCCGGACTGGCATATCGCGGCGTCAGCATCCGCGCGTGCGTGACAGTCGCGCCGGGGCCTTCTGCCAGGAGCGACGCCGTTCCGAAATCCAACAGCTTGACCGCGCCATCGCTGGTTACCAGAACATTAGCGGGCTTCAGATCCCGGTGCAGGATCAGGTTGCGATGCGCATGGTCCACCGCCTGACAGACTTCGAGGAACAAACGGAGGCGCGGCGCTATTCCCAGTTTTCGCTCGTCGCAATAGCGATCCAGCGTCTCCCCTTCCACATACTCCACCACCAGATAAGGATGGCCGGAGGGCGATACGCCGGCGTCCACCAGCGCCGGGATGTTGGGATGTTCGAGTGATGCCAGGAACTGCGCTTCGGTCTGGAACCGCCGCAGGAAATCGTCGCTCGCCAAATGCGCGGCCATCACTTTTACAGCCACGCGCTTGTCGAACCTGCCATCCACCCGCTCCGCTAGATACACCGCGCTCATACCGCCGCGGCCCACCAGGCGCACTACTCGATAGGCCCCAAACTGCTCGGTTGGTATGGCAGGTTCAGGGCTCACCTGAGGCGGCTCAGGCTGCGTAGCCATCGCGTCATGTGCCGTCAGCAGCGAAGCGACCTCGGCTATGAGCTCAGCATTGTCTTGACATCGCCGGCGAAGCCAGGCTGCCCGATCCGCGCCTTCCGTTAGCAGCAGCGCTTCGTGGAAAATCGGCTGCACCTGGTTGATGGCGGGCATGGTCAAACCTTCCAGTAGTGTCGCGCAAAACGCGCGAAGGTTGCCTCATTTTACTGTGGAGGCCGGGGGCTGCTGCATTGGGACCGATGGTTTATATCAGTTACGCGGAAACCAACTGCGAATGTGGTTAAAGTTGACAGCGTCAACGCCCCGGTCGAGGAGCGTCCTCTAAAGATCTAAATCGTCCGTCAGGACAAGCATGCTGTGACGAGAGATCCTTGCGAGAGACGGAACAGACGCCAGTGTCGAATCTGCGTTCACCATGTACGTTCCGGTCGGTGCCCCTGCGGGAAGAACGATAACCGTGTGCGTCCCAGGCAGCCCCAGAGGATTTATCGGGCTAGGTGTGTTGGAGGGAGTGACCGTGTAAACTGAGTACTGGTATCCCAGCCCGGCCGCGCTGATTGCATTCACCAGGGTTCCGCCCGGTGCAGTCAGGGTGACTGCTACCGCAGGATTGTCGAGAACCACGTCGAAAATGTCGCCGCCTGTAGTAATTGGATCTGCGATGAATTGTACGCTTGATGACGCGGAATTCGGTGGTACCACAAGACTTCGGGTGTCCCACGGCATTGAGGGAACTCCGAACGTGCTGTATGGTGTTAATTGAGCGAACACAGGACAGATTCCAATCAGAAGCAAATAAGAGGACAGCCTGCGTCTCAGCATTCCAAATGGCCTTTGAAGTCTGTGGTTGTTCACCTAGGGGTAGGCGGAAGTTCGCAGATCAGAAACTGCCGAACTCCCATCACAAATCCAGCTCGATCCGTTGTATTGAAGAAAAAATATCGGTCTTCGAGGAAAGCGCTGGTCAAGAACCAGTCGGGCGCAGTCCGATTCTGAAAAGATCCGCTGAGTGCGATTACCTTTGAGCCAGTTGCGACATTGTAAACATCCGCGTAGAGGACGCCGTGGTCGGGATCTTTCGAACGTCCCGGCACGCCCGGAGAACCTGGCGTACTCACTCCCTGCTTGCCGTCATAGCTGAAGACCGCTAACCAGCGGTCGTTCGCCGACGCAATAGCCAGTGCAAGATGCTCGCCGGACTTCGCAAACTGTTTTCCTAGGTAGGTCGCACTCCTATTATCGTCGGCTCCAATAATCCCCTCCCAAAGTACCTGCGTGTCGGACCTTGTCAGTGGCTTTGCGACAGACCAATCCTCGGGTTTGATCTCTCTAGCCGGAGCGGAGTTATGGATACCGATCGCGAACTTCTCCCTGCTATAAGGCCCAAGGGCGTGAACATATCCCGCAGCTGTAACTGCGGCGAAATACAGTTCCGAGCCGCTACTGGGCACTCGAAACGCCAGTTCCTCTCGGACTTGATACCCAATAGCCGGGTCGGCGTCACGATTTGCTGGTGTCCACTGAGCAACTGGGACAGTAACCTGCCGGCAAGCGCTGCCGCCCAGGCTGACCTTCGCGTCTACCTGTGCAGAACAGGCGCTACTGATCAGTCCGGTCAAACAAGCTAGCAATAAGACCCTAAGTCCCGACCGTCCTACTCTCATATAATTGCGATCAAAACTCATAATCCTCTCAATTCCCAGGTTGTGCAACTTTAATCATATTGATCACACTCGTCGCCACACCATCTAGAAAATTTGATTCGCTGAAGTGATTTTGGTGATATTGACCTTGTAACGAGGCCATGAGCGTAAATTGTATCGGTGGAACGCCATAGTACGTCGTATATGGCGGCGTCAGTCAGCCCTAGGCGGCTAAAGCTCGAATCCCCGACGACGAGTTGGCTTTCATCGCAGAATTCTCTCATCTGGTCGACCAGCAATCTGAATTTAAGCCGAAAGGTAGTAAGCTCCTTTCCATGGAGGCTGGCCAGATTGCTGACTTCGGGTGAGGACATGTGGAGTTGTAATGAGCGTTCTGAACTGGTCGACCAAACGCTCTAATAGCTCGAAATCCTCTAAGGTGTACGCTTGGGTGCGTTTGAAGCTCAGGATTCTACTCTTGTTAGTCTTGCCAACCAAGAACAGAACCAGAAGGTTGGTGTCGATCAGCAATCCGTTTGCGCGATGCTTCTCGATCAGACCAACGGCATCGAGCATCAGATGCCCGCAACTCCCTTATTTTCATGGCCAGCACCTCCCCGGTTTCTTTGTGCACCGCGAACGTCTTGAAGTCGCGGTTCATGGAACCGGCGAGGAACCCCAAGCCCCGTCCCTGCATCCTCAGCGTGATAAGCCACACATCCTGGCCTTTGTAATCGCCTGCCTCGACCTCCTCCAGGCGGATGTCTGCAGTGCGAATCGGAGGCAGTACGCTCGTCGCAAATTGGACCGCCGCCGCAACGGCTTCTTTAATTCCAACCATACACCGAAACATTAACACATGCCGAATTTTCTAGAATCCCGACGGCCGAATCCAGAAACTCTCCACCCAGCGCTGCCCCACCGGAATACTCTGGAGCCCCGGATACAACCCAGCATGCGCCAAATTAAACGCGTTCGTGATGCCAGTCATCGGCTCAAAGCAGGTCACATTGCGAGCCTGCGGCGCATACACAACTGCCACCGGATATTTCTCGCCAAAGCGCACCGAGATTCTAGCGCCGTTCCCTTCCACCCAAAACTCATCCGCCGACGACACGCCGCCGAACACGTCATCGAGCGACCGCCCCGCCAGTGGCGTAGGATCCTCAAGTTTCACCGGCGTCGTTTCGCCGGTAGGAGTAAACTTCGCGGAAAGCGTGTAATGTTCGCGCACCGGTAGATGCACCTTCCAGCCATCGCGCGGACAATCCGGGATCTGATACCAGCAGTGAAACCCGATGGAGAGCGGCATCGGCTCGGCGGAAAGATTTTCGATCGCGATTCTCACTTCCAATACGCCACCGGCCAACCGGTAAGTCATCTCGATGGAATGCGCAAACGGAAATTGCGCCATCCATTCTGGATGCTTCCAGAAATCCAGACGGCTGGTCACTTCAGCGCCCTGATCATCAGCTTTCAGGACCGTGACGTGCCAGTCCGACGCAAACAAAAGCAGGCCGTGAATCGCCAGGCCATTTGCATCGCGCCGCAAACTGACCACATCCGGGTTCAGAAGATATTTCTTGCCGTTGGCCCAATAAGAATCGGCGTCCAAGCGATTGGCCCAAGGCGCCAGAAACGGAATGCCGGCCTGTGTGGGCTTGGCTTTCCACTCACTCAAACTTCCCGGAGGCGGCAACAGGATTACTTTGCCGTTCACCTTCATCTCGTAAGCGATATTGCCGATCGAAGGCGCAATCGAGACCTCAATGTGATGCGCGGCGTCAGCCAACCGCACGATTTCGATCGAATCCACGGCTCTCTTCTGGGCGGAGTAATTGGCAGCTTGGGTCATAAGCAGGGAAGGGAAAAAGACTAATACTGCGGCTCGTCGGATTCCCGCAGATCGAGATCGGTGTACTTTTGGCAACACACACATGTGCCGGGCGTGTAGGTTCGAATATAACAAACGTCACACCAATAAGTAATCATCAGCCGCTTGCCGTCTTTATGCACGAACATGGATCGAGTATGAATGGCATCGATCTCGAAATGGTCCGGAGAGTTGAAGTGGCCCACAGCCTCGAAGTCCGTTCCCCACAAGCGCTTGTCATTGAGAACGCCCACAGTGGCCTGATCGCCCTCGAGATAAACCAGCTTGTTAGGGCTGATTTCGAGCGCCGGCTTTTGATCGGAAGATCGCGTCAGCTTGCCGCGAATGGAAAGTCCGGGCACGCTAGCCGCCCAGGAAAGCCCCCGCGCAAGAAGGCCCGCTGTTAATAGAAAACGCCTGCGCCTCACTACTTCGATTGTAACGAACGTGGGCAAGCCGGAGGCTTACGCTACAAATAAATCGCGCCTTCCAAAAACCGCACCGCCTTACCGCTGATAGTCACGCGCTCGCCTCGATCCTCGCACCACAACTCACCCCCGCGCGCCGACACCTGCTGCGCATGCAGCTTTTTCTTTCCCAGCCGCTTCCCCCAGTACGGGATCAACGTGCAGTGCGCAGATCCAGTAACCGAATCCTCGGGGACGCCCTTCGCGGGCGCAAAGAAGCGCGACACGAAATCCACTTGCTTCCCCGGCGCGGTCACGATCACTCCAAACCGTTCCAGTTGCGCTATCTTCTCTAAATCAGGCGCGAGCTTCCGCACCTCATCCTCCGACGAATACACAGCCAGGTAATCGCGCGCGGTCAAGATTGCTTCCGGTTGCGCGCCGAGCGCGGCGATCAACTCCGGAACCGACTCACATTCCGCCGGAGGACGTGACGGAAAATCCAGCGACAGCAGATCGCCATCGCGCGTCACCACCAACGCCCCACTCTTGGTCTCGAACCGGACAGACTTCGCCGCCGGAGCTAGATCGTGAAAAATGATGAACGCCGAAGCGAGCGTTGCATGGCCGCACAGATCCACTTCCACCTTCGGCGTGAACCAGCGCAGATCGTAGCCGTCCTGGTTGGGCACAAAGAATGCCGTGTTGGCCAGATTGTTCTCGGCGGCGATGGCCTGCATCTGCTCATCCGGCAGCCATTTCTTCAACGGACAAATCGCGGCTGGATTCCCGGAGAAGACACGGCTCGCAAACGCATCCACCTGGTACACGGGAATCTTCAGGCCGCTCATGAGGAAATCTCCAGTTCCCGGCCCATCTTGAAACTGGGATGATGGCGCTTCGCGATCAACTCCGGATGCTCGAGCAGCGCTGAAACCAAAATGGGCATCGCGATGGTGGAATCGGAATGGCAAGTCACCATGGATGCGTCTTTTGCGATCTTGCCCCAGCTCTGCGCCTCTTCGAATGTGCAGCCGGAAAGGCCGCCCCAATGCGGCGCATCGGTGACGCACTGCACGGCATATTTATGCCCGGTGACGCCCGTGTTCATGATGATGGCCGTCACCTCGGTCTGTTGGACGAAATTCTTGGGAGTCCCTCCGCCGAAATAAATAACGCCGGTAGCCTTGGAGTCAGCCACGATGCGAGCGGTCTCCACCACGTCGCCGATAACGTCGAACGTAAATCGATTCCCGCCCTCGTAACGATTGGCCGCAATGCCGATTCCGATGGAACTGTCCGCTATCGCCGGGCAATACAGCGGGATGCCGGCCTTCGCCGCCGCCGAAACAATGCCGTCCTCCTTCGAATGCTTGCCCAGTTCAAGGCCCAGCAGATACAGGAATTCGCGCGTCGTGTAGGGGCGCGATTGGTCGAGGGTAGCCGCGAAGCGCCCGATCCACTGATCGTGCTCGCGAAATTTTTCCTCGTCCGCCAGCACGTCGTACATCCGGTCGATCAGATTTTCCGCCAGCAGCACGTCATCGATCGCGGCCGAGCCCTGATAGTGGAAGTTGCCCAGCGTCTCGTGCAGATCGTGAAAGAAATTCGCGCCCGTGGAAACCAGGCAATCGATCAAACGGTTTTCGATCATCCGTACCACCAGCCGCCGCATCCCGGCCGGAACCATGGCGCCCGACATGCCCATCATGATGGTGCACCGGTCACCCAGCATCTTTTTCCAAACTTCGAACGCCAAGCCAAGCTGTTTGCCCTGGAACGCCGTGCCCTGCATCCGGGTCAGGATTTCGGACGCCGTAGTGGCGCCCACAGGATCAAACGGTCGCGTAGGGTTAGAGAGAATGTGCGACTTTGAAGTTTCCGTCACGTCTTCAACGGGGACCGACGGCGAGTGAGTATGTTTCATCTTTATCCAGTGTAAGGGGAAGCTTCGAAGATTTGGGCAGGTTACTGAACGCGCGGGCGATTTTTTTCGTTCAACACCAGCTCGTCGAAAATCGCGAGCACCTGTTTTCGGTATTGGTACACGCGCTTCAGTGAATTTCGAAATCCGGTTTCATACCTGCGCGCGTTCAGCCATTTCTGCAGAAGCGGCTTGGGGACGTCGATATCGCGCCGTAAGGTGTCCGCCGAATGCCCTCTCAGGAATAACCCATAGAACATCGCTGCCTCACGCTGGGGCGCTAGTGGGTCGAAATCTTCCCGCGGTGTCATGCCGATCATATCGCCATGAAAAGAGCCAGTATAATCAGGACCGCTGCTTGAATCAAGAGGCATTCGTACTCTAAACCCACATTTTAACAGAAGGCTCCAAATTTGCCCATCCATCCTATGGGAAACTAGTGGCATGCAGAAATTGATCGCTGGCTTGCTTGTAACTTCGGGCCTCGCCTTGGCCGAAACCTGGTCGGGCACGGTGGTGGACGTAATGTGCAAGAAGAATGATCTGGCTAGTCACACCAAGGATTGCGCCATCAGTTGCGCCAAAAGCGGGTATGGCATTGTGCTTGCTGACGGAAAATTCATCAAGTTCGACGAGCGCGGTAACGTCAAGGCGCTGGCCGCCATCAAAGCCACCAGTAAAGAGAAGGATCTGAAGGCCAAAGTCACCGGCACCATCAAGGAAGACGTCATCCAAGTGGAGTCAATCCAAATTGAGTAGCCCCGCGCGAGTAGCCCCGCGCGTAAGCAAGGGGACTTAACCTGCAACAATCCTGTCATCCGGCACCGCGTACCCGCACGCAAAGTGATACACCACCTGCCGGCCCGACTCCGGGCCGATCCCTAAGTATTCATTAACCGAATCGTCAAAAAACGCGCCAATGCCCGTGGATTGAAACCCCAGTGATTCAGCCGCCAGATACAGCCGCTGCCCGATGGCGCCCGCCTGGAAATGAACGTAACGATAGCCTCGGTCGCCATGCTCTGCGGCCGCGCGTTCCAGGTCTCCAATCATCGAAAATGTGACACAAGAGTTTCCTGCCAGATCCTGGCCCAGACTGAGAGCGGCCGCCATCACGCGTTGGTCGCCGGACTTCAGAAGTTCCAGCCG
>Ga0187863_10004257_pt1 | contig 10235 bp, 7 predicted proteins | sample June2016WEW_11_1_FD_132975 | JGI IMG/M metagenome (GOLD analysis project Ga0187863, IMG submission 132975) | Peatland microbial communities from SPRUCE experiment site at the Marcell Experimental Forest, Minnesota, USA - June2016WEW_11_10 | ecosystem: Environmental > Terrestrial > Soil >...
ACGCGTTTTGCCGAGACGTTGGGACGCGCGGGCTTTGTCGACCTGGAAGCCGAAGCCACGTCGCTCTCCGGAGGCTGGCAGAAGCGGTTGGCAATCGTTGAAGCGTTGGTGCAGGCACCCGACATCCTGCTGCTGGATGAACCCACGAATCACCTGGACCTGGCGGGGATTGAGTGGCTTGAGGAAGTGCTGGAGCAGGTTGGCTTCGCCTGCGTGGTGATCAGCCACGATCGCTATTTTCTGGAGAATGTCGCCACCGAGATGGCCGAACTGAGCCGCATCTATCCTGACGGATTGCTGCGGGTGAAGGGGCGCTACAGCGTTTTCCTGGAGAAGAAGGAGGAATTTCTGCACGCGCAATCGAAGCGGCAGGAAGCGTTGGAGAACCTGGTTCATTCCGAAATCGAATGGCTGCGCCGCGGAGCGAAAGCGCGCACCAGAAAATCCAAGGCGCGCATCGGCAAGGCTGGCGAACTGATGGAAGAACTTGCGGACCTGAATTTGCGAACGCGAACGAGCAGCGCGCAGATTGATTTCTCAGCCACGGATCGCAAGACCAAGCGGCTGATCGAATTGCAGAATGTCGCATACGAAATCGGAGGTCGGCGGCTGTTTGAGGGATTGAATTTCATCATCACGGCCGGGCTGAGGGTTGGGCTGGTGGGGCCGAACGGCAGCGGGAAGACGACCCTGCTGCGCCTGTTGCGCGGAGAAGTGGCTGCGACCGAGGGAGAGATTCGTCGCGCCGACAAGTTGCGCATCGTGTATTTCGACCAGCGCCGCGAGCTCGACCCCAATGTGACTCTGCGCAGGGCGCTGGCTCCTGAGGGAGATTCGGTCATCTATCAGGACCGGGTGACGCACGTGGCGTCGTGGGCGGCGAAATTTCTGTTCAAGGGGGAACAGCTTAACCAGCCGGTCGAGCGGCTCTCGGGAGGCGAACGGGCGCGGGTGCTGATTGCGCAACTCATGCTGCAACCCGCCGACGTTCTGTTGCTGGATGAGCCGACGAATGATCTCGACATTCCGACTCTGGAAATTTTGGAGGAAAGCCTGCTTGAGTTTCGCGGCTCGCTGGTGCTGGTAACGCATGACCGTTACATGCTCGATCGCGTCTCGACCATCGTGCTGGGGCTGGATGGTCAAGGCGGCGCCGAGCGTTTTGCCGACTACTCACAATGGGAAGCCTGGCAGGCCGAGCGCCAGCAGAGCTCGCAGGCCGGTGTGCGCGTTAGCGCGCGAGCTGCGGCCACCGATTCAGCGGCATCGGCGAAGAAGAAGCTCTCGTACCTGGAAGCGCGGGAATATGCCAGCATCGAGCAGCGCGTCGCCGATGCTGAACAGGTCATGGAGGCCAAGCGGTCGGCCGCCGAAGACCCGGCGATTGCGAGCGATAGCGCGCGTCTTATGAGCGCTCACGCGGAGTTGGAAGAAGCGCAGAACGAAGTCAACGAACTTTATGCGCGCTGGGCTGAACTTGAGAAGAAGCAGCAAGCCTGATTCGAATCTGGTCAGGAGGCCAGGCAGAAAGCGATGATCGTGTTGCCGCGAGTTCCAGTACTTTTTTCAAGTTCTTCGAGCAGGCGCGATTCCAGATCGTCGGGGTCGGGCTTCATTTCGCAGGCTGCGATCTCTTTGTCGGACGCGCCCTGAAAACAGAGTTCGCAAACACCAAGGCCGTCCTCGGAACGTACTGGCGGGCCGAAAACGCGGCAGGGGATGGGGCGGGATTCGTAAAGCTCGCAGTTTCCCGTCTCTGGATCGAGCGCGGGACACGGCTCATCGTTAGCAAAATCTGCGAAGTACAACTCAGCCTCTTCTCCTTCGCTCAAAACACCGCTGACTGGATCGCCGGGAAACTCCGGCGAGAGACGGGCAACTGCATCGCGCGCACGCTCACGCACCCGGGCGGCACGCTCCGGGGCAAGCCTGTCCAGATCTGCCAGTCCTTGCCGCAAGCGTAGGGCATCGAGTTGGTTGATGGCGAACGCCCCGATGCAACACTGCGTACATCCCGGACGGCACACCAGCCATTTCCCACTGCGGTGGGTCGCGTCGGCTAGAGCGGAGTCCACGATCTGGATCAGCTTATGATCTCGAGATGGAATGCGGCTCCGCATGCTGTGAGCATAACGCGAGATCCTTCACTCCGCCTGAAAAACGGCTCCGTTCAGGATGACGCCCGAAGAAAAGACTGCGGCGGTTCATTCTTTACGTCAGCTACATTCCCAAAAGATTGTTTTGCAGCTTGGCGTAGCCGTGTTCGCGGGCCCACAGATCGAGCGGAGCGGAGGCGAGTTCGTCGACCAGCGGTTCGGCACGGCCATTCTTGGTAAGGTCGACACTCTTGATATATGTTTTGCAAACGTCGCAGCATTCGACGCGGATGTAGTCGAATTCGGTGGCGGTGAAAACCGCGAGCTTCTTGTCGTTCTCCTCGCCGCATCCTGGGCAAACGATGCGGCGAAACTCCCATTCGGCGAGGCAGAACGAACAGATCATGGAGCGCGCGCCGCCGTCCCCCATTTGCCGCAATACACCGAGGCCGGGCTTGCGACCGCAGAAGGGACACAGGGCGTACGAGGTCTGGGTCGAGCGCAGAACTGAGCGTGAACGCAGCAGTTCGGCGTAGGGCTGAAGAAAGGCCAAGGCGAGGAGTCCCTGCGCATCGGATAGAGAGTTCGACGTCTCTGTCCATGCGGCTTGCAGCAACTCAGACCAGTCCCGGCCGCGAGCGCGCAGCTCGCGGCTCAGTTCGGCCAGGGGTTTCGGGCCATGTGCTTCCGCCATGGCCATGAACGATTCGAGTCTGGAACCGACCTCCAACAGTTCAGCAGCAGTGAGATCGCGGCTGAGAGAGGCCTCGGGAGACTGGAGCGCTTTGCTCCACTGGCGATGCGAGTCTTCCTGAAATCGCGCGACGTGCACATAAAACGTGAGCATTTCGGCGGCGAAGGAATGCTGTCCGGCAAGTTCTTGTGCGCGCCGGATGCGGCGTTGCCAGGGAGAGACCGTCATGGGGCAATTATCAACGCGATTGCGGCACCGCAGCAATGAATCCCCCGCTTCGCGGCCTCGCGGACTAAAGTCTGACATAAAAGCTTTCGTCGCAGTGCTGAAAGCGGTGCGCCACCCAAAATCATGTCCTGCGTTCCGAATTGACTACTTCCGGTTCGCAGGGTTATATTTTCGGGCATCGGTTTGGATACGATTCGGTCGTTCGGCGTGGGACGCAGCGGCCGCAACCTTCAACCTCCGTATCACATCCTAGTTGCCTAGTTGGCCGAGGGTCCGCATCGCAGTCGAACGCGTTCGGTAGATTGCTGGAGGTTTCATGGAATTCTCCCGCAGGACGTTTCTTAAAGGCGCCATCGTTGGAGGAGCCGGGCTTTCGACGCTGGGCTTCGACCTCACTCCGGTCTACGCCCAAACCCAGAACCTGAAGATTGCGCGAGCCAGCGAGACGCGCAGCACTTGTCCGTATTGTTCAGTGAGCTGCGGCGTGATTATTTATACGCTCGGCGACAAGGCCAAGAACGCGATTCCGCAGGTGGTGCACGTTGAGGGCGATCCCGACCACCCCATCAATCGCGGAACACTCTGCCCTAAAGGCTCGTCGCTCGAGCAGGACATCATGAACGACCGGCGGTTGCTCAAGCCGCAGGTGCGGCGGCCAGGAGCAACCGACTGGGAAGACATTTCCTGGGAGCAGGCTTACGGCGAGATTGCGCAGAAGGTGAAGAAGACGCGCGACGATACGTTCGTGGAGACGGACGCGAACGGACACACCGTGAACCGCTGCGAAGGCATGGCCTTCACCGGCGGCTGCACCGATACCAACGAGTTCAATTATCTGGTGGTCAAAAGCATGCGCAGCCTGGGGGTCTGCTACCTGGAAAACCAGGCCCGGGTTTGACACGGCCCTACGGTCTCCAGTTTGGGGCCAACATTCGGACGCGGTGCAATGACCAATGGCTGGATCGACATCAAGAACACAGACATGATGTTGATCATGGGTGGGAATCCGGCCGAAAACCATCCCTGCGGCTTCAAGTGGGCGATTGAAGCCAAGATTCACCGCAATGCGAAGACGATCGTGGTCGATCCGCGGCTCACGCGGACCGCCGCGACTGCAGACATGTATCTTCAGATTCGCGCCGGGGCTGACATTGCCTTTCTCGGCGGGCTGATCCACTACGCGGTCGAAAATAACCGCATCGCCCATGACTACCTCGTCAATTACACCAATGCGGCGTTCATTATCAAAGAAGGATTCAAGCTTCCGGACGATGGTCTGTATTCGGGGTTTGACGCGGAGAAGAAAGTCTACGACAAATCTTCGTGGAACTATGAGGAAGGCGGGGATTTAGCTGGGAAGCCTGTTTCCGCGGGGGTTACTCCGCCCGCGCCTGCCGTGAAGTCCGCGGCCGCCGGCACGACGCCGGCGCCTCCGCCCGCGCTGCCGCCGAAGATCGCTTACGATTTGTCGCTGCAACATCCCCGCTGCGTATTTCAGCTCTTGAAGAAACAGTATGAGCGCTATACGCCAGAGATGGTCGAGCGCATCACGGGAATTCCGAAGGATCAATTCCTGAAGGCGGCGGATCTGTTTACGTCTGTCCGCAAGGACGGCGACATGAAAAAGGTCGCCACGATTATTTATGCCGTCGGCTGGACCCAGCACAGCTTCGGCACGCAGATCATCCGCACCGCGGCCATGCTGCAGTTGCTCATGGGAAACGTGGGTCGCGCTGGCGGTGGTGTTAACGCGTTGCGAGGCCACTCGAACATTCAGGGCGCGACCGACATGGCGGGCATCTTCGACAATCTGCCGGGATACTTGAAGGTGCCGACCCCGGCCGACACCGATCTTGCCGCTTACCTCAAGCGCATCACGCCCACGGTCGCGAAACCCGATCCCTGGGATTCTTTTAACTACTGGTCGAACACCCCGAAGTTTGTTGTGTCGTTTCTGAAGTCGATGTACGGTTCGGCTGCGACCAAGGAAAACGACTACGCGTACAACTACCTGCCAAAAATCGACCGCAACTATTCCTGGGTGAACATCTGGAACGACATGTACGAGGGCAAGGTCAAGGGCCTCTTCGCCTTCGGCATGAATGGCGTCATGATCGGGCCCGACTCGCAGAAAAACATTGATGCCTTGAAGAAGGCTGACTGGCTGGTGGTCTGCGAAATATATCCCGACGAGACCAGCGAGTTCTGGCGCGCTCCCGGCATCTCGACCGACGAGATGAAGCAAATCAACACCACCGTGTATCGCTTGCCGGGCGCGGGTTTTGCGGAAAAGGATGGGACGTTCGTAAATTCGGCGCGCTGGCTGCAGTGGAAGAACGTCGCGCTGCCGCCTCCGGGTCAGTGCAAACTCGACCAGGAAATCCTGGCAACTATCTTTTTGAAAGTGCGCGACCTTTATCAGAAAGAAGGCGGGAAATTCCCCGACCCGGTTCTGAACGCGTCGTTCACCTACACGAATCCGTATAACCCCTCGCTGTCGGAAGTCGCGAAGGAACTCAATGGAAAAGCACTCGTTGACATTACGGATCCGAAAACGAATGTGACCATCAAGGCAGGCCAGCAGCTTCCGGGATTTTCCTGGCTGAAGGACGACGGCACAACTCTTTCCGGCAACTGGCTGTATTGCGGTTCGTGGACGGAGGCGGGCGCACTGACGCAGCGGCGCGGAACGGAGGATCCATCCGGCTTGGGGATTTATCCGAACTGGGCGTGGTCGTGGCCGATGAATCGGCGCGTGCTGTACAACCGTGCCTCGTGCGATGTCGACGGCAAGCCCTGGGACGCGCCGCGGCGGCAGGTTTGGTGGGATGAGGCAAAGCAGTCCTGGGCGGGAGTCGACGTGCCTGACTTCAAACCCGATTCTCCGCCGAAAGATCACATGGGGCCGTTCATTATGAATCCGGAGGGCGTGGGACGGCTGTTCGTGCCGCTCGGCGGCATGCAGGACGGACCCTTTCCAGAATTCTATGAACCGATCGAGAGCCCGATCTTGAATCCGCTGCACCCGAATCAGTCCTCGAATCCGGTGGTGAAGAAGTATAAAACCGATGCCGACAAGTATGCGGTCACCGGCCAGGAATATAAGGTCATCTGCACGACGTATCGTTTGACCGAGCACTATCACTACTGGACGAAAAATAATCCGATGAACGTGCAGCTGGTGCCGGAACCGTTTGTTGAAATTCCGTTCGAACTGGCGGAGCAGATGCAGCTGAAGGGTGGGGAGAAAGTTCGAGTCACCAGCGCGCGCAGCCATTACATTGCGAAAGCCATGGTCACGCGCCGCATCCGGCCAATGAAGATCGACGGCCAGGAAATGTTCCAGATCGGCATTCCGATTCATTGGGGATTCCGCGGCATCGCGGAGGACGAAGGTAAGACGGCGAAGACTTTGGCGAACCAGCTGACTCCGACAGTGATCGATCCGAATGCGTTCACGCCGGAGTTCAAGGGATTCCTGGTGAAAGTTGAGAAAGTCTAGAGCACAGAGTAAGGAATTATGAGCGACCGCAAGACACTTCAGATTCGGCAGATCTCAGGGCACTCCGGGCCGTCGGCCGGGTTCGACATGCAGCGCGATGCAGAAGTCTGCAAGCTGATAGATACCACGATCTGCATTGGCTGCAAAGCTTGCGAAGTCGCGTGCGTCGAGTGGAACGACATGCCGTTCAGTCCGACCACCTTCGACAATACCTATCAGACGATGCCGTCCACGCGCTGGAATTTTTGGAACCTGATCAAGTTCAACGAGCACCAGCGCGAGGACGGAACCATTCAGTGGCTCATGCGCAAGGACCAGTGCATGCACTGCGCTGATCCTGGCTGCCTGCGCGCTTGTCCGGCCGATGGCGCGATTGTGCAGTACACCAACGGCATCGTCGATTTTCAGCAGGAGAATTGTATTGGCTGCGAGTTCTGCGTTTCGGGATGTCCTTATGACATTCCCAAGTTCAATCCCGCGACGAAAAGAGTGTACAAGTGCACGCTGTGCTCGGACCGCGTTGGTGGAGGACTCGAGCCCGCTTGCATTAAGGCGTGCCCCACGGGCTGCCTGAAGTTCGGCACCAAGGACGATATGAAGTACATCGCGGAGGAACGCGCCAAGCAACTGCGCGAGAATTTCGGATTCGAGCACGCGGGAGTGTACGATCCACAATCCATCGGCGGCACGCATGTGGTTTACGTTTTGCATGATGCGGAAAATCCCGAGCGCTACGGCGGGCTACCCAAGAACCCGGTGATCCCTTGGAGTTACACGGTCTGGAAGTGGCTATTCAAGCCGGTGCTAGGCACGTTCGCGCTGTTCGGGTTGGTGGGAGTCTGGTTGCACTACGTGACTGTGGGCCCATGGCGCATCCAGCCGGAGCGACCACGGAAGCCCGAACCGCCGAAGAAGAAGGAGGCTTGATGACGACTGCCATCGATCGTTTCGACGACAAGGCGCGGCAGGCTTTCGATCAAATCGGACAGAGCGAAGTATACGAAGGCGAGTTGCTGCGCCACCCCGTGTACACGCGTTTTCTGCATTGGATGGTTGCGCTCTTTTTCTTCCTCGCGCTGTTTACCGGATTCGGCATTTATCTGCCGTGGCTGTTCCGCTGGTTCATGCCCATCTTTGGGGGTGGGCCGCTCGCTCGCGAAATGCATCCCTGGTTCGGGCTGGGATTTGTCATCTTCTTCGGACTGCAAGCGCTGAATTGGATCAAGCCAATGACGTGGACTGCGGCCGACAGCAGGTGGCTGGGCCATCTGAAAGAGATTGCCAGCGGCCGGGAAATAGGAACGCCGGAGACCGGATTTTTCAACGGCGGTCAGAAAGCGATGTTCTGGGAGATCGTTGCGGGGTGCGTGGTCTACCTGATCACGGGAATTATTTTGTGGATGGGCGCGCGCACGTTCGGGCGCTGGGCAGTCGCGATTAGCTACGTGCTACACGATATTTCCGCCATCATCATGCTGGGCGGGATCTTCATCCACATTTACCTGAGCACCATCGGCGAGCCTGGCACATTTCAAGCCATGATTCGCGGCGCGGTCAGTGAAGCCTGGGCGTGGACGTTCCATCCCGCATGGTACAAAGAAGTTACTGGACGCGACCCGGAACAGGCCTGCGAGGAAGCGCGCCAGCGCGGGCAGTTTGGCGACCGGTAAACTCACCGCTCCTTCTCCGTCATCCACGCCGTTCTCCCTGCAGCCGCCTCTATCAAACGGTAATCGCTGGATTGATCTTTACTATGGATTTTTTGCGTTGGACTATCCGCCGCATCTGCTCCAAAGTAGTTGGCACATCTTCTGCAACGTCGCGGAAGACTCTCCAAACTTATTGCGGTTTGGCTTTTTCCCCACGAATGGGTTCCTGGTTTGACCTTGTCGTCTGAGTGAAGGGCCGCAACCATCGGTCGCGGCATCTGAGAATCCTGAAAAGGGATGAGGGGGAGATGTGTCGGACAAAACAGCCGTGGTAAGCCTGCGCACAGTCGCCGAGCGAGTCGGACTCGCTCCGTGTTCAGTTTCCGCCATTTTAAACAATACGCCCGCATCCATGGCCATCCCGCAAAGGACTAAGGAGCGGGTCTTCCGCGCTGCGGGAGAGTTGAATTACCGTCCGAATCTTTGGGCCCGATCTTTGCGCACCAAGCGAACTCGACTGGTTGCGGCCATCACTCCTGATATCGGCCGGCCCGCGGTTGCCCGTGTGGTCGCGGGCGTGCAAAGCCTACTGCACCGGCGGGGCTACCTGCTCGCTCTCGGAGCTTTTGATTGTGCGTCGGAATGGAACACGATCTCCGTGCAGCTTCGGCAACGCGGAATTGAAGGCATCGTCGCAATTGATGCAGTTCTGCCGCAAGAACTCGATCTGCCCGTGGCCTCCGTCGACCTTGAATACATGACTCTCCTCGAACCCTTGGCAGATGAGATGCAGACCTGGCTTTCTGACTGGGGCGCAACCGCCGCGGAAACCGTATTGCGACAGATTGAGAAAGACACGACTCCTCGCAGGATGAAAGTCGCTCCGAAACGTCCCAGCGCATACTTCGATCTACCGAATGCAGGAACCGCGGCCGAAGTGGACGTGCGCGAACGCGCGTGAAAATCTTCGGCAATTCGCGCGGATGCAAGAACCGCGATTAGCTCCGCGCTAAGGCAGCCGTGAGATCTAACGGCTCAAGCGAATCGGTCCCGAATCTCGAATCTCGTCTGCACGCCTCACCTTCGATGGTGCCTGCTGGCATGAATCGGCCCAGTGTGAGTATAGTGACGTGAGCATCCCGCGAACGTCGGTCGCCACATTCTGCCCGATCCGCGTTCCAGGAGCTTCGACGAGACCTAACGATGAACTCCAACTGGCAGCGGCCGGCATTGTTCGGAATGTTTATGTTGCTCGTGGATTGCCTGGTGGTTGCGGTTGCGGCCGCCCAGGTAGCTAGCCCGCAACCTGCCGCTCCGGCATGGAAACTAGTTTGGAGCGACGAGTTCAGCGGGCCCAACGGCTCCGCGGTCGACAACTCCAAATGGGTCTCAGAAACTGGCGGCGGAGGCTGGGGCAACGACGAACTTGAGTACTACACCAACCGCCTGGAAAACGCATCGCAACAGGATGGCAACCTGGTCATTAAGGTCGTGCAGGAAAAATACGCCGGCCCGGACGGCGTCACGCGAAATTACACCTCCGCGCGCCTGAAGACTCAGGGGAAATTCTCGCAAGCCTACGGCCGATTCGAAGCGCGCATCAAGATTCCTCGTGGCCAGGGAATCTGGCCCGCGTTCTGGATGCTGGGGAACGACATCGAAAAGCCCGGCTGGCCCACCTGCGGCGAGATCGACATCATGGAGAATGTGGGCAAAGAGCCCGCGCTGGTGCACGGCACCATTCACGGCCCGGGATATTCCGGCGAGCACGGCATCGGCGCTCCTTTCGGACTTCCCGGCGATCAGCGCTTTGCCGACGATTTTCATCTCTACGCGGTCGAGTGGGAGCCGAACATAATCCGTTTCTATGTGGACGACCATCTCTACTCGACGAGCACACCCGCAGGTCTGCCCAAAGGGGCGAAGTGGGTTTACGACCATCGGTTCTTTCTGCTGCTCAACGTCGCGGTGGGCGGCGGCTGGCCGGGAAGTCCGGACGCGACGACGGTCTTCCCGCAGACCATGCTGGTGGATTATGTGCGAGTGTATGAGCGCGCGGATTCGCC
>Ga0187863_10004264_pt1 | contig 10229 bp, 3 predicted proteins | sample June2016WEW_11_1_FD_132975 | JGI IMG/M metagenome (GOLD analysis project Ga0187863, IMG submission 132975) | Peatland microbial communities from SPRUCE experiment site at the Marcell Experimental Forest, Minnesota, USA - June2016WEW_11_10 | ecosystem: Environmental > Terrestrial > Soil >...
CGCACTTGTGTCAGCGGAATCTTAAAGAAGCCAGCAAGCTCTTCGCGCACGCTGGCCGTGCCCTGCGTCGAAGCCCAGACCGTCAGTAGCTCGGGCTTCCAGTCGGCGACGACGCCGTGCGTTTCCAGCGCCGAATGCGTCTGCACCTGGGTGACGTAATGTCCTTCGACAATGACGTCAGCGTCCTTGAATCCCTGATCGGTTTCTCCGCGGCGATGGATCGACGGACCGTGGATATTGCCAGTTTGTTGGACGTTGCTGGGGCCGCCTCCGCCGCCAGCGCTGGCTTCCTCATCCGCCGCACCGGGGAAAACATTGGGAGCATCGGGGGCGCGCGCTTTGTCCAGATCGACAACGAACGGGCTTGCGTCGTAGCGAACTTTCACCAGCGCTGCCGCTTCCTCCGCGATCGCTGGCGTGGTCGCCGCCACGGCTGCTACAGGCTGGCCGGCATAACGCACCACAGGATATTTCACCGGGTCCAGTGCGGGATCGCGCAAAACGGCATTGCCGAGGACATGCTGGATCACGTGCACGCCACGGACGCCGGGACACTTCTCCGCCGCCGAGGTATCGATGGACACAATCTTTGCGTGGGGCACGGAGGCGTTCACGAATTTTGCGTAGAGCATGCCGGGCAACTGGACATCGGACGTATAGCGCGCGCGCCCGGTGACTTTGGCCTGGCCATCGTAGCGCTCGATCGACTGTCCGACATACTTCAGATCCTTGTTAATCGGCCAGACCGGGGGCTCGGTTACGGGTACGTCGCGGGACTCCTCAGTAAGCGTATAGCCGGGGACGCCAATGGGCATCTGGACGGTCTTCTTCGTGGGCGCGGCAGCTTCGGCGAGAAGCTTGTCTTCAATGGGCGGCTTCGTCATTGTGCTCCTCCCCTATGCGTTGCGCGTGGTTCCGGCCACATCCATTGTGGCGGCGAAGATCTTCGGATAGGTGCCGCAGCGGCACAGATTGCCGGAAACGGCGTGGCGGATGTCGTGCTCCGAGGGATGCGGGTTGCGCTCCAGCAGCGCGGCGCAACTCATCACCATGCCCGGGGTGCAGAACCCGCACTGCATGGCGTCGTGCTTCACGAAAGCCGCCTGCAGGGGATGCATCCTGTCCTCCGAGGAGATGCCCTCGATGGTGGTGACGTGGTGGCCGACAGCGTCGATGGCCAGCGTCATGCAGCTGTTCACCGGCATCTTGTCGAGCCATACCGTGCAGCCGGAACAAACCCCGCGGTCGCAAACAATCTTGGTGCCGGTCATGCCCAAATGAATCCGCAGCGCCTCGGCCAGGGTGGTGCGAGGCTCGATCTCAACGGTGTGCTCGGCGCCGTTGACATGCAGCCGAACCGGGACCGGACCGGGGCCAAATTCCGTCACACCATTCGTCCCGGGGGCCGCGGTTTCGCTGCTGAAGGCCTGAACGCCGTCCAGCAAGGCGGTTCCTGCAGCGGTCAGGCCCGCACCCTTCAAAAAGCCACGGCGGGTAATACCACTTCGCGCGGAATCAGGCAGCGATGACGGCTCCGGATGTTCGTCTGGAGCCTGAGGATGGAACCCTTTGGGATCGGGCATGGGGACTGCTCCTGTGATCGGCGGGAGGCACTCCGGCTCGCGAAGTGCCGATGGGGACACTATAGCTCCGGCGGCGTTACGCCGTAAACCGTCCCGCCCGGCCGAGCGCGCGACAGCAGGCTGCAACTGGCCCCCTGGCGACGGCGTCTGGTCCCTGGTCACACGAAATATGCATGTCGCCCCAGGCAATACCGCGTTTTGTCCCAGGGGGTAGACGAGGCCGCTGATGTGGCGAAGAAAGATCGTTTATGCGCCCGGAGCTTTCGGAATTGTTTTTGCGATTCCGCTTGAACTTGTAACCGTCATACCCCAAAATGGATGACTCATCAGGCCTTTTCCGCAACTCGCCACAAATAAGCGAAATAAAGCGTGCCGACCTACGCGGCACATGCAAGCCCCTTTTGGAGGAAATGTGACCAGACGCTGTGTAGTGGTTATTGTGTTCCTGTCTGCGCTGTTCCTTGCCGGAACCAGCTTCGCCCAGATCGCTACAACATCGCTGCGTGGGGTTGTGAAAGACCCAAGCGGCGCGGTCGTTCCCAACGCGAAAATTACCATTACCAACGCGGCCACGGGCCAGGTTCTGAGCACTACCGCGAATGCGGCAGGCGAATACTCGTTCACCCAGATTCCGCCTGCGCACTACACGATCGACGTGACGGCGACGGGTTTCGGCGACCAGAAGAAAACCGCGGAACTGATCGTGGACCAGCCCGCCGCCATCGATTTCGCGATGACCGTGAAGTCGCTCGCTGAAGTCGTTAACGTCAGCGCCGAAGCGCAGACGCTCAACACCACCGATGCATCGCTCGGCGGCTCGATGGACAACGCCCTGATCCAGGCTCTGCCCAGCGAGACGCGCAATGTACCCGACTTGCTTTCCCTGGAACCCGGCGTACTGTATCTGCCCACCCTCGGCGCCTCCGAGGCCAATCCCAGCGGCGACAGCCGCAGCGGCGCGGTGAACGGCATCCGTTCCGACCAGGGCAACGTCACCATCGACGGTGTCGACGACAACGACCAGGTCTTCGGCTACGCCTTTACCGGCGTGCTGCGCGAAACCCAGGACTCGGTCGAGGAATTCCGCGTTGCCACTTCCAACACCAACTCCGACGAAGGCCGTTCCGCCGGTGCCCAGGTCAGCCTCATCACCAAGTCGGGGACCAACAAATTCCATGGCGCGGCCTACGAGTACAACCGGCCCACGTTCACCGTTTCGAACAACTGGTTCGTGAAGCAGGCGCAGCTGAACAGCAATTTGCCCAACATCCCGCCCAAACTGATTCGCAACATCTTCGGCGGCGCGGTAGGCGGGCCGATTATCAAGGACAAGCTGTTCTTCTTCGGCAACTACGAAGGCAACCGCCAGGCCGAAGATCAGGTGGTTACGCAGACCACGCCGACCGCCGCGTATCAGGCGGGGATCCTGAGCTATCCCGGCGGGACGCTGACCCCGGCCCAGGTGACGCAGCTGGATGCTCCCTGTGTCTCGGCCGGCGGCTGCGAAACAGCGCAGTACGCGCCCGGGCCCGGTCCCAATCCCAACGCTATCGCTTACTTCAAGTCCATGCCCGCCGCCAATGGTTCGACCGAGGGCGACGGCTTGAACGAGGGGTCGTTTACCTTCGCCTCTCCCAATCCGATTACCCTGAACACCAGCATCGGCCGTATTGACTGGACGCCGACAGAAAAGCACCGCGTTTTTGCGCGCGCCGGCCTGCAGAAGGACACAACCGGCTATGCTGAGCAATTTCCAGGCCAGCCTCCTTCACAAAACTTCGAAGACAACACCAAGGGAGTCATCGGAGGCGATACCTGGTCTATTTCTCCCAACATGGTGAACGATATTCGCGCTGGCTATGTCCGGCAGGGCAACAGCCTCCGCGGCCTCGGCACCAGCGACTTCGTGGACTTCCGCTTCCTGTCCACTCCCACTGCGGAAACCCGCACTCTGACCCAGTCGGTTCCCGTCACCAATATCATCGATAACTTCAGCTGGACCAAGGGCAAGCACAGCATTCAAGTGGGCGGTAACTGGCGTCTCGTCCATCAAAACCGCTCTTCCGACAATAACTCGTACAGCGGCGGCAGCACCAACCCTTACTGGCTCGGCGGCAGCCCGCCCGATCCGACGACCATCGGCGCCCCCGCGGTGCCCGGCGGATTTACCAACTCTTACGTGATTGCCTATGCGAACCTCGTGGGCACTGTTCCATACGTGGGCGATCAGTTTAACTACAAGGTCACCAGCGCAACCCAGGCATCGCTGCTGGGCGACGGCGCCCCCATCAGCCGTCACTTCAGCGCCGACGAGTACGAGTACTACCTGCAGGATGCCTGGAGGCCGACAGCCAAACTGATCCTCACCTTCGGCATTCGCCAGAGCCTTCTGCAGACCCCCTGGGAGACCAGCGGCCAGCAGGTGGCTCCCACCATCGACACGCATACCTGGTTCCTGCAGCGCGAAACGGCGGCTTTGCAGGGGCAGGTCTACGAGCCAACTCTGGACTTTGCTCCAACCGGCCCCTTCTACGGCAAGCCCGGCTTCTGGCCCAAGGCCAAGAACAACGTCGCGCCCCGCTTTGCTCTGGCCTACTCCCTCAACGACAAGACATCCATCCGCCTTGGCGCTGGAATCTACTATGACCACTACGGCGAAAGCCTGGTGAACGCCTTCGATCAGCACGGCGCCTATGGCATCAGCAGTTCCATTGGCAATCCGGCCGGAGTCTATAACTCGGAAAGCTCGCCGCGCTTCGTCAATCGCACCACGTTGCCTTTCAGCAACGGCACGCCGCCGCAAACCGCTACTTTCCCCTATGCTCCGCCCAGCGGTCTCTCTGGTTTCTCCATTACCTGGGGTCTGGACAGCAAGCTGAAGACTCCTTATACCGAAGCCTTCAACCTCTCAGTGCAGCATCAGTTCCCCAAAGGCTGGACGCTCGAAGCCGACTACGTCGGCAACATGGGACGGCACCTGATCCAGAGCCTGGACCTTGCCGAGCCGCCGGATTATGTCGATCCAGGCGGTGGCGGCGACTACTACTCCGCCGGTACGCAGCTCTCGCGTCTGGTCGACCAGAACGGCGGCGACAACACGGCGTCAGTTCCGGCCATCAAGTACTTCGAAGATGTCTTTCCCTGGATGGCGGGCTTCGACTACGCCGGCGAAAGCGCGACGCAGGCCATCTACATGAACGAGTGGGCTCCGTATCGCTCGAACCTGGGAGCGACAACCGCGCTCTCCGATCTGGATTTCTACGGTCCTCTCATCGGCTTCTATCCGGCGCCCGCCAACTACCAACCGCATTTCTGGCAGGGCCAATTCTCTTCGCTCTACGCCTTGTCGACTATTGGCATGAGCTACTACAACGCCGCCCAGGTGGTTCTGCGTCATCCCAGCGCCCACGGTCTGCAGTTGGACGTCGCCTGGACCCTCTCCAAGTCCCTTGACTACGGGTCGGACGCCGAGCGCAGCACCGAGTTCGGCACCAGCGGCTCCGGTGGCTCCTTCAGCGACATCCTCAACACCTGGCGTCCCTACCTCAACAAAGGCGTGTCCGATTTCGACACTCGCCAGTTGCTGACCGTCGATGCGGTTTATCAGCTTCCTTTCGGCAGAGGCAAACAGATGCTGAGCAGCGCCAACGGCTTCGCGAATGCGCTGGTTGGCGGCTGGTCGCTCTCCGGCATCAACCGCACTACCACCGGGCTGCCCTTCTCGCTCTCTGAGCCGGGCTGGACCACCGATTGGCAGATCGAAAGCTTCGCCGTCACCACCGCTCCGATTAAGCTGAGGCGGCACTTCGACGCGAATGGTGACCCGCAGTTCTTCGACAATCCGGGTGGCGCTGGCTATCCTTCCGGTGGCATCAACGACGGTATCAGCACCGGATCGCCCGTACGCCTGCCTTATCCGGGTGAAGCCGGTGATCGCAACAACTTCCGGGGCGATGGCTTCTTCGACATCGACACCGGTCTCAATAAATCCTGGCAGATTCGCGAATATGGCTCGCTCAAGTTTGCCTGGGAAACTTACAACACCACCAACACCGTTCGCTTCGATCCAGCTTCCATTGGCGGCCAATTGACGTCGGGGAACCTGGGCGTCGCCAACAACCTTCTCGTCGCTCCGCGCCGCATGCAGTTCTCGCTGCGGTACGACTTCTAGCGGTGAGTAACCCAACGAGCGCCGGAGATTCGTCTCCGGCGCTTTTTGCTGCGCCGCGAATTGTGATTACACTACTCGTTCACTGAAGAAGACCAGGCCGGGCGGGTGCGAAAACTGCGCTCGTCCTGAAAGCTAGAAAGGAAACCATGCACGCATCGAGCATGCGCCGGCTACTCCTCACTTCCGCCACGATCCTCATCGCCCTGGCCGCGCAGGCCCAGGCGCCCACGCCGGCCTCGGTGCTGGGGCATACGCCCGGCGACGACTACTATCTGGCGAATTACGAGGATGCGATTCGCTACTTCCACGAACTGGCCGCGCATTCCGACCGCGTAAAGATGTTCACGGTAGGAAAGTCGACCGAGGGGCGGGACATTGAGGTTGCCGTGATCTCGTCGCCCCAGAACCTGGCGAGGCTGGACGAATATAAGGCGACTGCCCGGCAACTCGCAACGGCGCAGGGGTTGGATGACGCGCAGGCCCTGCAACTGGCGCGCAGTGCGAAGGTCATTGTTCATATCGATGGCGGCCTGCACTCCAGCGAAGTCGCCGGAGGTCAGCACTCCATCGCGTTAGCGTACAAGCTGGCGTCCGCGCAGGGCGATCCGGAGATCGACAATATCCTCGACAACGTGATCCTGGTCCTTTGGCCAACGCTGAACCCTGACGGCCAGGACATGGTGGTCTCCTGGTACCGCAAGAACCTCGGAACTCGCTTCGAAGTCAGTCCCATGCCGTGGCTCTTCCAGGATTACGTCGGGCACGACAACAATCGCGACGGCTACATGCTGAACATGAACGAATCTCAGGTAGTCACCAAGGCGGAGATAGAGTATTCGCCGGTCATCTTTTATTGCCAGCACCAAACAGCGCCGTTTCCAGCTCGCATCTGGATACCACCGTTCTCCGATCCTATCTCATCGAACATCAGCCCCTATGTCCGTAGCTGGTTCAATGTAATCGGGACTAACATGACTGCCTATCTCGATGCGCACCAGATGCCAGGCGCGATCAGCGAGTCGCAGTTCGATAACTGGTATCCCGGGTTTGTCGACTACGCCGGCTCATTCCGCAATGAAATCTCCTTCTTCACGGAAACCGCGCTCTATCGATACGCAACGCCGCGTTTCTACACGGTAGATGAGTTTCCGAAAGACATGCAGGATCTGAAAGCGCTGACCATGTACACCACGCCGTGGCAGGGCGGCTGGTGGCGGCTGAAAGACGCAGTGGATTACATGGTCGCGGGGTCAATGTCGGTGCTGGATACGGCGGCGCGCTATCGCCAGACGCTGCTCTACAACCGCTACCAGGCAGCGCGCGACAACATTAAGCGATTCGAGCAGGGACCGCCGTTTGCCTATGTCATTCCCAGCGTGCAAACCGACGCGCCCGAGGGACAGATGCTGGCCCACATCATGCAGGAGAACGGGATCGAGATTCGTGAATCGCAAGCGGGATTCCACGCCAATGACCGTGATTATCCTGCCGGTTCATGGGTGATCCTGATGAATCAGCCCTATACCTCGCTGGCCAAGGAGCTGTTCGAGGTGCAGCGTTATCCGGCGGCGTTGTTCACGGAAAGCCAAAAGCCGGTGGATTTGCCCTATGACGTTACAGGGTGGACGCTGCCCATGCAGATGGGCGTGCGCGTAGATCCGATCACCGATCCCATCACCGATGAGCAACTCGCCCACCTGAAGGTTGTAACTGACCTGGATGCGCCGGCGGCGGAGGTGCAGGGGAGCGGCGGCACTTTTGTTCTGAGCCATCAGTCCAACTCCAGTTTCCGCGTCATCAACGACGTGCTGGCTGCCGGCGGCTCCGTAGGGTTTGCTCAGGATGAAGTGAAGACATCCGAGGGCATGGAAAGAGGCGCCATCGTAGTTAGCGGGGTGAGTCGCGCCAGCATCGGTGACTTATCGAAGAAGTATGCCATTTCTGTCGTGACCGCCGACAAAGCACCAGAGCATGTGATCGCGGTCCACAAAGCGCGCGTGGGGCTCTATCGTCCCTGGGATGCTTCCATCGACGAAGGTTGGACGCGTTGGATCCTGGAGCAATACGGGTACGCGCCCATCAGCCTGTACAACGCCGACATGCGCTCCGGCGGTCTGCGCGATCGCGTCGACGTAATCATCCTGCCGGATATGCGCCGGCAGCAGCTGCTGGAGGGTTTCCGCGAAGGCATCGTCCCGGGCCAATATGCCGGGGGACTCGGAGACGAGGGGATCGACAATCTGCGTGACTTTGTGCGCCGCGGCGGAACGCTCATTGCTTTCAACCAGGCCGCGGCGACGCTGGTCCCGCTGTTGTCGCTGCCGGTGACGGATGTGCTGGATGGCGTGAAGAGCGATAAGTTTTTCTGCTCCGGGGCACTGCTTCGCGTAGAGCTGGGCGGCGGCGACCGGCCGGTGACATGGGGACTGCCGAGCGAGCCCATCGTGATGTTCGAGCAGGGACCGGCGTTTACAACCCAGGCGGGATTCCACGGTGCGGTGCTGGCGCGGTATCCCAAAGACAGCAATCCGCTGGAGAGTGGGCTGCTGCTGCATCCGGAAGCCATCGAGGACAAGATCGCCGCTCTGGAAGTGCCGTATGGAAGCGGACGGATCTTCCTGTACGGATTCAAGCCGCAATGGCGCGGCCAGTCGCACGGGACCTACAAGTTCTTCCTGAACGCACTCTACAAATATGAGCAGCCGCCGTTTGCGAAACCGGAGCCGGCTGAGCAGAAGGACCAAAAGGACAAGGCAGCGGAATAGCGCGCCTGACTTGCGTTGTGCTTCCGAGACCACTGAGAATGGTCGTGTTCACAAAGGACCTCGATGAATCAGCATGAACCGATTCGCGCGCCGCGCGGCAACACTCGAACCGCGCGGGGCTGGATTCAGGAAGCGGCGAAGCGGATGCTGATGAACAACCTGGATCCCGAAGTGGCCGAGAAGCCCGCGGAGCTGATTGTTTATGGCGGTCGCGGCAAGGCGGCGCGCAACTGGGAGTGTTTCCACAAAATCGTCGAGACGCTGGACCGTCTCGAGAACAATCAAACGCTGCTCATTCAGTCCGGCAAGCCCGTTGCGGTGCTGGAGACGCAGCGCCTCGCTCCGCGAGTTCTCATCGCCAACTCGAATCTCGTTCCGCACTGGGCCAACTGGGAGCATTTCGACAAGCTCGATCAGGCTGGCCTGATGATGTACGGCCAAATGACCGCCGGCTCGTGGATCTACATCGGCACCCAGGGCATCCTCCAGGGAACCTACGAGACCTTTCAGGCCGCTGCGCAGCGCCACTTTAACGGCACGCTGGCCGGCACCATCACGGTTACCGCGGGGCTGGGCGGCATGGGCGGGGCGCAGCCGCTCGCGGTGAAACTCGCAGGCGGCGTCAGTATCTGCGTCGAGGTCGACGCAAGCCGCATCCAGCGCAGGCTGGAGACGCGCTATCTCGACAAAGCCACCGGCTCGCTCGACGAGGCGATCGCGATGGCGCGCGAGGCGAAAGCCGCACGGCAGGCGATGTCCATCGGGCTGATGGGCAACGCGGCCGAGGTTCTGCCGAAGATGGTGGAGATCGGATTCACGCCGGAGCTGGTGACCGACCAGACCAGCGCGCACGATCCGATGTGGGGATATCTGCCGATTGCCCGCGCCGACGAAGACCTGAACACGGCGCGCGCGAAGGAGCCGGATCGCTACATGGAGCGTGTGCGGGCTTCGATCGTGACGCACGTTCAGGCGATTCTGACCATGCAGCAGCGCGGCGCGATTGCCTTCGACTACGGGAACAATTTGCGCACGCAGGCGCAGCTTGCCGGGGTGACCGACGCGTTTGCGTATCCCGGATTCGTGCCGGCCTTCATTCGCGACTCGTTCTGCGAGGGTCGCGGGCCGTTCCGCTGGGTCGCACTCTCCGGCGATCCGGCGGACATTGCGAAGACCGATCAGGCGCTGCTCCAGCTTTTTCCCGATGACCAGCGTCTGACGCAGTGGCTCACCTATGCTGCTGACCAAATCGCGTTCCAGGGATTGCCGGCGCGCATCTGCTGGCTCGGATATGGGCAGCGCGATCGCGCCGGTCTGCTGTTCAATCAGATGGTGCGCGACGGTCGGCTGGCAGCTCCCATCGTGATCGGGCGCGACCACCTCGATGCGGGTTCGGTCGCGAGTCCGTTTCGCGAGACGGAGGCGATGCTCGACGGATCCGACGCCGTGTCTGACTGGCCGCTGCTCAATTTCGCGACGGGTATTGCCAGCGGCGCGTCGTGGATGAGCTTCCACCACGGTGGCGGCGTGGGCATGGGCTACAGCCAGCACGCTGGACTGGTTGCCGTGGCCGACGGCAGCGATGAAGCCGAGGAGCGGCTGCGGCTGTGCCTGAGGAACGATCCTGCTCTGGGCGTGGTGCGGCATGCCGATGCGGGCTACGAGCGGGCGATCAGCGTCGCGCGCGAACGCGGCGTGGACATGCCAAGC
>Ga0187863_10004268_pt1 | contig 10228 bp, 6 predicted proteins | sample June2016WEW_11_1_FD_132975 | JGI IMG/M metagenome (GOLD analysis project Ga0187863, IMG submission 132975) | Peatland microbial communities from SPRUCE experiment site at the Marcell Experimental Forest, Minnesota, USA - June2016WEW_11_10 | ecosystem: Environmental > Terrestrial > Soil >...
AGCTCCTGCAGGCAGAGGATCTGTGTCTTCTTGCGCGCCGCCTGTTCGATGAGTTTCATGTGCTTGTCGAGCATGGCCTTGCGGATTTTGTCGAGCGGGCGCTCGGTGCTGAGCGCGTTGCTGGCTTGAATCAAAGCGCAGCGGACAATGCGGGGCATGGAATCCTCCACAACTCAATGTCGAGGAACGAAACTATAGCAGAATCGTCCGCGGGACTCACCAAATGCCCACGCTCCTGCCGTTGACACGGTGCGGCGCGCTGAATAGACTCGCCCTTCCGCTCCCGGATAACACCGACGATCATGCCAAAGCGTCCTCGAATCGCAGTGGTTGGCAGCGCGAACATCGACCTCACGACTTTTACCAATCAGTTCCCCAAACCGGGCGAAACCATCTTCGGCCAGAAATTTGATCTCGGCTTCGGTGGCAAGGGTGCAAATCAGGCGGTTGCGGCACGCCTGTGCGGTGCAGAAGTATTTATGGTCGCCCGTGTGGGGAGCGATTTGTTTGGCCCCGCGACGATCGAGAATTTTCGCAAGCAAGGAATTGATCCCACTCACGTGAAGCAGGTCGAAGGTTTTTCGAGCGGTGTGGCGCCGATCTTTGTCGAGCCAAGCGGACAGAATCGCATCCTCGTGGTGAAAGGGGCGAACGACGCGCTGAAACCGGCCGATGTAGATGAAGCCGCGGACGTGTTGAAGTCCGCTGACTGCATCGTTCTGCAGTTCGAGATTCCGGTGGAAACGGTCTATTACACGATCGCATTTGCGCGCAAGAATGGAATCCGATGCATTTTGAATCCCGCTCCAGCGCAGGCCGTTGACATGGCGGCGCTGAAAGATCTCGATTACTTTGTCCCTAACGAGAGTGAGGCCGAGACGATCACGGGTTCGCCAGTAAAGACGGTCGAGAGCGCGAAAGAGTGTGCCGCCAGGTTGCTCGAGGGAGGTATTCGACGCGTGATTATCACGCTGGGGGCCAACGGATCACTTCTGGCAGGCCGCGATGGCTCCGAACACGTTCCTCCGTTCGCGGTGAACAGCGTCGACAGCACTGGGGCGGGTGATGCGTTCATCGGCAGCTTCGCCGTTTTTTTGGGAGAGGGCATGCCCGAGAGGGAAGCGGTTCGCCGGGCGAATCTCTATGCCGGCCTCTCCACGACTGGCGTTGGTACTCAAAAATCGTTTTACGACCGCGCGCGATTTGAGCGGGAGTGGGTAGCACGATCGTGAAACAAGACGGAGAGGTTTTGTTCGTGCTCCGAAATTTTGTCCGCCGAATGCCCGCGCTTTCCTCATTTTATTCACAAAGCATGACCGACGAGGGCCGAAAAATTAACATTGCTGTAACAGACCGCTCACGAATCAGAGCCGTCGGTCGGCATCTCTCCATACGAAAATTCTTGACTTAGCGCGGATAGGCAATTTATAAGCCGTGTCTGCGGTCGAATAGACCTCCCAACTTCACGGGAAGCGGGAGGGTCTTTTTCTTTTGGGGCAGACCGCCGAAAGGCAACGGAAATGTCGAGCAAAAAAACGCTCTTTGCGGTGTGTTGTTGCGCGCTGGTTAGCCTGCTGACTCCACTTCTCTACGGTCAAACGACCGGAAGTTTCTCGGGAACGGTTTCGGATAATTCCGGCGCAGTTGTTGCAGGAGCCAAGGTTACGGTGACGTCGCAAGCCACGAACATTGCGCGTGATGCCGTTACGGACGACTCCGGTCACTACACCGTGCCACTGCTCGGCGTTGCCGACTACACCATCAAGGTTGAGGCGGCGGGATTCAAGGTTTCTGAAGCCAAGGATGTTCGCCTCCAGGTGGATGAGCATCGCGAGCTCGATTTCAAACTTGTTCCCGCATCGGTCAGCACCAACGTCGAAGTAAACGCTACGGAAGTGGTGGTGCAGACCTCGAATCCGACGTTGGGCCAGGTCATCACATCGCAGGAAGTATCGGAACTGCCTCTGAATGGACGTGATTTCGTTCAGCTAGCGACCCTTACCCCCGGTGTCACGCAGGAGACGAATCCGAACAGCTTTTTCAATGGAGGCCCCAGCAGCGAAGTTTCGGCTCGCGGAACGTATTCGCTTTCCGTCGGCGGCTCGCGCGCTCAGAGCACCGACTGGCTATTGGACGGGGTAGATAACAATGAGTTGACCGCCGGTGGTATCGCGATTCTGCCTTCGATCGACGCGATCAACGAATTTAAAGTCCTGACCTATAACTACTCTGCAGAGTGGGGCACCCGCGCAGGCCCGACTGTCCTGGTCACGACCAAGTCCGGTTCTAACAAGTTGCACGGCTCGCTGTTCGAATTTTTCCGTAACACAAAGCTGGACGCCCACACCTATTCGTTCGGCATTTCTTCTCCGAAGGAACAGTTCAACTTGAACCAGTTCGGTGGCGCTCTGGGTGGGGCAATTCAGAAGGATAAAACATTCTTTTTCCTCGACTACCAAGCCAAGAGACAGCGACACGGAGTCCCATTCTCAGGCGTCATTCCGACACCTGCGATGATGGGAGGTGATTTTAGCGCCGACCCGTTCGGGCTAGCTCGCCCCGGTTTCGCTCTCGGTGCGCCCGCCGCAAATGCTGACGGTTACAGCAACCTGGTGAACCCCTATACTGGAACACCGTTCCAGTGCGACGGTTCTGGAAATCCCCTTTCGACGAGTGATGGAACGCAGGCCGCCGGCACGTCTTGCAATAAGATCCCGATCGGTCTCGCAGGCAGTGGCGGCATGGCAGATCCTGCTGGCCTTGCCATGATTAACCTCTACCCACAGAGCAACGCGAGCAACGCTGGGCTGGGCTTCAACTACGCTAACACTCCAACAAGGAAGCTCAACGAGGGCGAGTTCGATATTCGTCTCGACCACAACTTCTCCAGCAAGGACTCGATTTTCGCCCGATTCAGCTACGATCAGGCGGTATCGTTCGTTCCAGGCGGTTCACCGGGATTCGCCGAGGCGGGGGCGTTCGCCAGCACGCAAGACATCACCAACCACGGCCGCAACGTGGCCGTCTCCGAACAACATCTGTTCTCATCCAATACGATCAACCAGTTCACCGCCGGATTTAATCGAATCTTCAATCATATCTCGTCGTTCGGAACCGGCACGTGCGAAGCCGCGCAACTCGGTATTCAGGGCGCGGATCTGGGAGCTGCCTGCGACAGCATTACCGGCTACCCCGCAAGCCTAAACCAGTCCTCGAAGGATTGCGTGGGATGCGGCCTCAGTTCCACACAGCTCACCGGTTACTGGTCGTTGGGCGATCGAGGCTTCTCGCCGTTCCAGGGAGGGACCAACGTCTTTTCGGTGTCTGATTCGCTGGACATCATTCGCGGCCGTCACCACTTCACATTTGGCGGCGGAATTCGTGCCAACCAGATGAACGTACTGACTAACGGTTTTGGAGACGGATATTTCCTGATGTTCGGTGGATCCGGCTCCTTCACTGGAGATGATGCCGCGGATCTGCTGCTCGGGCAGGTGGGCGGGTCCATTCACGATCAGACTTTCCTGGGTGCCACAACCGGACGACGTTGGAAAATGTACCGCCCGTTCGCGGAAGACGAGTGGCGCATCACGGATAACTTGACCCTGAACTTGGGCATCGCGTGGTCGCTGACTACGCCAATTACCGAAGCCGAAGGCCGGCAAGCGAACTTCAACTACACAACGGGACAATATCTCATCGCGGGCTCAGCTCCGGGGATTGCCGGTTGCACCAATTGCGTGCGCACTGGCGGAAATGTCGGTATTCAGTTCGACAAGACGGCGATCGAGCCCCGCATCGGTATTGCCTGGAAGCCGTTCCCCGACGGGAAGACTGCAATTCGCGCTGGATACGCCATCTATCACGACTCGGCGTGGAGTCAGGGTGCGCAAGGTCTCTGGCAGAACCCGTCGTACTACGCGGAAGTCGACAACTTCAATTATTTCCCGGGTTTGCCTTGTCCCTATGCAAACGCTTTGTCTGCCGCTCCTCAAAACTGCGGTTTGCAGCTCAGCTTCCTGCAGCCGAACCTTCAACCGATTCTGTCCGCTCCGAACCCGGACAGCTTCACGGGGACAATTCAGACGCAACCTCTCAACTTCAAGCAGGGGATGGTGCAGCAGTTCAATTTGAACATGGAGTACCAACTGCCAGGCGAAGTGGTTGTGACCGCGGGTTATGCTGGTGCCCGCAGTACGCACATTCTGAACGACGGCCTCAATCAGAACATCGGTTCTCCGACAGCGTGCGCCGGTGGGCCGAACGCAACCCCGGGTTATACCTTGGGATGCGGACCCGGTGGAACTTACTTTCCTGCTCCGTATGGCGAGTTCACCTCCATTGATAACAACAGCGACAATGGCCGGGCCCGCTATGACTCGTTGCAAATCAAAGCCGAGAAAAACGCGCGGCACGGGCTTTATGCTCTATTGAGCTACACTTACTCGCGAGCCTTCGACTCCGGATTCCCGGATGGTCTTGGCACGCTTCCCGGAGCGATGTACTGGCCACTTCCCGGGGCTCAGAAGTTGGATTGGAGCTTGTCACAGATCAATCTCAACAACCAGTTCACTGCGAGCGTGCTCTATGATCTGCCGTTTGGCAAAGGAAAGAAATTCGGAAGCGGCTGGAACGGCTTGACCGATGCGGTCTTTGGGAACTGGAAGTTGAATGTGATTGAGAAGGCGACTTCCGGCTTCCCGCTGTTCGTGGTTGCCAGCAACAACGGCAACTTCAGCGGTTCTGGCGTGAACTTTGCCTGGAACGGCAACAGCTTGAATCGTCCCAACGAAGTGGGCAATCCGAGTGTCGGTGGACCGGAGGGCGGAAGAACAGACTGCCCGGCGCAGGTCCACACTCTCCAGAATTGGTTCAATCCTTGCGCCTTTGCGGACGCTCCAGCTGGTGAACTGGGCGATGCGTCTCGGGCGCCATTGTATGGACCCCGCTTCGTGAACACGGATTTTTCCGTGATCAAGGATTTCCCGCTCTCGTTCCGCGAGGGAACGTTTGTGCAGTTCCGCGCGGAGTTCTTCAACTTGTTCAATCATCCCCACTTCTACCTACCGGGTACCAGTGCAGCGTCGATGCAAGACGTGGATAGCCCGTCCAGTTTCGGAGTGGTTAACAGCACGTTGAACGATCCTCGATTTATTCAGTTCGCCCTGAAAGTAGTTTTCTAGCGAACGAATTGGTCACCGCAAGTTCATACGGGCAGGCTGAGCGAGGCTCAGTCTGCCTAAGTTTTTGCTGCCAAGGATTTGAAGGGAGAGAACTTCATGCTGCAACTCCGCGAGGTGCGGACGGTCGCGCTCATCATCGTTTCATTGACGTCTTTGTCGTCGGCGCAGAGGATTAAGGTCGTTGTCGACCAGGATGCTAGGGGGCCCGGAACCAGCGACCAGCAAGCCATTCTGGTGTTCCTGCAGTCGGAGAAGTTCGACGTTCTCGGCATCACCACGGTCAGCGGCGATCAGTGGGTAAAGGAAGAGACACAGCACGTGCTTCGGCTGCTGGAGATTGCGAAGCGCGAAGACGTCCCTGTATATCAGGGCGCGGAGTTTCCGATCATCAACTCAAAAGAAGAATCCGAACGCTGGGAAGCTCTCTACGGCAAGTTCGAGTACAAAGGCGCTTGGACTGACAAGTTCAAGGCCAACCGCTCCATCGTCTACGAAATGCCTTACCACGATCCCGAGGTCGTTCCGCCGATGCCGGAAGGCGAGCCCCATCTGGAGGCGCATCCCGGGACTGCAGCAGAGTTCATTATCCAGATGGTGCACAAGTATCCCGGTGAAGTTGTGCTGTGGGCGGGCGGCCCACTGACGAACTATGCTCTTGCTCTGAAACTTGATCCCTCAGTAGCAACTTTGGCGAAGGAATTCGTACTGATGGGCGGCGGTCTCTATGCAGACAAGGGAGCGATTGATCCAGGCGCACTCGATGCGCGGCGCGAATTCAACTGGTGGTTCGATCCTGAAGCCGCGCGAATCGTTCTCCGCGCTCCGTGGAAGAAGATGACGATCACTCCCATCGACATCTCCGTGAAGACACGCTATACAACTGAGATGAAAGCGGCCATCGCCAAGGCGGACACGCCGATAACTGCGTATCTGGACAAATATTCCTTGCCCGGTTACATGTGGGACGAAATCGCGGGCATCGCGCTAATCGATCCCTCAATCATCACGGGCGAAAAGAAGCTGTACATGGATATCGACATTGATCACGGCGCCGGCTACGGCAAGACTCTTTTTTGGGGAGCTTCGGCCACCGTGCCTCCGTACGAACGCCTGGCTAACGTGCAGTTCGACATCGACGCCGAGAAATTTTACAAAATCTATACGGACCTCATGACCCGGCCTCCAGGAAAGCAGTAGAGTGAAAGCTGCGCAAGCTTCCACGGCGGTTAACGTGAAGACGCCGCCCTTTAGGGCCGCGTAAGAGCAGCTCGGAGAATCCGGGCCTTCGACCTTGTGGTTGAATCGTCAACCGTCGATCATGAACGCGTGTCCAAAATGAAATCTTCTCTGCTTTCGTTTTTTCTGATCGCAACTCTGTGCTCCGCGCAGCCGCGGCGCAAAGTCATCATTAATGAAGACTGTTCCGGACCTGGCGGGAGCAACATGCAGACCCTGCTGCTGCTGATCCAGTCTCCACAAGTTGAAGTTCTGGGCATCACAGTCGTGAGCGGAGATCAGTGGCGCGATGAGGAAGTTGCTCACACGCTGCGACTGCTCGAGATCATTGGACGGACTGATATTCCGGTTGTTCCCGGCGCCGCCTTTCCTTTGGTTCGTACCCGGGAGGAATCGCAACTCTGGCAGGAGCGTTACGGCAAGGTTGCCTATGCGGGCGCTTGGGATGACCGCTGGTGGCACCAGTCTTCAATCATACCTCCGCTTCCGGAAGGCTCCCCCGCCGCCAAGCCTGTTGATGAGGATGCTGCCCATTTCCTGATTCGCATGGTGCGCAAGTATCCGCACGAAGTGACGATTTACGAAGGCGGACCGATGACCAATACGGCGCTCGCGATCTTACTTGACCCCGAGTTTCCAGAGTTGGCGCAGCAGCTGGTATTCATGGGAGGTAGCATCAGTCCCCAAACCGACAATCCAGAATTCCTGAACAATCCGCGACATGAGTTCAATTTCTGGTTCGATCCCGAGGCCGCTGCTGTCGTCTTGCGTTCGCCATGGAAGAAGATCGTCTGCACGCCGACGGATATTTCAGTCAAGACTCACATGACTGCGGCGCTGGTAAAGGAGATCGGAGCTAGCGGAACGCCCGCGGCCCGCTACATCGCCAAGTTCGCGATGTTGACTCCTGGCGCTGACATTATGTGGGATGAACTAGCCGCGGCCGCCTGGATCGACCCCTCTCTTATTACCAAGAGCGAGACACGGTACCTGAGCGTCGATCTGGACCATGGCTCGGGATACGGAAATACTCTGACGTGGGCCACAAGCAATCCTCCGCGGCCAGCGGTCCAGAAAGTTGAAATTCAGTTCGACCTCGATGCCGACAAGTTCTATCGCATGTTCGTACGGTTGATGACAGCGCCTACTCCGCAGTGAGCGCAGCCTACGTTGGCGCTGGCGTTGAGAACGGCATACAATAAAAGCTCACGAATCTTTAATATGTCTCCTATTCCGGACGATCTAAGTACAGTCAAAGACGACATGATCGCCTTCATCGAAGGCCACGGCATGCGCCGTTTTCACGGCTTCGTGGACTACGAAGAAGTCCAGTGTGTCATGTGGGATACTGCAGACAATCCTGATGGCTGGAAGGATTTCGTCGAACTTGCGAAAGCGGCCGGCGCTCCGTTCCTCACGATGCACGCATGGACTCTCGAGCGTACTGAACTCGACGAGATGGTGCAGCGCCTCAGCAACTCCGAATTTACTGACGGCGACGACGTCGAAGACGCTCGCTGGCTGCGCGCGCATGTCGGCAAGGTCGGCTATCTTCAGCTGGGTTGGGCCTACCAGGGGTCAATGTTTCTGTGCGAGGTCAGCACCGAATGGTACGAGCGCTACCAACATCTACTCGAGGTGTCGGACGAATTCGGCGGCCTGACCATGGATGAGCCCGACCAGGACGAAGAAAACTAGGTCTCTGATTTTGATCCTGTGGGACCGGTTCCCAGACCCGGTCGCCGAGCAAGGCTCGGCAGTCCAAACCTGTTCTCCCTCAGTTTCATCATCATCGCGGTAGTACACTGCTACTTCCCATGCAGTGGATGCAAAAGCCAACAGACCAGACCTTGGTCGATCCTCTGATCGCGGTGTTGCGCACGAGTAAGGCGTTCAGCGGTTCAACGATCCCCAGGGCAGCTCATGTCCTCGCGCCCCTTCTTGTCCGCCGCGGAATTACGAACGAGGACGCTGCACAACGCTTTCTTACTCCATCCATCGGACATCTTCACTCACCGGATCTGATGTCCGGCCTGCGCACGGCCGTCGATCGTCTCGACGCGGCGATCGAGCGCAAGGAGCCGATTCTGATCTACGGCGACTACGACGTGGACGGCACCATGGCGGTCATCATCCTGAAGACTGCGATAGAACTTTGCGGAGGCACCGCGGACTTTCACGTCCCTCATCGCATTCGCGAAGGCTACGACATGCGCGATGATGTGATTGAACGCGCTGCCACGGCCGGCATTCGCTTGATCGTCAGCGTCGACATGGGTATTCGAGCCTTCGCTCCAGCTGAAACGGCGCAGCGTCTTGGGGTCGATCTCATAGTGACCGATCATCACTTGCCCGGGCCCGACGGTGTGCCCAGGGCCTTGGCCGTCATCAATCCGAATCAGAAAGGCTGCGAGTATCCCTACAAGCAGCTTTGCGGAGCCGGTGTCGCGTTCAAGCTCGCGCAGGGACTGATGCAGCGCCGCCTGGACTCGAAAGATCACAACAGGCTGTTGCTTTCGTTTATGAAAGTCGTGGCGATCGCGACTATTGCCGATGCCGTACCGTTGACCGGCGAGAATCGCGTCTTCGCTTCGCTGGGGCTCGATGCCCTGCGCAAGGCTGTCAATCCCGGGCTTAAGGCGCTGCTGGAGGCCGCGCAGATTTCTGCCAACCGTCCGCCCACCTCAGGGGAAGTCGGCTTCCGCATCGCTCCCCGCATCAATGCTGCCGGCCGTATGGACGTCGCGCGCGACGTTATCGAACTCTTTAGCGTTAAAGATCCTGCACGCGCCCGGGAACTCGCCGCTAAACTTGACCAACTGAACACCGACCGCCAGGAAGAGGAGCGAAGGATCCTCCGCTCGGTCGAAGAACGGTTCGCCAGCGATCCCACTTTGCGCGACGCCTACTGCATTGTCGTCGACGGTGACGGATGGCATCGCGGCGTCATCGGCATCACCGCGACGCGCATTGTTGAGCGCTACAACCGTCCGACCGTCGTCATATCCCGCGAAGGCGAGGAAGCATTCGGTTCTGGCCGGTCGATTCGCGCGTTTCACTTGCTCGAAGCGATCGAATCCTGCGGAAGTCTGTTTTCCCGCTACGGCGGCCATTCCCATGCCTGTGGCTTCGCAATGCCGACGGCCAATGTGGAAGAGCTCCGCAGTCGCCTGGACCAGTTCGCCCGCGCTCGATTGAAGCAGGCGGATTTCGATCCGATCCTGGAGCTCGACGGGGAACTAAGGTTGACGGAAGTTACGCACGATTTGTTCCACGCGCTCCAACTGCTGGAACCGTACGGTATAGGCAATCCCGAGCCGGTTTTCGCTGCGCGCTCGGCGGAGTTGGCGGCCCCGCCGCGAATTCTCAAGGAGAAACACATCAAGCTCAAACTGAGGGCAGGGCAGCCGCTAGCTGAAAGGTCTCGTGAATCAATGAGGGCAGAGGCTTCCGAACTTACTGCGGCTGCAGTTCTTGCCACCCCGCGCTGTCATCCGGACGGCGCAGCCATCCGTCGCAGCGACAAGGCAGCCGCAATTTCAAAGGGCGGCTTGCCGGAAATCGAAGACCGGGAACTCAGAACGAAGATTGTTTTCGATGCTCTCGGCTGGAACATGGCGGAGCGCCTGCTGCTGACACCACTTCTGGCCGGAGATCGAGCCGACATCGCGTTCACTATCGGACACAATGACCACCCTGAATACGGCGGCCTTGAACTCTCGTTGCGAGATTTCAGACCTGCCACTACCACAGGTGATAGTGCCCGCCCCGCTGCGCCATCTGCACGCTGACGCCGAATAACGCCGCCA
>Ga0187863_10004269_pt1 | contig 10227 bp, 9 predicted proteins | sample June2016WEW_11_1_FD_132975 | JGI IMG/M metagenome (GOLD analysis project Ga0187863, IMG submission 132975) | Peatland microbial communities from SPRUCE experiment site at the Marcell Experimental Forest, Minnesota, USA - June2016WEW_11_10 | ecosystem: Environmental > Terrestrial > Soil >...
AAGGGGAGATCAAATGTGATCAGGACGTATGGCTTCTGACGATCCTCCACCGCCTTTCGGGTACGCACCGCGCTCAATCTCAACCGGCATCTAATGTCGCGTAAGCGAATGACGAGACAGCACCTGGGTAATCAGTAGGAACAGTTAGTAGCTGCCACATGTACCTCCCTGGTTATCAACAACGTCGAGGCGAGGCTTCGCTGACGCAGCATGATCCTGCGGCGGATGCTCTCCTGTGTTGTTGTTCATGGCGTCTGACGAAACAACCAGAGCACCTTGCCTAGGATTCGCCAGTCACGGCCCTTACCCAGCACTAAAGGACCGTATTCCCGATTCTCCGACTCCAGCATTTGCATTGCGTCGACTCTTCGAAAGCGTCCGAGCAGAAGTCCATGTTTCTGGTGCAAAGCCACGACGATCTTCCCATTGAGTTTATCAGGGTCATTCAGAGAAGCATCCACCGCAACAAGATCCCCGTCATTAATCGCCGGGTGCATGGATGCACCCTTTACACGTAAGCAACTGGTTGTGCCGGAATTTGGATTCCATGTTACAGGGGCCGCAATCACGGCCTCAGCGGGAATCTGAGCCAAGTCCATGGATCGGTCGCCGCTCTCTCCGAGCGTCGCCGCACGCACAGGCAGCACTGGAATCGCCACAATCTTCAGTTTCCTCGAACGCTGCTTTGCTCTCTTGCCCCCTCCTGCAAGGACAATCTCGAACTCCGGAAGTCGCGACTTGCCCAAACGTGCGCCTGGCGGAAGCGTACGAGCAATGTCAGAAGTGCGGAGGCCCGCCCTGGACCAGAACGACCATGATGCGGGACCGTCGCCCAGATGTCCGAGCCGTATATAGGCCTCCGCTGTGGGCTCTTTGGCACCCCGTTCCCAGCGAGAAACAGCCACGGGAGAATATTGAAGTCTCTGACCCAAGGCCGCTTGACTCAAGCCAAGACGCTTACGCAACTCCCGTATTTCCCGGGCCCATTCGGGAATCCTTGGCTTTCCGTTTTCCATCGACCAGTCGCCCCTACTGACAACCTTGAGCTTAGCGAGGACGGGTCCGCGATTATAACTGCCATTTGTGGTTGACCACCACTGACTAGTTCTTGTAAAAAGGTGTGCCCTCCGTTCCACATTTAGAGCTTGGTAGACGGCCGTGAAGCACCGCCAACGCGACCTGCCGGTTTTCGCCTATGCGCTCACTTTGACCGTTCTCATCGGCGGGGGTCTCCTGGGCTATCTCAACGCTCGGCGTTTGATCGCCAACGATCGGGCAGTCGCTCACATGAACGCTGCCATTCTGCAAATGGCAAACGTACTGTCCACGATGAAGGACGCCGAGACGGGCCAGCGCGGCTACCTGCTGACCGAAGAGGATGCGTACCTGCAGCCCTATCAGGATGCCACTGCTCGCCTGCAGAGCGAACTTGCCAGCCTCAAAGACCAACTCAGCGAAGAGCCGGAGCAAGAGGCGCGGCTCGCCACTCTTCAAGAGACCATCGCGCTCAAGCTGGGCGAGCTCGAACGGACGATCACACTGACAAAAACGGGCGACCGCGCCGGCGCCGTGGCGCGAGTGCGCACCGGCATCGGCAAGCGTTTCATGGATGAGGCCCGGGCGCAGATCGCCACGATGCAAACAACGGAATACGAGTTGTTGAACCAGCGTGCAGGCGAGTCCGAGCGCAGCTCGCGCACGACCATAATCTCGATCGTACTTGCCGCTGTGATTGGTTGTGCACTGCTCGCGATAGTTTTCTCTCTAACCAGGCGAAATCTCCTCTTGCGCCAACGCGCGACAGACGAACTGTCAACAGAGCGCGAGCGCTTGCGCGTGACCCTCGCCAGCATCGGCGATGCGGTTCTCGCCACGGATGGTAGCGGTTGCATCACCCTCGCGAATCCCGCTGCTGAAGTGCTGACTGGCTGGTCGCAACCAGAGATGCTTGGGCAGCCGCTCGAGGCGGTGTTTCGCATCCTCAACGAACAGACACGCGAGAGTGTTGAGAATCCTGCGCAGCGAGCCCTAGGAGAGGGCGTAATTGTCGGACTCGCCAACCATACTGTCCTCATCCGCAAGGATGGCACCGAATACCCCATTGATGATAGCGCGGCGCCGATCCGCGATGCGAAGGGCCGCATCTTCGGCAGCGTGCTGGTGTTTCGCGATGCATCGGCGCAGCGAGCCGCGGAGCGTAAGCTGCAACTGCGGGATGCGGAGCTGCAGATCATAAACGACCATGCGCGCTTTCCAATCGTTCATCTGGATGGACGGCATCATTATATTTTTGTCAATCGGGCCTACGCCGAGCGTTTTGGCATCACTCCGGAACAATGCGCGGGCAAACACATTCGGGAAGTAGCGGGCGAGCTTGCCTACCAGAGCGTGCGCCCACACATCGAATCAGTGCTGGCCGGGCGGACAGTAGAATTTGAAAGCGAAATACCGTACCAAGCCCCGCTTGGAACTCGCTGGATGCGCTGCATCTACGCGCCGGTCCACCAAAGTGAGGACGAGGAAGGGCGCTCGCTCGTCGCTACAGTGACTGACATCACTGATCGGAAGGAAGCCGAAGAGATGCTTCGCCGCAGTCAAGCGGCGCTTCAGGAAGCCGATCGTCGCAAAGACGAGTTCCTTGCCACCTTGTCACATGAGCTGCGCAATCCTCTTGCACCTATCCGAGCAGCCGCGCAGCTTCTAGCATCACCTGAAATTAACTCCCAGCAGCTGCAGTGGGCTCAGAATATGCTTCAACGGCAAGTTGGGCACATGGCCTTGCTACTCGATGACCTCCTCGACATCGCAAGGATTACACAAGGTAAACTCGACATTCGGAAGGAGCGGGTTACCATCAATGGCATCGTCGATTCTGCCGTCGAAGCGGCGCGGCCGCTCATTGAGGGCAAGAATCATCGGCTGACGGTAACCCTGCCACCACAGGCGCTCACAATTGAAGCGGATCCGCTGCGCTTATCGCAGGTGATCTCGAATCTGTTGACGAACGCCGCGAAATACACTGACCCCGGTGGTCACATCGATCTGCGCGTTGTCATTCAAGACGGCGCTCTTACCTTGTCGGTCAAGGATGACGGCATCGGAATCGCTCCGGAGTCCATAGACCGCATCTTCGAGATGTTTTCTCAAATAGAAACTGGTTCGCGGCGCTCCGACGGTGGCCTCGGGATCGGCCTGGCGCTCGTGAAAGGGCTTACACAGTTACACGGTGGCACGGTAGAAGTCAGAAGCGACGGCTTAGGGCACGGCAGCGAATTTATGTTGCACCTGCCCGTGGCCATCACTGATTCAGCCTCGCCGCCCATCAGGAGCAGCGTAGATTCACCCAAAATAACAAGCACGCGGAGATTCCTCATCGCCGACGACAACAGAGATGCCGCTGACAGCTTGGGGATGTTGCTGGAGTTGGCAGGGCACGAAGTGCGGGTCGCTCATTCAGGAGAAACTGCGCTCTCGTTGGCGCAAGCATTCCGGCCAGATACGGCCCTTCTGGACATCGGCATGCCAGATTTAAGCGGATATGAAGTCGCTCGGCAGCTACGTCGCGAGCCGTGGGGAATAGGCATCCGTTTGATTGCTCTAACGGGCTGGGGTCAACCTGATGACGTGCGACGCGCACTCGAGGCAGGATTCGACCATCATCTCACGAAGCCGGTCGAACCGGAGGCACTGACTGCATTGATAACAGATGATGATGTCAAATTCGCGAAAGCGCACGCTTCATCCGGTCACGCTAGCGATCAAATTTGATCTCGCGCGCATAGGCCCTGTTGATTATTTCCGCCCGGTCCCAGGTAAATTTATCTTGAGTGGCACCGGCGCTGCCTCCTGTTGCCGCAATGGGCGATCACGAACGTTACGGTTATTGCGCGCCGAACGCGCGGCCATGTGGCGCAAGACAACATCTCGCCAGGTCCATTCGGTTCCGAGCGCACAGGATACCTGGTGTGGGACTTCGAAGCAGCGGTGAGCGTGCACGCGCCGACGGCGCGGATGTGATCGGCGGTATTCCTCGCGCATCTGGGCGCCGCACTGTTTCATGCACTGATTCGTCGCGACACCGTGCTGGAGAGTATGACTTAGCGTCACGGGCGGATGCGGCTGCGCCGTACAGTCCAACCGACCGCGGAATCACGAGCGTGCGGGTAATCTGGGACGCAACTGCAAGGTCTGATTTTTAAGATCGAAAATCAGAGACTCGAACTTTCCGAGGATGTCCATGCCGATAAGCATGGCGGGCTCAGATGCGAGGTCTAGCTTTCTGAAGATAGGCACGTCGGCGTAGGAGATGCGCCCCCCTAGAATCCACAGTGATCCCAGCGATATCGGCGGAAGCAGACAAGTAGTACCCGCTTGTATCACCGCGGTTGCGCCGAAGATCCGATCTTTGGGAGACGTTGCGGGCCAAACGCCACTTACCGCCGCCTGCATCGCCAAATTGCCGATAGTGGCTTGAGCACCCGTATCAACGATGGTCTTGATGAGCACACCCTTGATCCGCGTGTCTATGATCAGCATTCGGGATGCGGACGGCGCGGCACGAAGAGTCACATCGCGCCGGTTGGATCGGTTCGAGGGTCTGTCCGATAGAGTCATCAGATCGTTCTTCAGATCGATGACGATACGTCTTTCGGCAAGGCTATTCATGCTCAGAAATCCGTCGGCTCCATCCAGCGCATCCAGAACGATAGGGAGCTTTGTGGGGGGAGTCTTAAACGCACCAATGGATATTGAATCGACCTGGATTGTGGGCACGACTGTGCTGCCCGTCACTCCATGCATAATGGTCGGCGGAAGCTCATTCAGACCCGCCCCCAATGAGGCGGCCACGTTCGAGGACACAGCGGAATTATTGGCGCCCGTGTCTAGAATCAGGCTAAAAGGCCCTTTACCGTTGATCATGGCCGGTACGCGTATTCGGCCGTAACGATCACGCAACATGGGTACGAGTTGCCCGGATTCAGAGTGTGCGGCCATAGCCTTCTCCATGGAATGTCTGGGCTCCGGCACGTTTGCCAGTGCAGAATGGCCGACGACCACTTCCAACAGAAGCGTTGCGCAGGTCGCGGCAGGGGCTCGCGATGAGCGCGACGCGGTCTGGATAGCTCTGCGCCGACGCATGCAATCGCCGAATGCCATGACAGTCGTGCCCCGCCAATGATGCGATTTGAGGTCAGGCTATAGGGCCGTTGAGAGAGCGCGTAGCGCAATGTGATGGAGTGAGATCGAATGGCTGTAGGAGCCCACCACGCGGTGGCGGACTGCTGGCCGCCGACAGACCCGCTGTGCGAGTGGCCCTGTGCCACCTGGAGACTGTGGAATCTCGCGCCGTCAGGAGAGTCCCGAGGCAAGCCATCGGATGGCAGAACCGGCATGCCCTGTGACGAGATGAGTGACTCGGGTGACGGAATGAAGGTTCCCGGGGACCATCCGCCCCACCGGTCTCGGGTTAAACCAAAGAAGCCGCGCTTGGGAAAGTACGGGCCGTCGCAGACCGAGTTTTCTTGAGTTACGATGCCATCCGACGGCGAGGGATGTTGCTACACCGGAACCGTAGGCGTTGCTGTTTGCGTACTCGAGGCGATGTTGCCCCATCCTTCTATCTCGGTCACCGCTCCTTTCGCTGCCATGCCAGCCCGCAGCGCTGTAGAGGTGAGCGGCTACAAAGAGGCTGAACGGGGCGCATTTTGTTCCTCCACAAGCATGGAGCTGCTGGTGCGGCTCTTCGGCCGGCCGATTTCGCATGGCGTTCTGTTTTGGCTGTTGCAAGTCGGCGGCTGGAGCGCCTTCGGCCTAATGATGTTCGGCTATGCGCTGGCACGCGAGCCGGTCGGTCCTGCCATCCTCGATGTGATGGAACTCGTCGTCACCGGCTTGACCCTGACGTCGCTCTATCGGTATGCCTATCGCCGATGGCGGCGACGCCGCGTGCCCCTTTTGTCGCTGGCGTTGCGGATCGTGTTGCTGACGCTGATAGGCGTTCCGATCTGGTATGAGCCACAAGTAGCTCTCAGTCTGGCTGCACGCCAGTACTTTCCATCTTTGGTCACGTGGGTGCCCTCCTATGCCATGATCCCTTGGGACACATGGTTGGTCTGGGGATTCGTTTTACTGTGCTGGTCGTTCCTGTACTTTGGAGTCAACGACTGGATGAGCCTTCAGGTCGAGCGGCGACGGGCGGCAGCGGCCGAAGCATTGGTGCAGGAGGCACGTCTGCACGCGCTCCAATCCCAACTTCAGCCCCACTTCCTCTTCAACACACTCAACAGCATCGCCTCCCTTGTCCTGGACGGTCGCTCGGACGCTGCAGTGACCATGATTTCGAGAGTGGCCGATTTGCTGCGCCTCTGTCTACAGACTTCCGAGACGCCGCAAATTACCCTCAGAAAGGAACTTGCCTTCCTGGGCTACTACCTGGACATCGAAAGCATGAGGTTTGGCGATCGACTGCAGTGCCGCTTCGACGCCCCGGCAGACACCCTGGACCTCATGGTGCCGACATTGCTGCTCCAACCGCTGGTTGAGAATGCCGTTCGACACGGTATTCTACCCTCCGCCAAAGGCGGCTCGATCGTGATCAGCGCGCGCGCACAGGGCCAGATGCTCACACTACGCATCGAGGACGATGGCCCAGGTATGGGCTCTACGGCGGCGATGTCTTCGGGCATCGGGCTCGCCAATACGGCTGCTCGACTGCAGGAACTCTACGGCAGTGGCGCCCGAATGATCGTGGGTCAAAGTTCGATGGGCGGAGTGGGCATAGCAATTCATATACCGCTCAAGTTGATCGGGGTGCCAGACTTCGCCGATGCCACCACAAGGAAATGCGAGTGGGTATCCGAACCCTATTGATTGACGATGAGGAGATCGCGCGCCGAGGGCTTAGAGTTCGCTTGGAGCGGATCACTGACATCGAAATAGTCGGAGAGTGTCCGAATGGCATGGACGCGCTGAACGCGATCAGACACCTCGCACCTAATCTGCTCTTCCTTGATATTCAGATGCCTCAAATGTCGGGCTTTCAGCTGGTCGACGCTCTGCCCGCCGAACTTTGCCCGCACGTGGTCTTTGTGACCGCCTATGACCAGTACGCCCTGCGCGCATTCGAAGTTCACGCGCTGGACTACCTACTCAAGCCCATCGATGATGATCGCCTCGCGGATACCCTCCGGCGAGTACGGGGCATCATGGCAGCGTCGTCCAGCAGCCGCTACGCGCTGCAGCTACGCCAGGCCTTGGACGGTCTGGGGCGCGATCATGATGGGGTCTCTCGGAGAGCGCTCTCAGATCGCCTCGCGGTGCCGGTCGGCGATCGGCTGATGGTCGTGCGCGTGGCCGATATTGATTGGGTGCAGGCCGCCGGGAACTATGTTTCGCTGTATCTGGGCAAGCGCGCATGGCTCTTGCGCGAGACGATCTCCGCTATGGATCAGCGACTCGCGCCGCATGGCTTCTCCAGGATTCATCGCTCGACCCTGGTCAATATTCAACGCGTCGCTGAATTGCGCTCGCTCGCGAATGGGGAGTTCTCCGTGCTTCTTAAGGATGGCACTGCGCTGAAGCTCAGTCGAGGCTACCGGGAATCCCTGGATCAATTGATTGGACGTCGACTGTGAAGAGCGCCGGGTGGCGTCATTGGAGAGCTGCATATTTTACCGGCGCTCCATGCAGTGCGGTTGCGCAATGGGTACGTTCCGGAGACAGCGATGCTTGACCTGCGTCCGAACTACGAGTGTTGCGACAAAGATCTTCCGTCAGATTCTAGTGAAACGCGGATTTGCTCATTTGGGTGCACGTTCTGAAGTGGCCGCCTAGAGAGCGTTCTCGGCAGCAAGTGCTGCGCCACCCCGCTGCCCTAAGCAGCAGACGCAATGCTCGAAGAACGCGCAGACGTCGCCTGCGCCTATTACGCTATTTTTGGCCAAATAATCGCTTGAGACGACGTTGGTGGCGCGCTTTTCGCCGCGCATCGGCGGTCACCCAGGTCATTATTAGTCTGGGCATCGTCCTGACGCTATCGTTCTCCATCAACTGGATCTATCAGGTCATACGCAAGCCATCGGAGCTGCTGTTTCCCGTTAGCGGAACGCTCTACAAGACACCTTCTGAAACGTGGCGACAGTACGCACCCATCTTTAGAGAGTACGCCACGAATGTAATCACCCCCGACCTTCTGGCAGCGATTGCGCAAGTAGAAGGTTCCGGAAATCCGGTCGTGCGCACGTACTGGCGTTGGTCATGGACATCACATCCCTTCGAGATGTACCGGCCGGCCTCGAGCGCGGTCGGGATGTATCAGATGACCGACGGAACATTTGCGGAAGCGCGGCGCCTTTGCATTCACAACCACACCGTCGCGGAGGACGGGCCTTGGAATAATTGGCGATCCTGCTGGTTCAATAGCCTATATGCCCGTGTGCTGCCTACTTACGCCGTCGAACTAACATCGGCGTATCTCGACCGGAGTGTCGCGAACACCCTCGCACGGCACCGTATGGCCTCCGCTACACTCAAACGCAAGCAGGAGCTGGCCGCGGTCATTCACCTGTGCGGAGCCGGCGCGGGCGACGACTACGCGCAACGGGGTTTTCGGTTGAATGACCGCCAACGGTGTGGTGATCACGATGCCCGCCTGTATCTCGCGCACGTCGAAGCGATGAAGGGCGTGTTCGATCGGCTCGCCGCGCGCTCCTCCGGCGATCTACCTGAGGAGATCGCACCTACTGCGCCACGATTAGGGGAGTAACCGGATTGGGGTGTGCGGCGCGCACAGTACCTTGCCGTCGATGAACCATGCCGCTCACCTTTGGCCCCGCCGTGCATATTGTTTCCGCCGACGTCCTCGGCACTTTGATCCGGGTGGGAATGCTGATGGCTTTCGTTCTCATGGCCGGCATAGTCGTGGTTGTGCGGACCGTGCTCGCCGGAAGGACTGTGCTCATGAACCTCCGAACCTCCGCCTTGCTCCTGCGTGTGTTCGTACTCCGGGAAGTCTCGCGTTTCATAACGCTACCTAAGCGGTGAAATGTGACATGATTAACATGCGCGGACGTTGAACGCTACTCGGAGATGATTATGGATCGCTTCACGATTTCGATCGATGAGGAACTCGCCGTCGCATTTGATGAACTCATCAAACGGCGCGGTTACACGACGCGCAGTGAAGCGGTGCGCGACATTCTGCGCGATCACCTGCAGCATCGCGACCAGGCGCGCGACCACAACGGCTTCTGCGTAGCATGCCTCTCATACGTCTATAACCACCATGAACGTCAGCTATCCGAGCGCTTGGCTGAGCTGCAACACGTTCACCATGAACTCACGGTCTCCACCATGCATGTCCATCTCGACCACGAGCAATGCCTCGAGACCGTTACCCTAAAGGGCCCCGCCAAAGCGGTCCGGCACTTTGCGGAGAAGATCATTGCCGAGAAAGGCGTGCGCCATGGTCAGCTCAACCTCGTCAGTGTCAATCTGGGGCAAGTCCACAAGCACGACGGCATCAAGCACCGTCATCTGACACCGCGGCACTGAACGTGGCGGCCCATGGTTTCGTGCGTAAGCACTCTATGGGAATCCTCATCCTTTTCTCGCACAGCATCAAATGCTCGGGTTCGCCCTAAGGCGGATCGTTGAGTGCGGCCCCGACACCTGTGCCGGGATATCTCATTGCCAAGCGCAATGACATGCGCTGTAAAACGCTGGAAAAAAGATAAAAAGAGACGAACTATGACGGTGGTGCCTGCGACTCCTGTGGCGGCCGCCGCGGGCGATCGAAGTCCTATAGCAGCGCTCTGACGGGCGGACTTTGCGTGGAATCCGCTCGAAAACCACTGCACGTCAAGTAATCATAGACATTACAGGTATGATAAATTACTAAAAGCTCTTACCACTGCTGCATCCGGCTAACCTCTGGACACGTATTATCTGTTTAAGGGGACCGGGCATTGCTGAGAGAATAATGACTGTTGACGGCTTCGTCACCGAGCGGATTCGCCGCACGCGCGGCGCGCTGACGTGGGGTGTCGGCGCGGCGAGTATTCTGTGCGCACTGGGCAGCGCCCCAGCGGCACAGGCCGACGGCAACCCGACTTCGACCACAAGTAACTCCGGGGAGACGCTGCAGCAAATCACCGTCACGGCCGAGCGCCTCGAGCTGCTCGGAACCGCGGACAGCGCGAGCGAAGGGGTAGTCGCAGATCAGGAGCT
>Ga0187863_10004270_pt1 | contig 10224 bp, 9 predicted proteins | sample June2016WEW_11_1_FD_132975 | JGI IMG/M metagenome (GOLD analysis project Ga0187863, IMG submission 132975) | Peatland microbial communities from SPRUCE experiment site at the Marcell Experimental Forest, Minnesota, USA - June2016WEW_11_10 | ecosystem: Environmental > Terrestrial > Soil >...
AGTCAACATTATTGTTGACAATATTCAGGTGCGGGACGTAGAGTGTCCGCTGTCCTGCGTAGTCGGCTTGCGGAGTTTCAGGTGTTATCGTGATGGAGCGGGAAACAGGTTGCGTCCGCCAAAGTATTTCCACAAAAAAGATTCAAATTCGCACGCTGGTTAAGTATCTATGCCCCAAGAGCTGAAACTGCAAGGACGAAAAGCGCTGGTCACAGGTTCCGACACTGGCATCGGACATGAGATCGGTCTCGAATTTGGACGTCAGGGTGCCGACGTTGTGTTCCATTACGTCAAAAGCGATGCTGGAGTGAAGGCCGCTGTCGAAGATGTGAAGTCTCTGGGGCGCAGGGCCGCGGCATTTCAGGCGGATTTCGATGACTTGAAGCAGGTCACGAAACTGGCCGACCAAGCCAGCGAGTTTCTTGGTGGCATAAATTGTTTAGTGAACAACGCCGGTGTGACGATGAACCGTCCCTTTCTCAAGGTCACCCCCGAGCAGTTCGACAAGTTGTTCAACATCAATTTTCGCGGGCAATACTTTCTCACCCAGAGGGTGGTGGAAAGCATGCTGCAGGCGGGTTCCGGGGTGATCTGCAACATGTCGTCGGTGCATGGCTTACAAGGTGTGCCCGATCATACCGCCTACGCAGCGACGAAGGGAGCGATTCTCGCCTACACGCGGTCGCTGGCGGTGGAGTTGGGCTACAGAGGTATTCGCGTGAATGCGATCGCGCCGGGTTGGATTACGGTGGAGAATTATTTCAAGTGCATTCCCGGCTTTACCAATGAAATCGCGGCGGAAGCGGGCTACAAGGCGATTCCGGTGGCGCGTTGCGGCGAACCTCGAGATGTTGCGAAGCTGGCGGCTTTCTTATGTTCCGACGATGCTTCGTTCATCATAGGACAAACCTTTGTTGTCGATGGTGGCACTAGCGCGCTCATGTCTCTCGCCGCCGATTTCCGGAAAGAGAATACGAATACGTTCGGCAAAGGTTACATTCCCGGTATATAGGTGGATTAGAAATGCTGCAAGAACTCGTCGCGACCCTGAATGCAGTGGGCAAGTCGACTGAGGTTATCAGACCAAGGATGGAACGCGACTGTTGCTCTTGCCCTATGGAGGCCGAATTCTAGGAGTGTTCGCGCCAGGAAGTGACGAGAACTTCCTGTGGACGAATTCGGCGCTCAACACCGTTGAGTCTGCCCGAGCCTACTACGCAGGCGATGACTGGCAAAATTCGGGAGGTGATCGCACGTGGCTCGCACCCGAGGTCGATTTCTTTTTCCCCAAGTTTCCCAACATCGACATCGCCGGCTATTGGCAGCCGCGAAGTCTCGATCCCGGCAACTACGAATTAATCAAGACCTCCCATGGCGTGAAGCTGACGAATCGTTTGACTCTCGATGCATTTCGATCCCAGAAGCGAGTCGTGCTGGAGATCACAAAATCGGTCGACGCTGCGCCCAATCCTTTGCGTTACGATACAGCGCTTCGTACCGGAGCAGTTGAATATGCCGGTCACACGATGCTGACGTCGTTAAGAATTCTCGATCAAAATCCCAATGACGCTCCGTTGGTCGGGCTGTGGAGTCTTACGCAAATGCCGCACCAGGGCGAGTTATTCATTCCCACTTACTCCAAGGCGAATCCGAGAATTTACTTTGGTCTGGTGGATACGCCACCAGAAGAACTGGCGGTGAGCGATCGTCTGGTGCGCTTCAAGATGCGGGCAGCCGGCGAGCATAAAATCGGATTGCGCTCCGCCGTTACCACCGGCCGCATCGGCTACATCTATCCTGCTGGCGATAAACATGCTCTCATCATCCGCAATTTCTTCGTGAACCCATCCGGCGAGTATGCCGATGTGCCTTGGACTGAGCCCGATGATCGTGGCTATTCCACGCAAGCCTGCAGTGTCAATAGCCGCTGGGGAATGTTCAGTGAAATGGAATATCACGTTCCCGCGATCGGCGGAAACAGTGGGTTGCATCACGTCGAAGATCGCTCGCAACTCTGGGCCTTTCGCGGAGCACGCGAAGATATTCAAAAAATTGCCCGAGCTCTGCTATCGAACGAGATTCAGTGATTCCGCGATTCCCTCGCGAGGCGACCGGAAAGAGGCGCGAGTCAAGACGCGCGAGTCAAAGCGGCGCGAGTCAAGAATGAAACGTTGGATCATCCTATGAGTGCGCTTGATATTGCCGTTGAACTAGTGGCCCCTCTGGACTGCGAGGTTGGGGAAAACCCGCTTTGGCATCCCGAGGCAAATACCCTTTTCTTTCTCGACATCACAAAGGGAACGGTTCACGCCTATCATCCCGCAACGCGGAATTGTTCCGTTGCCGCGCAGACGCGCATCACCGGCGGTTTTACTTTGCAGCGCGATGGCTCGCTCCTGCTATTTCAGGATGGCCACATTGCGACTCTCACGCAGGACGGCGTTCTCCATGAGGTCGCGACTGGACTTTGCCCGGGCAATGATCGTTTCAACGATGTGATCGCCGACCCCGAGGGAAGAGTATTCGCGGGAGCGATGGGCGGGAACGGCAAACTCCTCCGTTTTGATCCTGACGGCAGCGTCACCGTAATGGCCGATGGGTTGGGCATTCCGAATGGCATGGGTTTTACGCCCGCCCTTGACGGGATGTATTTCACCGACTCGCTCCCGGGGAAGATCTATTACTTCGACTACGACCGCAAAACTGGAAATTTGAGCAATCAGCGAATTTTCGCGGAGATCTCGCGCGAAGAAGGATTGCCCGACGGTATGACCATCGACCGCGACGGACATGTGTGGACCGCGATCTGGTTCGGCGGCCGCGTAAAACGCTTCGCCCCAGATGGTCACCTCGACCGCGACGTCTTATTGCCGATCAAGCAAACATCAGCTGTAACTTTTGGCGGCACGGATCTGGCCGACATGTACGTGACCTCCGCCGCGATAGTCTCCGGACCCGAACTGCGCCCTCCCGGATTTGACGGCCAAGCCCCGCGCGGCGGCGGCCTCTATTGCCTGCGCGTGCCGGGCGTTAGAGGCGGCGCGTCGTTTCGCTCCAATCTGTCATTTTCGTAGGTTAGTTTTCAATCGACACGATCTCCCCCAAACCCCTCGAATCACGGTGCATCACCCACATGAGATCCCGAAGCGCAAGAAATGTGGACCTTTTCTCCTGGTTTTTCCGCGTTACTACATAGAGGCCGAGTTTCGACCGTGGAGATGGAAATACCGCAATGTCAATGTCAACGGTTGCGATATTTGTGGCTGCCTTCGGCGAAGACTGGCCTGGAAAAGGAGAATCTATAATGACGAACATATCGCAACAGCGGAATTGGATTTCGAGGGCGCGTCTGGCGGCGGCCGTATATATCAAGCCGAATGCAAAACGAACGGGGCTTGCGCCTTTGTTTTTGCGCACATGGAACGTCCAGTTTCCCCACTTTGGTGACTCTGTTTTCATGTGTTCAGGCGCCTCGCGTCTCTCGATATGCGGAGACCAATCCCCAAACGTATATCCCCGCCAGAATCACCAGGCACACCGTCGCAAGCCGCATGTAGCGATCGACCAATTGCGTCACCGACCACCCGTAGACCGTGGTAAGCAGGCTGGGGTCAGAGAGGTTGACTCCTTCGATCTCTCCGAATGGAATATCTTCAATCGGTCCTGACCATACCAGGAAAACCTGCATGAAACTGATCGCACCGATGGCCAGCAGTCCCCAGCGCAGGCCCCAACCTTTATATATAGCGCTCTCTCGAGGAGCGTAAAACGTCGCCATCAGCACTGTGCCCAGCACCAACGCGCCGGCATCCCCACCAAAAACAATCGTTGCCCCTGGCGGTAAACGAAAAAGGAAAATCAGTTGCACGATGAGCATCGCGCCGGCAGCACACAATAACCACCGCCGCTGCGACTGCCATGCGAGAAGTCCCCCATACACGATGGCAGAGGTCACCGCCAGCACGACCCACCAGGATCGTTCCTCGCCGTGCATCGTAACCCAGAGCAAAGGAACTGCCCAGCGGCCCGTAAGCCAAGCGGTGATCGCGTGCCCACTTTCGTGCAGCACCATTGCGAGCATTCCCAGTGGCGAGCGTGCCACGAGACGCGCTATAACGAGTGCCGAAGGCAGGGCAAATATCCGGTACTTGAACTCCCAGCGCGCATCATTTCGGAGCGCGTCGTTTCGCAATGGTGGAGGTGAATTTGGCGAAAGCACCCGAGCCTGGACCGCCGGCTCCTCAACACCAGCCAGTTTGGCCGCTGAGGGCACTGCCAGGTAACGCGCAAAAATGATTCCGCACTTCAAGCACTCGGTCGTCTGCAATGGATGATCGAATTGGCATTTCGGGCAGCGCATCCCTGACGAAGACCTGACCCATTGTATGAGCGGAGCGCTGCTGATCTACACGCTCCTTGGTGTCGATAGAGGTACCGTCGGAGACGGGACCCGGCATCTTGCAGACCTTACTCCCGCAGCGTGGATCCTGCATTCCTTCGAGTAGAGCCAGTGTTGCTTGCATCGAAATCGGGGAGCACATTGCCGTTCTCTCAGCCGCTTTCTCCGCTATTCGGTCTGAACTGTTGTTGTCGTGTGTTTGAGTTCGGCGACCAATTCCTGGAAACGGGGATCCTGGCGCAGGCTCCTCAGATCATCGTCTGCTGCCAATCCATTGGCATCTTTATAGCCGCGCTTGATGGCTTCACGCAGATACTGAAGCGCGTCCTCGGGATGGTTGGCAGCGACAGCCACACACGCGAACGAATACCACACCGAGAAACGGTCGCCTTGCCCTTTGGAATTGGCTTGCTTCTCGATCACGTCGCGAAAGAGTTTGCTGGCCTCGGCGTAGCGATGGGTGTGCGCCATCGCTGTCCCGAGTTCCTGCAGTGCAAGCAGTGCATAGGGATGCTGCGGGCCCAGAGTACGAGTGATGGTGTCGAGAGCCTCTCGAGCATTTTTTTCACCTTCTGCGTAGCGGCCCTCCCCGATCAGGTCTTCGGCAAGATTGGTCTGACATACCAAGGTGCTGGGATGTTCCGGACCGATGACGCGAATCATGGACGCGAGCGTCTCTCGATTCAGTTGTTCCGCTTCGTGGATATGCCCTTGCTTGAAGAGTTCATCCGCCAACCCTGATTTGGAGAGCAAGGTCCGCGGGTGTTCGGGGCCATAGGTTCGCAGCTGAATCGTCAGCGCCTCCCGGTACAGTTTCTCGGCCTCGGCATGGTGGCCTTCGTTAGAGAGCAGGGTCGCAAGGTTAAACATGTCGCCGGTTAATCCAGGATGTTCGGGGCCAAGCACGCGCTGCTCTATGGCCAGTACATCACGATACATCTGCTCGGCTTCCGACGAACGACCCTCGCTCTGGAATGAGATCGCAAGATGGCCCATCGTGTTCAAGGTTCCAGGATGATCCGGTCCGAGAACACGGCGGTCGACATCGAGCAACTGGCGATACTCTCGTTCTGCCTCGTCATAGCGGCCCTGGTTCCAGAGCACTGTGCCCAGGTTGCTCATGGCCGCGAGGACTTGAGTGCTTTCCGGGCCCAGCTTTCGAGTAGCCGTGTCTATTACCTCGCGTGTCAGCTTTTCCGACTCGTCGAACCGGCCCTGGGCCTCCACGATCCATGCCAGGTTGCTCATGGTCTCGATCGTAAGCGGATCGTCGGGCCCAACGATGCGGCGCTCGCCCGCCAGCGCCTGCCGCTCGAGTCTCTCCGCTTCGGGTTCGTGTCCCTCGTGATCTAGTACGCGTCCGAGTTGAGTCATCGACTCGAACGTCCTTGGATCATCGGGTCCGAGAAGGCTCTGTCGAGCGTCCAGAGCTCGCTGGGCCAGTTCGTGAGCACGAGGATTGAGTCCCAGGTTCAGGTATGTGCTGGCCATGACCTGCATCATCTGCGCTTGGACCTCGGGATCCTTCGCCAAACCCGTCTCCATATCCCTGGAAGCTTTGTCGAGGATTTCGCGGGCAGTCACAGTGTTGCCACGGGCTTCGTTAGGATCGGACACCTTGAACATTTGGGTCATGAAGTCGGTGATCCGCGTGGCACGATCGCGTTCGTGGGTGGCGCGGTCGCGCTCGTGTGCGGCACGGTCCCGCTCACGAGTAATCCGGCGCAACTGAACTGCCTGTAGGACGGAGAACGCGGTGAGCAACAGCACCAATCCAACGAACGTAGCTACAGCCACACGGTGCCGCCGAACATACTTCCGCGCCCTGTAACCGGCGCTGGCTGGCCGCGCCACGACCGGCTCGTGGTTTAGATACCGCCGAATGTCGGCGGCGAGTTCCGAAGGCGCTCCATAGCGGCGGGCACGATCCTTCTCCAGCGCTCTCATCGTGATCCAGTCGAGATCCCCGCGCAGGGTACTCACGAGTTGCTTGGGCTCCGTGCCGCGCGCGGCCGCCGTCTCGGCTGATGTGTCGCGATCTGCGCCCACCTTCGTGCTCGGGCGCGGCGGCTCTTCCTCGCGCAACTTCCGCAGTAACTCGTCGAGTGGCTGTTTCTGCCGCTGTTTCGTTTCAAACGGCTGCAGCCCGGCCAGCAGTACGTAGAGAACAACCCCCAGCGAGTAGACGTCCGTGCGCGTGTCCACATCCTGCACCGTAGGGTCAGCCTGCTCCGGACTCACGTATCCGGGTGTGCCCATGAAGTGTCCGAGCTGGGTAAAAACAGTTTCGCCTGCCCCACGGGGCGTGATCGCCTTGGCCAGTCCGAAGTCAATGATCCGTGGCGCGGGTTTGCCGTCCACGTCCTGTACCAGGATGTTTGCCGGTTTGAGATCGCGATGGATGATGGCCTTCTGGTGCGCGTGCTGCACGCCTTCGCAGACCTGGATGAAAATTTCGAGCCGATCAGCGATCTTGAGTTTCCTCTGATCGCAATAGTCTGTAATCGGCAGTCCGGATACAAACTCCATCACGAAGTAAGGTTGCCCTTGCGGCGTCGCTCCGGCGTCAAACACCTTCGCGATGGCGGAATGATCCATGATCGCCAGCGATTGCCGCTCCGACTGGAAGCGCTGCACGACCGCCTCATCGTACATCCCCGCCTTGATCAGCTTCAGGGCAACCTGGCGCCGCACCGGCGACATCTGTTCCGCCAGCCACACTTGGCCCATGCCTCCTTCGCCAAGTCTGCGCACAAGTTGAAAACGTTCAGCAAAGAGCTGCCCGGCTTGCAATGTGCCGCTCGAAAGGATCCCTTCCAGATTCGCAATCAATCCGTCTGGCGCCGGTGCGGATTGCAGGAAGCTGGAGCGGGCTTCGTCGCCGGAGGCGAGCAGGACGTCGATTTCCTGCCGCAAGGATTGATCGGACAAACAGGCGCGATCCAGGAAGGCGGAACGTTGCGCTGGCTCCAGCTCCTGCGCTTCTTCAAGCACATCACGGATCTGTTGCCAACGCTCTGGTGTCATGGGTCCGGCAGTCATGCGCCGGTTGTCTGGGCCATCTGGTGATGCAGCCAAGCCCGTGCGCTCGCCCAGTGTCTCTTCACTGTTCTCGGCGACAGCTCGAGCACATCCGAGGTTTCTTCGACGGAAAGACCGCCGAAGAATCTCAACTCCACAATGCGACTCTGTTGCCGGTCGAGTTTAGCCAGTTCATTCAGAGCGTCGTCGAGAGCAATGATGTCCAGGCTGCGGCTCTTGAACGCCAACCCATCCAGGGTTACTCGATCACCGCCATCCCGCTTGGCGGCATCGCGGCTGCGCGCATACTCGACCAGAATCTGCCGCATCAACTGGGCGCAGATGGCCAGGAAATGAGCGCGGTTCTCGAATTTGGCCGCGCCTTGTTTCTCCAGCCGCAAGTAAGCCTCGTGCACCAGGGCAGTGCTCTGCAGCGTATGGTCAGCGCGTTCCTTCCGCAGATACCGGTGCGCAACCCGCCGGAGTTCGTCATAAACCAGCGGAACCAGGGCGCGCAGCGCCTCGTCATCGCCCGCATGCCAGTTGTCCAGCAACTGGGTGACGATTTTGGACTGCGCCTGCGACAACGAGCCCCCAGAACCCCCTATTGAGTTCGTGGGTAGCAAGTTAGCCCCCTGAATGACCAATGTCAAGGCGGTCAGCGCGCCTGTTTTTCCTCGAGTAGCCACGGGGCTTGCCATGATGCTTGATGCGAGGTGTGAGGAATTTCTTACCGTCCCTGGCCCGCTTCTCACCTGAATTTCGCTTTATCCCAATGACGCGGCCTGAAGACCGCCATTCGCAAGCCGGCGCACGGCAGCGTTTCCGAAGTGACTATCCAAGGGCGGTAAGGCATGACTCTGCTGGTGGGGAGCGCGACGGCGGACGGTACTTCCTCGTGAGTTCAGGGATTCGAGTAGGGAAAGATTCGAATTTTTCACGAAGCAATAGTAATAAGGAGCGTTTTTATGACTAAGCAAACTAAGAAAAATTTCGCACTAGCGCTGAGTCTTCTCGGACTCGCGCTGATCCCGTCCACCAGCCTGGCGCAGGTTGGAGCCGCGTCCAAGTTTCCGGGCAGCCGTCCAGCAGTTGCTGCGGCGCAAGCGGCCGGCCGTCAGACGCAGTCGCCCGGCTCGCCCGACATGAGCCTCACCTTCGGAATGGTTGACTTTCCCGGTCAGATGGATACCGCCGGCTCCGCTGCGAACGTCAAGGGCGAGATCATCGGTGGATATGGCACCAACAGCGTTGGCGACGGAGCCAGCAATCACGGCTTTCTCCTCAAGGGCACGAAATTTACTGAAATCGATTATCCAGGCGCGGAGTGGACTCAGCCGAACGCGATCAGCGACTCCGGCGCAATCGTTGGCTCATACGGGGTATCTTCTTCTGGCGAACAAGGGTTCAAACTGGTGGGCAAGACCTACACCACCATCGACTACCCTGGCGCAACCCTCACAACGGCGAACGGAATCAATAAGTCGGGAGACATCGTCGGATATCAATACAGCGGCGGTACCGGCCACGGGTTCCTGCTTTCCAAAGCCGTCTTCACCAGCATCGACGTGCCGGGCGCGGTCGGCACAGATGCATACGGAATTAACAATGCCGGCGAGATCGTCGGCGTGTACTACAACGACGACGGCAGCAGTCACGCATTCTTGCTCCAGAGCGGCACATTCACGACCATCGATTACCCCGGCGCTTACCCCCAGAACTATGCTGCCGGGATTAACGACCAGGGCGAGATCGTTGGTGGCTATGGTGAGGTGACGACCATCAACGGACTTACTTACTCCTGGGAGCACGCCTATATCTACCGGAACGGACAATTCACCAATGCCGATGTACCTTTCGGTCCGCCGGCGGCGACCCAGCCCTTCTCCATCAGCAACAACGGCGTAATCGTTGGCGAATATGTCGATAACTCGGGGACTGTGTACGGCTACGAGGCCACGGTCGGACCGTAGTCAACTTAGCTCTCGCGTCGCAGCGTTGTTTGCAGTTCCAAGTGATCGCAACAAAAACATCCAGAGCCTAAGTCAGGAGCGTTTTTATGACGCAGCAGACTTTGAAGAATTTCGCAGTGGCGTTGGGTCTGTTGGGAGTGGCGCTGATCCCGTGCACCACCTTGGCGCAGGTTGGACTGGCGTCCAAGCTGCCGAGTAAGAATCCGGCGGCCGCGGCGCAAGCGGCAAGCCATACGATAAAGACTCCGGGCTCGCCGTCCTACAGTTACACACTGCTTAGCTTCCCCGGCAGTCTTTCCACGAACGCCAATGGCATCAACAAAGGTGCGACCAGCTCAAAGATTCAGATGGTTGGAGAGTACGGTGCCGGCTCATTTCTCGCGCATGTGTCGGGAACGAAAGCCGTCACCGAGACCTACCGGGCGGTGATTTATCCTCACATCCTCCCAACGCGGCAATCCGCAAATGACGTCAATGACGCCGGTCAAATCGTCGGCGGGTACCTCGACAGTTCGGGCGTTAGCCACGGTTATGAGTTTAGCGGCGGAAAGTTCACCACGGTTGATGTGCCGTTTACCGGCGCCACCGGCAGCACCAACGACGCCATCAACAATTCAGGCGAAATTGTCGGCGGGTGGACCGACAGCGGAGGGGTAACACACGCATTCACGCTGATCGCGGGAGCCTACGCCTCGTTCGACTACCCCGGCGCGACCTTCACCACTGCCCTCGACGTCAACAACGCAGGGGAAGTAGTCGGTTTTTACAACGACACAAGCGGCGTTGGGCACGGTTTCTTGCTGAGTTGGGGAACCTACACTTCGATCGACG
>Ga0187863_10004273_pt1 | contig 10221 bp, 9 predicted proteins | sample June2016WEW_11_1_FD_132975 | JGI IMG/M metagenome (GOLD analysis project Ga0187863, IMG submission 132975) | Peatland microbial communities from SPRUCE experiment site at the Marcell Experimental Forest, Minnesota, USA - June2016WEW_11_10 | ecosystem: Environmental > Terrestrial > Soil >...
CGCCGGCGGGCGCCGCCGCCGCGGCCGCCGGGGCCGCCGCCGAGACGCCCCACTTCTCCTCGAGCTTTTTGGCCAGCTCGGCCGCCTCCAACACGGAGAGCTTCGAGAGTTCTTCGACAATCGCGTTCAAATCAGCCATCGGTCACTCCTGGGTATGAAAGTCGTTTTGAGGTTCGGGGTTAGGCGGCCTTGTCGGCCTTGCTCGCATGGGCACTGAGCAGACGGGCCAGTTGCGCGGCCGGAGCCTGGAGCACGCCCGCGATCTTGGTCGCCGGCGCCTGGAGGAGGCCGATCATCTTGCCACGCAGCTGATCGAGCGACGGCAACGTCGCCAGCGCCTGGATGCCCGCGAGATCGAGCGGACGATCGTTCAAGGAACCGGCGATGACCTTCAGCTTCTGGTTCTTTTCGGCATAGGCGACAGCCACCTTGGCCGCCGCCACCGGATCGCGCGAAAACGCGATCGCGGTCGGCCCCTTGAACAGCGACTTCAGTTGCTCGAATTTGGTGCCGGCGAGCGCGCGCTGGGCGAGCCGGTTCTTGGTCACGCGGAAATTGGCGCCTGCCGCACGCATCTGCCGCCGCAGTTCGGTCACTTCCTGGACCGTCATGCCGGTCTGGTGCGTGACCACGACAACCGTGGTATCGGCGAGCGCGTCGTGCAGCGTATCGACCAGCTTCTTCTTGTGATCCCGGTCCACTGGCTATCGTCTCCGGCCGTTGACCCGCCACGGCTTCACGCCCCGACGGATCGGTTGCACAAGGGCGCCGGCGAGATTTCCAAGAGGAAAATCCCCGGCACCCGGTTGACCTGTCCCAGAAGTTCGGCCGGACGCGTAAACCGCGTCTTGGCCTAAAACCCCTGTCTCATGCCGGCGGGCCCCTAGAAGCCCCTTAAGCCGGTCGCCCGGCACCCGCAGTCTCGGACAGAAGAGAAAGAGATTTAGCACCTCTTTCCCGGTTGCGCCACGGCCGATTTGCCGCGGCGTTTCAGAAGGGCCCCGCGTTTTAAGCGGTCAGGCCCGAAATCTCCAACTTGACGCCCGGCCCCATGCTCGAACTCAAGGACACCTTCTTGATGAAGGAGCCCTTGATGCCCTGGGGCTTGGCGCGGCTGACCGCGCCGACGAAGGCCTTGAGGTTGCCCAGCAGCGCCTCTTCCGTAAAACTCGCCTTGCCGAGGCCGACCTGGATGATGCTGGCCTTGGCGGTGTTGAACTCGACCTGGCCGCCCTTGGCCGCCTTGACGGCCTCGGTGACATTGGCGGTGACGGTGCCGAGCTTCGGATTGGGCATCAGGCCGCGCGGCCCCAAAACCTTGCCGAGCCGGCCCACGATACCCATCATGTCGGGCGTGGCGATGCAGCGGTCGAACGCGATCTTGCCGGCCTGCACCTGTTCGGCCAGATCCTCGGCGCCGACGATATCGGCGCCGGCGGCCTTGGCCTCCTCGGCGCGGGCGCCCTTGGCGAACACGGCCACCTTCAGGGTCTTGCCGGTGCCGTGCGGCAGCACCACCGAACCGCGCACGTTCTGCTCCGACTTCTTGGGATCGATGTTGAGGTTCATCGCCACTTCGATGGTCTCGTCGAATTTGGCGTTGGCGCGCGACTTGATGAGTTTCACCGCCTCGGCCGGCGGATAGAACGCGGCGCGGTCGATGCCCTCATAGGCCTTCTTCAGGCGCTTGCCGACATGTGCCATTTGCTACTCCACCACTTCGAGGCCCATGGACCGGGCCGATCCCACCAGCATGCGGCAGGCGCCCTCTTCGTCCTTGGCGTTCAAGTCGTTCATCTTCTTTTTCGCGATCTCGCGAATCTGCTTCATCGTCACCTTGCCGACGAAGCCCTTGCCGGTCGTGCCCGAGCCCTTTTCGATCCCCGCCGCCTTCAGCAGGAAATAGGAATTGGGCGGCGATTTGGTGATGAAGGTGAAGCTGCGGTCCTGGTAGGCGGTGATGATCACCGGCACCGGCATGCCGGGCTCGAGGCCCTGGGTCTGGGCGTTGAAGGCCTTGCAGAACTCCATGATGTTCAAGCCGCGCTGGCCCAAGGCGGGGCCGATCGGCGGCGAGGGATTGGCCTTGCCGGCCGGCACTTGCAGCTTGATGAATCCGACGACCTTCTTGGCCATGTTGGTCTCTTTTCTTGTCCTTTTAACAAAAGCTAAAGTTTTTCGACCTGCGAGTATTCGAGCTCGACCGGCGTGGCGCGGCCGAAGATCGACACCGCCACCTTGAGCCTGGCTTTCTCTTCATCCACCTCTTCGACCAAGCCGTTGAAGGAGGTGAAGGGGCCGTCGCAGACGCGGACCTGCTCGCCGATCTCGTAGGTGATGGACGGCTTCGGCCGCTCGATGCCTTCCTGGACCTGGCGGATGATGCGCGTCGCCTCGGTCTCGGTGATCGGAACCGGCCTTCCCTTGCCGCCCAGGAAGCCCGTGACCTTGGGCGTGTTCTTGACCAGATGCCAGCTCTCGTCGGTCAGGTCCATCTTCACCAGCACGTAGCCGGGAAAAAACTTGCGCTCGGCGCTGACCTTGGCGCCGCGCTTGACCTCGACCACTTCCTCGGTGGGCACCAGCACTTCCTCGAATTTCTCGCCCAGGCCCTTCTGCTTTGCCTGTTCCTTGATCGATTCGGCGACCTTCTTCTCGAAACCCGAATAGACATGGACCACGTACCAGCGGGACGTCATGACATCAAGCTCCGAGCCCGAGAAAGAAACGCACGCCGGTGGCGAGCAATTGGTCGACGAGAAAAAAGAACGTCGCGGCCAGCACCACCATGGCGAAAACCATGGCGGTGGTGACGCCAGTCTCCTTGCGCGAGGGCCAGGTGACTTTGCTCACTTCCTGGCGGACTTGCCGCAGAAATTCCAGCGGGGAGATGCTTGCCATGACTATGCCGTTGGGGAGGTTGCCTTATATAGCGTCAGGCTTCGGATTTAGCCAGCCTTTATATGCCTATAACGAACGGGCTGGCAGGAGCGGAGGGGCTCGAACCCCCAACCCCCGGTTTTGGAGACCGGTGCTCTACCAGTTGAGCTACGCTCCTATAAGGGCACCAACCCGCGCAAAATACTCCTTTATCCGCCTTTATTTAATGATCTTGGCGACGACGCCGGCGCCCACGGTGTGGCCGCCCTCGCGGATGGCGAAGCGCAGGCCCTCGTCCATGGCGATGGGGGCGATGAGCTCCACCTCCATGCTGATGTTGTCGCCCGGCATCACCATCTCGGTGCCCTCGGGCAGCTTGACCGTGCCCGTCACGTCGGTGGTGCGGAAGTAGAACTGCGGCCGGTAATTGCTGAAGAACGGCGTGTGCCGGCCCCCTTCCTCCTTGGTCAGGATATAGGCTTCGGCCTTGAAGTTGGTGTGCGGCGTGATCGAACCGGGCGCCGCCAGAACCTGGCCGCGCTCAACCTCTTCCCGCTTGGTGCCCCGCAACAGGGCGCCGATGTTGTCGCCAGCCTCCCCCTGGTCCAAGAGCTTCCGGAACATCTCGACCCCGGTCACCACCGTCTTGGTGGTCGGCCTCAGGCCCACGATCTCGACCTCTTCGCCCACCTTGATGATCCCGCGCTCGACTCGGCCGGTCACCACCGTGCCCCGCCCCGAGATGGAAAACACATCTTCAATGGGCATCAGGAAGGGCTTGTCGCGGTCCCGCTTGGGCTGCGGGATAAAGGCATCCACCGCGTCCATCAGCTTCAGGATGGCGTCATGCCCCAGCTCCGGCTTCTTGTCTTCCAGCGCGCACAGCGCCGAGCCCCGGATGATCGGGGTCTTGTCGCCCGGGAACTTGTAGGAGGAGAGCAGTTCCCTCACCTCCAGCTCGACCAGGTCCAACAGCTCCGGGTCGTCCACCATGTCCACCTTGTTCAGGAACACGACAATCGCCGGAACCCCGACCTGGCGCGCCAACAGGATATGCTCCCGCGTCTGCGGCATCGGGCCGTCCGCCGCCGACACCACCAGGATCGCACCGTCCATCTGCGCCGCCCCGGTGATCATGTTCTTCACGTAGTCCGCGTGCCCCGGGCAATCCACATGCGCGTAGTGCCGCTTGGCCGTCTCGTACTCCACATGGGCTGTTGAAATGGTAATGCCGCGCGCTCGTTCCTCCGGCGCCTTGTCGATCTGGTCGTAGGCCGTGTAGACCGCCCCGCCCTTCTCCGCCAATACCTTCGTGATCGCCGCCGTCAGCGACGTCTTCCCGTGGTCAACGTGGCCAATAGTCCCCACATTGCAGTGCGGCTTCGTCCGCTCAAACTTCGCTTTCGACATGGGTTTATTCTCCGTTCAATTCCGTTGGTCTCAAGCCATCTTGGCGCGGACTTCGTCCGCGACCGCCTGGGGCACTTGCTCGTAGTGATCGAAATGCATGGTGTACTGCGCACGGCCCTGGCTCATCGATCGCAGGGTGTTGACGTAACCGAACATGTTGGCAAGCGGCACCATGGCGTTGATGACTTCCGCGTTGCCGCGCTGGTCCTGGCCGGTGATGCGCCCGCGCCGGCTGTTCAGGTCGCCGATAACGTCGCCCATATAGTCCCGGGGCGTCACCACCTCGACGCGCATGATCGGCTCCAAGAGCTTGGGACCGGCCTTCGAGATACCTTCCTTGAAAGCGGCGCGCGACGCGATTTCGAAGGCAAGCGCGCTGGAGTCAACATCGTGATAGGCGCCGTCATAGAGCGTCGCCTTGAAGTCGATCACCGGGAACCCCGCCAACACGCCGTTGTCGATCGAGCCTTTCAAGCCCTTTTCCACGCCGGGGATGTATTCCTTGGGCACGGTGCCGCCGACCACGTCGTTCTCGAACTGATAGCCGGAGCCCGCCGGCAGCGGCTCGAAGCGGATCTTGACGCGGGCGAACTGGCCCGAGCCGCCGGTCTGCTTCTTGTGGGTGTAATCGACCTCTGAGGCGCGGGTGATGGTCTCGCGATAAGCCACCTGCGGCGCGCCGACATTGGCCTCGACCTTGAACTCGCGCTTCATGCGGTCGACGATGATCTCGAGGTGCAACTCGCCCATGCCCTTGATGACGGTCTGGCCGCTTTCCTTGTCGACCGCGACGCGGAACGAGGGATCCTCGGTGGCAAGCCGCGCCAGCGCCGCACCCATCTTTTCCTGGTCGGCCTTGGTCTTGGGCTCGACCGCGATCTCGATGACGGGCTCGGGAAATTCCATGCGCTCCAACACCACGGGGTTGTCGGCATCGCACAGCGTGTCGCCGGTGGTAGTGTTCTTGAGTCCAGCCAGCGCGACGATGTCGCCGGCGCGAGCCTCCTTGATGTCTTCGCGGTGGTTGGCGTGCATCAACAGCATGCGGCCGATGCGCTCCCGGTTGTCCTTGACCGAATTCAGCACCATCGAGCTCGTGGTCAGGATGCCGGAATATATCCGCGCGAAGGTCAGCGAACCGACAAAGGGATCGGTCATGATCTTGAAGGCGAGAGCGGCGAAGGGCTCGTCATCCGAAGCATGGCGCTCGATAGGTTCGTCGGTGTCTATCTTCGTGCCCTTGATGGCGGCGATGTCGGTCGGCGCCGGAAGATAATCCACCACCGCGTCAAGCAACGGCTGGACGCCCTTGTTCTTGAAGGCCGAGCCGCAAATCACCGGCACGAAGGCGAAGGCGACGGTGCCCTTGCGAATGCATTTGATGAGCGTGGCCTCGTCCGGCTCCTTGCCGGCGAGATAAGCTTCGAGCGCGGCGTCGTCCTGCTCGATCGCCATCTCGAGCAGCTTGTGGCGGTATTCGGCCGCCTGCTTCGCCATGTCGGCAGGAATGTCGATTACGTCGAACTTGGCGCCCAAGGTTTCGTCCAACCACTTAATCGCCTTCATGCGCACCAGATCGACGACGCCGGAGAATTCACTCTCGACGCCCATCGGCAGTTGCAGCACCAGCGGCTTGGCGCCGAGCCGGTCGACGATCATGTCGACGGTGCGGAAGAAATTGGCGCCGATGCGGTCCATCTTGTTGACGAAACAAATACGCGGCACGCCGTATTTGTCGGCCTGGCGCCACACCGTCTCGGATTGCGGCTCGACGCCCGCCACGGAATCGAACACCGTCACTGCGCCGTCGAGCACGCGCAGCGAGCGCTCAACCTCGATGGTGAAATCGACATGGCCCGGTGTGTCGATGATATTGATGCGGTGATCACGCCAGAAACAGGTGGTCGCGGCCGAGGTGATGGTGATGCCGCGTTCCTGCTCCTGTTCCATCCAGTCCATGGTGGCGGTGCCCTCATGAACCTCGCCGATCTTGTAGGAGCGGCCGGTGTAATAAAGGATTCGCTCGGTCGTGGTCGTCTTGCCGGCATCGATGTGAGCCATGATGCCGATATTGCGGTAACGATCGAGGGGCGTGACGCGAGGCATGAGTTACTCCGGGGACCGCTGGCTTACCAGCGGTAATGCGAGAAGGCTTTATTCGCATCGGCCATGCGATGCGTATCTTCCCGCTTCTTCACCGCGTTGCCGCGGTTGTTGGCAGCGTCCATCAATTCGCCCGAAAGACGTTCTTCCATCGTGTGTTCGTTGCGCTCGCGCGCCGAACCGATGATCCAGCGGATGGCCAGCGCCTGGCCGCGCTCCAGCCGCACTTCGACCGGCACTTGATATGTGGCGCCGCCGACACGGCGCGAGCGCACTTCGACCGAGGGCTTGACGTTGCCCAGCGCGTCGAGAAAGGTCTTGAGCGGATCCTGACCCGAACGCTTGGCGACGCGGTCGAGCGCGCCGTAGACGATTCCTTCGGCGACCGATTTCTTGCCCTGATGCATCAGGCAATTCATGAATTTTGTCAGAACGTCGTTGCCGAATTTGGCATCCGGCAGGACTTCGCGTTTGACGGCGGCGCGGCGGCGGGACATAGGCTGCTCTACTTCGGACGCTTGGCGCCGTATTTGGAGCGGCGTTGCCTGCGGTCCTTGACACCCTGGGTGTCGAGCGTGCCGCGAATGATGTGATAGCGCACGCCGGGCAGATCCTTGACGCGGCCGCCGCGGATCAGCACCACCGAGTGCTCTTGCAGGTTATGGCCTTCACCGGGAATGTAGCTGGTGACCTCGAAGGCGTTGGTGAGGCGCACGCGCGCAACCTTGCGTAGCGCGGAATTGGGCTTCTTCGGCGTCGTGGTATAGACGCGCGTACAGACGCCGCGCTTCTGCGGGCTTTGCGCTAACGCCGGCACCTTGTTGCGCGCAGCGAGCGGCCGGCGCGGTTGGTTGACCAGCTGATTGATCGTCGGCATCTCTCGTCCGTTCCTTACAAGCGAAACAGCCGCGCCAGGGCGCCCTACGTCGCGCCGCCGTCACGGCTAAAACAAAACCCCAGAATAGGCGCGCCGTCTTTCACGGCGCAAAGCCAGTTGGAAGCTTAGGCGACCAAGCTGCGTCTAGGATGGCTACCTACGGCCAGCCCCCCTCGAGGGTGCGCGGATACTATTGATCGGGCCCCACCCCGTCAAGCCGGATCAGGGCCAGGGAGCGGGTTTTCCCAAGGCCCGGAGCGGGTTTGGCCGGAGGGAGGGGAAGCAAAAAATCGCCGATTCCGGTGCGAAAAGGAGACGAAAAAGGGGCCATGGGAGCGGCCCCTTTTCCGTTGTCCCGAATCGGCGCCTTATCAGGCGATCTTCTTGCCTTCCTCGGCGGAAACGGCCTCTTCCGCCGGAGCCGGCGGGGCATTGGCCGCCAATTCGCGGTCGCGGTCGGTGGCGATCTGGCGCCAACGCGCCATGACGCTGCCGGTGCCGGCCGGGATAAGACGGCCGACGATGACGTTCTCCTTGAGGCCGGAGAGCACGTCGATGCGGCCCGAGACCGCGGCTTCGGTGAGAACGCGCGTCGTTTCCTGGAACGAGGCGGCCGAGATGAAGGAGTTGGTCTGCAGGCTCGCCTTGGTGATGCCCTGCAGCACCGGCCGGGCCACGGCGAGCTTGAGCTTCTCCGCCTTGGCCTTGACGTTTTCCTCGTCGAACTCGGCGCGGTCGATCTGCTCGCCGGCGAGCAGCGTGGTCTCGCCCGGATCGACGATCTCGACCTTTTGCAGCATCTGGCGGACGATCACCTCGATGTGCTTGTCGTTGATGCGCACGCCCTGGAGACGATAGACCTCCTGGATCTCGTTGATGAGATAGCTCGCCAGCGCCTCGACGCCCATCACGCGCAGGATGTCGTGCGGCACGGGATTGCCGTCCATCAGCAAATCGCCCTTCTGGACGAAATCGCCCTCCTGCACGCTGATGTGCTTGCCCTTGGGGATGAGGTATTCGACCGGCTCTTGCTCGGTCTTCTTGTCCTCGGGCGGCACCACCAGGATGCGGCGCTTGGTCTTGTAGTCCTTGCCGAATTCGACGCGGCCCTCGATCTCGCTGATGATGGCGAAATCCTTGGGTTTGCGCGCTTCGAACAGTTCGGCGACGCGCGGCAGACCGCCGGTGATATCGCGCGTCTTGGAGGATTCACGCGGAATGCGCGCCAGCACGTCGCCCGCGCGCACTTCGGCCCCGTTTTCCACCGACAACACGGAATCGACCGACAGGAAATAAACCGCCTCGCGGCCGTTGGAGAGGGTCAAGACCTTGCCCTTGGCGTTCTTGATCAGCAAGCGCGGCTTCAGATCGCCGCCCTTGGATTGCTGCTTCCAGTCGATGACCACCTTGGCGGAGATGCCGGTGGCTTCGTCGACCACTTCGCGTATCGACACGCTCTCGGCCAGGTCGGTGTAATGAACGAAACCGTCCTTCTCGGTGATGATCGGGATGGTGTAGGGATCCCATTCCACCAGCCGCTCGCCCTTCTTCACGATCTTGCCCTCGTCGGCGAGAATCTTGGCGCCATAGGGGATGCGGTGCTTCGCCTTGACGCGGCCCGCATCGTCGAGCAGTTCGAGCTCGGCGTTGCGGCCCATGATCACGGGCACGCCCTCGGAATTGATGACCACGGCGCGGTTCTTGATCCGCACCTTGGCGTCGAACGCCGCTTCGACCGAGGATTGTTCGGCGCCGCGCTGCACCGCGCCGCCGATGTGGAAGGTGCGCATGGTGAGCTGGGTGCCCGGCTCGCCGATCGACTGGGCGGCGATGACGCCGACCGCCTCGCCGATATTGACCACGGTGCCGCGTGCCAGATCGCGGCCATAGCACTTACCGCACAACCCGACCGGGGCCTCGCAGGTCAGCACCGAGCGGATGACCACCGCGTCGATGCCGGAGCGGTCGATCAACTCGACCGCCTCCTCGTCGACCAGGCCGCCGGCCTTGACCAGCACCTTGCCGTTCAAGGGATCGTGTATGTCGACCGCGGCGGTCCGTCCCAGGATGCGGTCGGCCAGGGGCGAGATCACCTCGCCGCCTTCGACCACGGCGCGCATGGTGAGGCCCTTGGTGGTGCCGCAATCGACCTGGGTGATAATGGCGTCCTGCGCCACGTCGACCAGGCGGCGGGTCAGATAGCCCGAATTCGCCGTCTTCAAGGCGGTATCGGCCAGGCCCTTGCGCGCGCCATGCGTCGAATTGAAGTATTCGAGCACGGTCAGGCCTTCCTTGAAGTTCGAGATGATCGGCGTCGAGATGATCTCGCCCGAGGGCTTGGTCATAAGTCCGCGCATCCCGGCCAGCTGCTTGATCTGCGCCGGCGATCCGCGCGCGCCCGAATCCGACATCATCCAGACCGAGTTGATCGGCACGCCGGGCTTCTGTTCCTTGATGACCTTGACCATCTCCTCGGCGACTTTCTCCGAGCAGCTCGTCCAGGCGTCGACTTCCTTGTTGTACTTCTCGCGCTGGGTGATCAGCCCGTCCTGATACTGCTGCTCGTATTCCTTGACCATCTCCTGCACCTCGGCGACGAGCGTGTGCTTCGCCTCGGGGATGATCAGGTCGTCCTTGCCGAACGAGATGCCGGCCTTGCACGCCTGGGTGAAGCCCAAGGTCATCAGCCGGTCGCAGAAGATCACGGTCTCCTTTTGACCACAGAAGCGGTAGACGTGATCGATCAGGTCGCTGATCTGCTTCTTGGTCAGCAGCCGGTTGATCAGGTCGAAGCCGACCGCGGGATGCCGCGGCAGGATCTCGCTCAAGAGCATGCGGCCCGGGGTGGTATCGACCCGGCGAGTCACCGGCTTGTTGTTCTCGTCGACGGTCTCATAGCGCGACTTGATGCGCGAATGCAGCGACACCGCCTTCGAGGCCAGCGCCTGCTC
>Ga0187863_10004276_pt1 | contig 10219 bp, 8 predicted proteins | sample June2016WEW_11_1_FD_132975 | JGI IMG/M metagenome (GOLD analysis project Ga0187863, IMG submission 132975) | Peatland microbial communities from SPRUCE experiment site at the Marcell Experimental Forest, Minnesota, USA - June2016WEW_11_10 | ecosystem: Environmental > Terrestrial > Soil >...
GCCACTCTTCCCTGCTTGACATCTTCCGTTCCAGCAAGCAAACTTCGCCTACGGGAAAAACTCCCCCCAAAAGAGCCGCCATTCGCAAAGCGAGGAAGGGCATTTGACAGGACAGCAGGCAAGCCGCGTGACCTATACTCTGGATTCCTCGCTGGACAGCGTGAACAAAGTCGAGCAGACCGCCGAGCAGATGGCCCGCAAGGCCGGCGTGGATGAGGACGAAATCTTCCGCATTTCCATGGCGGTGCGCGAAGCGGCGGTGAACGCGGTCCTGCACGGCAATGCCTACGATCCGGAAAAGCGCATGACCGCCTCCTTCGAAAATACCGGCTCCGACCTGGTCATCCGGATTACCGACGAAGGCAAGGGCCTCGACCCGGCCACGCTGCCCGATCCGCTGGCTCCGGAAAACCTGCTCCGCGGCTCTGGGCGCGGCATCTTCCTGATTCGCTCTTTCATGGATGAGGTACACTTCAAGCAACTGCATCCGGGAACCGAGCTGACGCTCATCAAGCATCTGGGAACCGCTCCGACCGGCGCCTAACTTCCCCGCACAAAAGTTTTTCCAAGGAGGAATTTCTCGTGAGCATGAAAATCAGCACCCGTCAGGTGGACGGGATTACGATTATGGATCTGGGCGGACGGATCACCCTCGGCGAGGGCAGCGTGCAGTTGCGTGATTCGGTCCGTGACCTGCTCGCTAAAGGGCAGAAGAAGATTCTGCTGAACCTGGGCGACGTGAATTACATCGACAGCTCGGGCATCGGCGAACTGGTGAGCGCCTACACGACCGTCCGCAACCAGGGTGGCGAACTGAAGCTGCTCAATCTGACGCGCAAAGTCCACGACCTGCTGCAAATCACCAAGCTCTACACCGTCTTCGACGTGAAGGACGACGAGGCCAGCGCCATCGCCTCCTACGCCCACGCCTGAGAAACGGCTCAAGTCTACGGAAAGGGGCTGCCGCCGGGCAGCCCTTTTCGTTTCCGGGGCCCTTCGCCGCTCCCGGAAGTACCCGCCTCCTCCGGCTGTCTGGCGCCACCCTTGCCCTGACATCTGAGGATTCCAACTACCGGACTGTCGTGCGGAAGAAAGATGGCCGCATCGAGCTCCGGGGCCTTTGGAAGATCGCCAAAGACGGCGCGACCGTGCACGACGGCTATACCGAGTTCTGCGATGGATCTGGCAATGCGGCCCGAACATTCCTTTATGTCTTGACTCTTGTCCCGTTTTTGGGACACACCCGTCGCAGGAATTTCCGCTGGAGCTTCCGCTCGCAAGTCCCACGAAAGAGTACTCCAAAGAGGCATTGACCCAAGCCTGGGTCGCCCTTATCTTGAACACCACGACTGGGAAATTTTGCCCTTCGGGCGCCTCCGCAAACATGCAGGCCTCCCCGCTCCCTTCACGGTCGTTGCAAGTAACTGATTTTCTTCTTTGGTGCGGTTCCTTTACCCGCCCGTGTATCGCCAATCCCATACTGCTGCGTGCGTAGATGGACCTCATTCGGTCCTGGCACGATTCGACTTTAGTGAGGTTCCGTGGATGTCACCTGTAGCAGCGTCGCGCCGTCTTTCCGCCTCCCGCGTTCTGCCTTTCCTCTTCGCTAATCTAAGCTTGTTCGCACCTCTGCTGCTGGCGCCCGCCCAGAGTGCCGCAGCAGCGACGGACACCTTCTACGTGCAGGTGACCAGCGACGATTTCAGTGGCAGTTTCTCCAACCTCAATGGGACTGCAGCCAATTGCCCGGCGAACAGCGCGGGCGGCAGCGCCAGCTGCTCGCTGCGTGACGCCATCACAGCGGCCAACGCCGATGCGAACCCGGTGATCGTCGATATGACGGCGGTCAGCGGGACCATTACACTGGCGAATCCCCTGCCCGGAATCTTCCAGAACGCCGCGAACACCATCGCCGTTGCCGGCCCAGGCGCCGCTACACTCACGGTCTCCGGCGCGAACGCTTATCAGGTTTTCCAGGTTCTCAAGGGAAGCGCGACTCTCCATGACTTCACCGTCGCCAACGGCAACGTCGTCCCCGTCCCCAATGGCGGGACCTTCGGGCCCAACAACGGCTGCGCCTGCGATCCAGGTTTTGGCGGCGGCATCTATGCGTACACGAATGTCTCGCTGACGCTGAACAGCATGGTCCTCACCAGCAATCACTCGGGGTATGACGGCGGCGCCGTTCTTGCCATCGGCCCCCTCACCGTTACCAACACGACTTTCTCCAACAATTCAGTGGATCCGGGCTCGTACGCCGCCGCTCTTTACGCCATCGGCGGCCCGGCCACCGTCAGCACCAGCACCTTTTACAACAACACGGCCTTTCTGGGCAGCGCCATTTACATCAGCGCCTATCTCGCTGGCATGACCGTCACCGTCAGCGACTCCACCTTCGTCAATGATTCCACTCCGAACGGCGGCAGCGGAGCTATCTTCAACTCTTCCGGCGCTACCCTCAACATCCACGACAGCACCTTCTGGAACAACATTTCCGGAATCGCCCAGGGAGGATCGCTCAACAATGCCGGCACGATGACAGTTACCGACAGCGTCGTGGGCGCCCCCGGCAATCCGACGGCGACACAATTGTGCTACAGCACTGCCGGCTGTCCTGCCACGGGCGATGGCAACGGCAACGTGGTTGGGGGCGACTCTCTCAACCTGTCGCCTCTGGGCAATTACGGTGGTTTCACTGAAACGATGCTGCCCGAGACTGGCAGCCCCGTGATCTGCGCCGGCAAGTCCGGCACGCCCTGGGCGGAGACCGTGTCGGGTACTGCCCTCACCACCGATCAGCGCGGAATGCCGCTCGATTCCAGCTGCAGCGCGGGAGAAACTGACGCTGGTGCTGTGCAGGTCGGCGCCCTCTGTAAGACGGCGAACACAAATCCCAATCCCAATGCGGCGGTGTTTGCCGCGACGCAGGACTTCAACGGCGACTGCAAGAGTGACATCCTGTGGCGCAACTCGAGCACACAGCAGGTCTACGAGTGGCTGATGAATGGAACTACCTTCGCCAGCACGGGCAGTCCCGGCTCGCCCACTTCGGACTGGGTGATCCAGGGGACTGGCGACTTCAATGGCGACGGCAAAAGTGACATTTTGTGGCGCAACTCGACCACCGGACAGGTCTACATCTGGCTCATGAACGGGAGCACGCTGACCAGCAGCGGCAGTCTCGGCTATGTCTCGTCGGACTGGACCATCGCTGGCACCGGCGATTTCACCGGCAGCGGCACGGCCGACATCCTGTGGTGGAACTCGACCACCGGGCAGGTCTACCTCTGGTTCATCAACGGCACGACCATGTCGGGCGGCGGCAGCGTGAGCTACGTCTCCAGCGGATGGAACATTGCCGGCATCGGCGACTTCGATGGCGACGGCAAGGCTGACATCCTGTGGCGCAACAGCTCGACCGGGCAGCTTTATATCTGGCTGATGAACGGCAGCACCCTGACCAGCAGCGGCGGCCTCGGCTCTGTCACGTCGGACTGGGTCATTGCGGGCGTCGGCGATTTCAATGGCGACGGCAAGAGCGACATCCTGTGGCTGAATTCCACCAGCGGGCAGGTCTACCTCTGGTTCATGAACGGGGCCAGCCTTGCGAGCAGCGGGAGCGTCAGCTACGTCTCGCCGGGTTGGAACATCGAGGGTGTCGGCGACTACGACGGCAGCGGTCGTGCCGGCATTTTGTGGCGCAACAGCACCACACAGCAGCTCTACGTCTGGCTGATGAACGGCGCGACGATTGGCAGCACCGGAAGTCCGGGCACTCCAGATGCGACCTGGCAAATCGCTCCTTAGCTCCCTGGACCTGGTGGGTCGGCAAATCGTACGTCGCAGCCCTACGACTTCGTGCCCCGCGCCCGCCTCCGTCAGCGCTTCAGCAGGTCCACGGGCTCATCGGCATCCGTGACGCGAAAATGCGGCGCGAGCGCCGGATGCTTGCGCTCCACGGCGCGGTACATTTCCCAGGCAACACGCCGGTAAGAGAAGTGTCCCTGAGCGGCCGACCGCAGCTCGGAGATGTAGAGCGCTTCGGCAAAGTCCATCTTGAACAGCGCGCGAATCCGCGTACCCAGCGGCAACACATATTGCGCGGACTCGGCCGCCTCGGGCGCAGAACCCTTTGACAGTTCGGCAAAGGCGGCATGTGCGCCGCGCATCGCTTCTTCGTAGAGCGGCTGCACTGCCGCTTCCGGCACGCCTTCGGGAATCGCATATCCGTGCGCTGTAGTGAACCCCTGCAGCACCTGCACGCAGCGCCGGTGACGATGCATGTCGCGGAACCCGCCAATGTCCATCAAAATGTCGAAACGCAGCGACTGCCCTGCAGAAAATTCGCGCAGCAACTCGTCGTGACGGCCGCGATGGCGCGTGCCCAGAGCGACGATCTCATTGCGGCGAGCGTCGGACAAAGCAGTCACGTGGCGCCGGATTTGCCGATAAGGATAATGGCATTGGCCATAGAGAAGGGTCGTCGCGAGGTCGATCTCGAGGGAATCCGCGTCGTCGACCAGATCGACAAGCGGCGCAGGATCGATCGGCTCGCCGTTCAGCAACTCCTCGGCCGCGTGGCGCAGCTCCTGCCGCGTGCGCGTCTGGTACTCGCTGGGAGCCGCATATTTCACCAGCGTCGGCGCGACTTTCACCTCGCGCGTCAGCAGCGCGGCGGCGCGTTCTCCGAGAGCCGGATCGAGGGCGGCAATCTCGCGCTGCAGCGCGGAGAGTTCCTCGCCGTAAACATTCCAGGCGGGTCCGGAAGCGGCGGCCTGCAGACGCACGCCAAGCTGGCGCACCTCAGCGACCGGACTCGAGAGCAGCCGCGAAATTTGCGTCTCCAGCGTCCGCGCGTTCACGATTTGTCCCAGCGAGGTGTTGGTCGCGAGCGGCAGCAGATAACGCGCGACGTCGAAGGCACGAGCCTTCAGCGTGCGCTCGTAGGTCTCCTGCTTCATTTCTTCGGGCTTTTGAATCTGAGCCCGCAAAGACGCGAAAACCGCTTCGAAAACGCTGTGGTACGCCGAAAAAAGCTGCTCGATGGTCTCGCGATAACGCTTCGCCGACGCAACATCGGCGCCAAAATCCGGAAAGTACCAGCCGCTTTTCCGGAAATTCTGATAGCGCGTTGAGCGCTCCTGACCATCCCAGCGCTGCTCGTCCACGAGCACGATGGCAGCCAGCAGCGAAAGCCTCTCGACGGCGAAGGCCACATGCGCCAGATCGGCGATGGAGCGATGGCCATACTGAAAATAGAACGTGTTCAGGAACTGCTCGGCTCTCTGGCTGCTGATCTCGCGCAACGACTCCTTCATCGACAGCGAGGAACGCGAGTATTTCGCCATCGCGTAGGCCAGAACTTCGGGATCGGCTCCGTGAACCGCGAAAACTTCAGTCTGATGATTGCGGGTTTCAGGCAGGTTCGGCGCAACCGTTCCGGAAGCGGGAGTCTCAGTCATGGAGGCCATGCTCGAATGCTAAACCCAAAGCTTGCGGAATTCGCGGACGCATCTCTGTAGTCACGGGCCGAGCGCGCCGCCGTCACGCCCCTGCAATAAAAGAACGGATACCATAGGGATTGTTTTTGGCGACGCTCGCCGACCGACGTCTGTCGCGGAATGGCCTCTGGGCATGAACAAGATCCTTTCGACGACCGAGCATCGTCCGTGGCCCCTGCCAAAATCTCCGTGGGTCATGACCCAGCGCTGGAACGACCTGCTGTTCGCACACTGGCCGATTCCCGCCACCGAACTCACCCATCTGTTGCCGGAATCGTTGACCGTGGATACCTTCGACGGCACCGCGTGGGTCGGCGTGGTGCCGTTCTGGATGGACCAGGTTCGGATGCGCGGCCTGTTTTCCATTCCCGGAGCCAACCGCTTTCCGGAACTCAACCTGCGAACCTATGTGCGCGAGCGGCACACGAACCAGGCAGGCGTGTACTTCTTTTCGCTCGACGCGGCCAATCCGTTCGCCGTCGCGGCGGCGCGAATGTTCTTCCGTCTGCCTTACTACTGGGCTCGCATGAAGATCGAGTCGGACGAGAGTCGCGGATTCCACTACAGCAGCGACCGGCTGCTGAGCCGGCACGCCGCGCACTTCCGCGCTCGCTACCGCAGCCTCGGCAAACCCTGCGTCAAAGGCGGTCTCGAGACCTTTTTCACCGAGCGATATGCTCTGTTTACCGCAACGCGGCGCGGAGACCTCGCGCGCGTCAACATCCACCATTTGCCATGGCCTCTGGAACTGGCTGAGGCCGAGTTCGAAGTCAACGATCTGCCCGCAGCGCACGGCATTCGCCTGCCGGATACAAAACCCCTCCTGCAATACAGCCGCGAGCTGACGGTCTACATCTGGGCGATGGAAGGGCTCGGATCGCGGTCCACGCGCCGCGCCGCAGCCCCGGTTCCAGCAGGACCGTGAACGTCTGCCTCGCCCGAAGCGAATTCACAACGGCGTTCAATCCGGGGTCTCGAAGGCTGCGGTAGGCTAGAACCATGTCGTCGCTTCAGGGAAGAACCGCGCTGGTCACAGGAGCCTCCCAGGGCATTGGCCGCGCCTGCGCTGTGGCGCTTGCCAAAGCCGGCACGCGCGTCGGGCTGGCAGCGCGCAATGAAGCAAAACTGAACGAAGTGGCGGCGGAAATCGCCACACTGGGCGGCGCAGCCGCGGTCTTTGCGCTCGACATCGCGAGCGAAGAGTCGATCAAGGCTTGCGCCAAAGCGGCTGTCGCTCATTTTGGCAGCATCGAAATCCTGGTGAACAACGCCGGCATCACCCGTGACACGCTGCTGCTGCGCACGAAGCGCGCGGACTGGGATGAGGTCATCCAGACCAACCTCACCGGAACCTTCCTGATGACCCAGGCATTGCTCAGTCCCATGCTGAAAGCGCGCTGGGGTCGCATCATCAACATCTCGAGCGTGGTCGGTGAAACCGGCCAGGCTGGCCAGGCCAATTACGCGGCCAGCAAGGCTGGGCTCATCGGACTGACCAAGTCGCTGGCGCGCGAGCTGGCTTCGCGCAACATCACCGCCAACGCCATCGCTCCCGGATACATCGAGACAGCCATGACCGCCGTGCTCGACGAGAAGCAACGGGAGGCGATGTTGGCGCATATTCCGCTCGGACGCGCCGGAACCGACGCCGACATCGCCAACGCGGTGCGCTTTCTCGCGTCCGATGAGGCCGCCTACATTACCGGCCACGTGCTGGACGTGAACGGCGGCATGTACATGGGCTGAAGAATCGCGTCTCCGGGCGCGTTCTTTGGCTGCTATCGTGGGTGGCGATGAAGATTCTGACCGCGGACGAAATGCGCACCGTCGACGGCGTTACAACGAAACGGTTCAGCGTTGCCTCGATCGACCTGATGCGCCACGCTGGCGCCGCTGTCGCTCGCTTCGTCCTGCGCGAGTTTCCAGCATGCCGCCACATCACGGTTCTCTGCGGCAAGGGCAACAACGGCGGCGACGGCTTTGTTGCGGCGCGCCGACTGGCAGCCGTTGGTTGCGCGGTGCGGGTCCTGCTGCTCGGGTATCCAGCAGATCTGAAAGGCGACGCGAAGACCGCCTTCGATGAGATGGCGCTGGCTCCGGTGTTCGCGCCCGATCAGACGGCCCTCGATTCACCACCTGTAAAGGACCTGCTCGATTCTGCCGATCTGTTCCTCGATGCCATCGTTGGAACCGGATTCAATCCGCCGCTGCGAGGTGTTGCCGCAGCGCTCCGTGACCGCGTGAACGCGCTCCAAACGCCGGTCGTGGCTGTCGATCTGCCCTCTGGCTGGGACGCCGATTCGCGCGCGTTCTCCGCCGATGGCGCCTTCCGCGCCAACGCCGTCGTCACCTTCACTGCGCCGAAGCTGGCGCACATGTTCGGCAATCTCACCGGCAGCGCCTACGGTCCTATCGTCGTCGCGCCTATCGGATCGCCCGACGAAGCGATCCAGTCCGCAACCAACCTCACTTGGGCTGGCTCGTCGAAATCTCTCACTGAGCTGCCGCGCACGCCGGACTCCAACAAGGGACTGTACGGCCACGTTCTGGTCGTCGCCGGTGAACGCGGCAAATCCGGTGCTGCTGCCATGGCCTCGCTGGCTGCGCTGCGCGCTGGAACTGGCCTCGTGACCGCCGCTGTGCCCCAGTCGATTCTCGCTTCGGTCGCCGCCATCACGCCTGAGCTGATGACATTGCCGCTCGAAGAAGACGCCAACGGCGCCATCGACCGATCCAACCTCGAACCGGATCGGCTGCGCAGCCTCACCGAGCGCGCCACCGTGATCGCCGTTGGCCCAGGCATGGGCACCGAACCTGAAGCCTTTGTCCTCGGGCTGATCGAAAAGACCACGCTGCCCCTGGTCATCGATGCGGACGCGCTCAACATCCTGGCCCAACATCCTGACAAGATCGACGGTCGTAGCCGCACCGTTGTGCTCACGCCGCATCCTGGAGAAATGGCGCGTCTGGCCGGCATCAGCACGAAGGACGTGCAGGCCAGGCGCGAACCGCTGGCACGAGAGTTCGCGGCTCGGCACAATGTGACAGTCGTGTTAAAAGGCTGGCGCACGCTCATCGCGCATCCTGACGGCCGCATCGCCGTCAACACTACCGGCAATCCTGGCATGGCCAAAGGCGGCAGCGGCGACATTCTCACCGGCATTGTCGCGGCCCTGCTGGCCCAGTTTCCGGATCGCCCAGCCGAAGCCGTCGAGGCTGCTGTCTACCTGCACGGCCTCGCCGCGGACTTCGCGCTGCGCGAGCAGGACGAGCACACCCTGCTGGCCACCGACACGATCGGTCATCTTTTTCGCGCTTTTCACTTTCGCTCCAGGGACGAAGCGGGATATGTTTGGTTGGAGGGACTTCCTTCCTCCGCAGCGAGGTCGAGATGACGCAAACCGCGGACCTGAAAATCCATCAGTTCGAAAGCCACAGCGGCAAGGAGACGATTGCTGTGGGACACCGCATTGCGGAATTGCTCACGCCTCCAAAATTTCTGATCCTGCGCGGCGACCTCGGCGCGGGCAAGACGACGCTGGTGAAGGGCATCGCGGAAGCACTGGACGCCGCCGATCCCGATGAAGTGACCAGCCCCACCTTCACGCTGATCCACGAATACGAAGGCACGCGCACCGTGAACGGGCACAAGGAACCGGTGATGCTCTATCACCTGGACCTTTACCGGATCCAAAACGAGCGCCAGCTCGATTCCCTCGGCCTCGATGAACTGATCGGACCTGCCAGCATCGTTCTGGTGGAATGGGGCGAGAAATTTCCCAGCGTAGTGAAGCGCAGCCAGGGTGAGATCGAGATGCGCACGACCAGCGGCGACTCGCGGAGCATTACCCTGATGCTGAAAGACTAACTGGCCTTTGGCGGCAGCCGGTGGCCCGTAGCCGGTATCTGTAGCGAGATGCCCCTGCGCGAGCGCGAATGGAAGCACAGAGCCCTTCGATCCTGTTACTTCCGTATTGCCGGTGATCCGCCCAGAACCATCTCCCGACACCGGAAAGGGTCCGACAAAGCCGACTTGCACTAAGACTTATCACTGCCAATCTCGTGATGGCGGGACCGTCCCACCTCTGAATTGCCGACGACGCGCCCACAATCGCCGTGCCCTCCGCAACCACGAGTCGGGGTTGCGCATCCCACATATCCGCCCATGAGAGCGTGCAGTTTTAAGGACGCAGTTCGTAGTATGTAGGTTCTGAACCGGGTGGTCGTCTCATTTGCGGAGTGACTGCACACGGCGGCCCGAGGCGGGCCTTTAACCCGGCCGCGAGATGCGCTTCAACATGAAGAAAGCACGCACGCCTCACGGCTCCCCTGACAATCAACGGTCCCCTTCGCACAGAACTCTGCTCGGCCTCGATTGGCTTAACTTCCTTCTCGCCGACGTGCAGACCGGGGTGGGGCCGTTCCTCGCGATTTACCTCGCTGGGTACAAGTGGAACGAAGAGAGCGTCGGGCTTGCGCTCACGGTTGGCGGGATCGCAGGAATTCTCACGCAGACGCCAGCGGGCGCACTCGTTGACTTTCTGAGATCGAAGCGGGCGCTGGTCGGTGTGGCCGTGGCCGCACTGGCTGCGGGGGCGTTGCTGATCGCTTTGTTTCCGTCGTTCTGGCCCGTCATGGGCGCCCAGGTCTTGATTGTCGGCACATCCAGCGTCTTCCTCCCGGCGACCTGCGCGATGTCGCTCGGGATCGTGGGACGC
>Ga0187863_10004279_pt1 | contig 10216 bp, 8 predicted proteins | sample June2016WEW_11_1_FD_132975 | JGI IMG/M metagenome (GOLD analysis project Ga0187863, IMG submission 132975) | Peatland microbial communities from SPRUCE experiment site at the Marcell Experimental Forest, Minnesota, USA - June2016WEW_11_10 | ecosystem: Environmental > Terrestrial > Soil >...
AACGGTTATGGTCGCCGGAGGAGAAAACGATGGTGATCGCCGAGTCGTAGACGATGTTGAATATGACGAACAGAATGGTCGCGCATCGCGCCTGGGATTCGCCGGTCCAGCCGCCGCATTTCGAAAACGTGCGGACTATAATAACCAAACCGCCCGCCAGGCAAGCCGGGAGCAGAAAGATATTCAGCCACGCAACCGGATCGTCATCTGAGTCAGTATCGACGAAGAGTTCACCCGAGGTAGTTCGCTCGTACCAATGCAGGAAAGGCCGCAGGCGAGTGGCATTTCGGTCACCACCGAAGGCCACAAGGTCTGTTGCCGGCAGCAGATAGGTACGCAGATTCGCGCGGATCTGCAGCCACTGCAACCCTGGGCACTCCCGGGCGACGACTTGCGCATCGCGATAGTAGAGATCTGCTACCTTCGCTGTCCACGAGGAGTGCCAATTATCGAAACCCGTGGTCTTCTTCCGCATGTCGAGCAACGGAATGCCCCGCGGCGCAGGTGGCCGCACGAACTCCGCGTAACGATCGGTCCTGGTTTCAACCGCGGGGATTTCGAGAATCCGGCCGATCCGGCCTTCCCGCGTCAGCCGCTCGATCGCGTCGTCAGATGCCTGCTGTTGCACCATGTCCGCGTAGTTCATCTTCTTGAATACTTGTCCCGGAATCAGGTCGCCAAACATCGTGTAATTCTTAACGTAGAAGGCGGCGATCATAAGTGCCGGAACGGCGGCAGCCGCCACGCCAGTCCTCCACCGGTGTTTCGTCAGCAATATCGCCAGCGATGCGAGGAGCAGAAACCAGCACAGATGGTAAATTCCCCGGATGCTGGCCACAACCGCCAACGAGAGGAAGAAGAGCAGCGCGTCGCGAAACGCCCCGCTGCGGATGTAGCGCTCCATCGCCCAGGCGGCCACCGCGAGGGCAACCATGACAGGGTATTCGTAGAAGACCCAGTTCTCGTACAGCACCGTAATGGGGCTCGCAGTAAACAACGCCGCCAGCAGGAAAGCCAGCCAGTTTGCTACACCCAGACGCACCATCACTAACATCAGGCAGTAAGCCAGCACTAACCCCATCAACAAATGAATGACGAAAAAAACAGCTTCCGGATGAGCGGACGTTTTCAGCACCAGCCCCAGATAGAGGTTGAATCCCGGCGGCTGCTCTCGCAGATAAAGCAGGCTCTGCCAGAGATGGTTTGTGAGGAGCGCCGGGTCAATGTACTGCAAATAGGCGCCGATGGGAGTTGTGTCAGGCCGTATGCCCACGGCAAAGTAGATGACGCGAGACACAACAAAGACCAGTACCAGCAGAACGCGATCGCGCTGAGCCGAGAATCTTTCCGTGAGTTCGCTGTACATGTGTCACTCGCTGGCTCACAGGGCCGATGTCTCGTCAGGGGGGCGGGTCTTCAGCGTGGATTACCGATTTAGTTATTGTAAACGCTTCGCCGAGACTTTGGCTTTGCGCTTGCCACATCACCGCGCCCCCACAATGTAATGCTACGCTCAAGATCCGTTTCATGAAATACCAACACCGGGTGCTGGGCATGCTTTCCCTGCTCGCCGTGATCACCTATCTGGATCGCGTCTGCATCGCCGTGGCCGGCCCACGCATGCAGGACGCTTTGCACATCAGCCCACAGGAGTGGGGCTGGGTGACCAGCGTTTTCTTCCTTTCCTACAGCGCATTCGAAATACCCACGGGCGCTCTGGGAGATCGCATTGGCCCGCGCCGCGTCCTCACCCGCGTGGTTGCGTGGTGGTCGGCCTTCACGTCACTCACGGGGGCCGTTTCCAGCTACTACATCCTGCTGCTCGTCCGGTTTTGTTTCGGAGCCGGCGAGGCGGGCGCCTATCCCAATGCATCGGTAGTCATCGGCCGCTGGATCCCGGTTGCCAGGCGGACACGCGCCTGGGGCATTGTGTGGATGACCAGCCAGGTTGGCGCCGCCTTGTCGCCTCTGCTTGTCGTGCCTATTCAGGTGCGCTACGGATGGCGGGCGCCTTTCTTTGTGTTCGGCATCCTGGGAGTGGCATGGAGCGTGGCGTGGTACGTGTGGTTCCGCGATTCACCGCATGAGAAAGCGGGAGTCACTGAGGACGAACTGCGCGAAATCGGCTCGGTTCCCGGGCTGCAACATCACGGCATGCCCTGGGCCGTGGCGTTGCGGCTCCCGGCGCTGTGGCGTATTGGGGCGATTGGAGCCTGCTACGTGTACTCGCTGGGATTCTTCCAGTCGTGGCTGCAAACCTATCTGGTGAAGGGCCGCGGATTCACCGAAGCCGCGCTGGTGCTGTCTTCGCTCACTTATGCGGTCGGTGCAATCGCCAACGTCTTAGGTGGGGTGGCGGGCGACTGGATGGTACGGCACCGCGGTTTACGAAACGCGCGTCGTTGGACAGGAACAGCGGGACTCAGCGCGGCGGCGCTGTTCCTCACTGCGGCCGTTTTCGCGCCGGGGGGTAAACTGGCGCTCGTCTTCCTTTCACTTGCGTATGGCGGGATTCTTTTTCAGCAGCCAAGCCTCTGCGCCCTTTGCCTCGACGTAGGCCGTAGGAACGCCGGAGCGGTGTTTGGATTCATGAATACGGCGGGCAACGCCGCTTCGGCCCTCTCCGCCGTCGTCTTTGGCTATATGGTTGGACACTTCGGCAATTACAACGCGCCGTTCGTGGCGATGGTGGCCTTGCTGTGCATTGGCGCAATCCTGTGGCGGCAAGTGGACCCTACGCGCGAACTGTTCCCCGAAATGGCCCCCGCCGAGTCCGAGGCCTCGGCTTAGTCAAGGGGTGGCGGCCGGAAAGGTGCTTCTCGACGGCTTATAGTAAACAGGAGACTCCATGGCCCGGTTCTTGTTTACCATGCTTCCAGCGAACGACCTGGGCTTGCCAACCCGGCTTGTGCCGATCGCGCGAATTCTCGCAGATCGCGGCCACGATGTCGCGGTGTTTAACCCCGCACCGGCGCCCGCAAGACTGATCGAGGATGCGGGGTTGAAGAATCTTCCAATGCCATCGCGGCCCATGCCGGCTCCCGCGATCGATCTCGCCCAGGTGAGCGCGGCCTGGGACGTAGAGCACATGCTCGCCGTTGCGTATGGAGACGAGGAATTTGCGAAGGCGGCGACGGCTGCTCATGTCGATTTGATGCGCGACTATGATCCCGATGTGGTCGTCGATTCTTTTGGACTGTTCGCGTGCCTTGCCGCGCGCATTCTCCAGGTGCCACTCGCGAGCGTGCTTCAGGGCAGTTTTCATCCGGCGAGCAGCGGGTTTCTCTGGTGGGCAGGAGAGCGTCCGGCCGGATTGCCGAGCGCGGTGCCAGTAATCAACAAGGCCGCGGCGGATTACGGCATCGCGCCGTTAGCGCGCTGCGTCGATTTGCTGGCGGGCGATCTTTCCCTGATCGTGGGCACACCGGAAACGGATCCACTGCCCGCCACCGCGCATGTCACGTACGTCGGCCAGATCGTCTGGCAGCGCGGCAATGCCACTCTGCCGGACTGGGTGGTTACGCTCAGCCGCGACATGCCCGTGATATGGGTCTACTCCGGCAATCCCAGGTACGGCGGCGCTCCAACTCCTATTGACTCCATCGTGGTGATCCGCGCGGCAATTGCGGCCCTCGGCGATGCGCCCGTGCAAGTCGTGTTGACAACCGGCTACCAGGAAGTGCCTGAGGAGGTCGGCGCTCTGCCGTCGAACTTCCATCATGCGGCCTATTTGCCAGGTCTGGCGATGGCTGAGCGCTGCGACCTGATGGTGCACCATGGCGGTCACAGCTCAGTCATGACCGGGTTGTCCGTCGGCACCCCGGCGGTGATCATCCCGACCATAACGGAGCGGGAGAGCAACGCTCGCCGGCTGGCGGCGTTGGGCGCTGGTGAGATTGTGATGCCCGTGGACGGTGCGGACGGTGAAAAACACATCGATGTAGCCGACTTCGGCTCTAAGGTGGATCGCGTGTTGAACGAACCCTCCTATCGCAGGTCGGCTCGCCGCGTCGCCGAATCGATGCGCCAATTTGGCGGAGCGCCGGATGCCGCCGACCGAATCGAGCGGCTGGCAGGCGGTGCGGCCTGAACCGCAGAAGGTGATCGGATTCGTCGCATGAGAGTCGTGGACTCCGGCACAATGATGCTCGCCTATCGAGTCCCCTGGCCGTGCACGACGCGAGCGGCCTGAGCCGTGTCGGTGTATTGCTGAAACGCGGTGATCTTAGCGTTCCGGATGCGCCAGATGTGAGCGAATTGGGCGTTCAGAGGAGCTCCGGTCGCTTTGTACGTGGCCTTGTAGTAGCCGAGCGCCACGACGGTGTCGCCGGCGTCGAGGAACTCGGAAGGAAGGGCCTGAAAGTGATCCCATTCGGTGGCCAGACGGAAGAAGATGCCCTCAGCAATAGCGGCAGGGCCGACATAGGGATTGCGGTCGGCGTAAGGGAAACTCTCCGCTTCATTCCAGACAATGGCGGGATCCATGCTGGCGAGAACAGCCGGACCGTCGCCACGGGCGAAGGCTGCGTAAAGGCTTTGGATGAGATCGACGTTCGTTTGGGGCATGTGAAGGGTCTCCGGTACCCCGAGCAGTATACAGGAAACCTATTCTGAAATCGCCGGCAGCGAGACAAGGATGCCTGCCTAACGTCTCCCGGCTCGCTGGAAGCACCCGTCCCGTAACGTCCTGTTGTGCTCACGTGGGCTCCCCCGCAGTTCGCCGAAAAGCCTGAGGCGTCCGTAAACACGTGTGCAAATGCGTTGACGCCGCCAGGCTGTGGCGTTAGGCTGGAAGAGTGCCGCTTCCGGTTATCCGCTATGAATCCCCTCGCGATTACCTGTGGACAGGCGTAGCGGCGCTGGCCTTCACGGCCTTCTCGGCGTGGGTGGGCCTGGCATGGCACTGGGCCTGGTTGGCCGCGGGTTTCCTGTTCCTGGGCGCGGTTGCGGCGTTCGCGCTCGGCCTTCTTCCCGATATTGAGATCCACGAAACTCATCTGCTGGTGGAGCGGCATTTCCGCAGCGGCGCGCGGCGCATTCCGTGGACAGATGTCGCCCGCGTCGACAAACTGTGCGGATTTCCCCTGATGGTGCGGCTCACCTTTATGGATCGCGAGACGGCGTTGCTGATTTACGCCGGCGATGAGCAGGGACGGGAGAGTCTGCTGCGCAATATGAGGCGCTATCCGCGCGAGGCGTTGATCGAAGGCGCTCCCTGGCGCAGCTTCTGGGGCGAGCCACAGCGTCCGGCCGCGAAACGCCGCGCCGCCGGACCGGGCCGCACTCCGCCGCCACGCTATCCCGTGCTGCTTCCCGGCGACGAAGCCGAAGTGGAACGGCTGTTCCAGCAGTTGAAGACGGTGGGCCGTCTGGATCCGCAGAACAAATCCGACGAAAAATAATTCATCGCCGGCGCAACTGGACGAACGCGAACATCGACCAGTGCCGCGGCCATTTTCCCAGCAATCGCTCCAGTCCGCGCCACAGTGGAAATGTCGCTTCCGGCATCAGTTGCCGCATGGATACGCCGCCGGAAACCAGATAGCGGAAGGGCATGAACGGCCGCACGTTCTGGATGTCCAGCTCAGGAAACCCCGCTTCGAACGCGCTCCGGTCGCGTTCGAAGATGATCCACGGCAGCGCTCCGTTCGCGCCCGAGAGCGGGCCGGATTGCGGGAACGTCCAGTCCGCCGCATCGGGATTGAACGGCTCGTGGTGCAGCCGCGTGTATATTGGGCGCGACCATGTGGAGACCCACGGCTCGATCATGGCGATGGTTCCCCCGGGTCGCAGACATCGCCGGGCTTCCGCTAAGAACGCACGATTGTCGGGGATGTGATGGAGCACATCCACCATGACGATTGCCTTCAGGCTGCCGCACGAAAACGGCAGCTTACGCGCGTCGAGAACGAGCTGAATCTCCGGGCATGAGAACACCTCCGAAGCGATAAGTCCCGGCACGTATTGCGCAAGAAACCCCGCACCCGATCCTAACTCCAGCACGCCACCGGGCTCCGGGGGAATCGCTGCGCAGATCAACCGGTACCACTCGTCGTAGATACGCCGCAGGAACCGGTTGCTTTGGATGATGGCGCGCCGCCGCTCGGTGGTTCGCGGATCGTCAAGATTGAGATCGCGAGTCTCCGGGTGAGCGAGCAGCCTCTTGATTCGTGCGAGCATGCGCGGAAGCAGTCATCATACTGCACGCGCTGCACGCGCGCGAAGCCCGTGTTTCAATCGCGGCGCCAGTGGCCTTCCACGCGGCGCCAGCCGTGATTGGTCTGCTCCCAGTGCGCGGGCGCCCAATACGCGTGCGCACGCGGCGGATGCACCCAGTGGCCCTCGGCCCAGACCCAGCGGCTGCCGCGCAGGTCCCAGTATCCGTCAGCCCACACATAGCCAGGTGCAGGCGCATATCCAACCGCGCCCACTACATAAGGCTGTGCGGGCGGGCCCGGCACATAAGCGGCGGCCACGTAGGCGTGCGAAGCGCATCCCGCGAGCAATGAGGACGCGGCCAGCACACCTGTAAGCAAAATGTTTCGGATCGTCATAGCATAATCTCCTGTCACAAAAAACGCATCGCAACGCCGTAGGTTGCGATTGTGAAAGCGGAATAATCTTATGCGCCGTTAATGAAGCGAGCGTAATCTGAGGCGTCCCCAAAGCGTGTCCGGCTTCGCATCGAACACGAGATCCGCCGAACCCGGAACGATTCGCCACAGTCCGCGGCTGATCTCGCTCTCGAGTTGACCTGCGCCCCATCCGCAAGCGCCGAGGTAGACGCGGAAGGAAGCCGCTGGCGTGCCCGCGGCAATTTCTGCTCGCATACGCTGCTTGTCCGATATCAAGTAAACGCCGCGCAGCACGCGATCCAGTCCCGCGCGCGGCGTTCTCGAGCGCAACAACGCGTTCACACCAAGCAGAACCGGTCCACCAGCCCATGCGGTTTGCGCGAGTGCCGGCCCAGCCTTTAGTTCCGCGAAAACCTCGGCCAGCGATATCTTCACCGGCCGATTCAGCACAAGTCCCGTTGCCCGATGCACGTCATGATCGAGCACCAACACCGCCGTGTGCGCGAAGTCTGTATCGTGGGATGCCTCGGTCGCGAGCAGGATCGCACCCGTCTCCTGACCCGCTATCGTCGCGGTGGCCAGCGCGATCAGCGGCAGCAGGTGTCCCATGGCGAGCATCTTATCCCAAAGGCGGACACACGGCACAACGCGCCGCCTATCGAAATCAGCGCATTAACAATGCGGCCTCCGGCTGCCCGCGTGCACTATGAAGACAACCATGGAGACCCTCTGGCACGACATTCGTTACGGAGTTCGCACCCTCCGGCAGAACCTGGGGATCACCGCCATCGCGGTGCTGACGCTGGCGCTGGGCATTGGCGCGAACACCGCCATCTTCAGTATGGTGAACTCCATCCTGCTGAAGCCGTTGCCGGTGCGGGAACCGGCGCGCATCGCCGTTCTCGGCTTCCACCAGAAGAAAGGGTCTGAGCAGAGCCAGTTTTCGCTTCCCGAATATCGCGACATCCGCAGCCAGACCCATGGCGTGTTCTCCGATCTGGCCGCCCTGCAAATCGGAGTGGACGGGTTAAGCGCGGGCGGGCGCGCGGACCGCGTCCTCACTAACTACGTCTCCGGGAACTTCTTCTCCATGATGGGCATTCGTCCCGCGCTGGGGCGCTTGATTCTGCCGTCGGAGGGGGAAGTCTTAGGAGCCGATCCGGTGGTGGTGCTGAGCTACGCTTACTGGCAGGCGCGCTTCGCGGGTGACCGCGGCATCGTTGGCCGCAAGGTTTTCATCGACGGCCATCCGGCGACGATTATCGGCGTCGCGCCCGAAGGATTCTTCGGCACCAGTCCGTTGATTAACGTACAGGCGTACCTTCCCGTCGGCATGATGACGATCGAGGGCATCACCGCCGATCTGTTAAACAACCGCGCGAATCGCTCAGTCACCCTGTACGGCCGTCTTGGGGATGGCGTCGGCCTTGCCTCTGCCGAGCCGGTGCTCGCCGCGGTGGCGCAACGTCTTTCGCGCGAATATCCGGACGCCGACAAGGACGTGAACATCCAGGCGTTTCCGGAAGCGCGCGCTCGCGTGAACCTCAATTCCGATAACTACCTTCAGATCATCGCGGACATTTTTCTGGGGCTGGCCGTGCTGGTGCTGTTGCTGGCCTGCGTGAACGTGGCCAATATTCTGCTGGTGCGCGCCACCGTGCGCGAGCGGGAGTCGGCCATTCGCTCGGCTCTGGGCGCCGCGCGATTGCGGCTGATTCGGCAGTTGCTCACTGAGAGCATTCTGCAATCGCTGGCCGGGGGCGCCGCGGGAATTCTTATCGGAGTGTGGCTGAGTTCCGGCCTCGGCTCGCTGCGATTGGGGACGGATCTGCCTGCGCGTCTGGACTTCAGCTTCGACTGGCGGGTGTTCACCTACGCCTTCGCCTGCGCGGTGCTCACCGGAATTGCCGCCGGCATCGTTCCCGCCGTTCGGGCGTCGCGAGGTAATCTGAGCAGCATCCTGCACCAGGGCGGACGCGGCATGGTGGATGGCCGCCATCGCTTACGCAGTGTGCTGGTGACGGTGCAGGTGGGCGGCTCGCTCATGCTGCTGATCATCGCCGGATTATTCGCCCGCAGTCTGGGCGCGGCGCAGCACAACGATCTGGGCTTCAACCCGAATCACGTGCTGAACCTGACTCTCGATCCGAACGAGATCGGCTACAGCACGGCGCAGGGCCAGGCATTCTACCGGGATCTCCTGCGGCGTGTTCGAGCGCTGCCCGGCGTCGTCGCGGCAAGCACCGCGAACTCCGTGCCCATGGGTTACTACTTCAGCGCCGACACGCCTCAGGTGGACGGCTACCAGCCGCCGCCCGGCCAGCCCGCGCCACAGGCCCTGTGCAATGCGGTCTCCTCGAATTACCTGCGGACCATGCGCATCGCCCTGTTGCGCGGCCGCGACTTCACCGATGCCGATGACGCCAAAACACCGTACGTGGCCGTTATCAATGAAGCCATGGCCAAACGTTTCTGGCCCAGGCAGGATGCTATCGGCCGGCAATTCAGCATCGCTTCCGAACCCGGCCATCCCATGGTGGTGGTGGGCGTGGTTCGCAACTTCCACTTCGAGGGCATAACAACGCCAATCGCCCCGGCCTTTCTTATGCCGCTCCCGCAGCACCCCGTCTATTCCCTGCAGACCCTGCAGGTGCGCACCGTGGCGGATCCGCGGAACATGATTCCCAGGGTGGAGAATGTAGTCTCGGCGCTGGCGCCCGGCCTGCCAGTGTTTGACGTCAAAACCATGGCCGAGGCTCTCAATACTCTGAACGGACTGCTGGTCTTTCAGGTTGCCGCGGGCCTAGCCGCGGCGCTGGGAATTCTCGGGCTGGTTCTGGCTATCGTCGGCGTCTACGGCGTGGTCTCTTACGACGCCAGCCGCAAGACGCACGAGATTGGGATTCGTGTGGCTCTTGGGGCGGAGCGTTCGGATGTGCTGCGAATGGTGTTCCGCCAGGGACTGGTCATTGTAGGAGTGGGCCTGGCTCTCGGCCTGGCAGCGGCATTCGCATCCGCCAGCGTGGTGGCCAGCTTTCTCGCTGTGAGCGCCGTCGATCCGGTGACCTATATCACCGGCTCAGTCGCGCTGGCTTTGGTTGCGCTGCTTGCATCCTACATACCCGCGCGCCGCGCCATGCGAGTGGACCCGATGGTGGCGTTGAGGCACGAGTAATTGGCAGACCCGGATCGGGTCAGAACCCGAATTGCAACCTGGCATCGACGCTGCGCGATAGGCCGATCGCGGTGCCGGAAAATAATCCGGCGAAGTCAATTACATTGATTTTGTTGGTGAGGTCAAATCCGTCGAGCTGGAAACGTATGGAATGCTTGTCGCTGTTTCGCAATACGATTCCCAGGGACGCGTCGAGGGATTCCAGCGGGCGTGGCCGAAAGTCGGAGAAGTTCACGCGGTTCAGGATTGCCTGGCCGTATTCTTCGGCAGCCTCCTGATAGGTGCCATCGAAGTCGATTGGCAGGCCGCTATCGTAGGTTCCGCCAATCGCCGTCCACAATCGCCGGTTTATGTCGTACCGAAAGCGCGCCCGCACCGTATTCCGCTGGTCCTGAGACACGGGAAACACGCCACTCGTGGCGCTGATAGCTTGCGCCGCTTCGTCGCCGATGAACAAGCCGCCGGT
>Ga0187863_10004281_pt1 | contig 10211 bp, 7 predicted proteins | sample June2016WEW_11_1_FD_132975 | JGI IMG/M metagenome (GOLD analysis project Ga0187863, IMG submission 132975) | Peatland microbial communities from SPRUCE experiment site at the Marcell Experimental Forest, Minnesota, USA - June2016WEW_11_10 | ecosystem: Environmental > Terrestrial > Soil >...
GGCCCGGAGCTTTGCCTTGATTTGCACGATCGCATTGGGCGTAGGATTTGTAGCTGAGGCTGCGGCTAAAGACATTATGGTAGCTCTAATCTTTTTTAGTCGCTGGGGGGCGCTCAGTCTCGCACTGCTCTATCTTTTGTTCCGTAGGGGGAAGAATTCACTGTCATTTGCGCTTGGTCTGGGTGCGGCAACCGCTTTCATTGCCCTGCTCCCATTCGCCTTGATGTTGTCGCGGTCGCGCCACCTGGCTTTCTTCCTAGTAGTGTTTAGTGGCATTCTGCCGCCGTTTAGTTACATGACGGGTGAATCCGGCCCCCAACTTGCAACACTCGGGGCGTTGCTGTTTTGGCTCTTCGGTGTCTCGTGTTCGAACAAATTTTCTGACCACGGCGTGCTAAGCTCAGCCCCATGATGTCACCGCTCTCTAATTCGCCGGTCCTGAAAATTGCGGTCATGGCGGACGGTCGCATCACGGTTAATAGCTCCCCGACCACAATAGCTTCGCTCCGAATCTCGCTCCAGCGATTGGTGGAGCAGAGAGGCGTCGTCTGGTATTACCGTGAGGCTGGTCAGGCAGAAGCGCCGCCGGAATCTACCGAGGTGATGCAAGCTGTAATCGAGAATCGGCTCCCAATCAGACTATCGAGTCGTCCTGATTTCTCGGACGCGATTGGCCCGGACGGCAAATCGATCACTGACGGACCTAAGTCCTGATTAACGCGCTAATCGGAAACTGACACACAACCGCCATGCGGGCCTTTCAAATAGCTATGCCAGGTTAGCAATTCAGTAGCGACGAACCGGCTATCACTTGGCGCCGCCGCGCTCGTGGGCCTGAGTCGTAAATTTTTTCGGTTCCACGATTGCCCGGAAAACCTTTCCGCGTCCCAGCACATGTTCTCCCGAGCGCGCCTCGACATCGAACACCAGGAAGCGGCCTTCGTGCTTCACCAGACGCGCGGTCGCCCGCACAGTGGTGCCTCCCGGCACGGCCTTCAGATGATCCACTTCGATGCGGGTGCCGACAGTAATCGCGCCGGGCGGCAACTCCGGCTGCACCGCTTGTGACGCGGCAATCTCCATCATTCCAATCATCGCGGGAGTAGAAAGCACGGCAGGCAGCCGGGGATCGAAAGCAGCGAGCGTCCATTCGGGAGGGATTACTTTTTCTACCGAGCTTTCAAGTCCGATACGTGGCCGATCTGGTTCGGATTTGGGGTCCTGCCGAACGTCAGACGTCATTGCGAAGATTCATTTTCGCTTGCCGGAGTTGCCCCTACCGCGATTCTGCGCGGGTCCAGGAGGCTGTGCGCGAATTCCGCAATTGTGATTCCGAGTTGATTCCACAGGCGGCGCTTCAGGGTGCGATAGTTCTGCGAACCGCTGAAGACGTCGCGCACGAGATCGCGGAACGCAGGCGAATAGTTCAGCAGCTGCACCATGCGCGTGGTGATGGCGCCGCCCACAAAATTTCCGCGAAAAACTTTCTTCGCGATGTTAGCCGCAAATTCCAGGTCCGCGGAAAATGCTGCACGAAGCTTTTCGGGATATTCCTCGGGAACGCCTGCTGCTAGAGCCTGTGCCAGCAAATCTCCTGAGCGCAACGCGTAGTAAAGACCTTCGCCGGTAATGGGGTCCACCGTCGCGGCGGCGTCGCCCGCCATCGCCCAGTTTCTTCCCACAATTCGCCGGCCTCTAATCGTTTTGGCCTGCGGAGAAGGCAACACGTGGCTGTACAACTGCGCTCCGGCTGTTGGAATTTTTTCTTCTAGGACGAAGGCATCGAGGTGGCGCCGCAACTGCTGGCTGGTGGCTTGCCCCATGCGCGCGCAAATCCCCACGGACAAGTGGTCAGCGCGAGGGAAAGACCACAAGTATCCTTCGAACTCCTTCAGGAATTTCACCTTCAGGATGTCCTCTTCGGTGGGGACAAAATAGCCCAGCGTCATCTCCAGGTCTTGCGCTCCAAGCGCTGTGGAGTCCGCCAGCAGTTGATTTCGAGCGCCTGCGGCGAGCACCACGAAATCGGAAACCTGTTCTTCGCCTCCTGCTGTCAGGCGGACCTGCTTGGCGTTCGTGTTTACACTCGTAACCCGCGCACAGATCGTGCTGCAACCCGCCGCGACGGCGCGGTCGAGCAAGAGGCCGTTCAGAACTTTTCGCGCGTAAATTACGATGGGCCGGTTCATTTCAAATCTTGCGCGATGCCCGCGGCTGGAGATCAGCTCGGCGGTGCGTATAATTTTCTTGGGATGAGGTGAATCCAAAAGGAAGGGATACTCTTCGATGGCTTTGTATGTTAACCCGCCGCCACAGGGCTTTTCCCAGGCGAGCCGTTCATCGAAGATCGTAACTTTAAAGCCGGCGCTCGCCAGCCGTTCGCCGCATAGCGCGCCCGCGGGCCCTCCGCCGACGATGGCAATTTCTTTCATGACCCCTTCATTATGTCCCAATCAGGTCAGCGGAAAAACAGCAGCAACGAACCACGCGGCGAGTATAGCACTAAACAATATCGCCGCCGTGGCCGAGCCGCTGCGCTTGCGGACTCCATCGGCAGCGAGCCTCTGCAGAATCGAAAACGCCGCGAGAAAAACAACCAGCAACGGAATCAGAACTTGACCGCTCATGAGCTTGTAGTACGCGAGCAGGCACGCAAGAAAGATTTCGAGCCGCAGTAGCAGGGATACTCCGAATCGCAGCGCGCGGCGCCTCCCACTGTACACGGGTCCGAGAACCAGTTCCTCTGCGCTGCAGAAAACATACGCGATCGGCAGGGCCCCGGCGAAACGCAGCCAGCGCGGTGCGTTGAGCCATGCGTCGTCGAGTTGCCAATTCAGCCACCCACCGACGGCCAGGAAAACCCCAAAACCAAGAATGGCCGCGACAACGAAGCTCGAAACGTTCGGCGGCCAGACTTCCTTGATGTATGTGCGATTAAGAATGAGCAGAACCAAGCCGACGATCAGCAGAAGCGACAACAAATAATCCGCAGTGTAGATATGCAGAAACTTCAGCGGCACTCCTAGAACGAGCAACAGAACTCCTGCCAGCGCCGCGACTGCTGTTTCCACCAGCGAAAGAGCGTACGGCGGTCGCGTTCCGTCCTGCTCTGCGTGTGGCCGACTGGAAATCGAAGTTACAAGTGTGGCGCAGAAAGGAAACAAAATCAGAATACCGACAAGCCCCAGGATCGCTCCGGCCAAGCGATGACGACCGCGGTCTGCCGTTGCGTAGGGGGCCAAATCCAGATTCAGCGCCAGCGTCTCGGGCGCAATCTCCGGAAATAGAGCCTGCATAATCCAACGCTCAGACTGATGCGCGACGTTTCGGTCCGTAATCAGGCTCGTGTGCGTCGCATGCACGACATACCGCAAATCGAACGCCCGCTTCTGCGCAAAATCTTCAGGAGAATCGCGATTTCCTCCGGCGGCTTGCAAGAGCGCCGCTGCGGCTCGATGCAGGACGCCAAGTTCGTATTGTCCGCTGAAGACCAGAAGATTTGACGGAATGCGTTTTGGCAGAGTCATGGGAGCCGGAGAAATTGCGATCGTAGCGGCTACCGGAACACGATCCGCCATTCCGATAGCAATGGCCGCGCCCATCGAATGGCCGACGAGAATCGTTTTCGTCGTGTCGATCCGGCCACTTTTGCTCAACGATTCCACCGCCGCAGCAGCGCAGTCCGCCGATTTCGCAAACGAAAAAGAATCCGTGCTTTCGCCGTGTCCGGGAAAATCGAGCGCGTAGACCTGTAAGCCGTGTCCCGCAAATTCCGAAGCCAGATACATCATGATCTGGCGGTTGGCCGCGAGTCCGTGCAGCAGGATCACCGTGCCGGGCGGCTCGTTGGTGATGCGCGGATTCAGTATGGTGGCAGGCGTGCGGCAGCCGCCGGCGTCTATCACGATTCGCTGCTGCGGCAACTCGCCGCTGCGAATCCATTTCGTTCCGAGAATCAGGCAAATGATTCCCACGACAGCGAACGCGATCTCCCACCACTTTGATCTAGAAATATTCATTTTCTAGTGTTCGGCGCGTGCCTGAGGGCGATTTCGGAGCGCATGATAGAATTAACTGTTCGGCGCTCTCTGCCGCTCCGGAAAGTGGGGGATGAAATTGGCGGTCGTTTCGCAAAGTGAGCTGATTCTCCAACGTCGCGAATGGAAACGCAATGGAAAGCGTGTCGTCTGCGCTATGGGTGTTTTTGACTTGCTGCATCCCGGGCACGTCCGCTTGCTGGAGCAGGCGCGGGCATTCGGCGAAATTTTAGTGGTTGGCGTTCAGAGCGACGCTCGTGCGCGTGAAGAAAAGGGCCCGACCCGGCCGGTCACTCCCGCTTCGGAGCGCGCTGAAATTCTTGCCGCGTTAGCAGCCGTTGATTTTGCGGTGGTATTAAGCGATGAGCAGGCGGAAAACGAATTTATAGCGCAACTCTTGCCTGACATGGTGGTGCAAGGCCGAGCCTCAGGCGCGAGTAGAAACACCGTGGCAGAAAACGAGGCGGCGCGCGTAGCCGGGGTCAAAGTGATACAGATTCCGCCCGAGCCCGGCCATTCAACCTCACGCTTGATCGAACGCATCAAACAACTTCACGCATGATTCTCTCTCTGGTTTCTGAGCTTCTCAGTCGGGTCGCGCGCCGGCCCGAAATTGAGGAAACACTCGACGCGCTCCGGCGCAGCGCGGGCGAAGTGCGCCTCGCGGGCCTCACCGACCCGGCAAAAGCCTTTATCAGCGCGGTGGCCACTGCTCAGCTTGGCCGGCCGACGATCTTGATTGTGGAGTCCAATCAGCGTGCCGAGATGCTGGTCGAGCCGGCCCGCTGGTTTTACCGCGCGATCACCGGCAAACCCGGCCGTCGCGTCGCCCTCTTGCCCGCTTACGATGTTTTGCCATACGAATCGCGGTCGCCGCACGCCGAAATTTCGGAAGACCGCGCCGTTGCGCTTTGGAGATTTGCTCTCGGCGAAGCCGATCTTTTGATTGTGCCCATCCAAGCGGCTGTCTGGCGCCTGCGCGAGCCGGAATTTTACGGAGAGCTTGCGCTCACGATTGCGCGTGACCAATCCATCGCGCACGAAGCGCTCCTGACCTTTCTTTCCAGCGCCGGCTACGACAAACAAGTTACTTGCGAGATGCCGGGGCAGTACGCCGTCCGCGGCGGAATCATTGATATTTTTTCGCCCGAATCGCCGCAGCCCATTCGCGTGGAGTTGCTAGGCGACACCATCGAATCGATCCGCGCGTTTGATCCCAACACGCAGCGTTCAACAAATCCAGTGGAACGCGCCGCGCTTATGCCGCTCACGGAATTCCCGCGCCATCGCGAAGTCCTCGACCGATTGCGTGTGCCTTCCGCCTCCAACCGTGAAGACGATTCTCCGCCGGAAGGTTTTTATCCCGGTTGGGAGTTTCGAGAGGTTCTGCACGAAGAGCGCAAATCGACAATTCTCGATCTCGGTCCCGACCCGCTTGTGATTGAAGACGAGCCGTCTCTTCTCGAGGACTGCCTGGAGAAATATCGCAAGCAGCTCCAGGAATCGTTTGACGAAAGCGACGACCCGCTCGCTGAGCCGCCCAGTGCTTATCTTTTCAGCGACGAGGACTGGTCGCACGCCATGCAGCGTCTGCCTCGGCTTGCCATCGAACACCTGGGTCTCGCACGCGAAGGCAGCGCGTCAGACCGCACGCTTCACACGCAGCCCACCACTCGGTATCACGGTGACGTAGCCTCTTTTGTCGCCGAGGTTCGCGGCCGCATCACCGCAGGCGAACACGTTCTTGTCTCGGCCGCCAGCACAGGCGAGCTCGAGCGTTTTGCCGACATCTGCCACGAGTTCGAATTGCCGTATCGCATGGGCGAACTCGAAGAAAACACCACGGTGACGCGCCTTGCCGAAGAAGGTTCCGGAGCCGCAGGTCCGTCCATGGTGCTGATCAAAGCTCCGCTGGAAGACGGCGTGATGTTCGTTGAAGCGAAACTAGCTCTATATGGCAACGCAGACCTCTTCGAGACCCTGGCCCCCGCTTCACAGCAGCGTTCGCGCTCGCGGCCGAAGACTGCAAGTTTTTTCAGCGATTTCTCGGATCTGAAGCCGGGCGATTATGTGGTGCACATCGATCACGGTATCGGCCAATTTGAAGGACTGCGCCAGGTCGCGGTCGAAGGCGCCACGGGCGAATTCATGCTGTTGCGCTACGCCGCAGATGCAAAGCTTTACGTTCCTCTTGCCCGGCTCGATCTGGTTCAGAAATATCAGTCGCTAGGCGGTGTTGAGCCTGTGCTCGACCGCCTGGGCACCACCATTTGGGAAGCGCGCAAGACGCGCGTGCGCAAATCCGTCACCGACATGGCGGATCAGCTTCTTAAACTTTATGCCGAACGAAAAACCGCGCCGGGCCACGCGTTTCCAGCCGACACGAATTGGACGCGGGAATTTGAAGACGCATTCGAATTCGACGAAACGCCGGACCAACTCCGTGCCATTGAAGACGTAAAACGCGATATGGAATCGCCGCTGCCGATGGATCGCTTGCTCTGCGGTGACGTGGGCTACGGCAAGACGGAAATCGCCATGCGCGCCGCTTTCAAAGCCATCGCGGATTCAAAACAGGTTGCCGTGCTCGCACCGACCACGGTTCTCGCTTTCCAGCATTTTCAAACATTCAAACGCCGTTTCTCGGCTTTTCCTGTCCGCGTCGAAATGCTCAGCCGCTTTCGCACGGAAAAAGAGCAGAAGAAGGTTCTCGAAGAAATGGAAGCTGGAAAGGTTGACATCCTGATTGGGACGCACCGCCTGCTTTCCAAGGACGTGAAATTCCAGGACCTCGGGCTGCTGGTCGTGGACGAAGAGCAGCGCTTCGGAGTCGCGCACAAAGAGCGGCTGAAGGAGATGCGCAAGAATGTGGACGTGCTGACCATGTCGGCCACGCCCATTCCGCGCACGCTGCACATGTCTCTGGTTGGTTTGCGCGATATGAGCGTGATCGAAACGCCTCCCAAAGATCGCCTGGCGATCCAAACCACTGTCGCCCCGTTTAGCGAGACTCTGATTCAACACGTGGTCGAAGAAGAGCTCGCGCGGGACGGCCAGGTCTTTTTCGTTCACAATCGCGTGGAGTCCATTGCCACGCTTGCGGCGCTCGTGAAGCGGCTGGTTCCGAAGGCGCGCGTGGTGGTCGGGCACGGTCAGATGCGCGAGACGGAACTGGAAAAAGTGATGCTTAAATTTGTGCGCGACGAAGCAGACGTGCTCGTGTCCACCACCATCATCGAGAATGGCCTGGACATTCCGCGTGCCAACACAATCGTGATCGATCGCGCCGACTGTTTTGGCCTCTCCGAGCTGTATCAACTTCGTGGGCGTGTAGGCCGTTCGAATCAGCGAGCGTACGCGTATCTTCTGGTCCCCACGGAAAAGTCGCTCACCTCCATCGCCCGGCAGCGCCTGGCCGCGCTGAAAGAATTCAGCGACTTGGGCGCGGGCTTCCGCATTGCCGCTCTCGATCTCGAATTGCGAGGCGCGGGCAATTTGCTTGGTCGCGAACAACACGGGCACATCGAGGCCGTCGGCTTTGATATGTATTGCCAGATGATGGAACGCGCCGTCGCGGAGCGAAAGGGTGAAGCGGTTGCGCTCGAACGCCGAGCCACACTCAACCTTGGACAGGAAATCCGCATCCCACCTGAGTACATCGAGAGTGAGAATCTGCGCCTGCGGATATATAAGCGCATCGCGAGCGTCACGTCTGACGACGAACGCGAAGAAGTTCGGCGAGAACTGGACGACCGCTTCGGTCCGCCTCCTCCGTCGGTCGAAAATCTTCTCGATTACGCCGTGCTGAAAGCGCTGGCCGAAAAATTGTTGGTCGCATCCGTCGATCACCGGGGCGATCAAGTTGCCATTAAATTTTACGAAGACACGCCTTTGGGGCCGGAGAAGCTGGTCAAACTGATACGCAAGCGCAAGGGAATGCGGCTCGATCCCTCGGGCGTCTTATGGTTTGAGTGGAAGGGCGAAAAGGGTGGCCCGACGGGAGCCACGAGAAACGTATTGCTACAACTACAAGCGTAGAGCTAAAATTCAACTGCGAGAGAATCCTATGAAAAATTGTACCGCTTTTTTGTCTTACGTTTCCGCTGTGGCTGTTGGCTTGGCCGGGATCGCGCTAGCCATGCCCTTGGATGTCCGCGCCCAAACGAAGGGAACTGTCATCGAAGAAATCGTCGCGCGTGTGAACAACGACGCGATCACGCTTTCGGACGTGCAGAAGGCGGATCAATCGCTGCATGAGGAAATCGCTCACGACTGCCAGGGATGCGCTCAGGACAAGATGGAGGAATTGTACAAAGAGAAGCAGAAGGATTTGCTGCGCGATTTGATCGACCAAGCTCTTCTCGTCGAGCGCGCAAAAGACATGGGCATCAGCGTGGATAGCGATTTGGTTAAACGGCTCGATGAGATTCGCAGGCAGAACAACCTCGCCAGCATGGAAGAGATGGAGAAAAAGGTAGAGCAGGAAGGCTTGAGCTGGGAAGATCTGAAGACTCAGATTCGCAACAATCTCCAGACTCAGGAAGTGATTCGCCGAGAAGTTGGTTCGCACATCAATATTCCCAGCGAGGACGTGAAAAAATATTACGACGAGCACCAGAAGGATTTCGTCCGTCCCGAGCAGGTCGTGCTCTACGAGATCTTCCTGAGTACGGAAGGCAAAAGCCCGGAGGAAATATCCTCCGTGGAGAAGAAGGCGGACGACCTGCGCAATCGCGTGGTAAAAGGTGAGGACTTCAACGAAATCGCAAAACATTTTTCCGAGGGCAGCACGGGGAAGGATGGCGGACTCTTGGGAACTTTTGAGCGCGGCCAACTCGATAAGCAGCTCGAAGAGGCTGTCTTCAAAATGGATAAAGGGCAGATGACCCCCGTGATCCAGACGAAAACAGGCTTTGAAGTTCTCAAGGTAGAGGCCCATTATCAGGCCGGCTTGCAGCCGCAGGATAAAGTGGAAAACGAAATCATGAACCGTATTTACGCGCAAAAAATGCAGCCCACCATGCGGGAATACCTCGGGCAATTGCGGGAACAGAGCTACGTGATGGTGAAACCGGGTTACACGGATAGCGCAGCGGTTGCCGGCGCAAGCGTGATCCAGGAAGTGGCGCCCACGCCCGACGCGGCAGACGCAAAAAAGAAGAAGAAAATGGTGAAACCCAAAGTTAACGGCCAGTGAAGACACACTACATTTGTGATCTGCAGGACGGGCAAGGGGTCGCGTCGCTCTTCCTCGTCCGCGAAAAGGAAATCCGCACTTCGTCTCGCTCCGGAAAATCCTGGCTTGAGCTTGATCTTGTGGACCGCACCGGCAGAATTTCCGCGAAAATGTGGGACAACTTTGCCGTGATCGCCGTCACTTTCGAGCGCGACGATGTGGTGCAGGTGCGCGGCCGCGTGAAGCTTTTCAACGGCCAGAAGGAATTGACCCTGGAACAGATCATTCCGGCGGTTGAGCGTGATTACGACCTCTCCGATTTTCTGGCGCATACGAAACATAATGTCGAGACGCTTTACGCCGACTTGCGCTCCGCCGTGGCCGGAATGAAAAATCCCTGGCTCAAGCGGCTGCTGGTGAGTGTTGTTGACGACCCGGTCATCGCGCCCAAGCTGAAGAGTGCTCCCGCGGCCATGACCATGCACCACGCTTTCATCGGTGGCTTGCTCGAGCACATCGTGAGCCTTATCGGTCTGGGGCGCACGATCGCCGAGCATTATCCCGAACTGGACGCCGATCTGCTTCTTACCGGCATTGTCCTGCACGACATCGGAAAAATTGATGAACTCTGCTATGGTCGCGGCATTGATTACACCACGCAAGGGCGCCTGCTCGGCCACATCAGTATCGGTGCCGCGATGGTGCGCGAAAAGATTCGCGCGATTCCGGATTTTCCCGCTCCGCTCGCCATGCTGGTTGAGCACATGATTCTGAGCCATCACGGCTCCTACGAATTTGGATCGCCCTCGCTTCCGCAGATTCGCGAAGCGGTGGCGCTGCATTTTCTTGACGACATGGATTCGAAAATGGGCGCTATCCGCGCCACGCTGGAGTCTCCGGAAGGTAATGACGATTGGACCGCCCGCAATCCCTCGCTGCGGCGTTCGCTTTTGCGCGCGGACCGGTTTTATCCCGGCAGCGAAAAGTCTGGTGCGGCA
>Ga0187863_10004282_pt1 | contig 10210 bp, 8 predicted proteins | sample June2016WEW_11_1_FD_132975 | JGI IMG/M metagenome (GOLD analysis project Ga0187863, IMG submission 132975) | Peatland microbial communities from SPRUCE experiment site at the Marcell Experimental Forest, Minnesota, USA - June2016WEW_11_10 | ecosystem: Environmental > Terrestrial > Soil >...
AGCACGATAGAACATGCAGCGAAAATCCCCGGAACGATCATCGCGGTGTGGAACGGTCTTGGTTGCTGGCGTCTATGCGGCAAGCTTCTCCTCCTCAATAATTTACTGGTCGCCGCCCAATTATAATCGAATGAACCGGTTGATACTCAGTGAAGAGATGCCATGGCGAAACCTAGATGCTAGGTGTGGCCTTTTGGGCTGTCAAGAACTTTCCCTCTAATCTGTTAAGACCATGGCCGGGAAGCAAGCCACTCCAACGTCGATGGACTAAACAACAAACCGGTACCCGAGACCTCGCACGGTCAATAAATGACGCGGCTTGGAAGGATCCTGTTCAATGTAGCGGCGGAGGCGCACGATGAAGTTATCGATGGCCCTTGTATCGGTGTCTTCTCGCAGCCCCCACACATCTTCGAGGATGGATTTGCGAGACACGGTGCGGCCTTGGCTTTGAACCAGGTGGCGCAATAGCTTTGCTTCCATCAGCGTCAATTGAATCGTATTGCCGCCGGTTCGCAACTCAAGAGCATCAAAATCGATGGTTTTTCCATGGAACGAGAATACCTGGCTCCCTTCAACAGACGGAACCGCCGCGTTTCGGACCTCTCCTTCCCGGCCCCTAACGTCTTCTCCAGCGGTGCTAGTCCCCCTGAGCCACGCGCTGCGGCGCAATAGGCCCTGCAATCGAGCGAGGAATATGGGCAACTCGAAGGGCTTGGGAAGGTAATCGTCCGCGCCTGCCGCAAACCCTTGAAGAACGTCTTCGGGACGGCCTCGAGCAGTCAGCATGAGAACTGGAACGTAGTTCTTCGCCCTTCGCAACTCGGATGCCACCTCGAACCCATCGGCTCCTGGCAGCATCACGTCCAGCACGACGGCATCAAACTTCTCTCCGGATTTGAGCAGCCGTTCAATGGCGGATTCTCCATCGCCTACCACGTCCACCGAGTGCCCTTCCGCTTCCAGATTGAATCGTAGCCCTTGCGCGAGGTGCGCCTCGTCCTCGACGACGAGCAAATGACTCATGCATTGCTCCTAGGCAACTCAAAAACGATGGTGGTGCCGCGCGCCCAGCCGTCGCTCTCGGCAAATACCCTGCCGCCATGAGCGCGGGCGATGGCGCGCACGATGAATAGCCCCAGCCCGGTGCCTTTTACTTGCGAAGCCGATCTCCCTGGCACTCGGTAGAACCTCTTAAACACACGCTTCAAAGCGTGCGCGGGTATCCCTACACCGCGATCGCGAACCCGCAGCACCACCCGTCTCTCATCGGGCATTTCCAGCTGGACAGAAACGTCCACATGGTCCCCTGAATACTTGATGGCGTTATCGAGAATATTCGATACCGCCGTGCGAAGTTCGGCCGGGTCGGCCTCTACCTTGGCTCCCGATCCGTTCGCCGGCCCCAGATACTGCAAAGCGGAAGGCTCGAGATGGTGTCGCGTCCGCGCCAGTTCCATGCACTCGCGCACGAGAGTGCTGAAATCGGTCTCCGTGCGATGCAGCGAGCCGTGCTTGTATCCCATCTCGCCGGCCTTCAGAACCTGTTCCACGGTTCCCAGCAGGCGGTCGGCATCTTCCAGCATCAGTTGATAGAACTGCTGCCGTTGCACTTTATCGACCTCCCTCCGCTGCAACGTCTCCAGATACAGGCGGATCGATGCGATGGGCGTCTTCAGTTCATGAGTGACAGCGTTGATGAAGCTGTCGTGCTGCTCGTTCCGGCGGATTTCGCGCACCAGAAAACCCGTATTTAGGATTAATCCGAGAATAATTGCGGCGAAGAAAATGACGCCCAGGACCAGAAGAACGTCTTTCCGCCAGCTGAGAATAATCCAGCTGACGTTGAGCGTCAGCGCAAGAGCCACAAGGCAGACGCCCAAGATGATAAAGAAAACGATCTTCTTCCGGCGGCTCGTGATGCGCATGGCTCTTCACATAATTGTACAGCGGACGGCCGGGGGGGATAGCTCTCAACTGTGGGGGCTTGTTCGAAGCGCGCCCGTTGCTGGGGAGAACCGTCTTGCGGGCGCCCTCGCCATCTCTCCGACGCGCCCGCCAACTACCTCGGATCGATTACGCGGAAACCAAATCGCTCGCGGGCTCGGCCGGGGTGATCGAGGCGGCGGCCAATTCCGGCGCGGCCTGCGCCTTCAAACTGGACAGATTCACGGTATACACCTGCTTCGCCAGTCCAAGCTTCTGCAGCACCCAAATGCCGTACCAGTTCAAATCGACCTCATACCAGGCCAATCCGTGCCGCGAAGACGTCGGGTGCGCGTGATGATTGTTGTGCCAGCCCTCGCCCCAGGTGAACATGGCCACCCACCAGCTGTTTGTCGAGAGATCGCGCGTCACAAAGCGCCGCGAGCCCCAGGAATGCGTGGCGGAGTTCACCAGCCACGTGGAATGAAGACCCAATACCGTCCTGAAAAAAATCCCCCAAAGCACATACTGAATCCCGCCCAATGCCAGGATGATGAGGCCGACCACAATCATCGGAACGTAGTGGAACTTGGTAATCCAGACGTGAAATTTGTCCTTGGCCAGGTCGGGAACGTAGCGCGCCAGCGTGGAGGTATCGTGGTGCATCGACTTGCCCATCAGAATCCAGCCCATGTGGGCCCACCATTTGCCGTCAATCGGAGAATGAGGATCGCCCTCTTTATCCGAGTACTGGTGATGAATGCGGTGCGTGGCCACCCAGAAAATCGGGCCACCTTCGAGCGCCAGCGTCGCGCAAAGGGTCAAAAGGTATTCCACCCACTTGGGCGTCTTGTAGCCTCGGTGGGTCAGCAACCGGTGGTATCCCATGCCAATCCCCAGACTTCCCGATACCCAATAAAGAAAGATCCCCAACAGAAAAGGCTTCCAACCGAAAAACAGGAGTGCGGCCAGCGCCCCGGCGTGAAAAAGGAACATGGCAATTGCCGTGACCCAATTGATTTCGTTCTTGCCCGCAGGCTTCTTCCCTAAATCGTCAATTTGCATCGGCATGAGCCTCTGAAAGGGGGGATGGATACTGGTTCGTCTCTCGATTGCTGTCAGATCTTACCAGCATTCCAGGGGGGATGTTTGTAATAGTTCTGTAATACCAAAGCTATTGCTCTGTATCAGTTAGCAGGTGATGAGGATCACTTCTAAATCTAGCGTTGGATCTGCACGAGTTCGTCTTCCTGCTTTGGCACAGGCGAGTGGGGCCCCTCTTGATCCCAGCGGGAAGGAGTGGTGGATCGGGACCGCAGCCGGTTCACCAGCCGGCCAATCTGTATCGAACCCTCGACAAGGTGATTGACCTTCAGCGGCCCTGCCAGCTTAATCCCCTGAATCCAATGCAAGCCGCTGCTGATTGCGCAGCCGCACTGGGAGCAATCCGGCGTGCCCCCAAAAACACAAGGTTCGACGCGAGAGATCAAGTCGGCTGAATAATTCGCCGACATTTTCGAGAAGATGCAACCGTCTGGGCTAGAAGGCGGCCGGACGATCGCCCGCGCAATCCCCTCATTCATTAGGAGCTTGGGATATCCTAGCGCCAGTCGTGGCAATTCCTCGGCCAGCAGCATCCGGTCGGAAGGGTTGAGGGTCTCTGGACTTGACTCGCCCACCTGGGGCGTGTAGACGCTCACCCAGATGCGCGCGACCTCAGGACGTCTGTTCCAGAAGGAGACGTACTCTTCGAGATATTCACCGCGCTGCAGCATCGGGCGCGTCACCACCCAGTGAATATTGACCTCTCGGCCCTCAATATTTTTGAGAATCCGCGTATAGGTCGCCGGCTTTCTCCGGATGTCGTGGTCCTCGGGCAGCCCGTCTACCGACACAGCGACGCGGAGCCGCGGGATCTTCATCCACTCCATCGGAATAGGGATCACGGCACTGGTGACAACCAGCGTAAACACTCCCGACGCACTCAGTGCCGGAAGAATCTGGCTGAGTTCACGATGCCGCACCATGGGCTCACCACCCACGAGCGACACATGAAGCGGTTTATGCTTTTCAACAAGCTGCAATACCCCGCCAACCAACTCCTCTCCCCGCAGGTCGCTCAGCTCGCGCAGCGTTGTGCCTCCGCCAAGATGCTCTGGGCCGTAGGCGTAGCAGCCGGGACAACTGAGGGGGCATTCCCGTGTAATCTCAATCGACAGCAAGGGAATATTCCCGCGCAAAATGCTTCCCCAGCCCGAAAAGATTTCCCTAGTTGTGAGGCTTGGATTGGGTGCCGCAGCCGTCATCATCAATGGGATGCGAAGGCTCAGGCATAGGCTGCTTAGTTTTCTGGAGCCCTTGCTTGTTGATCAACAGCGAAGTGCCAGCCTGCCAGTTGCTAGCCGAACGCATTGGAAAACCGCGGAGCTACTTCAAGTACCTTTTAAAGAAGGCTATCGTGCGAGCCCACGAATCTGCGGCTGCTTCCGGCTGGAAGTTGTCCGCATCGCCGGGGTTTTCAAATCCGTGTTTGGCGCCTTCATATATTTTAATATCAACCCGGCGGGAGAGGTTCTTCATGGTTTTCTCAAACGATTGGACATCACTGGGGAGGACCCCCCGATCTAGGGCAGCGAAGTTGCCCAGTACCGGTGAGAAGATCACTTGAATGTCGTTGGGATCGGTGGGCAAGGCGCCATAATTGACCACGCAAGCGCCCAGACGTGGCTGCGCCATCGCGAGCTTAAGGGCATAGGCTGCCCCCATATCCCAACCGATCACACCGATATGGTCCCTGTCTACATCGTTGCGCGTCATCAAGTAGTCGAATGCCGCCTGCACGTCCCGGATCGCGACGTCATCTTTGAGCCCCATTCTCAACTCAAGAGCGCCGGGTGCGTCTGCGGCAACATGCCCTGCGTATAAATCCACCGCAAGCGCCAGGAATCCTTCATCGGCGAGTTTCTGCGCTTGGTCCTTGATCCAATCGTTCAATCCCCACCACGCGTGAACTACGATGACGGCGGGATGACGGCCGCTGCCTGAGGGTTCGGTGAGGAGGCCTCCCACTGTGTCCTTGCCGGCTGGAAATTGCACTGGCGTCGTCTGGGGCGCGTTGACGCCCAGCACGCGCGTTGCAAAGACCAGGCCCAGCAAACACCCTGCAAGCACCCAATTCAAAGGAAACTTCATCCTGTGTGGTTCTCCTGCCATTTCTGAGATGGCGTTGCGCCGTTCTACGATGCCCGCTCTACCTGAACCGCCGTGCCGTAGGCGATCACCTCTGTGACCCCCTGCATCACCTCGGTGGCATCGTAACGCACGCCGATCACCGCGTTTGCCCCGCGCGCCACGGCATGCTCCATCATCAGATCGAGCGCCTGCTCGCGCGTCTTTTCGCACATGCTTTCGAAAAGCGTGATGTTGCCGCCCACGATTGTTTCCAGCGATGCGCCAAGCGTCCCGAGAATGCTGCGCGACCGCACCGTCACTCCGCGCACGAGCCCGAGATTCCTGGCCAACCGGTAGCCCGGCAGATCGAATGCCGTCGTCACCATCTCTGCGTTTACGCGGACGTTCATCGACGCTCCCAACTACACCCATCGCCTAAGATCAATGGGCCCTGCAACATATGTTTCTCCCCCCGCTGCCCCCACAGTCGGGTATTGCCGGGCAGGATATCACACCTGCAGATTTGTTGTTCCGCCTCAGGCTTTCTCAGGTTTTCTCCCGGGCTGCTTTCAGCAAAGCAGAGGCAAATTCGAGCTCACATGGAGTTCCCGGGGGGCGGAGGCGTTCTCGCGTCGGCTGCCTCCAGGCGACCCAGAGCCCAGCGCGCATGCTCTGCAATAACAGCATCTTCTTCGGCCGCGAGCTTTTTTAGCAACGGCAGCACGCGAGAGTATTCTGCCGAATCCCGCATCATGCCGGAATTTCCCAGCGCTACGCACGCGTTGCGCACCAGGCCCCGCCATTTCGCCCGCTTCACGGCGCTGTTTCGGAAGACGGCGCTGAATTCCTGCTGCGACAGCGAGGCCAGCCACTCTAATTCCGGCGCAAAGAGCGAAGACACCCTGCCTTGGGTATCATGTGGGCCGCCTGTGGGGGCTGCGGGCAGCCGCGGCTGAAATTCCACAAGTGCAGTCACCGGCGCCTTGCGATTCCACGGGCACACATCCTGGCAGATATCGCAGCCAATCACGGCGTTGCCGACGCCGCCGCGCAGTTGTTCGGGAATCATCCCCCGCAGCTCGATCGTTAGGTAGGAAACGCAGCGCCGGGCGTCGAGCACGTAAGGCTCCGGGAAGGCCTGGGTGGGACATGCATCCAGGCACCGCGTGCAGCTGCCGCACAAATCGGACGGAAGGGCGGCAGAGGTAGCCAGGGTTGGCTCGAGCGCAAGGGCCGTTATGATCACGCCGAGAAACAGCCATGAGCCCAGTTGCTGATTGATGAGGCACGTGTTCTTCGCCAGCCAGCCGAGCCCGGCATATTTCGCCGCCACGCGCTCGATGATCGGCCCGGTGTCGACATAGGCACGCGCCTCAAAAGGCTCAGCGAACTCCTTCCGCATTGCGGCGACCAGGGCGTCCAACTTTTCTTTGATCACTTCGTGGTAATCGTCTCCCCACGCATACCGCGAAATCCATCCTCGCGCCGGCTCGTTTCCACCGCTGGCGGGGACCTTGGTCGAGCCAGGCGGGTCTGTGTTGTAGTTGAGCGCCACGACGATCAGGCTACGCGCCCCTTCGAGCACCAGGCGAGGGTCGCCGCGCCGTCCATCCCGCAGATACTTCATGTCTGCCGCATATCCGCGCGCAATCCACTCAGGGAAATGATCGAGTTCCTCAAATCCTCCTACCGGCGCGACGCCGCACAGATCAAATCCGGCCGCGCGCGCTCTCGCGCATACCCACCGCGTTCGCTCACTCTGGTTCATCTGCAGCCATCATGCCTTAACAGGCTGAAATTTGCTGTGCGTGTGCGATGTCATCGGCATTCGCCAAGATTGAAGACAGGTCACCGCCCCGGCTTTACTTGTTTGGCCTATGAGCCGAACCGCTGCTACAATGCTTGGACATGACTGATTGGCGGCAGATCCAAGCCCGCATCCGCAAGGCGAAAAACAGCCCGGACGCACACACAAAACTTTCCGAACTGTTCCAGCGCACCCGCGACGGCATGGTCGCGTGGGAGCTTGGCGTCATTGAAGAAAAGGCCGAACGCATGAGCGATGCGATAAAGTGGTATACCGTCGCGGCCGAGCGTTTCCGCCGCGCCGAATGGAAGAAGAAGGCCGAGGAAGCGCTGGTGCGGCTCGGCGCTCCTGTTCCGGTCGCGGCAACGCCTCCAGTTACTCATACGGCTCACGCAGACCGCGATTCGTCCGCGCCAGCCCGCGAACACGAAGCCAGGGAAGCGCCTCTCCCGCTGGCCTATGGCGAAATTCCGGAATCGGACGTGAATGGCTCAGAAGTCTCTCTGGAAGCGCCGGGGCAACCCGCCGACGCCGCCCTCCCAGGCGATCCCGCAAAAAAGAAGCGCCGCCGGGGCCGTCGCGGAGGCCGCGGCCGCCGACGTAAGGGCACCGCTTCGGTTCCCTCGCTGCCCTCGCAAGCCTTCGCCCAATCAGCGGAATCTCAACCTGTAAAAGCGGAGCCTTCCAGACCGCTGCCATTCCGCCAGCCGGAGCCCCGGCCGGCCGCCTTTGAGCGTCCCGCCCGCACCGAGCGGCACACGCCCGAGCCAATTCGCACAATGTCGGTTGAACCCCCGCCACCGCAATTGCCTTCTGAGCGCACCGCCCACGGCCGGGCCGGTGATCCCGCGCTGGCCTCTCGAATGGCACAGCTTGAATCCATGCTGCGCCGTCTGGTATCAAGCCCTCTGCATAGCCTCGAGGAAGCCGATCAGGCGCCCGCCGGACCCGGCGTGTTCCTGCTTTCAGATTCCGACCAGATATCCTCTTACTACATCGAAGCCTGCCAGACCCTTCGTGTCGGTCTGGGAAACCTTGCGCGGGGATCGCGAGGTAGCAAAGGCATCCGCGGGGCCCGGGCATTCTCCGACGCCGGTTTGAAAGAGAAGCTAGCCGAGCATCTCGGCATCCATGAATCCAAGGTGTCGCAGTATATGAAGGAGCACTGCGTCATTCGCTGGATTCAGCTCGACGACGATGCGCAGCACCTCGCGCATTTCGCGATCGGCGTCCTGCGCACCCCGCTGAATCTCGATTGAGCCAGGAGCTGCGACGGGCAAACCCCTGGTACCAAGGGCGCGCCGCTACCCCCTCAGAAGACTACGATTCAGCTGCCAGTGCTCCCCATTGGCTGCTCCTAATCGCCATTCACCCCTTGATATGCGCCATTCGAGAAACTCCGGTGGACGCTTTCTAGAAACCACTCCAAAATCCCTAGTTGTAATAAGTTACGGGTTTCGTACCATACGTAAATCTCGGGTTTCCCTGGGTCCTGGCACGGCAATTCCGGAGATGGCGTTCATCCTAAGAGAGAGTTTTTTAGAGGAAAGGCACACATGCCGAATACGGTAAGCAAGAAGCTCTGGAAGACCTTTGACTGGTCGCTTTGCAAAGTGGCCGGTGCGACGTTCAACACGATCCAGTTCTTCAACCAGCACAATCCCAATCCGTCTTTCACGCCCAAATGGTCTGACAAGCCGCTGCTGAAATCCTGGGAGAAATCCAAGCCTACGCTCGGCTGGCCCCGCACCACCGACTCGCTGTGTCCCGACTGTGTTAAAGAGGCGCGCGACGCCATCATCAATGGCAAGAAGGATTGGACCGACCTTGTCCACGAGAAGGTCGGCGAGATCAAGGCACAGATCATCGAGCGCGATGGGCAGGTCTGGATGGTGAAAGAATGCCCCATCCACGGCAAATACGAAGACCTGATGGCCGTCGACGCAAAGTTCCTGCAGTGGATCGAGCAGAATTTCCCCGGCCGCGACATCCCGGCCCATAACGACGAGGATTTGCACAAGCATGGATCAAGCACTGTGCGCCACGGTCGCGGAGCGGTTCTCACCGTCGACCTCACGAACCGCTGCAACATGATGTGCGATCCCTGCTTCATGGACGCCAATCAGGTCGGCTACGTCCACGAGCTGAACTGGGAAGAAATTCAGGAAATCCTCGATAACGCGCTCAAGATTAAGCCACGCCGCCAGATGTCTGTGCAGTTCTCAGGCGGCGAGCCCACCATGCATCCGCGCTTTACCGACGCGGTTCGGTATGCCCGCAAGATCGGCTACAACAGCGTGCAGGCCGCCACCAACGGCATCGAGTTCGCCAAGAGCAAGGACTTCTGCCGCGAGGCCTTCGAAGCGGGCATGCGCTATGCCTATCTTCAGTTTGACGGCATCGGCAATGATGCCAACGGCCATCGACAGGTCGGTAACCTGTTTGACGTGAAGCTTCGCGCGATCGAGAACATGCATGAAGCAGGCATCGAAATCGTGCTGGTCACCACGATCGTCAACAACGTGAATAACGATCAGGTGGGCCCCATCGTGAAGTTCGCGATGGACAATCCCAAGAAAATCGCGTTCTTGTCCTTCCAGCCGGTTTCTTTTACCGGCCGGGACGAGGACATCACTCCGGAGCGCCGCTTGCGCCAGCGCTACACGCTGTCGCATCTGGCCCAGGACGTGAGCAATCAGGTCGGCAAGGTCGAGCCGACGCGGGACTGGTTCCCGCTGTCGTTCATTTCTCCTTTTGCAGGGTTCGCGGATCTCGTACACGGCCCCGATGCGCAATGGGGCGCGCTCTCCTGCGGTTGCCATCCGAACTGCGGTGTAGGCACAGCAATGATGATCCACAAGGAAACCAAGGAATGGGCGCCGATCTCCCGATTCCTGAATGCTCCGCAGCTTGTGAAGGACGTTTCAGCCATCACGGACGCGGCCCGCGGCAAGAAGTTCTCCGCGTTCATGATGATGCTGGCTCTGCTGCGCAACTACGACGCTTTCGAGGCTCCTCCGAGCTTGCGTTTGAAGGACATCTGGAAGAAATTCGACAAGACCTGGGCGGTGTCCAAGAACTCGGACAAGAAGTACGGCCGCACCAATCCGGAGCGGACCTTCCAAGACGCCATGAAGCGCCGCCAGGAAGATCCCTGGAACATGCTTTTCATCGCGGGCATGTGGTTCCAGGATCTGTTCAACTACGATTTCCGCCGCACCGAAATGTGCATCATTCCCTACGCCACGCAGCAGGGCGAAATTTCCTTCTGCGCTTACAACACGGGCGTCGGTTGGCGGAAGATCA
>Ga0187863_10004295_pt1 | contig 10191 bp, 10 predicted proteins | sample June2016WEW_11_1_FD_132975 | JGI IMG/M metagenome (GOLD analysis project Ga0187863, IMG submission 132975) | Peatland microbial communities from SPRUCE experiment site at the Marcell Experimental Forest, Minnesota, USA - June2016WEW_11_10 | ecosystem: Environmental > Terrestrial > Soil >...
AATCCGCCGAGATGACCGACCGGCTGTTGGCCGCGATCGAATGCCCGCACCTGCGCGTTCTGGGCCATCCCACCGGCCGCATCCTGCTGCATCGCGATCCGTTCCCGTTCGATTTCGATCGCGTGGCCGCGGCTGCCGTTGCGCGCGGGGTGTGGCTCGAGATCAACGCCAGCCCCGAGCGGCTCGACCTCAATGGCCCGCTCATCCGCGCCGCCAAAGCCAAAGGCGCCCACTTCACCATTTCCACCGACGCGCACCATCCCCAGCACCTGGCCAGCATGCGCTACGGGGTAACAATGGCGCGGCGCGGCTGGCTCGCCAAGAGCGACATTATGAATACGCGGCCGCTGGAGGAGTTCGCCGCCGCGCTCCAAACAAGATCATGAAAATTACTTCTTCCCGTGAAGTCTACAAATGCAGCCTGTTTCGAGTGACCGAAGACCGCGCCGCGGATCCCAAGACCGGCTTCAAGATCAAGCGCTCCGTAGTACGCCATGCCGGCTCGGCCGTGATGATGGCGGTCGACGACCAGCGGCGCATCCTGCTGGTGCGGCAATACCGGCTGCCGGCTGGCCGTTATATGTGGGAGCTGCCGGCGGGCCGGCTCGATCCGGGCGAGAAGCCGCTCCAGGCCGCCAAGCGCGAACTGATCGAAGAGACCGGCTACCGCGCGCGCCGGTGGACCAAGCTGGCGTCGTACTTCGTCAGCCCCGGTTACGTGGATGAGCGGATGACCATCTATCTGGCCGAGGACCTGATCGCCGGAGTGGCTACGCCGATGGAGGATGAGCGCATCGAAACCCGCTGGTTCCCGGCGCGCGAAGTCGAGCGGATGATCGAAACCGGCAAGCTGGATGACGCTAAGACCATCATCGGCTACTATCGGTGGAAGAAGGCGTAGTTTCGCGAGGCTGGGAGGAGGCAAATCGACAACGTGTTAGGCGCAATTGAAGCTGGGGGCAGCAAGTTCGTCTGCGGGATCGGCGCCACGCCCGAGGATCTGGTCACTACGCAGATTCCCACTACTACGCCGGCGGAGACGCTCGAAGCCGTGGTCGAGTTCTTCCGGCGCGAGGCGGGCCGTGATCTGAAAGCGGTGGGGATTGCGTCGTTCGGGCCGGTGGATCCGCATCCCGGCTCGCCCACTTTCGGTTACATCACCTGCACACCCAAGTTGGGCTGGCGGGGAACCGACGTGGCGGGCATGGTCGGCCGGGGTTTGGGCGTGCCGGTGGGCTTCGACACCGACGTAAACGGGGCCGCGCTGGCTGAAGCGAGGTGGGGCGCTGCGCGCGGCCTCGCGGATTTCATTTACCTCACGGTGGGCACGGGCATCGGCGGCGGCGCGATGGTGAATGGAAAACTGCTGCACGGGCTGCTGCACCCGGAGATGGGCCACTTGCGAATTCCGCACGATCGCGCGCGCGATCCTTACTCCGGCGACTGCCCGTATCACGGCGACTGTCTGGAGGGCCTGGCATCCGGGCCGGCGATTCGCGCGCGCTGGAACATGGCGCCGCGCGAGTTGCCGCCCGCGCACCTGGCTTGGGCGTTGGAAGCCGAGTACCTCGCGGTCGGCCTGCACAACCTGGTGTGCACGCTTTCGCCGCGGCGCATCGTAATCGGCGGCGGCGTGTTGCGCCAGGCGTGCCTGCTGCCGATGGTGCGCGCGGAGCTGACCCGGCTGCTGAACGGATACATCGAAGCGGCGGAGATCGTCGAGGAAATGGAAAGCTACGTCGTGCTTCCGGAACTGGGCGACCGCGCCGGCGTGCTGGGTGCGCTGCTGCTGGCCGAAGAGGCAGCAAAGCGGCGCTGAGCCGCGCGGCTCCAGCGCGTTTCAGCTACCGTCCCAAGAGTGGCGTCACCGATCCTGGCGTCAACGCGCGGACCGGACATCCGCGAAACCCTTTCGGGTCCCGCGTTACGATGCACTCACAACCCGCCAACCGCGCCGCAGCCGCGGTGACCGCATCCTCAAAATCCGAAGTCGGCGATTGCAGGGCCTCTTGGACGACTGCGCCATTGACGGAAGCTACACCAAAGACCCTCAGCAGATCGGAGACGATCCGCCGCGCCCTGACGGCGCCCATTTCCTTCTGGACCAGGTAGTGGATCGTGGTTACCGCGTGGGCCGACAGCATCCCTTCCGTGTCGCCTGTTTCGATCGCGGCCCAGGCCGCCGCGCTTGCCTCCGCGTGAGGCCGCCGATCGAGCAGCACGTCCAGCACGACATTAGTGTCGAAGAGGACTCTCTTCATCGATACTTCCGAGCCAGATGTTTCCGGTAATCGTCGATGACCGCATGCTTCAGTATTCCCCGGACGGAACGCAGGATCGGCGCAGAGTCCGCGGCGGAAGAAGCCGGTTCGGCCACTGCGGCCAGGTAACCTTCCACCATTTTCGATACGGAGACGCCTCGCCGTTTCGCGTATTGCTTGGCTCGCGAAACCACGCGGCCGTCCACGCTCAACGTGAGCTTTGCCATATACGTATGATAGCAGAGAAGTAATACGTATCGATCCTTGCGAGGATACCAGTTGAGAATGGCAGGCGCGGCTTTCGTGCGATAGGGGCAAGCTCTCAAACACGCCCTACCAGGCCGCGGCTTGCTATCCTAGCGGTTCAATCCACGATGCCACTGACGATCAAACCGAAACAGGATTGCCGCTGGGACCTGGTGGCGCTGGGTGAGGTGATGCTGCGCTTCGATCCCGGCGACAAGCGGGTGGCCACGGCCCGCAGTTTCGACGTTTACGAGGGCGGCGGCGAATACAACGTCGCACGCGGTCTCAAGCGCTGCTTCGGCCTCGATACGGCAATCGTCACCGCTTTCGCCGACAACCCTGTGGGCCGGCTGCTCCAGGACCTGATCTACCAGGGCGGCGTCGACCAATCGCTCATCCGCTGGGCGCCATTCGACGGCGTTGGCCGCACCGTGCGCAACGGGCTGAACTTCACCGAGCGCGGATTTGGCGCGCGCGCGGCGCTGGGGTGTTCCGACCGCGGCCATACCGCCGTCTCGCAGCTACAGCCGGGCCAGATCGATTGGGACGCCATTTTCGGCCGCCACGGCGCCCGCTGGTTCCACACCGGCGGCATATTCTGCGCGTTATCCGAATCCACGCCCGCCGTGGCCATCGAGGCCATCGAGGCGGCGCGCCGCCACGGAGTGGTGGTGTCCTACGATCTCAATTACCGCGCTTCGCTTTGGCAAGCCATCGGCGGCAAGCAGAAGGCGCAGGAGGTCAACCGCCGCATCGCGCCGCTGGTGGATGTGATGATCGGTAACGAAGAGGACTTTTCGGCGGCGCTCGGCTTCGACGTTCCCGGTGTCGATCAAAGCCTGAGCGATTTCCAAGTGGCTTCGTTCCGCCAGATGATCGTGGAGGTGCTGCGCGAGTTTCCCTTCGCCGTGGTCGCCACCACGCTGCGCAAAGCCACCACCGCGACGCGAAACGACTGGGGCGCCATCTGCTACTCCGATGGCCAGTTCTACGAGGCCAAACACCGGCCGGACCTGGAGATCTTCGACCGCGTGGGCGGCGGCGATTCGTTCGCCTCCGGATTGATCTATGGTTTCCTCAGCAGCCAGACGCCGCAGTGGGCGGTGGACTGCGGCGCCGCCCACGGCGCGCTGGCGATGACCACCCCGGGCGATACTTCCATGGCCACGCTCGATGAAGTGCTACGCCTGATGCGCGGCGGCGGCGCGCGCATCGCGCGGTAAAAAGGTGGGGCAGGTTCAACCTGCCAACGCCGGCTTGCGGCCGCCGAACACGGCCAGTTCGAACACTTTCATGAAACAGTCGACGTCGGTATAGCCGATCTCGCGCAGCCACTCGCACTGCGCTTCCACGGGCGCCAGAATATTCGCCGCCTTGTCGGGACGCGCATAGTAGGTCTTCTCCACTTCGGCGCGGCTGCGATCATGGTGTTGCCGCGCGAGTTGATCGAGGAAAAGGCCGTCATGCACCGATTCCACCCAGGGCGACGCGGAAGCGACATGTTCCAGGTTGAGGAATAGGCCGCCGGGCGCGAGCAGACCGAAGATTTCCGCGTAGACTTCCCGCTTGCGAGCGTCCGGTTGATGATGAATGGAATAACCCGACACGACGGCATCAAATGGGCCCCGGGCGTCCGCCGCCGCGATCCAGGATGCGGCTCCATAGTCGGCGTTGGCGCAGCGCGCGTTATAGTTTTGTCCCGCGAAGCGTTTCCGCGCCGCCTCGATCATCGGTTCGGAGAAGTCCACCAGCACGCCGCGCGCCTGCGGGAAGCGCTCGAAGATCGCGGCACCGAGCACGCCGTCGCCGCAGCCGAGGTCGAGAAAATCCCGCACCGGCCGGCCGGCGGCGAGCAGCCGAAGCATGACGTCCAACTGTTCCTGCGCCAGCGGGATGGCGCCGCGAACTCCTTCCAGGTAGATGCTGGCAACGGCGGATGTCTTCCAAACCTCGTCTGTGCGGGTGGGCATCTTTCCATTTTAGCGGCGGCTTTGGCGACTCGCGGCGGGTGGCGAACCTGCGTTCCCGGACGTGTCCACGCGACCCGGGTGGGGGCATCCGGGCCGCGTGGAGCCCGGGTCAGGCCGATAACGGTAACGCCTGGCGGCGGATCACGCCGCTGAAGTAGTCGCGCAGCGGGTACAACGGATATGGCTCGAGTTCCGCGAATGTCCGGCCCAGCTTTTGCTCGATCCGGTAGACCGCGTGAAAGAAGTTTCCGCGATCCATATTCAGCCTCCGGCAGCACAGTTTCCAATCCGCACCGAGCAGAAAATGATAGCGAAATATCCGGTGCTCCTCCTCTTCCAGTACCCGGCGGCTGACGAGGCAAAAGTCTGCCATGTACTCTTCCGACTTCCGGGAATAAACGCGACGGCTGTTGCGGCCGCTCGAAAACTCCAGTGACACCGTGCCGATGTGGTCCGCCGACTGAGAGCACTCGCGAAAGCGAGCCAGGCAAGCCCTGAAGATCGCCCGTAAGGCGCAGTTGCAGGGTACCTCCTTTCCAATCCGCACAAAACGCGTGCCATATCCATGGCAGTACGCGCACGATGCCTTAGCGACACCCACCGCGTTTGATCGGTTCCAACGCATGTTTTAGAGAAATGTCCTTCCCGGTGACGGCGCCTACCAAGCGCGTCCGCCCCGATTATCCTAAGCTGTTCCCAAATGTACGCCAGCAATAGAAAAGGTCAACCATTTCAAATAATATTTATTAGTAAACAGGCTTAAATGATGGGCGTGCGTATTGTTATCTCCAGTACTACTAGGTACTTAAGTCATGGATGCGCCGGGGTTATTTCTAATTTAATGTGTGATAATTTTATGGCGGATTCACTGGTTTTAGTACTGCACTATTTCACGGAGAAATAGGTCTGCGACCGTCCCGCCGCTATGCCCGGCTTCAGGCAACTCGAATCCCGCCTGGTATCGGCGCTGCGAGAGAGAATCCGCAGCGGTGACCTAACCGAGCGCGGTACGGCCCGGCTGGCCGGCCTTTCCCAGCCTCACATCCATAACGTCCTAAAAGGGAAACGATCTCTGTCCTTGGATGCGGCCGATAGCATCCTTCGGGCAGTACACTTGGATACGGTGGATCTGTTCCGGTCGAGCGAACTGGTTGCCGGGCTGGGCCGCCGTTCCGCAAGTTAGCGAGGGGCATTGCGCGCCCGCTCCCTCTCGGGCACTATGGTACGGGAGGATACATCAGTGCGGCGCCTGCGCTCATGGCCCAGAGACGACCGTTTGCAACGGCTGGCGCGGCGCATTCAATCGCTGGCGGAGACCGACGAGCGGCGCCTGCGGCGCGAGAGCGAAGTGGGAGCCCTGCGGCGCGCCGCCGCCCGCGAGTTGCATTCCGTCTGCGACGATTTCGTGGCCGCCGTCAACGGCATGTTGGACGACCGCGTGGTCTTGCTGGACCCGCCCGAGTATAGCGCCGCCTCCTACAGCGACGACTCGCCCAACCTGGTGCAGATCAACGTTCACGGGCGCATCCTGCAGGTTGCGTTCGCGGCCACCGCGGAGTTAGTTTCGACGGAGGACTTCCGGATCCCTTACATTCTGGAGGGTTCCGTTCGCGCCTTCAACCAGGAGATGCTGGACAAGGACCTGATCGAAGAGCAGCCGCTGTTCTACACCATGGAGCGGAATCGCAACATGTGGCGCTACTTCGAAACCCGTACCTACCACTCCGGCCCCTTCGACCGCGCGTACCTCATCTCGTTGATGGAACAGATCCTGTGAGGAGGCCTGCGGTAACGCCGGCGGTCTTTGCCGCCGGTGTGTTTCTCGCGTGCGTGCGAAATGCAAAGCACCAGCGGCAAGGACCGCCGGCGTTAAGGAACTCGCCTACCGCTTTTTCTTATGATGGTGCGGCTTTGCCGGCGAGGTGATGGCGTCGGCCTTCTCTCTCTCCGGTGCGCCGGCTTCGGGCTGCAAGCGGATCAGGATGTGGTCGTGGATCCAATGCTCGTCCCACCACTCCCGCGGGTTGACCTGGACACCATCCACCTGCATGCCGAAATGCACGTGAATGCCTCCTGCCAGGCCGGTCTCGCCCGCGACGCCGATTCGCTGTCCCTTATCCACCCAGTCACCCACCTTGACGCCGATCTCGCTCAAGTGGCCATAAATCGACTGCACCGAGTATCCGTGATCGAGCACAATGCAGTTGCCATAGATGCCCAGGTCCTTCGCCCATACCACGTGCCCGCTATTGGCGGCGAAGACGGGCCCGTGCGCGACATCGGAAAGGTCGAAGCCCAGGTGCACCTGCCGATCCACTTTCTGCCCATGGTAGATATAGTCGCGCAGGTCGGCGAAGTTGGCTTCTTCCTTACCCCAGTGCATGAACGCGCCCACCCAGAGAATCTTTTCCTCCGTCTTCAGGCGCAAATCAGCAAGCTGCTGGTTGTTGGCGCGGCGCATGGTGCCGTTGATGAAGAGGAACCGCGCCAGCAGGTCCTTGCCAGGCGCCAGCGCGCCGCTCGAATCCACCGAATGCACCAGCTTATCCATCAGCGCGTCGGTCAAATCGAAATCGCGCGCGCGGAACTTCTTCGGCTTGATAGTGACAGTGACGGGGGCGGTCGCTTCCGCGCCGGCCGCATTGCGCGCGTAGACCACCGGCACCACGTTGCCGGCGAGATCCCAGGGATAGGCGATCATGCTGAACCGCTGCGCGGAGTGGTCTGGCATCGGGAAGCTGCGGAAACTGTACTTGCCGACGCGCACTCCGGCTTCGTTCCAGGAGCCGCCGGGAGTCAACATCACCAGTTCGGCGCCACCCTGGTTGATGTAGTGCCGTTCGCCATCGGCCGAAACGCGCGGCGGCTCGAGCACCACGGTGACGTCGAACGCCGCGGAATCGGTGTGGCCGGCGAAATCGTTGGATACGGCTTCCACCACCAGTTGGGCCGGTCCGTCTTTCAAATTCGCCGCCTGGCTCTTGCCCGCGTTGAAGGTCACCATCAGCGGCGCTTCGTGTCGGCGCCAGAGCAGGCGCGTGGCGGCGTTCTTGGATTCGAACACCGGGTACTCGGTGCCTCCCTGCGTCACGAACCCGCGCACTTCGCGCACGCCATGTGGGTTGACAAGCCGGACCGTCACCGGAGTGCTGACGCCGATGCTCGTCACCGGCGGAGTCGCCTGGATCGCCGTGTGGCCGGACATCACCAACAGCAACCCGCCGGTAACCAGCACCACCCCCAGCACTATCAGAAGAGCAGTTCTCATTTTTTTACCCAGCTATCCAGCCAATCGAGGAAAGTCTTATACCAGAATAGGCTATTGCGCGGCTTCAATACCCAATGTCCTTCATCGGGAAAAATCACCAGCTTGGAGGGCACCTTTTGCATTTGCAGCGCGGTGAACAGTTCCAGGCCCTGGTCCTCCGGCACACGGAAATCCAGCTCGCCATGGAAGATCAGCGTGGGCGTATGGAATTCCTTGACGTAGCTGGAGGGCGACCACTTCTGGTAATCTTCCGGCTTGTCCCATGGCGCGCCGCCGTTTTCCCAAAGCGGGAACCACAACTCTTCGGTGGCGCCGAATTCGCTGGTCAGATCGTAGACGCCATCGTGACTGATGAGCGCCTTAAAGCGTTGCGTGTGGCCCAGTATCCAGTCGATCATGTAGCCGCCGTAAGACCCTCCGGCCGCGGTCATGCGGCTGCCATCGGCGTACGGGATGTTGGCCACCACGTGATCGGTGACCGCCATGATGTCGTCGAACACTTTGCCGCCCCAGTCGCCGTTGATTTCGTCGATGAACTTCTGCCCATAGCCGGTCGAGCCGCGGGGGTTGGGCTCGACCACCACATAACCGGCGGCGGCGAACACCTGCGCGTTCCAGCGGTAGGTCCAGTTGTGTCCCCAGTGCCCTTGCGGGCCGCCGTGAATCAGCATAATGACGGGATATTTGCGCGCCGGGTCGAAGCCATAAGGCTTGATGAGAAAGCTGTGAATATGCGCGCCATCGGGCGCATCCACCCAAAACTCTTCGAGCGGCGTGAGCTGGTGCGCGTTCAGCGCGGCGTCGTTCAAATGGGTGAGCGCCGAAGGAGCGCCGCCGGAGGATGCGGCGCGGTAGATCTCGACCGGCGATTCGCCGGTCTGCTGCGTGTAGACCATGGTCTTGCCGTCGTGCGTCAGCATCATGTCGTCCAATTCGCTGTCGCCGGCCGCGGCGATATGCATTGCGCCGCCCTTGATCGGGATCCACTGGATGGCCTGCCGCCCGCGGTCTCCGGTGGTGAAGAACAAGCTGTTCGAATCCGGCGCCCAGACAAAGCTGTTCACCCAGCGGTCGATGCTTTCGGTCAGGTTGGCGACTTTTCCGGTGGATCGTTCGAGCAGCATCAACTGCCATCGGTCGGCCTCGTAGCCGGCCCGCGCCTGGGCGCGCCAGGCGAGGTACTTGCCGTCGGGAGAATAGCGCGGGGTGGCATCGGCGCCCAGGCCGTTGGTGATCTTCACTGGCTGTTGCGGCTCCGCGCCGCCGCCCAGGGGCAAGGCGTACAGATCGGTATTGGTGCTGACAGCGGGCACCGGATCGAGATTCACCGCATAACAGAGTTCCGCGCCATCCGGTGAAATATCATAATCGTCCGGGCCCCCCAGCGAAAACGGCGGCACCTCGCGGTCTCCCGGCGTCAGATCGCGCAAGGCGCCGCCCGCAACCGGCGCCATCAGCAGATGGCTGCGGCGGCGCGACGCCCAGGCTTTCCAATGCCGGTAGAGCAGCTCGGTGTAGACACGCGCCTTGACCGGATTGGCGCTGTCGGAATCGAGGTTCTTCTTGTTGCAGGCGTCGTCGGCGCCGCATTCCGGGTAGACGCTGCTCGAGAAAACCAGGTACTTCCCGTCGGGCGAGAACATCTCGCCGTCGGCTTCGGTCGCGAGACTCGTGATCTCGTTGGCGTTGCCGCCATCCGGATCCATCAGCCAGATCTGGGCGGAGCCGCCGCGGTCGGAGATATACGCGATCCGTTGGCCGTCGGGCGACCAGCGCGGCCGGGCGTTGTTATCGCCGCTGTGCGTGATCTGGCGCGGCGCGCCGCCTTCGAGCGGCACCGTCCAGACCTGCTGCGGTTTCCGGTTGGCGGCCAGGTCGACGGATTGCACGGTGAACGCCACCGTTTTGCCGTCGGGCGAAATCTGCGGATCGCCGATCCGCTGCAGTTCCAACAGGGCGTTCGCATCGAACGGCCGCTTCTGGGCGAACAACATCGCCACCGAAGCAAGCGCGAGAATAAGGCTACGGCGCATACATCACGATTGTAATGCACGGCTTCGCCCAGGGCGGTAGAATCGGCTCTGAACATGCGGCATCGGTGGCACACATTCCGGCACGCTCTGGAGCGCCAGATTCGCTATCGCGTCACGCGCGGCGGGCTATGGTTTCTGGCCGCGCTGGCCGCGACTGCGGTGGCCGCCGTCGTATCCGCCAACAACCTGTTGTTTCTGGTGCTGGCAGCCATGCTCGCCATGCTGCTGGTCTCCGGCCTGCTCGGCAGCCTTTCACTGGCCGGGCTGGAGGTCGACTTCGTGGCGCCGGAGCACGTTTTCGCCCGCCGCGGTTTTCCCGGCCACATGCGCGTGCGCAATGTGAAATGGCTGATGCCCTCGTTTTCTATCCGCGTGGAAGGCATTGATGACGCGGGCGGGGCGCGCTTGCAGTC
>Ga0187863_10004296_pt1 | contig 10190 bp, 9 predicted proteins | sample June2016WEW_11_1_FD_132975 | JGI IMG/M metagenome (GOLD analysis project Ga0187863, IMG submission 132975) | Peatland microbial communities from SPRUCE experiment site at the Marcell Experimental Forest, Minnesota, USA - June2016WEW_11_10 | ecosystem: Environmental > Terrestrial > Soil >...
GGCGGCGAGCCGACCGAGTTCCATCGCGGTCGGCGTCGGCAGCGTGCGCGGATCGGCGGTGAAGAGATTGCGGCCGGTCGGCAGCACGTCGCGCCGTCCGCGCGTCGGCGAGCCGGCCGGCCCTGGCGCGACGCGGCTGCCGTCGAGCGCCGCGATCAAGGCCGCGCGCTCGGCCTCGGCGCTTGTTTGCCACAGCGGATCGTCGGTGCCTGGGGGCGCGCGGCCGTAAATGTGCAGGCCGTCCTTGATGGCGAGGTCTTTGAGGTCGCACAGCCAGGCATCGATGCGACGCAAGGCGTCGTCGGGCGCGACCGCGCTGCCAATGCCGGCTTCGCGCGCCAATCCAGTGCGCTGCGCCGTCTCGACGATCAGGAGCGAGAGGCGCTCGCGGCGGCGCCGGTCAAGTCCATCGGCCTGGGCATATTCGTCGATCAGGCGTTCGAGCTCGCGCGCATCGCCGGAAAGCCCGCCGGCAACCAGCGGCGGCGGCAGGTGACCGATCGTTACTCCCGCAATGCGGCGCTTGGCCTGGGCCGCCTCGCCCGGATTGCTGACGATAAACGGATAGATCAGCGGTAACGGGCCGGTGACGATCTCCGGAAAGCACTCCGCGGTGAGCGCGACCGCCTTACCCGGCAGCCATTCCAATGTGCCATGCGCGCCCATATGCACGAGCGCGTCGACCTTCGCCACGTGTTGCAGCCAAAGGCCAAAGGCGACCAACGCATGCCGCGGCGGCAACAGCGGATCGTGATAGTCGGCGCGCCGCTCCGCGGAGCGGCCGCGATCGGGCGGCAGCGCGACCCAAAGCTTGCCGAATTTTTGCGCGCGCAAACGGAAGCTGCCGTCGCGCACATTTGGATCGTCAGCAGGCTCGCCCCAGGCTTCGCGCAGTCGCGCGGCGGCCGCGCTCGGGACGCGCGCCAGCAGGCGCTCATATTGCTCAATCGTGAGCGTCGCATCGGTGTCGGCAGCAAGCGCGTCGAGCAAGTCGCGCGGCGTTTGTGGCGCGGCGTTCACGGAATAGCCGGCAGTTGTGAGATATTCGAGGAGCGCGATCACGCTCGCCGGTACATCGAGCCCGACCGCGTAGCCGGTGCGGCCCCACGCGCTCGGATAATCGGGCATCAGCACGGCGACGTGCCGTTCGCCGCGCGGCAGCGCCCGCAAGCGCACGAGATTTGCGATGCGGTCCGCAACCATTGCGATGCGGTCCGGCTCGGGCCGGCTCACGAGCGCGGTGAAGGCCAGTCCCTCCTGCGCCGGCAGCGGGTCCTTGAACGCGACGGCGCCGGCGAGAATGCGGCCGTCCAGCTCGGGCAGGACGACATGCATTGCCAGATCGGCGGCACCAAGCCCGCGGACGCTGTCGCGCCAGGCGGCGCGCCTCGTGGTGGCGCTGACGACCTGTAACACCGGAACATCTGCGTGGTCGAGCGGTGTCGGCTCGCCGCTGTTGCCGCCGGCGGCAAACGCGGTCATGGCGAGAATCACAGCGGGATCGAGCCGCGCGAACGCCTGGCGCAGGAAGGCGACCGCCTCGCCATCCTTCAAGCTGGTAATGACGAGCGCCGCCGGCGCCAGACCTCGTGCCGTCAGCGCCGTGCAGAGCGCGTCGATCGGCGCGGTGTCGGCCGCCAGCAGCATCGCCCGGTAGAAGATGATCGGCACGACCGGCTTCCCGGGCTGGAGGTTTGTCGCCAGCCGCTTGAGATCGACCGCACCTTCGCCCGGCACATAGCCTGCCAGCCGCGGCACCGGCGTTGGCTCGCGCGCGTCGAGATCATGCCCGGCATAGCGCGCCAGCCGCCGCAACAAGGCGCACAGATTTTCCCGGCCGCCTTCGCGGAAGAACCGCAGCATTGCGTCGAGCTCGGGCGGGGGCAGCGTCGAAGCTGCGGCAAGGCGAGCGTCATCGCGATCCTCGCCCGGCAACACGGCGAGCGCGATGCCGCGCGCCCGCGCCAGCGACGACAGGCGCTCGATCCCGTATTTCCACCAATCGAGGCCGCCGAGCAGGCGAACCACGATGACCTTGGCGTGGGCGCCGACGCGGTCGATCCACAGATCGACCGACATCGGATGGCGCAGGTCGCGCAGATGGGCAAGCCGAACGCTGGGCAGCGCCGCGCGCTCGACCTCCCACGCGGCGGCAAGACCGGCGAGGTCGCTGTCGGCGAACGACAGCACGGCAATGTCGCCCGGCGGCTGGGCGAGATCGACCGCTTCGACGATTTCGTCGAGGCTGGTTGACGTCGTCGTCAACAGGTGCATCGCTTAAACCAATTTCAGTTTGAGCATGATGCTGGTGCCTACCCGACGAGCGCGCGGGTCACCGCGACGCGATCAAGTCCCTTCAGTCCGATCACCACCAGCCGGCCTTGGCGGGTCTCGGCGGCAGCCCACGGCCGGTCGTATTGATGCGTGACCCGCGGTCCGACCGCCTGCACCAGCAGGCGCAGCGGCTTGTCGGCCACCGCGGCAAAACCTTTGACGCGCAGAACATCGAAATTCTCCGCCAGCCCGGCGACGCGCGCGGCGAGTTCGGACGGCTCGGCGATCTCGCCGAGCGGCACGACAAAACTATCGAAATCGTCGTGGTCGTGCTCCGCCTCCGCATCGTGCCGGGTGCGCCGGTTGGCGATGTCGTCCTCGGTGCCGACGCCGAGCCCAAGCAAAAGCGCCTCGTCAACCTTGCCGTCGGCGACGGCGATCACCTTGACGCTGCGCGGCAGCACGCTGGAGATCGCCGCTTGCGCCTTTTCGATACCGGCCGCGTCGATCAGGTCGCGTTTGTTAAGCACGACGAGATCGGCGCAGGCGATTTGGTCCTCAAAGACCTCTTCGATCGGATCGTCGTGCGCCAGCGCGGTATCGGCGACCCGCTGCCGCGCCAGCGCGTTGAGATCGTGGGCGACGCGGCCCGCAGCCAACGCGGCGCCGTCGACCACGACGACGACGCCGTCGACGGTCACGCGGCTCTTGATCGCCGGCCAGTGGAACGCCTGCACCAGCGGCTTCGGCAGCGCGAGACCGGAAGTCTCGATGACGATGTGCTCGACGCCGTCGCGCGCCAGAATGGCATCGAGCGCCGGCACGAATTCGTCGGCCACCGTGCAGCAGAGGCAACCGTTGGCGAGCTCGACGATGTTCTCCTCCGGGCAGGCGGCATTGCCGCAGCCTCTGAGGATCTCGCCGTCGATGCCGACATCGCCGAACTCGTTGACGATGACGGCAAGACGGCGGCCCTGCGCGTTGGCCAGCACGTGGCGGATGAGCGTCGTCTTACCGGCGCCGAGAAAGCCGGTGACGATGGTGCAGGGCACGCGCGCGAGTGAACCGTTCATACGTCGACCTCATTGAAATCGATGGGGGGAATGCGTGCGATCAGCCCGCGCTTGAGCGGCGCCGGCCGGCCGCGCCATGGCAGGATGCCGTCGGCGGCGCGCGCCAGCATCCGCGCGCCCTCGATCAGCGCCGCCGCGCAGCTCACGTCTAATCCGCCGAACACATAAGTCCACGAGCCGTTGCTGCGCATGGCGGCGCTCGGGCCGCGCGTGCAGTTGGCGAGGCAGCGAATCGGCCGCACCTCGACTTCGGTGCCGGCGGCGGCGTGAGCTGTCGCAGCGGCGAGCTCTGCGCCCGGCCGCAAAACAGAGTCAGGCTCGCCAACCGGCCGGCAGGTGATGCACACGTAAATGATTGGAGTGGCGGGAGAGGCTGCGCTCGTCGCCGCGTCTTCGGTCGCGCTCGTCGCATCGATGCGGTTCACCCGTGCTGCTCCGTGGCGCCAATCAACGGGTGCGATGCGAACCGGCCTGAGCCGAGGCACCCCGCCCGGCGGCGACCGCATCGACGGCAGGTCTCCTGGCTCGCGGTTCGCCGCCCGTCACCGCCTTCCCGGATGCTCCAGTGGCTCTGTGGTTCGGGCTTGCCGCTTACAGTTGCGGGGGCAGCTGCGGATTAGGAACCTGCGTTCCGCACCGCATTCCCTGTTCGCTCTCTGACGAGAGACCGTCGATGGCGGCACTTAACGGTGGCCGGCGCGCCTTTGTCAATGGCGCCGTAGGATCGCTATAGTGCCGTGGACTGTCGGTTCCCGCTCCGCGAAGGGCCGCAGAATGGCGCGCGCAGCGACGCAATGCATGACACGGGAAGGGCCGCCGTGGGCGCCTCGCTGACCCTCGTCCTCGGCGGTGCGCGCTCGGGCAAGAGCCGCTATGCGGAGCGTTTGGTCAGCGCCTTGCCGCCGCCCTGGGCCTATGTGGCGACGGCGGAAGCAGGCGACCACGAAATGGCCGCGCGCATCAGGGCCCATCGATCGCGCCGCGGGCCGTCCTGGCAGACCATCGAGGCGCCGCGCGATCTCCCGACGGCGCTTGCGGCGTGCGAAAACATGCCGGTGCTGATCGATTGCCTGACGCTATGGCTTTCCAATCTCCTGCTCGCGGACGCGGATATCGACACGGAAATTGGCAATCTGGAAAAGATGCTGGCGGAAGCCGCGGCGCCAATCGTTCTGGTCGCCAACGAAGTGGGATCCGGGATCGTGCCGGATCATCCGCTCGGTCGAAAATTCCGCGATCTGCAGGGCGTTCTCAACCAGCGCATCGCCGCGCGCGCCGACCGCGTCGTGCTCATGGTCGCGGGCTTGCCGGTCGCGGTGAAGGGTGCTCTGAAGGAGACATCATGACGGAAACGATCGATAAAGCCGAAGCCGAACGCCATCGCGCCAAGATGGCGAAACGCAAAGCGGTGCAGGATGCCGAGGTCGCCGACAAAAAAATCGAGAAAGGCCTTCTCATCGTGCATACCGGCACCGGCAAGGGAAAATCGACGGCCGCCTTCGGCCTTGCTTTGCGCATGCTCGGCCGCGGCCACCGCGTCGGCGTGGTGCAGTTCATCAAAGGCGCCTGGCACACGGCGGAGCGCGACGCGCTCACCCAATTCGGCGAGCAAATCGCCTGGTACACGATGGGCGAAGGTTTTACCTGGGAGACGCAGGATCGCGCGCGCGATGTCGCCGCCGCGGAGCGCGCCTGGTCGAAGGCGCGTGAACTCATGGCCGATCTGAGCTTCGGACTCGTTATTCTCGACGAGCTCAACATTGCACTGCGCTACGATTATCTCGATCTTCATGCCGTGGTCGCCGCGCTCGCCGCGCGCCGCGAGGGCCTCCACGTCGTCGTCACCGGCCGCAATGCCAAACCGGAATTGATCGCTGCCGCCGATCTCGTCACCGAGATGACGCTGGTGAAGCACCATTTCTCCGCCGGCGTGAAGGCCCAGCCGGGCATCGAGTTCTGAGCGGAGCGCCGGCGATGGCCTCCGCCCGCGCGCTGATGTTCCAGGGCACGGGCTCGGATGTCGGCAAGTCCTTGATCGTCGCCGGGCTGGCGCGTGCGTTCACGCTGCGGGGGCTCGCGGTGCGGCCGTTCAAGCCGCAGAACATGTCGAACAACGCCGCGGTCACCGCGGACGGCGGCGAGATCGGGCGCGCGCAGGCGCTGCAGGCGCGCGCCGCGCGCACGCCGGCCAGCATTCACATGAACCCGGTGCTGCTGAAGCCGCAGAGCGAAGTCGGCGCGCAGATCGTGGTGCGGGGCCAGGTCTACGGCAGCGCCAAGGCGGCCGCCTACCAGCAGATGAAAAACGATCTGCTGCCGTTCGTGCTCGACAGTTTTACGCGGCTGCGCGGTGAGGCCGACCTTGTGCTCGTCGAAGGCGCCGGCAGCGCCGCGGAAGTCAATCTGCGGGCAAACGACATCGCCAATATGGGTTTTGCCCGCGCTGCTGACGTGCCGGTCATTTTGATCGGCGATATCGACCGCGGCGGCGTCATCGCCAGCCTCGTCGGCACCAAAGCCGTGCTGGCGCCGGAGGATGCTGCGCTGGTTTGCGGCTTCATCGTCAACAAATTTCGCGGCGATGCCACGCTGTTTGCCGCGGGAATGGAGCGCATCGCGCAAGCGACCGGGTGGCAGGCGCTCGGCTTGGTCCCGTACTTCGCGGATGCGCGCTTGCTGCCGGCGGAAGACGCGCTCGCGTTGGAGCAAAACCGGCCGTCGAAACCGCAAGCGCGCCTGCGCATCGCCGTGCCGATCCTGCCGCACATCGCCAATTTCGACGACCTCGATCCGCTCGACGCCGAGCCGTCAGTTGATCTCGTGCGCGTGCGTCCGGGCGCGGCGCTTCCCGGCGACGCCGATCTCATCGTGCTGCCCGGCTCGAAGGCGACCATCGCGGACCTCGCCGCGCTGCGCTCTGCCGGATTCGACATCGACATTGCCGCGCACCGGCGCCGGGGCGGAATGGTGCTCGGTCTTTGCGGCGGCTTCCAGATGCTCGGGCGCAGCATTGCCGATCCCGGCGGGATCGAAGGTCCGCCCGCTGCGGTCGAAGGCCTCGGCCTGCTCGATGTCGCAACGACGCTCTCGGCCGAGAAGCGCCTGGAACCGGTGCGCGGCACGACCGGCGACGGGGCGCCATTTGTGGGCTACGAGATGCACATGGGCGTCACCGAAGGGCCCGATTGCGCGCGGCCCTTTGCGCGGATCGCCGACGGCTCGCCGGAAGGTGCGGTCTCAGCCGACAGCCGCGTGCTCGGCACCTATGTCCACGGCTTGTTCGCCGACGACCGGCAGCGCGCGGCGTGGCTTGCCCGCTTCCAGGGCACCGCGACCATCGCCTACGACGACTTGGTCGAGCGGACGCTCGACGCCCTCGCCGCGCATCTCGCCGCCCACCTCGATCTCGATCGCCTGCTCACCTTGGCGCGATGACAAAGACCGTCGCAGTAGCGAGCAACGCGAGCAAAATCGCATCGGCGCGGCGGTAGAGCGCGAGCGCACGGACAATGTCGGCGGCATCGGCGTCGCCGCGCCCGTCGCCCATCGTGGCATCGTCGACGCGCACCCCGCCATAAACGCGCGGACCAGCGAGCGAAAGGCCGAGCGCTCCCGCCATCGCCGCTTCGGGATAACCGGCATTGGGCGAGCGGTGGCGTGCCGCGTCACGCCGCATGGCGCGCCATGCGCCATTGGCGGACGCATTTTTGCTCAAGCCTGCGGCCGCGATAAGAAGGAGCGCGGAGAGGCGCGACCCCGGCAGGTTGACGAGGTCGTCGAGCCGGGCTGCGGCCCAGCCGAAGGCCTCGTAGCGGCGCGTGCGGTGGCCGATCATACTGTCGGCGGTGTTGATCGCCTTGTAGAGTGCGGCGCCAGGGAGTCCGGCAATGGCCAGCCAGACGATCGGCGCGACCACCGCATCGGAGAAATTCTCAGCGAGGCTCTCGATCGCCGCGCGGGCGACGCCGGCCGCATCGAGCGGATTGGTATCGCGGCCGACAATGTGCGACACCGCGGTGCGGCCGGCTTCGATACCTCGTTTCTCCAGCGCAACGGCGACATCCGCCACGTGCCGGTGCAGGCTTCTTTGCGCGATCAATGTGCTGGCGAGGAGGCCAATAACGAGGAGACCGAATGGAAGGTGCAGAAGCTCGCGCTCGACGACCAAGGCAACCGCACCGACGCCAACGATCAGCATCAGCACCGCAACAATGCCGGCCGCGCGGCGCGCACGCGTTCCCATCGTCTGGCGATTGAGCAACCGATCGAGCGCACCGGTCAAACGGCCGATCCAGGTGACCGGATGGCCGATCGCGCTTGCGACTCGCTCCGGGTAACCGAAACAGAGTTCGATCAGCATGGCGATGAGGGCAAGCGCGACTGACATGGTCCCCCTTGGCGGCGCAGACGAACCGCTACTGCATGGCGGCGACCTCGGTGCTGCCCGGCGCCTATTCCCGGACGCACCTGAACCATTCCTCGACCTCTCGACAGGGATCAATCCCAATCCCTATCCGCTGCCGCGTTTTTCCGCCGATCTGTTCGCCCGTTTGCCGGAGCCTGCCGCCGCCACCGCGGTCGCGGCAGCCGCGGCGCGCGCCTATGGCGCTCACTCCGCCGACCAGGTCGTGCTCGCGCCGGGCACGCAGATTTTGTTGCGCCTGGTCGCCGGGCTGGTCCGGCCATGCCGCGCCGCCATTGTCGCGCCGACCTATGCCGAGCACGCCCGTGCCGCGGCCTTTGCCGGACACGAGGTCGAGGCGGTAAGCGGGATCGACGCGTGCAGAGGTGCCGGGCTGGTCATCCTCGGCAATCCCAACAATCCCGATGGCAGGCTGCACGCCCAGGCCGCTTTGCTCGATCTTGCCAAGGACTTGCGCGGTCGCGGCGGTCTGCTCGTGGTCGACGAGGCGTTCATGGATGTCGGACCGCCGGACGCGAGTCTTGCGGCCGACGTATCGTGCGGCAATGTCGTCGTGCTCCGTTCCTTCGGCAAGTTCTTCGGATTGGCCGGGATCAGACTTGGTTTCGCGCTCGCCGCGCCGGCCTTGGCCGCGCGGCTCGGTGCGGCCCTCGGCCCCTGGGCGGTGTCCGGCCTGGCGCTTGCCGTCGGCGGCATGGCGCTGGCGGACACAGCGTGGCGCCAACGGACGCGGCGGCGGCTCGAAAAGGCGGCGAAGCGGCTCGATACGATTCTCGGCAACCTAGGTCTCGACATCGTCGGTGGCACAAGCTTGTTCCGGCTGGCGCGAACGGCGGAAGCTGACGCATTATTCCGTCATCTAGGCCGCGCCGGCATTTTGGTGCGCGCTTTCCCGGACAACGCGAACTGGCTGCGCTTCGGGTTGCCGGCGAACAAGCGGGAGTGGCAGCGGTTGGACGATTCCATAGCTTCTTTCCGCGACTGCAGAAAGGGCCATCGCTCATGAGCCCGTTGCCCGGCCCGCAGGTCGGAGGGGTGGCCGCAGTGCCAGGGACGTCGATCGTCTTCGATGATGCTTTCCGTGCGCGCCTGCGCGATCTTCTAATCTGGCGCCGGGACGTCCGGCGCTTCCGTCGCGATCCGTTACCGAGCGGCACCATGGAAGCCCTCATCGAGTCGGCATGCCTCGCCCCCTCGGTAGGATTGAGCCAGCCCTGGCGTTTCGTCGTCGTGGACGACGAGGCGATCCGCGCCGCGATCCGGCGGAATTTCGCGACCTGCAACGCCGCCGCGCTCGCGGCGCAAAGCAGCGAGCGGGCGGGGCGCTATGCGAAGCTCAAGCTCGCCGGATTGGAAGAGGCGCCCTGCCACTTCGCGGTCTTCGCCGATCGCGGCACTGCCCAAGGGCACGGCGTCGGACGCCTCACCATGCCGGAGATGATCGAGTATTCGGCAGTGACCGCCGTGCACACGATCTGGCTCGTCGCACGTGCTCAAGGCATCGGCATGGGTTGGGTGTCGATCCTCGATCCAAAAGTCGTCGCCGCGCTGCTCGATGTTCCCATGGAGTGGAAGTTCATCGGCTACTTCTGTCTCGGCTATCCCCAGCTCGAAGACACCGTGCCCGAGCTGGAGCAGACGGGATGGGAACAGCGCCGGCCGTCATCGTCGGTCTTCATCAAACGTTAACGCGGCCGCAGAAATATGCGCCTTCTGTGCCAAAATAGGGCACGCCGGCTGGCACTCGGCTTGCTCGTTCTCCACCGACGCTTGGCGCCTGTTTCCGGCAGGTGAAATCTTGTTTTCGAACCCTGCGCCGCGTCACGCACGAGGGTGGAACCGGGGTTGAACCTCAACCTGGCCACGCTCGCAGGGAGAGAGCGGTGTTAACCAATCGTCCTGCCAAAGCATTTTCCGCACAGCGGGCAGCCGCGTCAGTCGGCGCCGCGATTGTGCTGTCGCTCATCGCCTTCACCTCAGCCTACGCCGGGACCGTCGTCGATCTGAGCTGCGTCGGTCCGGCGAAGAGCTTCAACTGCGCGGCGCAATGGGGAACCGCGGGCGATCCTTATGTCAGGCAAGTGCCGGAGATTCTCGGCGAGGCCGAAAAGGCGCGCCTCGCGACGCGCGATCACAAGTGGCTCGCCCGCTGTCGGCCGGTCATCGAGCGCGACCGCTACGGTGTCGCCCGTTATTACTATGCCGCGCCAGGTTGCGAGTTCGGCGTCGGCACGGATTGACGTCGATCGCGCTTTCAGCGAACCGGGTTCGTCGATTTTGCACTGTTTTGCGGATGCCCGATCGTGGATGTCGTCAGAGTCTGCGTCTGCCGCGGCAGATACTTGGCGACCACGATGGGATCGAGTTCCTTCATGGCGGTGTCGGGCAGGCGATACCAGACCTCATCCCGCCCGAGGAAC
>Ga0187863_10004298_pt1 | contig 10189 bp, 3 predicted proteins | sample June2016WEW_11_1_FD_132975 | JGI IMG/M metagenome (GOLD analysis project Ga0187863, IMG submission 132975) | Peatland microbial communities from SPRUCE experiment site at the Marcell Experimental Forest, Minnesota, USA - June2016WEW_11_10 | ecosystem: Environmental > Terrestrial > Soil >...
AAATAGCGGAGGCGTAGGCGAGTTCTTTCTTCTGGGTCAGTTTCTCAGGATAAAAAACGCCGCGCCAAGGAATATATCTCCAGCCCGATATGCCGATGCGAACCTTGCCTGCGGGACCGACTTTTGTCGCTTTCTTTTTCATTTCGTCGCGAGTCCCGCCTAAACGCCGCGCTTCCGGGATTTAGACGGCGATGGAATTTGTGAATTGCGCTGCCGCGTCGTCTGTCTCTAGCGCCACTCCGTCTCGGAACGTAACGGTTTTTCCGGAGATAGCGGAAACGCGATCGCCCGGCACCAGAATGCCTACGAGATTCAGGGGATCCGCCGCTGAAATCGTGACAGTTTCACCAACAGGTTCACTCTTGCGCATTGCACGCAGAGATTCGACGGCCATGGGCAATGCGAATTGCTCTCCCATGAATCCACTGACAAAACGGCCACCTCGAACTTCACCTCGATCTTCCAGACGGCGGAAAGCAATCAGCAGTTCCCGCCAGCGGGGAACAATCGTTTCACGCGCAACGACTTCTCGAAAAACCACCCCGTAGCGCTTGAGGAGCATCCAGCATGTGGAGTCGGCGATGCGGGCGCGATCGGGAGTTTCCTGAGCGTATAGCAGCGACCAGCGGCCAACGCTGTGGCGCGGGCGCGAGTTGTGGCCGCGTCCTTGCCCGGAGCGGCGCTTGGGGTCAATCAACGCGCGGATATTGTCGAAGCCGTCCGCCGTGATCATTCCAGCCGTGACAAGTTCCCACAGGGCGGTTTCCATCTCCGATTTCAATTTCCCCGTGCCGCGTACGAGATCTGGAAAAAAGGAAGCTCCTCGCTGGCGAAGATAGCCTAGCGCATCGCGGGCATTTTGGCTCAGGGCGCGAGGATCCTGGATTTCTCCGTCCGGATGCTGCGGAATCATCCAGTCTGAATCCTCACGCACGAAAAACGCGATGGGCGCCACGCTGGTAGGAATCACGCGACGGCCGATGTTGTTTTGATCTTCGTACGTTGCAGGATGCGGCGAAAGGCGGCCCCAGCCCACCGCTCCGGTGAGGCAGAGCCGATCGAGAGCTTGCGGATCGTAGTCCGCGATTCGCCTGCTCAGGATTTGCCGCTCCCATGCGTTGGCGGGCGCTTCGTAGCCTTGCAACTGCTGCAAAACCTCGAGAGTGCCGCGCTCGCCGAGCACCTGACTGCTGGGCGCCACATGCTGCCAGCGCAATAACCAGCGCATGAACTGGGCCGCGTTCGCCGGCTGAATCTGGCTGCGAAGTGCTCCGAGCGTCATTTTGTGAATGCGCGCGAGCAGGCGGCGTTCGCACCACTCTGTTTCTTCGCCCGAACCGTCCGTGAAGCGCCCACGCAAGATGGACCCGGCGGATTCCAGCCGTAGGAAAGTTTTGTCGACGTCGGAAATGGCGAAACCCAGGAAATCACTCAAAGCCGCGGCTGTGATCGGGCCAACGTGGGCTATCCATCCAGTGACGGACGCAAATAGCGCATCCTCTCGCGAAACGTTACGAGCTTCGATTTCCGGAAGCGCAGAATCCATAAGCGCCTCGGGAAACAGCGCCGCAAATGTAGAAGCCTTTTCTGCCGCGACCCAGTAAACCCGCTCGCCAACGACAGCTCTAGCCGCGCGGTGGGCCTGACTTAATAGAGCGAAATATTCCATCCACTGCGCAGCGGATTTATCTGCAAGCTGTTGTAACGCCGGCGTGCCGCCCGCTCCGTTTGTCTCAAATGAATTCGAATTTGAAATCTGCGGCTGGGGAATCGCGATCAGAGTTTGCAGCACATCATGGAGTTCATCCGCATCGCGCACGTCGGGCCACGCTTCTTCGCGGATTTGCGCAATCGCTGCCGGATCCAGTCGGCCAATTTCGGAAAGCACAGCCTCCGGCAACATGCGGCGCATTTCCACCGCCCGGGCGCGGCGTTCTTCGAGCGGGGCGTCATCGAGATATGCATAGGGATTCGCATTAAGAATCTCATGAGAAAATTGCGAAGGAACCGGGGTCTCCACGGCGATGCAGCGGATTGCCCCAGAAGCTATTCGATCCAAGACATTCTTCAGGCCCTCGACGTCCATTGCTTCCGTAAGAGCTTCCTTCATCGTCTCGCGCGCCAACGGATGATCAGGAATGGTAATTTCGCCTTGTATGTTCTCCTGGCACGCGAGTGCCTCCGGAAACACAGCGGCCAAGAGATCGTCGGAACGCATGCGCTGAATTTGCGGCGGAACTTTTTTCCCGCCCATGAAACGAAGCAGCGCAAGGGCGCGGCCGGCAACCCAGCGCCAGCGGGTGGTGAAAATCGGCGACGCCAACACCGCCTGTTCAAGCAAAGGTTCGACGGTGGCGGATTGCAGAAAGTGAAACACATCGGCGAGTGGAAAACTGTGCTGGTCGCTCAGAGAGATATTTAGTCCGTTATCGGTGGCTGCGGCCTGCAACTCGAAATTGAACGAGCGGCAGAATCGTTTTCGCAGCGCCAGTCCCCAGGCTTTGTTGATGCGGCCGCCGAAAGGGGCGTGAATCACAAGCTGCATGCCGCCGCTTTCGTCGAAAAATCTTTCCGCGATCACCGTATCTTGCGTCGGCACTGTGCGCAACACTGCGCGGCCGGTGACAATATATTCAACAGCCTGTTCGGCGCCGGACCGGTCGAGCCCGCATTCCTGTTTCAGCCAATCCACAGCGGCCGCGGCCTGTGGAAGAGTGCCACGAACGTAACCCGGAGAGACGCCTTCAGTGAGCGAGTCGATTTTCTTTCTTACTTCGCCAATCTCCTCGGAAAGTTCCATCGTGCGCGAAGGAGCTTCACCCAGCCAGAAAGGAATGCTGGGGGCCGCACCCTTAGCGTCTTCCACGGAAACGGAGCCGGATTGCACGCGGCGAATGCGCCACGAAGTGTTTCCGAGAAGAATGATATCGCCGCGCAGACTTTCGACTGCGAAGTCTTCATCCACGGTGCCTACCGCGAGGTGTTCCGGCTCCGCGATGACGGTGTAAAGAGCATTATCGGGAATTGCACCGCCGCTGGTGATGGCCGCGAGCCTGGCGCCACGCCGCCCATGCAGACGGTTATTTACTTGATCGCGATGGAGATAAGCGCCGTAGCGGCCGCGACGAGATGCGATGCCGTTCGAAAGCATTTCGATGATTTCGTCGAAATCTTTTCGCGCGAGATTGCGATAGGGATAAGCGCGTCGAACGAGCGCAAATAAATCGTCTTCCAGCCAATCGTCAGCAGCGCAGGCCGCAACTATTTGCTGCGCAAGAATGTCGAGCGGGCATTCTGGAATAAGGATGCGATCCAGCTCAAGGCGATTGATCGCGCGCACCAGCGCAGCGCATTCGATCAGCTCGTCGCGTGTGGTGGCAAACAAACGGCCTTTCGGCACCGCCCCGCGCCAATGGCCCGCTCGTCCGATGCGCTGCAATGCAGTCGCAATCGACCGGGGAGAGCCGATCTGGCAGACGAGATCAACTGTTCCGATATCAATCCCCAATTCAAGCGAAGCCGTGGCGACCAGCGCGCGTATTTCTCCGGATTTCAGTTTTCCTTCCACGGATAGCCGCCGGAGACGAGAGAGGCTGCCATGATGCGAAGCCACTGCGTCCTGGCCGAGAATCGCGGCAAGATGATGGCCCACGCGCTCCGCAAGCCGCCTGGTGTTGACAAAAATCAGCGTGGAACGATTTGCGAGCACGAGATCGGCGATGCGCTTGTAAATCTCCTCCCACATCTCGTTCGAAGCTACAGGGCCAAGCTCGCTGGCCGGAACTTCGACAGCCAAATCCAAATGGCGCCGCTGCGAAACCTGGACGATTGCAGGGCTGGGCCGGTCATTGCCGGCAAGAAAATTAGCGATCAGCTCGATGGGCTTCTGAGTAGCGGAAAGACCTATGCGCGTTGAACGATTTCCGGTGAGGGCATCGAGGCGTTCAAGCGAAAGCGAAAGGTGCGCCCCGCGTTTATCGTCAGCAATGGCGTGGATTTCGTCCACGATCACGGTTTTGACCGTACGAAGGATTTCACGGCTCTTTTCAGCGGTCAGCAAAATGTAAAGAGATTCCGGGGTGGTAACCAGGATATGCGGCGGGCGCTTCTGCATGGCGCGGCGTTGGTGCGTCAGGGTGTCGCCGGTCCGCACGGCCGTTCGGATTTCCGGCATCAAAAACCCGCGCTCTCGGGCTAGCAGCAGAATTTCGCCCAGTGGTGTGTCCAGGTTTTTTTGAATGTCGTTGCTGAGGGCCTTTAGGGGCGAGATATACAAAACTTCAGTCTTATCTTCCAGCTCGCCCGCCAGCGCCTTGCGTACCAGCCGGTCGATGCAAGCCAGAAAGGCCGCCAGTGTCTTTCCTGAACCTGTGGGAGCGCAAATCAGCGTGGTTTTATCGCCCAGAATGTGTGGCCAACCCTGTTCCTGCGGTTCGGTCGGGGTGCCGAACTTGGAGATAAACCACTCCTGAACGAGGGAATGAGCCCATTCGAGGCCGGTTGGAGATGGAACGGCGAAAGCGGTTTCACTCATGATATGCCTGCAAGAAAGGAAGAGCTGCTAAAACGATTACCAACATATTGTGCTTCAATTTCCGTTCAGATGCAAAAAACTCCGACGTGCTACTTTTCAACTCCGCCCCTCCTTCGATTTGCGATGAACCTTTTCACAGAGCGAACTCCGCTGAACTCTGAGGGTTGACAACCACGGAAGATTCGTAGAGAATTTCCTTAGGCGAAGAAAAAGCGAAAACCGTAGATCGCCAATTTCTTCCCATCCGATCCGCTATGGCTGTAAATCTCGCTACTTTGCGCTCCAAAGTCGAACTTGCCCTCACTGGGCGTGTCGCCGCTCCGTTTACGTATCGCGACCGCCATGTGGTTGAAACTGTTTCCACCGGGATCGCGGAAATTGATTCGCTGGCCGGAGGTTTGCCGCGTGGAGCGTTGACGGAAATTTTTGGCCCAGCCTGTTCCGGGAGGACAAGTTTGCTGTTCTCCGCTTTAGCTGCCAGAACCGCTCACGCAGAAGCCTGCGCGCTGATAGATGGATGCGACGCTTTCGATCCACACTCCGCGGAAGCTGCCGGCGTGGAACTGAAACAATTACTCTGGGTGCGATGCCGAAATATTGAACAAACTCTGCGCGCTACAGATCTGCTTTTGCAAGGCGGCGGCTTCGGTTTCATCGCCCTCGATCTAAGCGATATGCGCGCGGAGGTGCTGCGCCACGTTCCGCTGGACGCCTGGTTTCGTTTTCGGCGCGCGGTGGAGGATACGCCGACGATTCTGGTCGTTCTGGAGCCGGAGTCCAATGCCAAGACCTGCGCTTCACTGGTTCTACGAATGGAAGCGGAGCCGGCGCGATGGTCCACGACGCTGGAAACTTCCTCGGCGGATTTTTTCAGACATCCATCTTCATGGCTGTTCGATGGCCTCGGCATTCACGCCGAAATGATCCGTTCTCGCATGCAATCAAGTGCTCCCAATGGTCTTAAAAAGCATTTCGATTCAGCAGGCCGCTCAGAAGTCTTCGAAACGAACGCCGTGCCAGGTTATCTAACCGTTCCGCGAATTGAACCAGCGCCGAAATAAACGCCAGTCCCAGGAGGATTTTGCCGTTAGCGAAACCGAACTTCTATGGCATTCGCTTCCATTCACGTTCCCAATTTCCTGGTGCAAGCTGCGGTGCGCGCGGAGCCCCGGCTGCGTGCTCGCGCGGTTGCGCTTGTGGATGGAACTCCTCCGATATGGAATGTTGTAGCGGTCAACGAAGCAGCGTTGCAGGCAGGAATCGAATTGGGCATGGCGAAATCGCAAGCAGCACAATTTCGCGCTGTGGAAATTCACCAGCGTTCTCGATTGCAGGAAAAATCCGCTCATGCAGCGTTGCTCGATCTAGGGGCTTCCGTTTCGCCGCGCATGGAAGACACGGCGCCGGACACCATTATTCTTGATATTGCCGGGCTGACTTCCTTGTTCGGAAGCGAGGAAAATATTGCCCGGCAGTTGATGCGTCATGCCTCCAGTTTGGGCTTAATCGCGCATGTTGCAGTGTCTTCCAATCTGGAAGTTGCTCTCCACGCCGCTCGGGGTTTCCCTGGAATTACTTTGATTCCTCCAGGAGAAGAAGCGAAGCGTTTGGGCCGGCTGCCGGTGCGAGCCCTTTTGCCTTCTGCAGAAATTCTCGAAACTTTAGAGCGCTGGGGTGTGCGCGACTGTGCCGCACTGGCGGCGCTTCCTCTACTGCAATTGTCAGAACGACTGGGACAGGAGGGAGTTCGCCTTCACGAATTGGCTCGCGGCGCTAGTTTACGTTCGATCGCCCTGGCAGAGCCGGCAGTGCATTTCGAAGAAGAAATGGCGCTCGACTTCGCCGTCGCGGAGCTGGAGCCGCTCGCGTTTTTGCTAGGCCGGTTGCTCGATCAATTGTGTGCGCGGCTGGAAGCGCGTGCGCTGGCAGCATGCGCTATTCGCTTGCGGTTTGATTTGGAGGATTCTTTCGAAAAAGATTTCCAAGTATTGAGTGAAAATTCTCCCCCCAAGCTCGCTCCCAAAACTTACGAGAAGGTTCTAGGTTTGCCCCTGGCCATGCGGGATTCGAAAATGCTTTTGAAGCTCCTCCGTTTGCAGTTGCAATCCGACCCTCCGCACGCATCGATTGTAAAAATTATTCTCTCTGCTGAGCCGGCCCGTCCCCGCGCGGCCCAGGGTGGCCTGTTTCTTCCGAGCTGCCCGGATCCGGAAAAATTAGAGCTGACGATCGGCCGGCTTGCGAATTTAGTTGGCAATGCGAATATTGGTTCGCCCGAATTGGTTGACACTCATCGCCCCGGGGAATTTCGAATGAAGCGTTTCGTCCCTGCCAGCGATGAATCAAAAATCTTCCACAAGAATGGAATTGCCCCGGCAGCACACATCTGCCAAGAAAATCACACATCGAATCAATCCCGCGCTGCCACCGCATTCCGTATCTTCAGGCCGGAAGTGCAAGCGAAGGTTGAGCTCCAAGATGGTTATCCCACACGCATTTATTTTCGTGGTATGCGCGGGAATATTGTTGCGGCTTCGGGGCCGTGGCGCACTTCCGGCGATTGGTGGCGCGAAGACACCTGGCAGCAGGATGAATGGGAAGTGGATATCCGCTTTGATGCTTCCGCGAGCAGCCGCAGCGAACGTATCCCAAATTCACGCGCGCAGGACGGGCTTTATCGCATCTATTACGACTCGATTCGCGCCGCATGGTTCGCGCGGGGCCGGTACGATTGATGTACACAGAACTTCATGCTCGCTCCGCTTTCAGTTTTCTCGAAGGCGCTTCCTTGCCGGAAGAATTGGCGTCGGTGTGCAAGGAATATGGAATGGCGTCCATGGCTTTGCTCGATCGAGACGGCGTTTATGGCGCGCCTCGTTTTTATCTAGCCGCTGAGAAAAGCCGCATTCGCGCTCACATAGGTGCTGAAGTCACCTCTGCTGCCGGCTGGCGTTACCCGTTGCTCGCGGAATCACGCGAAGGCTACCAGAATCTTTGCCGCTTGATTACGAAAATGAAATTGCGTGCGCCGAAGGGCAAAGGGAATGTTTCAGGCGCGGAAGTGGCCGAATACGCCGGTGGACTTGTGTGCCTTACAGGAGGCGAGGAAGGCCCGCTGGCCCATGCTTTAGCAGAAGGAGGAATCGAAAGCGGAACGGAATGTGTTCGAGAGTTATGCGAAATATTCGGGAAACAGAATGTTTACGTCGAGCTACAGCGGCATTTCCTGCGCGAAGAAGAAGCAAGAAACCATGCGGCTATCGAAATTGCGGAAAAGTTAGGCCTTCCGCTGCTCGCAACGAATGGCGTGCGCCATGCGCAGCCAGAACGGCGCGAAGTGCTGGACGTCTTCACCTGCATCCGGCATCACCGCACGCTCGCAACTGCCGGCCGCTTGCTGGCGCGCAATTCCGAGCTTCATATGAAAACGCCTGATGAAATGGTGAAATTATTTTCAGATCTTCCCGAAGCCATAGCCAATACTCAGCTTCTTGCTTCGCGCCTGCAATTTACCCTGAAAGATTTGGGTTATGAATTTCCGAAATATCCGGTGCCCGACGGCAAGCCGCAAATCCATTTTCTGCGGCAACGAGCTCATGAGGGCATGATTTCACGCTATGGACCAAATGACGAACGCGCCCGGTTGCAGATCGAACGTGAACTGAACCTGATTGAAAAGCTCCGTCTTGAAGGCTACTTCCTGATCGTATGGGACATTGTCCGCTTTTGCCGTGAGCGCGGCATTCTGGTGCAAGGCCGCGGATCTGCGGCAAATAGCGCGGTCTGCTATGCGCTGGGCATCACCGCCGTCGATTCCGTGAAAATGGGCCTTCTCTTTGAGCGGTTTCTTTCCCAAGAGCGTGGAGAGTGGCCGGACATCGATCTCGACCTTCCGAGCGGAGATCAGCGGGAACAAGCAATTCAATATGTGTACGAACGCTATGGAAAATTGGGCGCGGCGATGACTGCCAACGTCATCACTTATCGCGGGCGCTCCGCCGCGCGTGAGATAGGCAAGGCGCTGTCTTTTAATCCCGAAACATTGAACCGTTTGACTAGCCTGGTTGGCGCCTGGGAATACAAAGATGCGAACGACACTCTCGCGCGGCAATTTCGCGACGCCGGATTTGATATGCAGCATCCGCAGATTCGCAAGTTTTTTGAGCTGTGCCTGCAGTTTCAAGATCTGCCGCGCCATCTGGGCCAGCATTCCGGAGGGTTGGTGGTATGCCAAGGCCAATTGGATTCGATCGTTCCGCTGGAACCGGCCACCATGCCCGGCCGCGTGGTAGTGCAATGGGACAAAGATGACTGTGCCGATATGGGTATCGTGAAAGTGGACCTTCTTGGACTGGGCATGATGGCCGTGCTGGAAGATTGCCTGCAGATAATCAAGACCGATTACGGCGAAGAAATAGATTTAGGGCGTTTGCCCGCGGATGATCCCGTCGTTTACCCCACGCTTCAAAAAGCAGATACGATCGGAATGTTCCAGGTGGAAAGCCATGCGCAAATGGCCTGTTTGCCTCGCCTGCGGCCCGAATGTTTTTACGACCTAGTCGTGCAAGTGGCGATTATCCGGCCGGGGCCGATTGTGGGGAAGATGGTCAATCCTTATTTGAAGCGCCGCCAAGGACGCGAGGCCGTGGATTTTCTTCATCCTTCACTCAAACCTGTCCTCGAGCGCACTTTAGGAGTGCCGTTATTTCAAGAGCAATTACTGCGCATGGCCATGATTGCCGCGGGATTCACCGGAGGCGAAGCCGAAGAATTACGCCGCGCACTTGGCTTCAAGCGTTCAGAAAAGCGCATGAAAGAAATAGAGATTAAACTGCGTTGCGGGATGGATAAAAATGGAATAGCACCCGTGGCGCAGGAAAAGATCGTTCAGTCCATCACTTCTTTCGCCTTGTATGGGTTCCCTGAATCCCACGCCGCAAGTTTTGCCCTGCTCGCCTACGCCAGCGCTTATTTGAAATGCCACTATCTGGCTGCTTTCACCGCCGCCATTTTGAATAATCAGCCTCTGGGATTTTATCAGCCCGACACGCTGGTAAGAGATGCTCAACGGCACGGCCTGAAAGTGAAGCCTATCGATGTAACCTGCTCGGACTGGCTGTGCAAGCTCGAAAAAAACGCCCCGGATTTTTGCGTGCGGTTGGGGATGCGCTATGTGAAAGGTTTGCGCGGCGACGTGGCTTTGGAAATTGTAAGTCAGCGCGCTATTCGGCCATTTCTTTCTATCGAAGATTTAAAGCTTCGCGTCCCCCTGATTCAGAAGTCGGAGCTTACGACGTTGGCGGAAGTCGGCGCTTTGAATTTTATCGCCGGCAAGCACGGAGTCCATCGGCGAGATGCTTTATGGCAAATCGAACGCGCAGCCAGACGGCCGGGGCCATTGCTTGAAGAGACGGAAGGAGCGGAAGAAGAACCAGTAAACGGCAGCACCGAAGCGGCTTCGATTTCTTCAGCGATGCAGTCTCCTCTAGCAGCCATGACCGGAGAAGAAAGATTAGTTGCAGATTTTCGTGGCACGGGAATGACCGTAGGCCTTCATCCCATGGGTCACCACCGCGTCGAAATGAAGAGGCGTGGTGTTCGCTCGGCCATTGAACTTACCCATCTGCCGGATGGTATGCGCGTCAAGATTGCAGG
>Ga0187863_10004299_pt1 | contig 10188 bp, 5 predicted proteins | sample June2016WEW_11_1_FD_132975 | JGI IMG/M metagenome (GOLD analysis project Ga0187863, IMG submission 132975) | Peatland microbial communities from SPRUCE experiment site at the Marcell Experimental Forest, Minnesota, USA - June2016WEW_11_10 | ecosystem: Environmental > Terrestrial > Soil >...
GCGGGGAGAGGACCGGGGGTTCAAATTCGCCTGGCGCTTGAGGACGACCTGTTCAGCGGCGCGTTCGAGCCTCAACTGTACCGGCAGCACGATCATCTGACCGTCATCTGACCGTCGGCCTGGCCGTGACCGGCCGGCACCCGGCCTCACGGACCGGCCCGGAACGGAACATGCCGGCTCCTTTGACCCCTCCGGTCACCCGGGCACGGCCCGGGGTCTCGTAGCCGCACCATTCCAGCCGCGCGGCAGGTCACGGCAGCAGCCTGCCAGTCGGATGCTGCTGCCCGGCGACCCGACACCAGCAGTGAACCCACGGAAGTGTGCATGGCATGCAAGAGGTCAGCGGTTCGAGCCCGCTTAGCTCCACCTGGTCAGAGGCATAATTCGAACGGTTCGAACAGCGGGTACAGCAGCAAAGTACCGCAACGGCGGCCCGGCTGGGCCGCCGTACGTGTGTTCGGATCGGGCATGTTCCCCGGCTGGGATTGCTTGCACGACGCCGGATTCCAGGCGCTGAACCGGCGCTGGCAAGCCTGTCACCTGGGCGAATCCCCGCCTTGCCGGTCCCGTGACTCTTGCCACCCGGCCACCACCCGGTCCGCCTCGAGGGCCATTTCTGCCAGTGACTGTTGCCGCATTTGCAAGTAGTCCAGATGTGCTGGCTGTCATGGCGGTCCGTCCCACTCCCAGGAGCCGCGCCTGCCCGCCAGGACTCGCGCTCGTTGACAGGAGCGCGGCACGCGGGCTCGGCGCGCCGAGGGTGCTGGTCCGGCGCTGGGCCCGCCGGTGCGCTGCGCCGCTCAGGCGCAGGTCGCGCCGTGGCGCAGTCCTATGCGCCTGCCGGTCGCGCATATCGTCCAGCCTGTGCTCGTCGCACGCGGTTTTCAGGCAAGTCGGACCGGTGACTTCCTTCTGCTACGGCGGGGACCGTAGACCCTGCCGTGTGCGCCGGGAAGGGCGAGGATCGAATCAAACGGAGGGTGTGCGGTAGGCGTCTTGCCGGGCAGGCCTGCCAGGTGCCCACCGGGCCGCATGTTGCTGTGCCCGGCTGCCGGGCGCCTGCCGTAAGCGGCGGGAAGGGTAGTTATGAGTATCGCCGGCCGACGGTCCGGTCACGCAATCGAGAACAGCATCGGCATCGCGGCGCCCGCGGAGCAGGTCTTCGATTACGTCACCGATGTGCGGCGGGAGCCGGAGTGGAACCCGCAGCTGCGCGAGCCCGAGAAGCTGACACCTGAACCGGTCGGGGCCGGCACCAGATACCGGGTCCGGTTCGGCCGTGGCAATGGGCACCGCCATCATCGAGAACAGTAGCTTCGACCGTCCCGGCAGCTGGTCGGGGGTCAGCACCGCCCGGCGGCTGACCGTGCTTTTCCGGGGGCAGGTCACACCGATCCCGGGCGGTGCCAGCTGGCCGTGCACACCGAATTGCAGCCGCGTGGCGTGCTGCGGATGCTGTCGCCGTTGCTGCGCCGGGTGATGTGGCGCAGATGGGAGCAGGACTTGCGGGCGATCAAAACGATCATCGAGCGCAGACCTTGATCACGTTGAGGCGGCGGTGAGCGGGTGTGTAGCGTCTGGACCGCCCGCGGGCGCGCTCCCGGCCCGGGACGAGCGCCTCGCAGCCCTGGAACGCTGGCTCGGCCAGGCCGTCGCCGGGCAGCCGGATCCCAGGCACCGGCAGGCCCTGCGCGGATATGCCGTCTGGCATCACCTGCGCCGGCTGCGCGGCCGCCTCGACGGCCGGCCCGCCTCCCGCCAGCAGATCAAGAACGTGCGCGACCACGTAGCCGCCGCTGCGGCGTTCCTGGACTGGCTCACCGCACGCGGGCTGACCCTGGCCGCCTGCACCCAGGCCGAGCTCGACCAGTGGCTGGCCGGGACCTGCGGCCACCCGGCCCGGTCGGCGAACTTCGTCCGCTGGGCGGTCGCCCGCCGTCACGCCTCCGGTCTCACCGCCCCCGCCACGCGCTGGCCCGGCCCATCCGGCCCGCTTGACCAGGACCGCCGGTGGGCAGACGCACGCCGACTCCTCCACGACGATGCCTACCCGGCCGCCGGCAGGGTCGCCGGGCTCCTGATCCTGCTCTACGCCCAGAAGCTCAACGTCATCACCGCCCTGACGACCAGGCATGTCCTGCACGAGGACGGCCGCACCCTCCTGCGCCTGGGCAGCCGCCCGATCATCCCGCCCGCCCCGCTGGACACCCTCGTCGCCGGACTCGCGATCGGCCCCAGGCCACCGGGCAGCAGCCTGTCCGACGTCTCTTCCCCCTGGCTCTTCCCGGGACGCCAGCCGGGAAGCGCGCTGACCGAGGACGCTCTCGCCCAGCGGCTCCACGCCCTCGGGATCAGCCCCCGCCAGGGCCGCAGCACCGCCCTGTTCGCCCTGGCCGCCGGCGTCCCGGCCCCATCTTGGCCAAGACGCTCGGCATCCACGTCCAGGCCGCGATCCAGTGGCAGAAGATCTCCGGCGGAGACTGGACCGCCTACGCCGCCGACATCAGCCGCCGCGGCCAGGCGCAGGAACAGACCCGGGCAAGCGATCAGCACGCGGACCCGCTGCCTGGTGCCTAGAGGTCACGTTCCAGACGTGCTGCGACCTCCCGATAGCGGCTGACCGGCACCAGATGCACACCGTCGAAAGCTCCGCTGTCGCGGATGGCCAGGATCTGCTCGCACGCCGCGTCCACCCCGGCGCCGCGGTCACGCTCAACGTCATCGACCAGCTGGCCGGGGATATCGATGTCCGGGATAGCGGCTGCCAGGTTGCGGGCCATGCCCGCGCTGGCCAGCACCATCACCCCCGCATAGACCGGAACCCGCAACCCGGTCCTCTCCCGCCACCGCAGCAGGGCTTCGACCGAGAAACTGACCTGCACGAATGCGAAGTCGGCTGCGAGCTTCCACGCAGGAACCGAATGCAGGCCCGACGTGACCCCGACGCCAAACGGCCGGCAGCCGGCGAACGCCGGATCCCCCGCCGCACCGCGCGCTTCCTCGATCATGGCCCGCACCGTCAGCTCGCTAGTCCGCCCGCCTGCGGTGGGCTTGTCGCCATAGACGAACAAGAACCGGTCCACCCCATACGCGGCCGCAGTCAGCAGATCCCGGCGGAACCCCAGCAGGTTACGATCCCGGGAGTTCAGGCAGGCGATGCCACGGGCACCCATCGCCTGCACCTCATGCGCGACCGCCACGCTCGACACCGTCGCCCGCCCGATGTGGTTGTCAGGAATCAGGAACGAGTCCGCGACCAGGCTCAGCACCCCGATCTGGTGACGCACCCGCGTCAGGTCCGGGCGAGTAGGCGGCTCGATCTCACAGACCAGCTCGAAACGACGATCAGCCATGCCGTGACCCTACAGACAATGCTCCAGGCCACGGCATTCAGACACTTCTGATACCCGACTGTGCCGTTAGCGGCCCGCGGTGCCCCGCTGGCCATCCAGGCCGGTGACCGCTGGCACCTGTGGCACAACCTGGGCGAGGCCATGGAACGCGCGGCGGCCCGGCACCGGCGCTGCCTGGCCGCCGCCATCGTCCCTGGCCGTGAGCCACCTGCGAACGGAGTGGAGCCGGAGCTGGCGGACAGCCCGGGTGTGCAGCAGCGCAACGGGCGGATCGCTGAACGGACCCGGCAGCGCCACGCCGCTGTCCACCAGCGCATCGCGGAGGGCCAGCCCGTGTCGGTCATCGCCGCCGAGCTGGGCCTGGCGCGCAACACCGTCCGCCGGTTCGCCCGCGCCGCCGACCCAGGTGAGCTACTGGTCAATGACTGGAGCAGCCAGCGGCCCCGCTGCTCGATGAGCACGTGCCCTACCTGCACCAGCGGTGGGCCGAAGGCTGCACCGACGCCACGCAGCTGTGGCGGGAGATCCGCGGCCGCGGATACCGCGGCGGCTACAGCTCCGTCCGCGACTACCTCGCCCCCCTGCGCCTGACCACCGCCATACCGATGCCGGCGCCGCAGCCGCCCAAGGCCCGGAAGGTCACCGGCTGGATCATGAGCCACCCGGACAACCTGACCCGTGGCGCACGCCGCCAGCTCGCCGCGATACTCGCCGCCTGCCCGGAACTGGCCGCCGTCCAGGCCCACGTGAGCGCCTTCGCTGACCTCATGACCCAGCGGCGGGGACGAGAGCTGGAGAAATGGATCAATGCTGCCAGCGGCCAGCCGCTGCTACGGCCGTTCGCCGATGAGCTGCGCCGCGACCTGGACGCGGTCACTGCCGGGCTGACCCTGCCCAGGAGCTCGGGCGTCGTCGAGAGCCACGTCAACCGCATCAAGATGCTCAAACGGCAGATGTATGGACGCGCCAGCCCCGACCTGCTCCGCCGCCGTGTCCTGCTCGCGGACTAATGATCAAGGACCGCATCACGGAATCTGTGCCAGAGCCAAGATTCACGTGCCGTTGACAAGGCGAAGAGTTCGTCAGATGAGGCGCCCGGGTCGCTGGCCTTCGGCATGAAAAGGCTCCGGAAGCACCGGCAGCAGCCGCAGGCCCGCTGCGTGCTTTGGACTGCCGGGCGGCGGATGTGTTGCGTGATTGATCCCTTGTTTGCGCTGGCGGCTGGTGCGAGGGTTTTGCGTGCAGCACTTCATGAGGACCAGGGGAGAGAACATGGGCGCAGGGTCGCAGTTGCCGGCTCGCCGGGCAGCAGTGGAGAGGCGTCGGGCCCCGGTGACCCGGGTGCTGGGAAGGCAGCTGAGCGCTTCACTGGTCACGGGCCCGGTGCTGGACTTGCCGTCCGTCAACGGGTGGGGCAACGTCGGTGGGAACTGGGCGCAGTCGGTGTCGAAGGGCGCGGCGACGTTCGAGGCCTGGATCCGCACGACCGCCAAGGCCAGCCAGACGATCGTGATCGGCAGCGACCCGCCGGGGGCGACGCCCCGGATCAGTGTCGGCGGGGATCAGATCTCGGTGTACTGGAACGCCGGCGGGAGCGCGCCGGGGTGGACGTCGGCGGACACCACGCCGGTCACCGACGGGCAGTGGCATCACATCGCGGTGGTGTTCGACGGGGGTGCCATCACCTTCTACAAGGACGGGGTGGCCACCGCGGACCAGCTGTCGGCCGGGGCGCCGCAGCAGGCGGCCGGAACCTTCCAGCTCGGCGCGGGGTTCGGCGCGACGACCGGGTTCACCGGCCAGCTGTATGACGTGCGGGTCTGGTCGGCCGCACGGTCGGCGCAGCAGATCGCCTCCTGGCGCTGGGCGCCGCCGTCGCTGACCGAGCCCGGCCTGACGGTGCGGACCTCGTTCGACGCTCCCACCCAGCAGATCATCAACCAGGTGGGCGGTGCGGCCGGCTCGATCACCGGGGCCACGGTCGTCGTCACCGACCTGCCGACTCCGTCGTGCGCGCTGTCATTCAGCGGCGGGCGGGAGGACTCCGTCAACCTGGTGACCGCCGCCCGGATCGACAGCAATGCTGCCACCCTGGAGTGCTGGATGAAAATGGCGGCCGGCGCGGCAGCGGCCGGCCAGACGCTGATGGCCGTGGAGGAGCTGGGTGATCTCACGCCTCAGTTCGCCTACGCCGGGAACGACGCGCTCAGCTTCTCGTGGCACGGCATCTCCTACCGGTCGGCTGACACCAGGCCAGTGTCCGACGGGGCGTGGCATCACGTGGCGGTGGTGTTCAACCAGAACTACGTGACGTTCTACAAGGACGGGGTCGCCACTGCGGACGTGTTCCAGATGCCGGCGCTGCAGCCGTCCGAGGGCCTGCTGGTGATCGGAGGCGCCCTCGGCTCGATGGCTGCCTTCAACGGCGAGCTGTATGACATCCGGGTGTGGAATGCCGCCCGCACCACGGCGCAGATCAGCTCGTTCCGCTACGCCACGCTGACGGGTGACGAGCCTGGCCTGACGGCTCTGTGCAACCTCAGCGGCATGAATCCCGCTCTGCCCGGGGCGCCTGTCAACCAGGTCAACCAGCTTCAGGGCACCATGGGCGGGAACGCCGCGGTGGTTGCGGCGGTGCTCCCGCAGCAGCCGCTGCCGGCCAGTGTCTGGACCTACCCGGTTTCCGGCGAGTCGCCGGCCGGGCCGCTGCTGTCGCCGCAGGGGCTTTTGTGCACCGACAACGACACCGGCGGTACCGGCGGGGCGTTCCTGCGGTCGGTGGAGCTGGAGACCGGGCAGGTCCGGTGGAGCTATGACGTCCGGCCGGAAAGCGAGCTGACCAGCGTGGTGATCCCCGCGGCGGTGGGCACCGACGGCCAGACGGCCTACACAGGGGTCCAGTCGCCCTATAAAGACACGACGCTGAACTTCGTGGAGATCCACGCGGTAAACGTCGCCACCGGCGAGCCGGTGTGGCAGCAGCCGGCCCACCTGGAGCCCGCGACGGCCTTCCTGACCCGTCCCGTGGTACTGGCGGGCACGCTGTACGCGGGAGTCGAGGGCCTGTCCTCCGGTGGCCTGGCCTGGGGTGACCCGGCCAGCGGGACCATCCAGATCCGATTCTTCGCCGAGCCGCAGCAGGAAGGGGCGGCACAGTTCATAACGGAGCCGGTCGTCGACGCGACCAGCGTCTACATCGGCCGGAACGCTGCCGCGACCGGGGCCGGGCCGGCCGAAACCCTCGTCAGCGCGCTCGCGGCCGATCTGCAGCAATGGGTGATCACCTGGCAGGTGAAACTGGCTGCCGCGATCACCGCGGACCTGGCGCTCGGCTCATCGACGCTGTTCATCCCCACCGGGGGGACGATCGTCGCGCTGAACACCGCCGACGGGGCGACGCTGTGGTCGCATCAGCTCAGCGGCTCTCCGGTGCAGAGCCGGCCGGTGGTGATCGGCAGCACGCTGTACGCCGGGAGCACCGACGGGACCTTGTACGCGCTGGACACCGCGACCGGTGACGAGCAGTGGCGGGTAGATACCGGGTCGGCGATCGTCACCGACCTGGTCAACGAGGATTCCGTGCTGTACTTCGCCAGCGCCAGCGCCAGCGCCGGCGACAGCGCAGGTACCGGTCCGGCGTTCCTGGCGGTGGATACCAACAGCCTGGGCAACGACGTGCTCAGCTACCCGGTCCCGGACGCCGACACCATCTTGTTCGCCCAGGGCGGGGTGACCAACGGCGTGGTGTACTTCTACGGCGCGCAGAACGTCTACGCGGTCAACATGTCCAACGTCATCCGCGAGTTCTCGGTGACCAGCAAGCTGATCGTGGAAAACTACGACACCAGCACCAGCACGCCGACCGGCAGCGACACCTCCTACCGGGTCACGCTGAGCATCCGCGACGAGAACGGATGTCCCCAGGTGCAGCAGCCGGTCAAGCTGTGGTCGTCCGGCACCCTGTACGTGGTCAACCAGGCCAGCCCGGTCACCGTGTCCCCGGATGCCCCGGCCTGGATGCAGACCGATGCCTCCGGCAACCTCACCCTGGCGATCAGCGCCTTCGACGACGGCACGCCCGCCGGCACGCCGAACGTCGCCTGCCCGCCGCTGCTGGCCTGGGCGAACTTCATGTCCGCGGGCGAGGCCATTGTCATCTACCCCGACCACGAGTCGCTGGGCACCCTGGCCAATGTGCAAGGCTCCAGCAGCTCCGCCAGCACGGCCAAGGCGGCCAGCTCAGGTGGCCCAGCCGATGCCGCCCGCGCGGTCGCCGCCGACCCGGCGCCGCAGTACCTGGACCAGGCCACGGCCTATGACGGCAGCGCGCTGATCCTCTCGGCCTACCAGGCCCCGGCCTCGCTGACCGCGATCGCCTCCACCGTCCGCAACGTCGTCGGGACCCGCAACACCGGCACCGTCGGCGCCTCCCGCCTCACCGCCGGCCGTCACCAGCCGGCGAAGTACATCCGGCCCGGCGCGGTGGTGCCGAACGTCGTCTACGCCGCGGACAGCTCGGCATCCCCGAGCCGGCCGTATGTCCCCGGGGCGATCCCCACCTTCACCGTCGACTTCTCCACCGGGCAGCCGGTCTTCCAGGCCGGCGCCTTCGACGAGACCCGGCCCGCCGCGCTAGGCGGGTCGGCCGGCGCCGGGGCGGGCGGGATCTTCAGCGACATCGCGCACTTCACCGAGAACGTGGTCCAGGGCAGCGAGCAGGTCGCCAAGCTGACCTGGCAGTTCACCGACGACGCCGTCCAGACCGTGATCCACACCGCGGAGAGCGTCTACAACCTGGTCATCACCGACGTCGAGGACGCGGTCACCGCCGTGGTCGGGTTCCTCAAGACCGTGGCCGCAGACATCTCCAAGATCATCCAGTGGCTGTCCGCGCTGTTCAACTGGGAAAACATCCTGCGCAACCACACCTACCTCAAGAACGCGATCACCAACCCCGCCGACCCCGCCCACCCCGGGGTCATCGACCGGCTGGCCGCCTGGGTGGCCAGCGAGCTGAACGGCGGCACCGACACCACGACCGCGCTGAGCACGCTGACCGGCCGGTCCTCCGCGGCCGTGGGCAGCACGGCTACCGCCACCGCCGGGCAGACCGTGCAGACCCAGCAGGGCGGCAGCAACGACCCCAACCAGCTCTACAACACCGGCGGCAACAATAACGCCAACCAGTGCACCTGGATGCACCAGAAAGTCGCCGAGAACTCCGCCACGGCGACGGTCGGACCGGCCCCGGCGGCCGGGCTGGGAGCGACCTGGGATCCTGGTGCCGTCAACGCGGCGTTCGAGCAGTTCCTGGCCGCGCTGGCGGCCGCGCTGGAAGGGTCGTTCGCCGACCTGCCCGAGCAGATCCAGCAGAAGCTTGCCGCCGTCCAGGACAACTTCAAGGACCCGAAGTCCGCGCTGAGCACGGGCCTGTCCGACCTGCTCGGCGTGTTCGAGGCCCTCGCCGATGACATGGTCGACTTCGCCAAGGCGGTCGCCACGGACTTCCTGCAGCTGCTCGATACCCTGCTCGGGCAGATCACCAGCTGGCTCGCGCAGCCGGTCGACATCCCCTTCGTCTCTGGGCTCTACCAGGCGCTGACCGGTAACCAGCTCAGCCTGCTCGACCTCATCTGCCTGATCGCCGCCGTCCCGGCCACCATCCTGCTCGACGTCATCACCGGCTCGCCGACCGTGCCGGACACCATCGCCGCCGGGACGGGCGCGGCGACGGCCGCTGACCCGGGCGACGTGGGCGCCCCGGGCTCGGCAGCCGGGCAGATCCTGCTCGGCGTGGCCAGCGCCGTCATCAGCATCGCCGGCGAGGTGATGGACTCCGGGCTGCTGGCCTACATGGACAGCTGGTCATCCCTCGGGCCGGCCAAGTCCAGGGGCGGGAAGTCATTGTTCGCCTTCCTCAACTACCTGGACTTCGCCGTCGACTTCATCGGCTGGGGGCTGGGCGTGGCGGTGAGCTCCGGCTGGCTGACCTGGAAATGGCCGGACTGGTTCTACTGGGTAGTGCAGAGCGTTCCGCAGGGATTCAACTTCGGCTACCTGTTCCGGTCCGACAGCACCAACGAGAATCAGGTGCAACGGGACACCATCTCCGGGGTCATCATGCTGCTCCTCTCGGCGGTGTATGCCGCCGAATGGCCGGCCAGTTACCGGGACGCCCCCAAGGCTCCCGGGCTGGTCCTCAGCGCCAACATCTTCAACAGCGTATCCACCATCTGCGAGGCACCACTGCTCGCCGGCAACCCGTGGCTGGTGCTGGAATTCGTGCTGCCGGTGAAGCTGACCGCGGCCACCGTCAGCAGCATCCTAGGCTTCACCGCCTATGTCCTGGGAGTAGAGGACTGACGGCACCCAAACTCACCTGCCACCTAACGAGGCTCCGCCCTGGACCACCCAGTTTCGCGGCTCCGTGGCTATATCTCAATGGCTTCGGCGTCAAGCAATATGCACCGATGGGCATCACTATCCAACAGAAGCTCGCACTACTTACGGCTAGAAGCGGACGTTGCTGTGCAACCCTTGATATGCCCGGCCGGATGCTTGTCGTGATCTGCCCCGAGCTTTCCGGACAGCGGATTTGTGATTAATTCACGCTGCGGACTGCCGTTCCAGATATTCCTCGTGGACCTGTCGTGGGATCCGGTACTGAAGTCCGGAGTGCCGGCGTTTTGAATTGTACCAGAATTCGATGTACCTTACAATGTCGCGGTGCGCGTGCTCGCGAGTCGGATACTGGGTGCGGTGGACGCGCTCGTTCTTCAGGGCAGCGAAGAACGATTCGGCCATGGCGTTATCGTAGCAGATCCCGGTCCGGCCA
>Ga0187863_10004300_pt1 | contig 10187 bp, 10 predicted proteins | sample June2016WEW_11_1_FD_132975 | JGI IMG/M metagenome (GOLD analysis project Ga0187863, IMG submission 132975) | Peatland microbial communities from SPRUCE experiment site at the Marcell Experimental Forest, Minnesota, USA - June2016WEW_11_10 | ecosystem: Environmental > Terrestrial > Soil >...
CCTATCTTCTGCATGTCGGCGGTCCTTTCGTCGTGGTGTTCGCGATTCTCGGCATTGTCTCGAGCTGGTCTTATGCGGGCGGCCCGCTCGCCTATGCCCGGCTCGGGCTCGCCGATCCGATCTTCTTCGTCATGTTCGGCATCGTCGCGGTGGTCGGAACCTATTACATCCAGGCGGCGCCGCTCTATCCGTCCCCGTCGGATTGGCTGCCCGCCGCCCCGGCGCTTCCCTTGAACGCTTTCGTGCTCGGCCTGCCCGTGGGCGCGCTGGTCGTCAATGTTCTGCTGATCGACGACATGCGCGATCACGTCCACGACCGGGCGAAGGGATGGCGCACCGGCTCCGTGCGCTTCGGGATAGGCTGGACCCGCTTTGAGATCGCCGCGCTGACGGCGTTCGCCTACGTCATCCCCCTCTGGTTCTGGCTCGGCCGGGGGTTCAGCCCCTGGGTCCTGCTGCCCTTGCTCACCCTGCCGCTGGCGATACGCGTCGCGCGCGTCATTGCCACGCGCGACCGGTTCGAGGATTTGTTTCCCATGACGCCGAAAGCCGCGTCGCTGGCGGTCATCTACGCTGCGCTCTTGGCGGTTGGAATCGCGCTCTGACCGCCTTTACGGGATCGCGGCTTCGTCTAATCCCCGGAGGTTGCCGGCCGTTGGCGCGCTGACGGGCTGGGCGATGTCCGGGAGCGCTCCTCCTCGAGCCACAGGCTGTGATGCTCCTTGGCCCAATTGACGTCGACGGTCCCCTCGCCCATGGACTCGAACGCGCCTTCCATGCCGACCGTGCCGAGATAGATGTGCGCGAGCATGGCGGCGATGAAGCACACCGCGAAGATGCTGTGCGCCACTTCGGCCCATTGCATGTTGTGAACGTCCGTTCCATAGAACGGGAAGATCAGCAGATAGCCGCTCACCGCGATCGCGCCGCCGGCCAGACAGATGCCCCAGAACAGCATCTTCTCGCCGGCGTTGAATTTGCCGGCCGGCGGATGATCGCCTTTCTTGCCGAACATGCCGCCGCCGCGCTTCAGCCATTCGATGTCGACCTTCATGGCGGGAAGGTTCTGGACCGCCCACATGAAGAACATCAGGACGAGGCCGAGCGTGAATGGGAAGCTCAGGAAGTTATGGGCGTATTTCGCCCATTCCGACAGGGTGGTATAGGCCTCGGGACTCATCAAGGGCAGCAGCAGCACCCGGCCGAAGGTGATGTTGAGCCCGGAGAGCGCGAGGATGACGAAACAGGTGGCCATCATCCAATGCACGGACCGCTCGTAAGCGCTGAAGCGCACGATCTTGCGTCCCGAACGCCCGCCGTCGATGCGCATCTTACCGTGCGTCAGATAGTAGAAAACGAGCAGCGCAAAAACGCCGATAATCACGACGCCGGCGATCCAGCGCAGCGTCACCTCGTGATAGGTGCGCCACTCTCGTCCCTGCGGCTGCTCGATCGTGTAGGATTTGACATCGGGGATGCTGCCGAGGCCCCGGATCGTATGCAGCTGCTGCAGCAGCTGCTCCTCGCTGACCGCGCTCGCGTTCGGATCGACCGAGTTCGGCTGCTGCGCCGCCGCCGGCTGCCACGACATGGCGGCCGCGACGAGCATCAAGGCGCCAACGACGTTACGAAGTCTGATGAGAAGCGTCGTCATGGCAATTCCTCCCAATTCCGGCTCGTTGTCGACTTTCCGGCGGCGTCCCATCATTCGGGCCGCCGCCGAAACCTCACGACGTGATCGTCTCGCGATACGCGGTCTTCCAACCCCAGGCGCCGGAGCCGTAACCGCGCTTCACCACCCGTTCCTTGTAAATCTGCGCGATGACGTCACCGTCGCCGGCAAGCAAGGCCTTGGTCGAGCACATTTCCGCGCATAACGGCAGCTTGCCCTCGGCCAGGCGGTCGGCGCCGTATTTTTCGTACTGGGCCGCGGTGTTGTTCGGCTCCGGACCGCCGGCGCAGAACGTGCATTTGTCCATCTTGCCGCGCGTGCCGAAATTGCCGACCCGCGGATATTGCGGCGCGCCGAACGGGCAGGCATAGAAACAATAGCCGCAGCCGATGCAGATGTCCTTCGAATGCAGCACGACCGCGTCGGCGGTGGTGTAGAAGGCATTGACCGGACACACCGCCTGGCACGGCGCATCGGTGCAATGCATGCAGGCCATCGACACTGAGCGTTCGCCCGGCTTGCCGTCGTTGAGGGTGACGACGCGCCGGCGGTTGATGCCCCACGGCACCTCGTTCTCGTTCTTGCAGGCGGTGGTGCAGGCGTTGCAGTCGATGCAGCGGTCGGCGTCGCAGAGAAATTTCATTCGAGCCATGGCGTTCCCCTCCCCTTATGCCGCTGTGATCTGACAGAGGGTGGCTTTGGGTTCCTGCATATTGGTTGCCGGATCATAGCCGTAGGTGGTGATGGAATTGGCGCTTTCGCCGAGCACGATGGGATCAGCGCCTTGCGGATATTTCGAGCGCAAGTCCTCGCCGCCGAACCAGCCGCCGAAGTGGAACGGCATCCAGGCGACGCCCTTGCCGACGCGTTCGGTCACGAGCGCCTTCATCTTGGCCTTGGCGCCGTTCTCGGCGCCCGTCACCCAGACCCAACCGCCGCTCTTGATGCCGCGGTCGCTCGCATCCGCCGGACTGATCTCGATGAACATGTCCTGCCGCAGCTCGGCGAGCCACTTGTTGGAGCGGGTTTCTTCGCCGCCGCCCTCGTACTCGACCAGCCGGCCCGAGCTCAGGATCAGCGGGAACTTCTTGGCGATCCCGTTGTCCACCGCCGCCTTCTGCATGGTGAAGCCGATATTGGGCAGCCGGAACTGCTTGGCGTCGGGCAGAGTCGGATATTGCCCGACGAGGTCGGCCCGCGCGGTGTAGATCGGCTCGCGATGCTGCGGGATCGGATCCGGCAGGCCGAAGGCGTTCATGCGCGCCTTCGCGTTGCCGTAGGGCACGCAGCCGTGCTTCAGCGCGACGCGCTGGATGCCGCCGGACAGATCCAACGACCACGACACCCCGTCGATCTTGTCGGGCGTGCCCGCGACCTTTTCGATGACCGCCATCTCATCGCGGGTGAGATCCTTCTCCCAGCCGAGCTTCTTCAGCACGGCCATGGTGAACTCGGGATAGCCGTCCTTGATCTCGGAGCCGAGCGAGTAGGAGCCCTCGGCCAGCAAATTCACGCCGTCTTTCTCGACGCCGAAACGGGCGCGGAAAGTGCCGCCGCCGTCCATGACGTTGAGATTCGTATTGTAGAGCAGCGGCGTACCGGGGTGCTTGACCGCCGGCGAGCCCCAGCACGGCCACGGCAGGCCGTAATAATCGCCCTTGGCCGGGCCGCTATTCGCCCGCAAGGTCACCAGGTCGAAGTCCTGCTGGTTGGCCATGTGGGTCTTGAGGCGTTCCGGCGACTGGCCGCAATAGCCGGTCGACCAGCTGGCGCGGTTCATCTCGCGCAGCACGTCCTCGGGGAGCGGGGTGCCGTCGGCGACCTGGATGTTCTTGAACATCTTGTCGGCGAAGCCGAGCTTCTTGGTCAGCAGATACATGATCTCGAGGTCGTTTTTCGACTCGAAGATCGGCTTGACGACCTGCTCGCCCCATTGCAGCGAGCGGTTCGACGCGACGCGCGAGCCCGATGCCTCGAACTGGGTGCAGGCCGGCAGCAGATACGTGCCGTCCTTGCGCCCGGCGTCCACCGCCAGCGACGCCCAGGTGGTCGGATGTGGATCGACCACCACCAGCAGATCGAGCTTCACCAGCCCCTTTCTCGATTCCGGAATGCGCGTGATGCTGTTGCTGGCGTGGCCTTGCACGAACATCGCCCGCACATTGTCCTTCTGGCCGACCTGGTCTTTCGGCAACAGCACCGCGTCGAACCAGCGGGTCAGCGGGATGCCGGGTGCCGTCATGGCTTGCGGGGTGTCGAACTGCGCCACCAGGTCGTCGTAATCGATCTCCCAGACTCGGCTGAAATGTCGCCACGCGCCTTCGGCCAGGCCGTAATAGAACGGCAAAGTCACGATATCGAGCCCCACGTCGGTCGCGCCTTGCACGTTGTCATGGCCGCGGAAGATGTTGGCGCCGGTGCCGGGCTTGCCGACATTGCCGGTGAGCAGCAGCGCGATGCAGCTTGCGCGCACATTGGCGGTGCCGACGGTGTGCTGCGTCTGCCCCATGCACCAGATCAGCGTCGCCGGCTTCTCCGTCGCGAACATCTGCGCGACGCGCTTCAACTGTTCGCCGGGAACGCCGGAGACGCGCTCGACCTCGTCGGGCGTCCACTTCGCGATCTCCTTGCTCACGTCGTCGAAACCGTAGACGCGCTGCGCGATGAACTCCTTGTCCTCCCAGCCGTTCTGGAGGATGTGCCACATCATGCCGTAGAGCACCGGAATGTCGGTGCCCGGCCGCAGCCGCACGTATTCGGTGGCGTGCGCGGCCGTGCGCGTCATGCGGGGATCGACGACGATGACGTTCGCCTTGTTGAGTTCGGCGCCTTCCAGCAGGTGTTGCAGCGACACCGGATGGGCTTCGGCCGGATTGCCGCCCCAGATGATTTGGGTTTTCGCATTCCGGATGTCGTTGAAGCTGTTGGTCATCGCGCCATAGCCCCAGGTATTGGCGACCCCGGTGACCGTGGTCGAATGGCAAATGCGCGCCTGGTGATCGGTGTTGTTGGTCCCCCACAACGCGCCCATCTTGCGAAACATGTAGGCGCCTTCATTGGTCATCTTCGCCGAACCCAGCCAGTAGACGGAATCCGGGCCCGATTGCCCGCGGATTTCCATCAGCTTGTCGCCGATCTCGTTGATCGCCTGATCCCAGTTGATCCGGGTCCATTGGCCGCCGACCAGCTTCATCGGATATTTGAGCCGCCGCTCGCCGGAGACCAGCTCGCGCACCGCCGCGCCCTTGGCGCAATGCGAGCCGCGATTGATCGGGCTGTCCCAGCTCGGTTCCTGGCCGATCCACACGCCGTTGGCGACCTCGGCGGTCACCGTGCAGCCGACCGCGCAATGGGTGCAGATGCTCTTGCGGATCGCCACCGCCGCGCCGGTGGCGGGCGGCGGACCGGCTTCGGCCTTGCGCATGGTGGCGAGCGGAAGCGCGCCCAGCGCCGCGAGACCGCCGGCGGCAAGCCCCGAGCGGCGCAGGAAGGCGCGGCGGCCGAGGCCGCTTTCCGATTGGCCGGCGAAAGCGGCGAGATTGCCGCGCCGCGCTTGACGTTCCGTTCGCTTGATCAGCACGGGCGCCTCCCTCAGCTCGGATAACGGTTGACGCGGTAATAGGTCTTAACTTCGTCGGATTCCCGGTACTGAGCCTTGCGTTTGTCGTCGTTGCTCACGCTGTCCGCCACCGCCTCGGAGGCGAGCGGGCTCGCCACGGTGGCCGCGGCGCCGGCGCCAAGCGCGCCGAGGAATTGACGACGTCCCAAGCCCGTCTTGCGTTCCGCTTTCATGACACCGCCCTCCCTTGTCCAACGCGCCCGCTCACTCGGGCAACGCGAATGCTTCCGTTTCGATCTCGATGAACAGACGCCCAAGCGTCCCGACGCGACGATAGAAATCGGCGGCATTGGCCGCCGCCAGATCGGCGAAGAAGCGCCCGATCCACGGCGCGAGGTGCTTGTCGAAGATTTGCCGCTGCGCCTCGGCCGGCGCCGGAAACTCGCCGCCGGCGAGGCCGGCCATGATCTCGCACAGAATCGCGGCATGGTCCTCGGGTTCGTATTGCCGCTCGGCGCGTTCGATGCCGAGCCCGGCCAGATCCTCGCGCAAACGCGCCAACGGGCGTTCATTGAGGAAACCGGTCAGGTAATAGGAGCCGTAGGGCAGCAGCTCGCCGCGCCCGATGCCAATGAACAGATCGAAAAATTCGCGCCCGACCTTCTCGGGGTCGGCGGCGTCGGCGGCCTGGGCGAGATCGGCATGCACCAGGCCGAGCGGCGTTGCATCGCCGCGCAGCTTGGCGATGCGATTGAGCAGCGCCGCATTGGGAGCACGCCGCAGCAACGAAGCGAGCAGCGCGTATTCCTGCGCGCGCGCGGCGTCGACATCGTCAAACGCGCCGCGCGTCTCGCCGTAAAGGTCCGGCCGCAATTTCGAGCGCGCGACCCCGGTCGCCGCTTCCACCGACAGCACGCGTTCGGCGGGAACCTGCGACCAGTTGGAAACCGACGGTTGGGAAATCCCAATCCGGCGCGCAAGCTCGGTGACGCCGCCGGCGGCGCGGATCGCCTCTTGAAGTCCCTGGTCGCTCATTGCCGGCCGATCATGGAAAGCGCATGCCCCCGTTCAGACCGCAATGGAAGGCTAATGCCGCGACAATTGCGGGGTCAATAGCTTCAGGCTATGGCGAAGGAAATTATCGGGGAAGCGCGCCGCCGTGACCGCGCCGCGGCAAGGGTGGGCAAGCTTCGCGCTCGTCCAATTCATGTTGCGTTGCAGTATCGATTTTATCCACAGGCGCCTGATCGCTTGTACCGCCCTCGGCAATCTGGACTGGTGGCGGTTGCTCTGGGGTGGGATTTGGCGAGGTGGCGGCCGGCGCCGGCTTCTCGGCTTGCGGTTCGCCCGTCACCTGCGCCAGCAGCCGGCGAACTTCGTCCGCGCTGATCGGACCGAATCCCGGCACGCCGCCGGCGGCGTTGAAGTCCCACGAATTCTCGGACAGGCCGATGAAGTCGCGAATCGCGGGATCGGCCGACCAGGCGCGGCGCAGCGCCGCCCGCGTCAAAGCAGCGGGCACGCCAGGGGCAAGAAAAGCGCTGATGTCGGATCCAGCGCCGATCGAATCGATCGGCGGCAGGTTCGCGGGATCGAACGGCGCTTCCTCCGGCGGCGCGGCCACAGCCGGGGGCTCGGATGCGGCGCCGCCCGGGGCATCCTTCGGCTTCGCCGCGCCGCGCTTGCGGCGGGCCCAGCGCGCGAGAAAGCCGTCGTCACCGCTCATCGTTGCCTCGGGTCTCCGGTGCGTGCCGCGCCAAGGCCTCGGGGTCGGCCTGGTCGCGCTGGCGCTTTTCGAACACATGCTCGACATGGTGCTGGGCGATGAAAGCCGCAATGACGCCGCGCAATTGCTCGGGCATCGCCACCGCCTCGACGATGCCCGAACCCGGTTCGGTGCGGCCCTCGCCTTCCGCGGGATCCGCGGTCACCGCGGCGATTTCATAGGGCGGCTCGCCCCCGGTCGGATTCAGCGCCACCCAGAGCGAGGGCGCCGCCGACGCCAGATTGTGGCGGTAATTATCGGTCTCCGTGCGATAGAGCTCGATCTCGGCCGCGCCGGCGTAGAACGTCGCCGTCTCTGCCGTGCTCGCGAGCGGCGTCCACGGCGCCGCGTCGGGCACGCCCTCGAGCACCGCAACCGGCCGCCAGATGAAATCGGCCCAGGACGAGATCGCCTTGCGGCGCTCGACCACCACGCCGACGGGAATGCGCAAAAGCGGCGCGGCCTGGCTCATGACAACGCCGCCAGATGCCGGGCCGGCAAGCCGGTCAGGAGATTCTGCGGCTTCATCCGCAGCACCTTGTCCTCATTTCTCGCCAGGATGAGGTAGACTGGCTCGCCGCCGGCCGGAAGCGCGGACATGGGCGCGCCGCCGAAGGTCAGGCGGAACAGCGCCGCCACGCGGCTGCGCGCGTGTTCGTCGAGCTCCTCGCCCCGCCACAACGCATCGCCGATGCGCGTGCCTTCGGCGTCGAGCCCGACATACCAGCTCAGCTTCACGTCGCGCATTTCACGCAACGGCTCGACCCGGGCATCGATGGACAACATGTGCTTCATCCACCGCTCCAGCGCCGTGCCGAGCGCCGCAACGCCGCGCCGGCCGGCGCTGAGGTCGAGCGCCATGTCGAAACGGTCGCTGCGCTCCCAATAGTCCGGTGCGTTGCCGTCGGAAAGGACGTCGATCTCGGCGCCTTTCGGGAGTCCCAGCAGGGACACCAGGGGCGACAGGGGTGTGGCGCCGGTGCCTGCGATTTTCTCGTCGTCGGCGGCGAGCAACGCGCCGTCATGCGCCGTCAAACGCTGGGGACGGAAGAAAAGCTCTGCGGCCCGCGCCACGAACGGATCGCCGCAGCCGTCGAGCGCGTTGCGCATGATCACGTGAACCAGCTGGCTGAGAAAAAGCGGCGGCGTCGTGCCGGCGCCGCGACGCACCAGATCGAGATAGGCCGCCTCCAGCGTCTTGTGCGCCAGCAAATGGTCGCGAAACGCGATCATCAGCGTCCAATTCTCGCGGGCGTCGGAATCGGCGATGGAAACGATATCCGCCGCGGCGACAGGGCGGCGCGGATCGGCGAATAATGCCGCGTGCAGCCTACGTTCGGCGGCGCAAGCCTCGGGCGGCGGGATCAGCTCCGGCCGGGCGAGATAGACTTTCAGGAATTCGTCGGTGACCAGCAGGAAGCCGCCGGCATCGCGGTCGGTCAGATGATGGCCGCAGGAGAGCCAGAAATCGTTCATCGGCCTTCGCCCCGCGCCAGGTTCGTCAGATCGACCGCCTCATCCGGTCCGCCGTCTGCCGCTTCGCCGTCGGCATCGAGGAAGGAGAACGCCCGCATCTTCCCGGCTCCGGCGCGGATATGCAGGCTGCGAAAGGCTTCGCGGATCGAGCCGTTTTCATCCGAACGGTGAACCGCGATCAAGGTGTCGGGCGGGTGATTGCAGAGCGAGGCGGCGAAATCGATTTCCTCCTCCGCCGCGCTGATGGCGGAGGCCCAATCGGGCGCGCCGAAGCGGTCGAGCAGGCATCGCGCCGTCAGATCGATCGCCGCGCCGCGATCCTCGGGTTTCGCTTCCACCACCTGCGCCAGCGTCGACCAGCCCAACGACGGCAGGCCGAGAAAGCCGCCGCGGAAGGCCGCGAGTTCCTTGCCCGCGAGCGCCGCCAGATCGGCATCGGAGAACACGAAGGCGCCGGAAATCGCCCACTCGCCGGGCGATGCCGCCGCGGGAAAAATGAAGGTGTCCGACGGATCGAGACGGATGGTGCGCAGCAGCTTCACAGGCGCGGCCCTCCCGTCTTGGGGTCGAGCCAGGACGGCGTTTTCAAGCTCGGCGCCAATTTCCGGCGCTCGACGGTCTTGTCCGCGCGCCGGATGAGGAGATCGCCGTTCTCGTCGATCGTGCTTTTCATGCCCTGGCCGGATTGCAGCCTCGACAGGTAGTCCTGGGCGACGGGGTCGAAGCCGCTTTCCCGCCAGTGGTCGATGGCCGCCATGAGATGCCGGGCGAACCCTTCGACCAGGCGCTCGGCGCCGGTGTCGAAGCCCTCTTCTTCGAGCGCGGTCGCCAGCGGATGGAGTCCGGCCTCGGTGCCGCTCATCGACACGGTGCGGATCGAAGCGCCGAAGACGAGCCAGTCCGGCGCCGCGTCCTCCTTGGCGCGGCCGGGCCAGCCGAGCCGCCCGCCGCCCACCAGGCCGCGATCGACATAGAATGCGTCCGGCCATTCGATCGAAATCGGCTTCTCCGGCGGCGCCGCCGCGGCGAGCGCGTCGCCGAGCGCCACCATGCCCGCATAGAAGACGCGGCGCGCTTGCGCGAGCTTCTCCTCGGGCTCGAGCACGACGGCGAACTCGGCGAGATCGAAGCGGCCGACGAAAACCAGCGTTCCCGCGCCCAGTTCCGCGGCGTGGGCGCAGGCGTGGACGAAGGCGTCGCCGACCTCGCGCAACGCCACCAGCCGGAATGGCGGCGGCAGATCGAGGGCGCGCGCCCCGGATTTCCGTGTCTGGCTGCGCTGCTCCAGCGGCATGTGCGATCCTGGGCTTACTTTTGATCGGCCGGCATTATAGCATCGGCCGTCGCGGCGGTCAGTCCCAGCGGGACCGCGCGCGGGATCGGAAAAACGGATGCCGGATCGACGCACCATCCTGGTTTGTTCCTGCGAGGACACGATGCCGATCGACACCGGCGCGCTGGCGCGCGGCTGCCGCGGCGCGGAAATCGTCGGCGGACGCCAGCTCTGCCGCGCCGAACTCGAGCGCTTTCGCGCGCTGGCGGCGTCGGGATCGCCGCTCACGGTCGGCTGCACCCAGGAGGCGCCGTTGTTCCGCGAGGCCGCCGGTGAAAACGCGGGCGCATTGAGCTTCGCCAATCTGCGCGAAACCGCCGGCTGGTCCGAAGCGGCGGCCCAGGCGGGACCGAAGATGGCGGCGCTGGCGGCGGCGGCGGCC
>Ga0187863_10004301_pt1 | contig 10187 bp, 9 predicted proteins | sample June2016WEW_11_1_FD_132975 | JGI IMG/M metagenome (GOLD analysis project Ga0187863, IMG submission 132975) | Peatland microbial communities from SPRUCE experiment site at the Marcell Experimental Forest, Minnesota, USA - June2016WEW_11_10 | ecosystem: Environmental > Terrestrial > Soil >...
GGTGGGATCACTCACGCTGTGGAGCGCGTTCGAAGACAATGCCAGCGAGGGTGACATTCACCTCTATATCAACGCAGCCACGCTGATCTGGTCGACGGCGATCCTAAGCGTCGTGGGCATCGTCAGCGGTATGCTGCCTGCCATCAAGGCTGCGCGCCTAAATCCGATCGAGGCTTTGCGCTACGAGTGAGTGCGAGGCGAGTCGCTCTCGCGATTGCCGGTGAGACATCGGCGCTACATCCTTCTTCCATTACAATCCTTGCTGTGCCGGAAGCCAGTAATCCTCGCCTCGATCGCGTTCTCGCGCAACTTCGTCTCTACGAGCATCCGCTACTGACTTTCTCCGCGCGCGCCAAGGCCGACGGAGTGGAGGTCATCATCCAGTTCAAGGATGATAGCGTTCCAGTGCATACCTACTACTTCGATCTCCACGCGCGCGACCTTGACAATCCACAGTTCGAATGGAGCTTCCAACGCCAACTCTATGATGCTCTGCACGATTACTTCGTCGAGATGTTCATCCGCACTCCACAAGATCGCGCGGACCGACAGAGAAAAGGCCTTTGAGCGAATTACGGCAAGTTATCGAGCAGGAGATTCGCGAGTGTGGACCGATTCACTTTTCCCGATACATGGAGTTGTGTCTCTACCATCCCGAACTCGGCTACTACTCTCGCAATGCGGCGCAGTTCGGCAAAGCCGGAGACTTCTATACATCAAGTGATATTCACGCAGTCTTTGGGCGTCTGCTAGCGCGGCAGTTCGACGAGATGTGGCGCGCGCTTCGATCGCCGGGACAAATCGTGGTGAAGGAACTTGGACCGGGACGCGGACTTTTCGCGCAGGATGTACTGGACTGGTCAGAAAAGAAGTTTCCGGAGTTCTTCGGTGCACTCCAATATCGACTCGTCGAACAATCTCCGTCTCTGCGCGAAAGGATCGCACAGACACTGAGCCGACGGCTTGAGTCCGGAAAGGCGGCCTTCGCTTCTCCGAAATCCCCACTTCCGGCAAATTCGGCCGGAAGTGGGGCACCCGAAACCTATGCGACGATCGTGTTCGCCAACGAATTCTTTGACGCGCTTTCGGTGGAGGTTGTCAGTGCAAAGGGTTCGTTGCGGATCGACGCTCGCGACGGGCGATTCGTTGAGTCCTGGGTTGCATCTTCACCCCAGGAATTGGAATTCCTCGATCGCTATTCGATTCATCCGGAAGACGGAGAGAGAGTCGAGGTGTCGCTGCAAGGACACACTCAAATATCTGGAGTGGCGGATTTCGATCGCGGATTCGTGGTCCTCATCGATTACGGATATACGCGCGAGGAACAGCTTGCGGGTCGTCATCGCGGAACGCTGAAGGCGATCCGGCAGCATTCGGTCAGCGCGAATCCGTATGAGGCTCCGGGAGAGCAGGACATTACGGCTGATGTGAACTTCACGGCGTTGGCGGCCGCGGCGGAGAAACTCGGAATGCGTGCGCAGAAGCTGATCACGCAATCGTATTTTCTGATGGGCATCGGTGAGGCGAATCAGTTTGCGGATGCGTTCGAAGATTGCCGCCTGCCACAAGAGCGCGCGAAGGTCGCGCTGCAACTCAAACATCTGGTCACTCCCGCGGGTATGGGGGAGAGCTTTCATGTCCTGGTAGCAAGCAGAGGGATCGACGCGGAGAAGGTTTCGACGCTGGCGGGGTTGAGTTTCGGGCGAAAGTAGGAGCGGTTTCTCCTTGGTCCGTTTCGGGTGCTGACTCGCTCTCGTTAAGTCCCCTGTGCGATCCGGTGGCACAAACTCACGGAGAAGCCGCCAATGGCGCGGCGCTGCAAGGGATCCTTCGCCTTGCTCAGGACGACAGGGCCTCAGTCGTGACACCCTACTTAGTCGCGCTCGCTTCGGAGTACTCGTAGACGCCGCGGCCGGATTTTCGGCCCAGGCGGCCCGCTTTCACGTATTGCACCAGCAGCGGCGCGGGGCGGTACTTGTCCCCGAGAGATTTGTGAAGGTATTCGAGGATGCTGAGGCGCGTGTCGAGCCCTACCAAGTCGACCAGTTCGAACGGTCCCATGGGATGATTCAGTCCCAGTTTTAGCGCCTTATCGATGTCGGCGGCCGTGGCGATTCCCTCCTGCAGCATGTGGAAGGCTTCGTTGCCGATCATAGCGTTGATGCGGCTGGTGATGAAGCCCGGGGATTCCTTGATCACGACCACTTCTTTGCCCATGCGCTTGCCGACTTCGACGACCGTCGACAACGTGTCGTCGTCGGTCTCGAGCGCGCGCACGACTTCGAGCAACTTCATTTTGTGGACGGGATTGAAGAAGTGCATGCCCACGCATTTTTTCGCGCGGTAGGTGACGCTCGCAATCTCGGTGACGCTGAGGGAGGACGTGTTGGAAGCGAGAATGGTGGCGGGCCGGCAGAGTTTGTCGAGCAAGGTGAAGATCTCGATCTTCGACTCCATCTCCTCAGGAACGGCTTCGATGACCAGATCGGCCTCGCGAGCAGCTTCCTCGACTGAACCCGCATATTCCAGGCGGCGAAAAGCAGAGTCTGCGTCGGGCGCTGTTACCTTGCCGAGTTCGACAGCTTTGTCGAGATTGGCACGGATTTCCGTCTCTGCCTTGCGCAGAGCGTTGGGGAGCAAGTCCTCGAGGATCGTGCGATAACCGCCGAGCGCGGCGGCATGGGCGATTCCACGTCCCATGATGCCGGCGCCGATGACGGCAATCGTCTGGACCGGAGGCACCTACTTCTCCACCTTTTCCAGGTCGGCGATAGCGGCATTGACCGATGCGGCGGCACCGCGCATGGCCTCGGCCAGGCGCTTGCGCTCCTCGGGACTCATGGCAGGGATGTAAATGCAGATGCGGCGCAGAGTGGCCGTGATGTCTTCCACGTAGTTCATCGCGCGAATGAGTTCACCGGTTGCAACTACCATGAGGGCTCCTTGTTTCGGATCTTTCGAATTTTCCGGATCCGGCTGGCTAGCCACGTAATTTGCCGACAACGCAAGCCGAACCATCTATTTTGGACGCGCTGGAGAGTTTAGTAAAGCGACGCGGTTGTTGGGAGGGCTCAGATTGACCGTTGGAGGAGAGCAAACCCATTCACCACGAAGGACACGAAGTATCACGAAGGAGTTCTGCAAAGGGACACTAATCGAGATTCCCTCGACCGGACAGCCGAGGGTGGCTGTCCCCACATGGTACGCGCAAGATCCTTCCCTCCGCCTGAAAAGCGGCTCCGGTCAAGAGGACGCCTTCAGTTGGAGGGAATCGAGCGTAAAGTCAGCACGATCTTCCACAGAAGGGCGGCTGCACAACCGCGCGGCTAGGAACTAGTCGAACTTCCCAGTGCGTTGATGAGTGAACTCTTGCCGGAACCCGGGGCGCCAGTCACGATGAAAAAGCGTTCTGCGTTGTTATTCACGTGTAGATTCTCCGGTAACAACTAATTTTGCTTCGACATCCGCGGAGTGCGCGATCTTATTCACAACGAGTTAGCGAAGCGGGCATATAATCGCCATCGATTCTTTTTATGGGGCATTCCTCCACCTACAGGAATCGAATAGGTATATGGCAGACAACGTTTTGAAGCGCTACATCTTTGCAAGCGATTTCGACCAGACGCTTACGTTTAACGATTCGGGTTACGTGCTCGCCGAGTTGGTGGGCATTCCCACGGATGAGTTCGAGCGCAAGGCCAAGGGAATGGCCAAGATCAACCTGGTGCAGCAGGGAGCCGAGTTGGCATATCTGTTGCTGCATGACCCGGAATTCCGCGCGAAGGTGCGGAAGGAGCACTTGCGCGAAGTGGGCAAACGGATCCGGCTGAAGGGCGACATCAAACTGTTGTACCAGTTGCTCGAATCCGGGATCGACGGACATCAATTTGATTTTTATGTGCTGTCGGCCGCGCCGGTTGAGATTGTGCGATCTGCGCTGGAAGACATTGTTCCCGAAGATCACATTTACGGGACGGAATTTCGCTACAAGCCTTCAGGCGAACTTGACTCGATTATTCGCGCGACGGCTGGCTACGGGAAGGTTGCGGTCCTCGACAAACTGCTGGTCGATCGCGTGGCTGGGCCCGATCATGTGATCTACACGGGCGATGGCAGCTCGGATATTCACGTCATGCTCCACATCAACTCGCGCGACGGGCTGACCATTGCGGTTTCCGAATCTCCAAACGTTTCGCAAATCGCAAAGCGAACGGTACTGAGTACGAGCGCATTGGCTGTGCTGGCGCCGATTCTCGAGGAAGTTGCGGGCTGGGAGCGCTACCGCATTCGCAGCTTTTTTGAAGCAAATGGCATGCTGATCCAGGAATGGGAGCGGGTGCGGACAGACTGGCTGACGGTGCGTCCGGCGGCCGATCCGACGCCGACCGAGGGCGTGATGGGCGCGAACAACCTGGAGACTGCTAAATCCTAGGGGAGCGCCATGCTACGCGATAAAAGTCTGATTCCGCTTTCGCACCAGCACCAACGGGCGCTGGCGATGTGTGTGCGCATTGATCGAGCGTCTCCCATTGGTGAATCGGATTTGGTAGCGTGGCAAGCCGAGATCGCGCAGATTTTTCAGAACGAAATAGGAATTCACTTTTCTTCTGAGGAGCAGGTCGTGTTTCCTGCGGCGCGTGCGTTCTCGGAACTGATTCCTCTGGTCGATGAACTGTGCCAGGATCACGCATGGCTGCGGGAACAGTTCGCTGTCGCGACTGGCGAGAGGGGTTCGGCTAAGGACGTGAACTTGCTGGCGCAACGGCTGTCGGCACATATCCGGCGGGAAGAGCGGCAACTGTTTCAACGCATGCAGGAATTGATGGATCCGGAGGCTCTGGCGGTATTGGGTCGCAAACTGTACGAAGCTTTAAAGGATTCGCCGCAGGCTTGCGTTGTGCCCACACAAGCCACTCGCCTGCGATCGGCAAAATGACAGCGGACTACGCCGTCACGAGCCGATGAATGTTCCGGAAATTTGCTGCTGCCTCCCGCCCCATGTAACGTTCCAACACTGCCGGCTCTGTTTGGCGCAAATCGACGACGACCAGGCCATCGAGCACGTTGGAGAATTTGCGGTCCACGTTGAAGCCGAGCAACTTGCCGCCGATTTTGGCATATTGCCGCAACAAGATGGGCAGACCCTTGCCGTCGGACTCGATGTCAGTGATCGGCTGAGAAAGTTCGTCGAGATCGCGTAGAGCGCGGCACATGCTGCGGGAATCCCAGCGACGCAGAAATCCAGGACGAAACGGACGCCTGGGTTCGATCAATCCCGCGAGATCATCGTCCATCATGCGTGCCTCGAAGAAGCGGTAAATCATTTCGCGGGAGGCTTCGTTGTAATCGTTGCTGATGCTGACTGCACCGAAGAGCACGGGAATCTCCGGGCGCGTTGCGACGAGATGAGCGATTCCCTTCCACAACAGCAAGAGCGGCGCGTATTGACGTTGATATTCAGGGCGGACGAAGGAACGTCCGAGTTCGAGGGCCGGACCGAGTTTCTGAAAGAGGCTGTCGTCGTAACGGAACAAAGTGCTGGTGTAGAGGCCGGCAACGCCGCGTTCCGCGAGAATCTCAGAGGTGCTTCCGGCGCGATAGCCACCGATCAGTTCGTGTTTGGTTTTGCTCCACAACAGAACTTGCCGGTAATAGGCGTCAAAGGAGTCGAGGTCGCGTTTCTTGCCGGTTCCTTCGCCGGCGCGGCGGAAAGTCAATTCACTCACTCGGCCGAGTTCCAACAACAAGTTGGGAATCTCGCACGCCGTCGCGTGATAAACGGCGAATTCGCTGTTCTCAGCTAAGCAGCGATCGGCGGGCAAGCTTTCGATTTCCCGCTCGAGCAATTCGGGCTGCACGGCTGTAGCAACCGGCTGCTGAATTTTCGAGGCGAGCCGCGAGCGCAGACTCGGGGGCCCGGAGATTTCTGACTTGCTGCGGCGGGCTAGCAGATACGTGCGCCAGCGCAAATAGTCGATAGCTTCGCCATCGTCGGCGACGGAATCGATGGCATTAGCCGGAATGGCGCCGCCCACGCGCACTTCCACCTCTTTCCCTTCCTGCTGCAAGAATTCCTGCAGTAGAAAAGCGCTGCGCAGCTTGGGATGAATCATGCCCAGTATCTGGAATCCGACGCTGTTGCGCCCGGAGAAAAGTACGGGCAGAGCTGTGGCGCGTGTTCTGCGAATCAGGCGAACGGCTGTGTCGCTCCACGCGGGATCGGCGAATTGTCCGGCGGGCATCTGCCAGTGGCCGTCGTCGCCTGCGGGAAAGATCGCGAGCATGCCACCCAGATGCAGCCACGCCAGCGCCTCGCGCAGAGCTCTGCGGTTCGACTCGGCGGAACCGTCTGTCTGAAAGGAATCGACAAAAATGCAATGCTTCTGCAGTTCAGGAATATCGCTGAGCAGAAAATTGGTGAGCAGCTTCACGTCGGGACGAACGCAAGTCAGAAGGACTGTGAGGATTGCACCGTCCAGCACGCCGTTCGGATGATTGGCCACGACTACAACCGGACCGGTAGCCGGGATCCGCGAGCGATCGGCGGAATTGACACGCAAATTCACGCGCATCTCGGCGAGCAACCCTTCGAGGCGAAACCCTTCGGGCGACCGCTGCACGCGCCGATAGAGGTCTCTCACCTTATCGACAGGGGCGAACCTTCCCCCCAGGCCGGAAAACTCAGCAACGCGGGAGAGAACTCCAACTGGTGTCTGATCTGGCTGCAACTGGACTGAGGGCATCTTCTACCAATACAGCGGCTGCGTTTCGCCAGCGTGAAGGGGAGGTTAAAAGCTGGTGAGCGAGGCAGAGAGCCAGAACAGTAATCAGAAGTAACCCGAGCGCCGCGCGTCCGGACCGTTTTCCGAGGCTAACTTTCAAGCCGGTAGCGGGTTTCGGCGAGGGCGTACATATTGCGCCAGACCAAGCGATTGATAGTAACGACCGTTGCGGCCATCATGATGGTCGCGGCTAGCAGGAGATCGAAGTTGCCGCTGTCGGTGGCCTGGCTGATGGTGGCTCCCAGGCCGACGGTGGTGTAGATCTGTCCTTTGAAGTGAAAGTATTCGGCGACGATGCTGGCGTTCCATGCGCCGCCGGACGCGGTCACCATGCCCGTGACCAGATATGGAAATATCCCGGGCAGGATCAGTTTCTTCCAGCGCTGGATGCCCTCGAGCCGGAAGATGGAGCAGCATTCTTTCAGGTCGGCTGGGATCGCGATGGCTCCGGCAATGACGTTGAACAGGATGTACCACTGCGTTCCCAACAAGAGTAGAGCGATGGATCCGATGCCGAGGCCGCCGCCAACGCGAATCAGCAAGAGCAGTACGACGGGAAAGAGCGCGGTGGCCGGGACTGAAGCCGCGATTTGCGCAAGGGGCTGAGCGATGCGGGCCAGCTTGGGATTGAAACCGATGGCGACTCCGGCGGGGATCGTCCAGAGCGCGCCCAGCAGCAAGGTCAGATTGACGCGAAGAAATGTGGCGCCGAGACCGAGGCCCGCTTCTTTCAATTCCGCAGATTGCAGGCCGCTGAGGAGCATTACGACGCGAACAATTCCGTAGGTCAGCCCCGCGAGCAAGGCAACAGCCAGCACGCGCGCGATCCAGATTTTCCACGAACTGCGGGGCTCAGGTTCGCGGGCCGAACGGTTGCGCGAAAAATAAAGCATCAAGCGCTCACTGAGCGGCTGCACGGTGCGGCTCCGGAGCTGTGCCAAACCGCGGGAGTGACGAAAGAGATTGAGCACCCAGGAGCGGGGAGCATCGATGCTCTCGACCTGTTCAACCTTGAATTTTTCTGCCCAGGCGATAACCGGGCGCCATATGAACTGATCGAGCAGGACGATGACGGCGATCATGGTCGCGATGCCCCACACAATCGACCGCGTGTCTCCGGCACTGGCAGCGGTTTGCAGGTACGATCCGAGACCGGGCAATCGGAAATCGCGCGAGCCGAGCACAAACATCTCGCAGGCCATCAGGAAGAACCATCCACCGGCGACCGACATCATCGAGTTCCATACCAGGCCGATCGCGGCGAAGGGTAACTCCATCTCGATGAAGCGCTGCCACCAGCTGAAGCCGTAGATCTTTGCGGCTTCACGCATTTCTTTCGGAATGCTCTTCAACGACGCGTAGAAGCTGAAGGCCATATTCCAGACCTGTCCGGTGAAAATCAGGAGGATCGCTCCGGCTTCGACGCCAAGCTGCCTCCCCGGGAACAACGCCACCATGGCGAGCATGACGCCGGGGAGAAAACTGAGGACGGGAATCGACTGCAGGACATCGAGCAGAGGGATCATGAAGCGCTCGGCCCGCGGGTTATACGCGGCGATGTAGCCGTAGACCAGCGTGAAGGCGAGGCTCAGCACATAGGCAATGGTGATGCGGAGGAGCGAGTATCCGGCGTAGGCGGGGAGGGCGAGCAGGCTGCGAGAAATCTCGACTTCAGGAGTAAATGGGCCGAGCCACGCCCGGCCAACCATCAGCACTCCGTAGAAAAGCGTGATCGCCGCGGCAAACATCAGCAGATCGGGCAGGAACGAGATCTCGAGGCTGGGCAATTGGGTCCAGATGCGATACGCCGAGAATCCTCGCAGGCTGATGCTCTTCTTCATGCGGCTGATGCTTTCAATTCAAGAACTTTTCAGGATTTGGTAACGGAATTCTGAGATTCTGCCGCTGGTTGCGCTTCTGTCTGGGGCGGTTCTGTTTGCGTCAGGCGGCCGCTGGCTCGGTCGTAGTCGAAGATTTCTGCGTAGCGACCCCAGTTCATGGCGGTTTCAAACTGGCGCTGTACTTCGTCTTCGGCGAAATGCTCATCGAGAATGTCGTGGAAGAATTCGTCGGCGATCGAGTGGTCGGCCTTGCGCTTCAAAATGCTGTCGATCTGTTTCAAGATGGTCGCGTGCTCGAGCGCGGCCTGACGGAATAAGACTTTGCGCTGCTGGATGTCGGCCTCGGCGAACTGGATGCCTTGCGGCGTAATCTGCACATCGCCTTCTTTCAGCCACGCGAATCCCAGGAGCACACAGGCTTCGAGAATCGGTAAGAGGTCCTCGACATCCATCACCAATTCTTCCGAAAGACGGAAGAGATCTTCACGACCGCCGCGATCGCGCAGTAGTTCAGTGAGACCGGCGATGCCGCCGACGCGCGCGTGCGGTAACATCTGATATTTTCCGGTGCGCAGGGGAGCTTCTTGCTTCTTCAAGACACCCTTGGTCAAGCCACCGGTGGGCAGAATGATCTCGGCTGTGGTTTCCGCGTCGGGCAACATGTGCTCAATCTCGGGTTCGGTCATCACCTTGTAGATGTAGTCAACCAGTTCGACAAAGCGGGCGGACTTGCGATCGCGCGGATGCTTCAGCCGGATATTGAAGTCGGAGCGAACGCGAGCGGGATTTCTTCCGAGAACCATGACGCGATCGGCAAGCATCACGGCTTCTTCGATGTTGTGGGTCACGATGAAAATGGCGCTGGTCGGCATCTTCTTGTTCAGCCAGAGTTCAAGCAGTTCGCCGCGCAGGTTTTCAGCAGTCAGAACGTCGAGCGCTGAGAAAGGCTCGTCCATGAACAGCACTTCTGGCTCAACGACGAGGGCGCGGGCGAATCCGACCCGCTGTTTCATGCCGCCGGAGAGTTCTTTCGGATACGCGGTCTCGAAACCGTCCAACCCGACGGTGTCGAGGGTGCGCAGAGCGCGTTTGCGGCGCTCCACGGCCGGAATACCCTTTGCTTCCAGAGGAGCTTCCACGTTGCCTAGAACGGTCAGCCAGGGAAAGAGCGCGAAGCTTTGAAAGACAATGGCGACATTTGGAGTTTGGCCGTCGAGCGGCTTGCCATGCCACAAAAGCTGTCCCGCCGACGGCTGAGACAGGCCGGTCAGAATGCGCAACAGCGTGGATTTGCCGCATCCGGACGGACCTAACAGCGCAATGATCTTGCCGGACTCAATCGAAAGGTTGGTCGAACCCACAACTTGAACGCGCGTGCCATCGGGCTGCGGATAGGACTTCTCCACGGCAACGGCTTCGATGATGACTTCGCCCACGTTCAAACCCCCGTTTATTTCTATACACGATCAGCGGGCAAAACGCCTACGCTGTAACACTGTGTTCACAATTAATGCTGGCATCGGGGGCTAAAGCCCTGTCGCGCTGGTCGTTGCTCACGCGGCCA
>Ga0187863_10004305_pt1 | contig 10183 bp, 4 predicted proteins | sample June2016WEW_11_1_FD_132975 | JGI IMG/M metagenome (GOLD analysis project Ga0187863, IMG submission 132975) | Peatland microbial communities from SPRUCE experiment site at the Marcell Experimental Forest, Minnesota, USA - June2016WEW_11_10 | ecosystem: Environmental > Terrestrial > Soil >...
GGAAATCCCGCCCAAACCGCGGGATTCCCACTCTTCCACAGTCACGACGGCGGTACTCTCTCAACCTCAAACCGGACATATCGTGTGCTCTAAAAAGCGGACCTTTTAACTTGCTACGGACATCTGTGCGGTTCATCCAAGCCCTTCCCAAGACAGCCGAGCACACGCAGGGCGACGTCTTGCGGGAAATTCATTCAGGAATAGAAACCAAGATTCTCCCCGGTCCCAACAGGCGCCGGGAACATCGGATTCCGTCGCACGTTCTGCTCCCTCGATAAATAAATCCAGATTGGCCATGCTGCCTGCGTACATCGCCTGTGCCATTCGCACCGACTAAAGAGAACGCCGTGGCCGAGACGGGAACCGATGAATACGGACCACAACCTTATCATCTCCTCGGTTCGCGTCTAGGTTTTCTACCATCCATGAAACCGTCCCATTCACGATTTTGGGCCGGACCAATCCAGATGATGTGGCACTGACGAGTGCCGCTTGCGCCATTTTCGGTCGGTTAATTGCGAAAGGGTGACGGGCTCGCTGGGGCGGAATACATGGTTTTCCGACAATGACGTTGGAAGACGGAGATGAATCGTTATCGGTCGGACTGAACTAGTCCCCCGCTTTGCTATTCCCCATCCTCCTGTCAACAGGCAAGCGTATCCACCGCGCAGACATATCTATTCTTCCGCGCATTCGACCATAGCGAAAGTGAGTTTTACTTCCTTGGCATCTGCGTTGGACGCATCGACGGTTACGGAGTCGGCATCGATCCGCGCCGGAATCACGCAAGGGACCGAACCCCGCCGTCCCCCTCGGGGCTGCGGATCCAGATCCTCCCACCCAGACACCGTGTAGTGTCGCGATTGGAGTAGAGTGAATTCGAAAACACCGTCGCCAATTTTTTGTGCGGCAGGGTCCGGTGTGCCGTCATCGGCTTTCGCGATGACCGTGAGGGTGCCTGTCGGCTGGCCATGCTCCCAATTGACAAGCACGCGGAGCGGACGCGTGGGATATCCAGCATGGACCTTGATATCGGCTTTCAGCAGCTGCTGTCCGTCCTTTAGCCGAATCGTTTCGGCATCGCCCCTGTCGGATGTGCCGGGATAGAATGACCGGGGGAAGGGTAAATTGGGATCGATGCGGTTCATCCGGTTATAGACGATGATATAGTCGCCCGGCCCGATGTGATCGAAATCGAAGTAGCCCTTCGATCCCTGAAAACCCCACAGTCTCCACAGGTCTGGATCCGTATCCGAGTATTGCGCGGCGCGGTAGAGTTCTACCGATGCTACCGTGAGCGGCTTTCCGTCAGGGCCGAGAACGGAGCCGCGGATGTGTCCGGCGGGCAGCGCGTCCACGTCATACTCAAAGCAAGCACCGTTGGGAATCTTAAATGGCCGAAGGCCACCGATGAGCGCCTTCTGCGTGAGCACCATTGGTACGGGCAAGTTCGCAGTAAAGTGATATTCTCCAATGGGCACGTCGTAGAAGGCATAAATTCCGCCGGGGCCGGTGCTGGTCGAGAAGCGATCGTCGCGCGAACGCAGCTTGAGTGCGATATTCGAGAGCGAATCGTCGGAATCATCGGACGCAGCTAAAAAGGGAGGGTCGGTCCGTCGTAGAACGCCGAAGACAGAAGCGACGCGCTGGCCGTTGCGCATGGCGCGCATCTGTGGCAGTAGGGCCCGGCCATCGCTTGCGGGGCGAGTACCGTTGCAGATCGTCGCAAAGAGGCGACCCTCAGCGTCCTGCTGCGTGAAAACAATATATTGTTCGCCCTTCTTGAAGCGATAGCCACAATCCCCAGTGTCGCTGCCGGAAAACACGTCGATATCCCCCTCCTCGGGGCCGGCAAAGCTCTCGTCAATGTGGAAATGATAGCGCGTTAGGGGTGCCATGGGATGTGTCGCTTCAGTTGGGGCACCCGACGGCGTCGGAGAAGCAAAGCTATCAGTCAGGGTTCCGAGAAACGCGACGGCCACTTTTTGCAAGCCCTGGCAGGCCCCCGGAGGGACTTGGGAACACGCACACGCGCGGGCGCCTGGGGCGGGCGTCAGCCAGATGAAACACAGAATCCAAGCAAATTCATGTCGCAAGAACTTGATCGATGTCTTTCGATAAGGCTTGGCCCTCCAACTTTGCAGCCTGTGGCGCTTGCCACGGCCTATTTCGTCAAACCCCGGCCTGCGGTTGACTGGTGCAGGACAACCTTGAGGAGTGATTGTTAACTCGCATTGCTTCCTTGTCGTCGATGAAACGCAGTTTCCTGAATTTTTTCGTGGAGATATTGACTCGTGCGTATGTTGTAGCGACCATTCCCGCCGGACACGTCTGGGGGCACCTCGGAAAGTAGTTTTCTGCTTGCCGTAGCGAGCAGGCAGCAGGAGAGTCCGCGCCAGCCCTTTTTCTCGGTTGAGCTGAAGAGTTGATCGATTACGTTCTTCAACAGGGCCGTTCCTCGACGGCAGGCAGGAGATGAAACGGTCGGAAAACGCATGTTGCACGCGGAGCACTCGAATCCTCTCACTTCTTTCGATTACCAGTAGCGTGATCCGCATACTCGTGGTCGCTGGCCCCACCGGCAAGGGCAGCCCCGCCAAACGCCCCTCACCGCAGAAATCGCCCGCACTCGACAACCTTCCTTCTCACAACAGCCGCATTGGGGAATGGCGGTTTCTCAATGACAACGGTCTTGTTCTTGTGGTTCGTGCTTCGTCACGCGATGACCTTCGGGCCAACTTGAAACTCTTATCCTAGGAAAGGTCCTAGAGCAAAGGCTGTACGAAACGGAACATGTTCATTCTCAGCAATAGACTGCGATTGTGTGAGACAGGAGCTCAGTGCTGATGCGCCCGCACACCGCACAAGTCCTTCCTCCTCGGTAAATCAACGGGACGTTCCAAGGCTTGCTACCAAGGACTTCGGTCATTTCCGGCTGCGAGTCCCGCGCAATCAACGTCCCTTCGACGATACGGAGAGAGAGGCGTCTGCCGTCTCGCGCACTCGTGTCGTGTGTGAGATTAGGTTGCATACGCTTTTCGCCAGGTCCACAAGCTCGCCTTTGCCCTCTAGCTCAAACTCGATCTGATACTTTCCGGAAGCTGCATCGTCGACAGCGTTCTTGAGGCAAATCAGTGGCTTGACGATCTCGCGCGGCAGGACGAAAGTAACCCAGATGCTGAGCAGGATAACAACCGCGGAAACAATGCTCAAAACCCATTCGGCACGAACAAGAAGCCTTTGAGCATTCCTATGATCATCTTGCACGCGTTGCCAATTTCGTGATTCCAATCCTGATATTAGGTCGAACACCTCGCGGCTTGAACTTTCCATATCGCTGGCGTATCGGCGGAAGGTGGGGTCGCCCATCTCCACTGTATTCGTGATCTGAGCGTCGAACGAATCAACCTGGGCACGAAGCTCGTCGACGAGATCGGCCCGCCTTCTGTGGCTAGTCTTTTGCACCAAACCGTTCAAATCTCTCTCATAATTACGGACGACGGCATCGATCCGCTCACGAGGGGCGTCGCCTGGGCGCCCCATCGCCACAACCGCAGCTGCAAACTGCTGTTGATAGAGGTCGATCGATTCCAAGGCTTTGTGGACCGCGGCTTGTTCCCTTGGCTCAAGATTACGGATCTTGGTTAGAATATCCGTGACCTCGACAAGCAAATTGTGGTTCCTGTTGACGTCTGCCGTATCGCGAAGCAGCGAATAGTTTCGTTCGGCGCGTCGAGCTTCCAGCATCTCAATGGAAGCCTCCTGTGACAGAGAGGCCGCCGGGGCATCCACGCTGGCAATGCGATCGACGATCGAGCCCATCTGGAGTAGATAATAAACAGCCAATAAAATGACCGGCGCGAGAACTAGTCGCACGATGGCGAAGCTATATAGGACGCGTCGTCGGAGAGAAGTGCCGGGAGTGAAAATCGCGAAGGTCTTACGCATTCGCGAGGCTAAAGGGTGACACAAGAACGTACTCGACTTCTTGCGTTTCATTCGCAATCCTCCTCTTTTTCTCGACTCAGAGGATTCTCAACATCGAATGCGTAACTCTTTTATCTACAGTTTTGTGTCCTGCCGCCTCTCTCTCCCCCTGTGGCGCTCGTATGTGCAAATGGAGAACGAGGACTAAACCCTGCGACGAACACTCAGATGTGAATGAAACCAGCGGCAACATGAAAATGCGGAAAACCAATCCAAACCAAAAAAGTGGCCGAATCCAAGCGATCTTCTGGAGCAGGAAGAAAAGCGCGCACTTGTCCTAAAGCGTTTGGGATCTTAATATCTCCGCTTCAGTGCCTGCCGCTTGGGCCTTTGCTCTTTCCTGCTGGTAGACCTCTTGGCCAACATCAGCTGCCGCTGCAATTGTTTCTTTCTTCTGCGTGAGCGAATTCTTACCGTGCTCGACTCAAGACAAATCGTCCCACATCATTTGGCGTGATCTTAGCTCACCTCGCCGTGGCTGTCTGTGCCGTTTGAAACACACCGAGACATTGGCCCAACCGCCCTGGCAGTGGCCCCGCCCTGCAGCCGTGAAAAGCAGCAGGGCGTCTTGCATGATCACATTCATACTCTCTACGGTCGCTTGCGCGTGTGCGAACATGAGGTAATGACACGGCAATGCAGTAGAGCCCGAGTAGCTTGCCGAAAAAAGCGGTTCGGGATGACATGATTTCCTCCGAAGCGAATCAACCCGGAATTTTCGATTTGGGCCCATCGTTCGCACATCGCTTGCTTCTCCTGCTCTCGGCACAACGAATTTGCCTAAGGGAGACGCGCCCCAGCTGGGCGACTGCCAGTGACTTAGCTCGGACGCTTTTTATCAACAGGCTGTGTTTTTGAGTGGAGTGTGGCTTACACTTAGGATGAGAGATTTCTAGTCAGGTATGCGGTCATGGATCACACTAAGATTTCCTGTCGCAAGTGCGGTACTCCGCCGTTCAAAACCATCGCCGAGATAAAAGCTTACGACGACACTCTCGTTTGCCCCAATTGCGGTACCGCCATAACGGACGAGGACATCAGAAAGCAAGCCGGAGAGGCCGCCGCCGATCTTATTCGAGATGCCCTAAAAAAAGCTGGTTTGCAAGATTGACTAAGGTGCTACATAGACGACAAATGCAGAGCGGGTTTCCTGATCGGCCTCTTCCTGTTTGCCAGTATCTTCATTGCTAGCGGATTGCTCCACTTCTGTTACCCTGCACCTTACGCGCGGATCATCCCGCCGTTTCTTCGGTGGCCGCAGATGCTTGTACGGATCAGTGGCGGGGCTGAAATCCTGGGTGGGCTGGGATTGCTTCTGCAAAGATTCAGGCGTTTGGCGGCTTACGGTCTGGCATCACTGCTCGTGGCTGTGTTCCCGGCCAATATTTATATGGCCGTCGCTCACGTTCCATTCCCCGGACGGATGGGTGAACCATGGATTCAATGGCTTCGGTTGCCTATGCAGATTCCCCTGATCGTTTGGGCTCTCTACTACGCCAAGCCACCAAGAGCATAGGTTGACGGTGCTGGCTCGCTGACCCACGTCGTGCGGACTTTGAGCCGTGCGGCCAGCCCCTGCGGAGGTAAGAATGTCTTCAGGCTTAAAAGTGGCGCTCCTGAGCGACCGGGTTCCACTCCCCATTGACCGGTTCCATCCCGAATGCTCGCGGCTTCTCGGGACTCCATTCGATGACCGATCCCGTGACCTTGCCCGCGATCAGCGCGCCATGCTGCACGATGAAGAATGCGACCAGCACAAGGAGATAGATCACCGAGGTGATCGCCAGCAGGCAACCCTTCACAAAGCCAAAATACAGCTTCCACATCTCGGTCTCGAGGTCGCGCAGCGACAACCGGCTTGAAAAAATTAGAGCAGGGCGTATGTCCATCACCATCCTCCGTCATTCGGATTTTTCATCTCCTTTTCCCAACACGGTGCTCCCTATGACTCGGCCCGGGCCACTTGCCATCCATCCTCTCTGCGAGGGTGATTGGGAAGCAGAGTCTATCAGATTCGCTTTTTATTCGCCATAGCAAATAAAACTTCGTCCAAACTTCGTCATCTGCTTTTATCTGGTTTTTCTCAATTGGCCGTTAGGGGAAGGTCTATGCGTCTCGGGATTTGAACGCTGCCAGGGGTAGAGCTCGAAGCGTAGGAAGGTGCGATCGTAGAATGCTGTCCGCGACGCCTGCGAGCAAAACAATTCCGACGACTCCGACGCTTTTCGGCATGTCCATATCGATCTACTCCTGTCAGTTCTTCTTAGGCGCGGCTTCCCACTGGCAAGTGATCCAGATATTAAGACGCTGCATAATTTGTCGAGATGTATCTCGGGTATTTTGTCGGGTGCATTCTCTGCGTCGGATCCTTACTGGGAGCACGAGGGCAACAGAAAACTGGTGAATCTCAAACTGTTCGCAATTAATTCGCAATTAATAAGTATTGACACAAGTTTGCGATGTAGGATATACGCCACTCCGTTGCCGTCCACCAACCCTGAAAATCCATCTTGACCTTGAAGGTGCGGCACAGAACCACGGCAGTCACCGAGACTTGTGAAGCCTAAAAATCGCCGCGAGAGGAAACGCCATATGACAGGGAGAGTGTTGCGGACGTTCCGCAGGCATGCTTTTGCCAAGAGCTGCTGTGCTCTTGCTTTTCTCTCGCTGGCTTTAACTCCCGCACTTCTGGGACAGACAGCTGCCACCGGAGCATTGGCGGGGAGTCTAAGGGATTCTTCGGGCGCGGTGCTGCCGAATGCAACTGTCACCGTTACCAGTGCGGGCACGGCTCAGGCGCGCACGACGACGACGGGTGCCGACGGCACCTACAAGTTTGCTTTGCTGCCTCCGGGCGACTACCAGGTGAAGTTTGAAGCTTCCGGATTCAGCACCGCGGAAGTACCGGCGGTCACAATCACTGTGACCGAGACGGCTGTTCTCGATCAGACTCTGCAGGTTGGGGCGCAGGCGCAGCAGGTTGAGGTCCGCGCTGAGGCGGAAACGGTGCAGACCGCTAGTGCCACCCAGGGCACGGTGCTCGCCGGTCAGACCATAACCGATCTCCCCTTGACCGTGCGCAACTATACCAGCCTGCTGGGTCTTTCGGCGGGCGCCGTTAGCTCTGTGGCCAATGCCGGCGCGCTCGGCAGAGGGACGCAGGAGATTGCTGTAAATGGCTCTCTCGTCTCCCAGAACGATTTCAACATGGACGGAGCCTCCGTAGTAAATCCCAGCGGAAGTGGGACTACGGCAGATTCGGGCGGCGCCACGGGAATGGGGATCGTGAATCCGGATGCCATCCAGGAGTTCAAGATCCAGACCTCTCTGTTCGATGCCGGCTATGGACGCAATCCCGGCGCCAGCGTGAACGTGGTGACCAAGTCAGGCACCAATGCGTTTCACGGGAGCGCGTTTGAGTTCTTCCGCAACACCGTGCTCAACGCCAACGACTTTTTCCGCAAGATGAATGCCCCCGTCAATGGCGTCCCCAATAACGGGCGGGGGGTGCTCGACCAGAACCAGTATGGCGGGAGCGTCGGCGGACCGGTGAAGAAAGATAAGCTGTTCTTCTTTGCCGCCTATCAGGAAACCTGGCAGAAGAACGGGTTTAGCATCCTGGGGTCCGCCGATCCTACGTTGGTGGGGATCCCGCAGGGGAACCGCTCCAACACCGCCGCTTTCCAGCAAGCTCTGGGGACGGCATTTTGCCCAGGGGGCAGCGCCACAATTGGCGGCGGTTCGAGCGTCAATGGCCCCGCAGCCGGCACTAAGGTTGCCTGTAATGGCTCGAACATCAATCCCGTAGCCATCGCACTGCTCCAGTTGAAGAACCCTGATGGCAGCTATTTCATTCCCAGTTCGACCACGGGAGTCAATCAGAACGTGTCCTTCAGCAGTCCCGCCTTCTACAAGGAACACCAGGCCGTCGGCAATCTCGATTACTTGATCAATAGTAAGAACACGGCGTCGCTCCGGTGGTTCTATGACCAGATCCCGGAGAACGTGGCTTTCGGTTGTGCCGTCTCAGGAACGATTGGGACGACCGTGCTCCCATGCCTGCCTGATACCCCGGGGACCATCGAATACAAGAACCAGTATCCGACGTTGAAGTTGACGACGCTCCTTTCCAATAACTGGGTGAACGAAGCCCGGGTTTCGTTCCAGCAAGCCTACGGAGATCTGACCAACACGAACCCCTTCTCCAATTACCAGATAGGAATGGCGTCGATATATCCCGGATATCTTTTCACCCCCGGGTACGAACCTCTCGCCTTCATGAACATTGGCGGACTCTTTGAGTTTGGCGGCACCACTTCCCTGTCCAATCATAAGCACACCAGCTCGTGGGAAGTGGCTGATCAGCTCTCCTGGTCGCATGGGAAGCACACCATTCGCTTCGGTGGCGAATTCGAGCGCGACCGTGTGAACTGGAACCTGGGGGCCGTAGAGCTGGGGAATCTGACATTCTCAACCTTCCAGGACTTCCTGCTTGGACTGCCGGGCTGCGCCCCCACCCTTAGTCAGGCACAATGCACGGCCACTCAAGCAAGCAACACGAGTGCTCCCCTGCCAGGGCAAACCAACGGGACCTTCACCAGCAATATTTCCAGTTCCGGGACTTCGACGGCGGCTACATATCCGGGCGGCCTGATTCACCATTTCCGGAACCCTGCCGCGGATGCTTTTGTGCAGGATGACTTCAAGGTGTCCAGCAATCTGACAGTCAATCTTGGGCTGCGGTGGGAGTATGACAGCACGGCGTACGACAACCAAGGCCAAGCCGTCAACCTTTGGCCCAGTCTGATCAATACGGTAGCGTTGCCCGGGGCCACAGCCGCCACTGGTACTCTGGCCGGTTTCGTCCTGCCCTCGAACTATAACCCTGCCCTTAACCCAGCTCCGCCCGTCTCCGGTATCTATCAGAACAATCAGCAGGTTACCACGGACCACCACACTCCTCTTGATGACTTTGCTCCTCGCATCGGCGTCGCGTGGAGGCCATTCTCAAGCGACCGGTTTGTGATGCGCAGCGGAGCGGGGTATTTCTACGACCGCGTCGGTGGGCTCTCCTACATTGCCTCCATAGCACAATCTCTTCCCTACACCGTCACTCTGGGGCGGTCGGGCACGGCCAACTATTTCTCCACCTTACAACAGCCTTATCCCAATACGGCTCCGTCGTGGACGCCTCGCTTTGTGTCGATCAACCCCGCGACACAGACGGGGTCGAGTTCCAATCTGGCTGCGCTGTTTCTAAACCCGAATGCGACCACCCCAAGGGTTTACGAGTGGAATCTGGATACCCAGTATGAATTTGCGCCGCGCTGGGTACTGGAAGTAGCCTACGTTGGGTCTCGCGGTCTTCATCTCGGTGGTACAAATCTCCAGTACAATGAGGCCCAGCTCGTGAGCCCCAGTAATCCATACTACGGCATTGTCGAAAATACGACGGCCAACGCCTCGGTCCGTGTGCCTTACCTGGGCTTTTCGCCGAATGGCTTGACGGGCGCAAACCAACTTGGCGACAGCCATTTCAACAGCTTGCAGACCACGGTGCGTAAGCTATTTTCGAACGGTTTGCAGCTCCAGGCTGCATACACCTACAGCCGTGCGGTCGATACACAGGAATACTTCAACACCGGTGACCCCGACGTGTTCGGGAGATATGGATTGAGCACCGCTTATCGTCCGCAGCGGTTGGCCATTAATTATGGTTATGACCTGCCCTTAGGCAAGCACGATGGGATCCTCGGGAAGATTGCGAACGGCTGGAATATTTCCGGAGTAACCATTGTGCAGGACGGCACGCCTCTCACGGTCACCGATAGCCGGGGAGCAACCATCTATGGGTTTGGCGTTTCGGGAGCTCCGGTAACATCCACGGCCCAATTTGCCACGGGAATGGGGAATGGCAACGTCGCTACTCCGGGGAGCGACGAGGCGCGATTGGGAGGGGCACTCGGTGGTCCGGGGTGGTTCAATAAGTCCGCGTTCGGTACCATACCCATAATTGGCGCCACGCCAGGTGTTTCCGGAACTGGCGGAACAGGCTACGGGAATGCCGGACGGGCCGAAGTCCTCGGCCCGGGCCAGTTTAACTTCGATGCGGTTTTGCAGAAGACCACCCAGGTGGGCGGCATCCACGAGAACGGGACTCTGGTGTTCCGCGCCGAATTCTTCAATCTCTTCAACC
>Ga0187863_10004306_pt1 | contig 10182 bp, 12 predicted proteins | sample June2016WEW_11_1_FD_132975 | JGI IMG/M metagenome (GOLD analysis project Ga0187863, IMG submission 132975) | Peatland microbial communities from SPRUCE experiment site at the Marcell Experimental Forest, Minnesota, USA - June2016WEW_11_10 | ecosystem: Environmental > Terrestrial > Soil >...
CAGCACTGAAGCACATGAAGAGCGGTGGCCGCATCATTATGATCGGTTCGGCAGTGGGTGAACGCGTAGCGGCACCTGGACTTGTGCCATACGCGGGCACGAAGGGAGCCGTCAAGATGTTCACGCAGGCGCTGGCCAGAGAGATCGGGAGCCGGGGCATCACAGTCAACAACGTCCAGCCGGGTCCGATCGACACGGAATTAAATCCCGCCTCGGGTGATTGGGCAGTGCCGCAGAAGGCCGCCACGGCGCTTGATCGTTACGGCCGTGTCGATGAAATCGCCGCGATGGTGGCGTTTGTCGCGGGTCCCGAGTCCTCGTACATTACCGGCGCGAATCTTACCGTGGACGGTGGCATGAACGCCTGAATCCGCCCACGTGAGACGTTGAGCAGAACGACGTCAGGTGCAGGAGCGTCGCGTGAAGGGAGAAATTAGATGAATACCCAAGTTGTTTTGGTTACAGGAGGACTGACAGGGATCGGCCGGGCGACGGCACTCGCGTTTGCCAAGGAGGGTGCTCAGGTCGTTGTTTCCGGTCGGCGCGATGAAGAAGGCCAAAAACTCGTCAGCGAAATCCGCGAGGCAGGCGCGGAAGCGGAGTTCATCCGTGCAGATGTGCGCCGCGAAGAAGACGTACATGATTTGATCGATAAGACCGTGGAACGATTTGGCCATTTGGATGTCGCTGTGAACGCTGCCGGTACGGAAGGCATGCCAGGCCCTATAACGGAGCAAACTGCTGAGAGCTACGCGGCAACATTTGATACCAATGTGCTTGGCACATTGTTGAGCATGAAGCACGAACTTCGCGTGATGCTGCCACAAAAAACGGCAGCATCGTGAATATATCTTCCACATACGGGCGTACCGGAGCGCCTGGTGCTTCCGTCTATTCCGCCAGCAAGCATGCGGTGGAGGGACTTACGAGGTCGGCAGCGTTGGAAGTAGCGGGTACTGGCGTGCGGGTGAATGTCATTGCCCCCGGACCAATCGAAACGGCAATGCTGGATCGATTCACCGGAACTGCCGAAAAAAGGGCCGGAATACCTGCGACGGTACCACTGAAACGCGTAGGGAAACCCGAAGAGATTGCTCAGGTTATCGTTTTTGTTTCCTCCGACAAGGCCTCCTTTATTACGGGAGCTTCTTATATTGTCGACGGTGGCAAAACGGCCCGATAACTCTCACGTGCGTGGCGCACGCGCTCGATATCAGATAATCGAAGAGAAGAATCGAGCTGTTCGTTGACGGCGGCAGAGCCCAGATCTAACCCTAGGTCCGAGCGACAATATTGCGGTCCAAGCTCACTAAGGGATTCACCAAGGGGACTTCGCAAAGCAGGCGAGTCCCCTGTGCCAAAAGTGTGCCAGTATCGGATCTTTTCATGCCATTGGGGTTAGCTTTGAGCGAAAAGCAGATTCCCCAAATTACTGAAAACACAGAGAAGTCAAAGTAGTTGATAGAGCTGTTGGAGTCGGATAGTGCGCGCCCAAGGCAGGCGCGCTACCAGGCTGCGCTACGCCCCGACATATCTAACATCTTATTCTACCGCAATTTGCGAACATTTCTTCTGCGATGATCGGTCTTGCAGGTCCACATCTGTGCCAATATCCCAAAAGTGCGCGCATTGGGGACAGTTTTGGCACAACCTGTGGGAGTCGGATAGTGCGCGCCCAAGGGCAATCCTCGCTGTGGATTTGAGTAGGGTTCAGCCGTCACGCGAAATCAATTCCTTGCTTCGCTTGAAGCCCGCCACGGCGCCATCCGGCTCAACAACCCATCCCGCAAAATCAGCGAGTGAAACAAAACAGCTCCAAAGTGCGCGATGAAGGCGAAGAACAGCAGGTACGCCAGATACGTATGCGTCTTCCTCAAAATCACATACAGCGTCACGCTGTGCGGAAGTATCGGAAACAAATGCATCGACCCGAACATCGTGATGGGGAACCGCGCCGCCGACAACATCCCCCAGCCCACCAGCGGCATCGCGAACAGCAGCGCATACAACAAAACCTCCGACGACCGTGCCAGGAATTTCTCCTGGGCCGACATCGTTATGGGAAGCTCGGGGTCCCCGTGCAAGAGCCGGTTCACCAGCCGTATCGACACGATAATCAGAAGCAGAATTCCCAGCGGCCGGTGGATCGATATCAGCCAATGGTAATCGGCGAGCGAAGCGATCATCGCCACACCGATGCCGAGCATGGTCAGCACCATCGCCGCCACTAGCCAGTGGAAGAACCGCACCGAACCTGAGAATTGCTTTCGTTCGCTCGTCATGGTCGCGCTCACTGTCTTATGTCGGCCATCGTAATCGCGCTCGGCTCTGCTTTCTCGCTCGCCCGTCTGGTAAACGATTCGGAATAGACCCCCGACCGGGCGCTCAGCAACGGGTCGTCCGACGGCGAAATCCCCGTCCGCAAAACCAGCGGATCGAAATTCACCACGTGCGTGGGACTTGTTTCTTCCGCTTCCACCGTGTTTAGGGTCAGGGTTCCCGCATCCACTTGCTCCCGCCCGGCCGGCCACTCGGAGGTCGAGTTGTTCGTCGAGTCGCCGGGCTGCCCCAAGGTGAGAATCAAATGCCACTTCAGCGGATGCTGCAGGATGCACTGGCAACAGACGTCCGCACTTGTGCTATCGGGAGGCTGAGGCAGTTGCGGCCTTGGCAGCACCGTTCGCTGCCTGTGTGATGACGTCCGCGACTTTCTCAGGTGCCTGAAGCATGGCGACATGACAAGTGGGCAGCTTAACCGCGACTCCGCCGGATCGTTTCGAAGCGTCTTCTTCCATCGCCGGGCTCAAGGTGCGATCGTTCATCGAAACCACGTTCCACGACGGCTTTGACTTCCAAGCGACGTGGGTCAACTTCTCATCGAACATAGGTCCGTAAGTCTGTCCTTGAACCGCCAGTACGAGGCGCCGCTCCGCCATTGGAAGTCCATCTGCGAAGTCATTGATGACGCCTTCTTCAGACAGCGACGCGAAATGCTGCGCATCGACCTTGATTTCTCTCAGTACGGGGGTTGGGGGAAATGGCTCGCCGGTTTGATTCGCGGACGTACCGATGTCGGGCATCCATGCTGCGACGTATACGAGCCCAACCACCTTGGGGTTATCTCCGACCTCGGTGATGACAGCGCCTCCCCAGGAGTGCCCCACGAGAATCACCGGACCGTCCTGCATGACGACGATTCGGCGCGTCGCATTTGCATCGTCAGACAACGACGTGAGCGGATTTTGAACGGCGACGACGTGAAAGCCGCGCTTTTCGAGGATTGGAATGATCTTGGCCCAACTCGTGCCGTCTGCAAAGGCTCCGTGAACAAGAACTATGTTTTTCGCGGGGGGTTGCTGCGATTGAGCGCCTGTGGCGCCGGAGAACGCGGTGGCGGCTCCGATGCTTGCTGCGAGAACACTCTTGGCGATTTTCATTTTTCTATCCTCCTGATCGATCTAGAATTTTTAATTACCGTACTAAGCCCACTACGCTCGATGTGCTTTCGAAGTCTCGGACACTGGGGTCTCCGGCTTCATCTCATACGACCTCTGTAAACTCGCAGGCCGCGTGCCCAGACCGTCCCTGATCTTCTTACTCCAGGGAGCATCGATGAGACGCTTGGTTTCTTTGAGCATCGACTTTGGTTCGAGATTGCGATAGGTATCAACCTCTCCTGCGGCGACAGCTGTCAGCGTGGCGTATACCGGTTCCGGATCGAACTGGGCACGGGGGAAGGTAAGCTTCAAGTAGTCGAATAATCTCTGGGAAGAATCGTCTTCCCAACTCCTCCACGTCTCGAAGCGGCGATCGTTGAAACCTGTGAGGAACGGTAGGGCTGGACCTGGGCCCAGATCTCGACGGTGGCGATTACATCGAATCCCTTCTCCGCAAGTCGCATGGCGGCCTCATGTCCAAAGCCCGTGCCTGACCCTGTAATCAAGACCTTCTTCATAGTTTGCCTCCTCAAAGATCTGCCGGCCAGAGAACCGGGCAGAAATCTCAGCCGAGTTCAATCAGACCGAGCATTGAGCGCACTATCGCCCACAAGGGAAGCAATATCTATTCCATGTTTCTTGAATGCGCTGCGAGCGCGTGGCCTTGTCGATCACCGCAGCCGCTTTGGGGTGCTGTGTGTTTGCGCGCTTCCATGGGATGCCGCAAGGTGTTTGGGGTGCATTACTATTGATCGAAAGTGGCGCGGCGCTTCTCCTCCTGTTGGGGTTGTGGACCCCAGTTGCGGGCGTGGTGATAGCGTGCTGTGAGTTATGGATCGTTTTTTCAGGAGGCGGAGAGTTCTGGCTGCCCCTTGTCTTGGCGACCCTCGGAGCTACTCTCGCAATGATCGGACCCGGTGCTTGCTCTATCGATGCGCTTCTTTTCGGCAGAAAACAGATCAGACCTTTTTCTCGTTAGGCGCCTACCGCAATATGGGTAGCAACGAGCCCACCCATGTGGTTATTTCAAAACCCGCCCATTTGCCGTTTTCTGGGATCCGGTCATCAGGGCACAATGACGCCCGATATCGTCAATCACCCCAGTTGACGAAGGGCACAAGGCGACCCGCTGAGGGTCATTTAAGAGCAGCAACAGGATTTAGGAGATTCCATGCGACGACTTCGACCTGTAATGACGGCAATGCAAACCCCACCAGCATTTGAGCCAAAAGGGGTGAGTGGCTTCCATCGCCACGATCGAGGCAACTCCGCACCGCTGCAGGCCGTATTTGCGACCGCTGCGAAAGCTTCACGTGACAGCTTGCCTTTTGAGGATTTGGGAAGCTTCGGCAGAGGAACCCAGTCGGGTGGTGGCAAGGTGCAATTCGAAGAAACCATCGTGCATATTCTCCGCGACGATCCCGTTAGAACAAAGCAGCTGACGGAATTTTTTGCTTCGAAGGGACTGAGCGTCGTTACTTTCAGAACCGCTGCCGAATATATGTCGGCCGCGCGGGACGATAGACCTACGTGCTTGGTCCTCGATTTGAGCTTTCCCCATCTGCACGGACTATATATCCAAAGCAGGCTAGCCCAGAGAGGTGCTCCTCCAGTCGTTTTTGTAACATCAAACGGCGATCCCGTTTCTGTGGTGCGCGCCATGAAGAATGGAGCAATCGATTTTATAGTTGAACCAATTGATTACGCCCATTTGATGGCCGCCGTCGAATTCGCTTTGGCCGAGGACTTGAAAAATCGCAGTGAGCGGATCGAACGGACGTCCTTGCTTGCACGGTGGCGGTCTCTGACGCCGCGGGAAAGAGAAGTATTTCACCACACCGTGGCAGGGCTCTTGAACAAGCAGGCTATTGCAGAACTGGGTGTAGCTGAAAACACTTACCAGGTTCATCGAGGTCGCGTTATGCGGAAGGTGAAGGCAAATTCCTTGGCGGACCTTGTGCGCATGTCCACAAAACTTGAACCGATCCTTCGGACACAGTGCCAAGGAGAATCTGCTGCGCCGCGTCCGATGTGTTCCCTCGAAGAACCGATTACCATTCTAACTTCTCACGCTCCAACGTATCGACTTCCAGAGTTGCAAAGACAAGGAAGTGGGAGGGCCAGCGTAGTCCGCGCTTCTTGAACGCGCCATGCCAGCAGCGTTAAATTGGCCAACATCACCAAGGGCGACATTGATGAATACTGCGATTACTGAACGAATGCTGATCGAAGGATGTAAGGCTAGGAATCACGTCGCACTCGCGGAGCTAATTCACCAGCACTCGCCCACTGTGCGGCGCGTAATTCGTGCTATTACACGCGGCCCCGCAGATGTAGATGCCGTGATACAAGATACTTTCGTGAATGTGCTCCAAAGGATTGCCGACCCTCAATCAGCGATCCAAATTGTCTACTTGGAACGCATCGCGATCGCCAATAATGGGGCGCGGTAACATTTGAGTGGTCGTCTTACCGCAAGCGCCGCAGACTCTCAACGGAAGGCACGAAATAATAGGAGCCGGTCAAGGGCTGAGTGAAGCGTGTGAGCGCATCGCGCGTGCCGGTGATTAGGCCCGCCATGCTATCGAGCATTCTGGAAAGCCGCTTCTGGTCTGCGCTGAATCCCACGAACATGGTGCCATGGTCTGCGACACTTCCGTAGGGCATGTTGCGACGAAAGATGCTCCCAAACTCGTCCTGATCCGTGCGAGCGACATGCGAGTCCGATGGCTTGTTCTCGAGTTCTATGCTGTCTGGCTTGGTGCGTCCCATGATGCGCTCCTGCTGATCGACCGGCAGAGCTTCCCACGCAGCCACGTTATGCTTCCACTTTTGCAGCAACAGAACTGTGCTGGCAGCTCCGGGAACTCCTTCAGGCAAAAGTGCCGCGATGGGAGCGTCGAGCAGCGTCGGATTCTCCGAGCCGTCAATGAAGCCGGAAAGATCGCGATCGTGCCGGTAAGGCCAGCTTGAAGTTTCTTCCCCGAGCGAGGCTTTGCCTGCCAGATCATGGATGACCGAGCGGGCCATATCGAAGATAACGTCATAAGCACTGCCGGATAGCCATACCAGCGCATCGTGTTGCGTACTTGGCATAACGAATCCCTCTACTCCCCGGATCTCCTTGTTAAAACCCGTCACAGCTGCAGGGGCGTCGTCTGGAACGATTTCGCGCCAAAGCTCAGGCCGAAAGCCAATGACGAAGTTCACTCCTCCCGTGGTGGTTCGTGGTTCACGGATCGCGGAGATGATAGAGGCGAACTCCTTGTATTTCTCCTTGTCCAGAACGTCAAACTCCAGGTACGTATGAGAGGAGGTTCCGAGAGCGAAGATTCCAGCTTGGGGTGTGTACACGCTGGCATCATAAACCAGTGACCTCGCGCTCCTCAACCTGGATGAGAAATCTGTTGTTGCACCGATGGGGATGTGTCAATTCACAGTCCATATACGCTGAGAAGCTAACAAAAGGACTATAATCCGCGCATGTCGGCCGCAGGCTAATAGCTCATGGATAGGCGACGGCCAGCAGCTTGTCGAGGGGTGAGCTGAAGAATATCCATGATCGATGCCATCAATCATCTGTCATCAGGACGTTACAACACCTCAGGAGGCCAACTTTGTCTGCAGCAGATTCGACGAAACCCCGCTCGACTGATCCCCATGTTCAACTCAGCGAACGTCCGCGGCTCCTCGATTCTTCAGAAAGCCGATTTGGGCGACTTTTTCCAGAGTTGGAGCGTCAGAACGCGACGGGGGACGCACTGTTGAAATACGGGAGAGCCGACGGCCCCCTCGAGTCCCGCGTGAAAATCCATGAGGCGCTTGGAGATGACAATCCACGGATACCGGCGGGCTGGCCCTTCTTCGGGCAACTCATTGCTCATGACATCACCCATGATCGGTCCCCACTGCAAGAAACGGAAGACGTCAGCGCCCTCCAGAATTTCCGAAAACCTCGCCTCGACCTTGAGTGTGTATACGGGGCTGGGCCCGTGGGGCAGCCGTATCTGTACGATGTGCATGATCCTGACAAATTCCTGATCGGTCGCAATCAGAGTTCAACTGGCGATTTGCCGCGCAATGAACAAGGGCTCGCGCTCATTGGCGATGCTCGCAACGACACCCATCTCTTCATATCGCAACTTCACCTGGCTTTCTTACATTTTCACAATCGAATTGTCGACCGGCTACGGGTTGAAGGCACAAAATCGGAAGCAGTTTTTGACCGGGCTTCAAGGATTGTCCGGCGGCATTATCAATGGATCGTCGTCCACGAGTTTCTTCCGTTGAGTGTGGGTGTTGAGCTGGTTGACGAATTGCTGGAATCTGGGTCCAAGCTTTGTCGCTTTGCGGGAGAGCCCTTCATCCCAGTTGAATTCTCCGATGGCGCGTACCGGTTTGGCCACGCGCAGATTCGTGATGCCTACGACATCAATCGCAATCTGCGCGGTGTCCCGATTTTTCCAGACCTTGTTGGGATTTGCTCGGTAACGCCAGAGCGACATGGACTGGAAGCTATTTTTTTCATTTGAGGGAGAGAATCCGCCACAGGCAAGCCGCAGGATTACTCCGCAACTCGTCCCAGCATTGATGAGGCTGCCGGACGTCTTAGTCGGGCAAACGCCGAGACCGGAATTTCATTCGCTGGCGTCCAGGGACCTCTATCGCGGACATTCGGTCGCGCTGCCATCCGGGGAGGCCATAGCCCGAGCCGCGGGCCTTGATCCGTCGAGCGCCACAGAGTTGGAGGAAGCCGGAGGCAACTGGTCGGGAACACCATTATGGTTGTACGTCCTCACAGAATCGGAAGCGCAGCAGAAAGGAGAATACCTCGGGGAACTTGGCGGCAGAATCGTTGCCGAAGTTATTGTTGAGTTGCTCAGAAGTGACCCAACGTCTTTGCTAAAAGAGCCCGATTGGCAACCTGACCTTGCCGGCGCAGACGGCAAATTTGGAATTGCTCACCTGCTGAGATACGCTGGCGTTGTTTAGCACGTCGGTCAACGAAAAAGGGATGCGACCCAAGCTTGAGCGCTGTAGCGACCCAAAAGAATTTGGCTAAGGTTCATCACAAAATGGAGGAGATCCCTAAATTGTGAAACACAAGCCGGGTGATGTCTAAAATCGGCTCGGATACTATCTGGGCGAAATCGCGCGCCAGGCCGGCGCCCAATGCGATCACGCTTGGGAACATCGGTGCGCTGTGGAAGACGGATGCACCAAGCTGGGCAGCGCCCGAATCTCATTAGACGAGTGAGAGTCCATCCCTCAAGAGGTTGGCCAATCCGGGGAGCCAGAGAACGTCACAACACAGCGAAAGGAGATGCGACAATGGCGACGACAAAACACGCGGCGGTGCCGAGCCTGATGATGGCATACGGTGCTCGTTACAACGGTTTGCTTATTAAGCGATGGAGCTGAGAGGAGCGGACGATGCGTGTATTTGTCGCCGGGGCGAGCGGAGCGATCGGCGAACCGTTGATTGCGGAGTTGTTGAAGCAGGGGCACTCTGTGGTGGGTATGACAACCAGCGAGGCGCGGGCGAAGAATTTGGAGGGCCAGGGAGCCGAGGCGGCGATCGTGAACGCGCTCGATGCGCCCGCGGTGGAGGTTGCGCTGAGGCGGTCGAAAGTTGAAGTGGTAATTGACGAATTGACGTCGCTACCGAAGGAACAGAGTGAGATGGCGAAATATGCTGCCGGCGACAGGAAGCTAAGGATTGAGGGTGGAGGGAATTTGTTTCGTGCAGCGATCGCGGTCGGTGTTCGGCGGTATCTACAGCAGTCAAGCGGATTCTTCCTGAAGGCAACGGCAGGGATGCTGGCGGACGAGTCGTCTCCGTTAGATGTGAATGCGAGCCCGAGCGTGGCAGCGAGTGCGCGGACGTATACGGAGCTGGAGGCGCGGCTGTTCAGCTCAAATGCGATTGAGGGTGTGGCACTGCGATATGGATTCTTCTATGGGCCCAAGACGTGGTACTACCCCGGCGCGGCGGCGGCGAACATGGTAATGCGGCAACAGAGTGCCGTGGTGGGTAAGGGCGAGGGCGTGTCGTCGTTTGTACATATCAACGACGCGGCGATTGCAACGTTGGCGTTGCTAGCGGCGGAGCCGGGTGTGTACAACCTCGTGGATGATGACCCTTCGCCTCAGGCCGTGTGGCTGCCGGCGTTTGCCAGGTTTGTGGGTGCTCCAGTTCCCCCGCACATGAGCGAGGCGGAAGCGACGGCAATTGCAGGAGGGGATGCGGTGTACTACGCGACGAAGCTGAGTGGGACCTCGAATGCCAAGGCGAAGCGGGTTCTCGGGTGGAAACCGCGACGATTGGAGTGGCTGGAGGCGTAAGTGACGGTCGCGCCTGCCGAAGGTGGGGCTGACATATCGGCGTAACGCTCCGATTCCGCTGAAGCGATTGGCTTTTTGTCGGAAGGGAGGGCTCAGGCTGAACACGGAGCGGGACTCGGGACACCGTATTTGTAATGAGCACCGTATCGAAAGAGCTATCAATGAACATCGTACAAAAGGAGACGTCAATGAACGCGGTACAAGTGGAACAGAAGAGCTATGAGATGCCCCCCCGCGAAGGGATCAGCGTCGCGTATTTTCTCACCGTCGCCGACCTCGAGCGATCGGCTCGCTACTACGAGAAGGTCTTCGGCGCTCGCATTCTGACCATGGGTGACGGCAACGCGCCGCCGTACCTTCAGCTTGCGAATATCTGGATGATTCTGAACGTGGGGGGCGG
>Ga0187863_10004309_pt1 | contig 10180 bp, 11 predicted proteins | sample June2016WEW_11_1_FD_132975 | JGI IMG/M metagenome (GOLD analysis project Ga0187863, IMG submission 132975) | Peatland microbial communities from SPRUCE experiment site at the Marcell Experimental Forest, Minnesota, USA - June2016WEW_11_10 | ecosystem: Environmental > Terrestrial > Soil >...
CAAATGTCACTGCGGTCTTCAACCAGGATTTAACTGCACGGCCCCAGGGCTGCCCTTCGGTTGAGTCAAGGGCGAGACAAGGCCGAGATCAGGCCCGACATACGTAGTTGCAAATCGGAGCTAGTAAGGGGTTTCCTGCGTGAGTGACATGGCGACGGGTCCTGGTAGAAGTCTACAACGGCTCTTGTAACGCCTTAGGTAGCTTCGAGGAGAGGTGTGACGCAGGAGTCTTGCAGGGTGTGGCTTAGACGGTTTTATCTTTTGAGTAACAGAGGGGATCGAGGTTGCAGTCGATGCATCGGGGTTTGCGGGCCTGGCAAATACGCCTTCCGTGCCAGATCAGCTGGTGAGAGAAAACAATCCACCTCTCCCGCGGTATCACTTTCATCAGGTCCTGCTCGATCTTCTTTGGGTCGGTGTTCCTGGTTAGGTCGAGGCGGCCGGAAAGCCTTTGCACGTGCGTGTCAACCACGACTCCGGAAACGATTCCGAAAGCGGTGCCAAGCACCACGTTCGCCGTTTTGCGAGCGACGCCGGGAAGCGTGAGAAGTTCCTCCATTGTTTGGGGGACTTCGCCGTGAAACTCCTCGATGATCTTTTTGCTGGCGCCCATGATCGATTTCGTCTTGTTGCGAAAAAAGCCTGTGGGGCGAATATCGTTTTCGAGCTCGCTTGGATTGGCATAGGCGAACGCTTCCGGATTCGGATACTTCGGGTAAAGCTTGGCGGTGACCTCGTTTACGCGAACGTCGGTGCATTGCGCCGAGAGGATGGTGGATATCAGTAGTTGGAAAGGATTTTTGTGGACCAGCGCGCAGGTCACTTCCGGATAGGCTTCGTCGAGCTTTTTGAGGATCTTGCGCACGCGCCTAGGGCTGGTTCCATGGCCAAGAGCGGTCCGGCCGGCGTTTTCCCGAGATGCTGCGGCCGGCGATTTTGACGCGGCGGTCGCCCGGGGCGGCGTTCTCTGCTTTTTCGACTTCATGAGCCAAAAAACTATAGCACAGGCATTAGCGCTCGACGCGAACGCCCTTCCAGAAGGCGACGTAGTCTTTGATCTGTTTGGCGGCAGGAAAAGGGTCCGGGTAATACCAGGCGGCGTCGGGATTGCACTCGCCATTCACTTCGACGTTGCGGTAACTCGCTTTGCCTTTCCACGGGCAATTGGTGTGCGTATCGCTCGGAGTAAAAAACTCGGGCCGTACCGAATCCGGGGGGAAATAATCATTCCCCTCGACAACGATGGTGGCATCGCTCTGCGCCAGGACGACGCCTTTCCATGTGGCTTTGACCATTTTTTCTCCCGCGAAAGCTATACCGCGAAAAAGAGGCTTTGCGCGAACGGCCACTCGGAATCAATCCACTGGCTCTCGCAGCGATAGCCGGTGCGCTCGCCCATCTGAAGGACTTCTTCAGGTTTATACTTGTGCGAGCTTTCCGTCCAGATCGTCTCACCCTCTTGCAAATAGAAGCGAAAACCTGCCTTGCGGATCGTGATGCGTTGCCAGGCTGTCGAGCGAAGATGCATTTCGACGCGGCGCTCCGTTTCGTCGTAGCGCACGGTGTGCCGAAACTGGCTCAGATCGAAATCCGCATCGAGTTCCCGGTTGATCCGGACGAGAATGTTCTTGTTGAAAGCGGCCGTCACTCCCGCCCAATCGTCGTAAGCAAGTTTGATGATGGGAACGGGTTTCTCCAGATCGGTGGCGAGCAAAAGCGCGTCGCCTTGCTTCAGGATCGCCCGCACGTCACGCAAAAAACGGTCGCCCGCCGGCCGATCGAAGTTTCCGATGGTGCTCCCAAGGAAGAGCACGAGCAGGCGTTCGCCTTCGCGGCGGCGGATGGCTACCTCTTGCAGTCCATCGAGGTAAGCGCGTTCGAATCCGACGAGGCTGACCATGTCCAACTGGCCGAGTTCCTGCTGGCAGCGAAAAAGAGCGCTGCTTGAGATGTCGATTGGGTAGTAGTTGACCCGCTGGCGCCGGGAGAGGGCTTCGAGCAGCCAGCGAGTTTTCTGGCCACTGCCACTGCCGAGTTCGGCGACTACCACGGGGCTGGGAATACGATCGACGATCGCGGCCGAGTGCTGCTCGAGGGTGCGCATGCCCGCGCGGCCCAAGCCGTATTCAGGGAGCACGCAAATCACGTCGAATAGGGCGGAACCAACTTCGTCGTATAGATATTTGGAAGGCAGCTCTTTCTGCCCCGGATGGCTGAGGCCGACGACAACATCGGAGGAAAATTGCGATACAAAGTCACTGGAAGGAATGGCAACAGCCATTCGCGAAGCGGTCGCCATACTTATTCCTCCACGCAGCGGAAGGTTGTGTAGATATACGGATAATGCGGCTGGAACCAGTTGCGATAGGACCGCCGCAGCATGCACGAGTCGGTTCGGGCCGACCCGCCTTTCAGCACGAAGTGCTTTCCGTCGAAGAAATCCGCGGAGTAGCCCCTGTAGAAAGGAAATGGCTCAAACCCAGCAAGGGGACCAAAGGGCGTGGAGGTCCACTCCCAGCCATTGCCGAGGAGATCGAAGACGCCGAAGGCGCTTGCACCCTTCGGGTGAGCATCCACACGAGTCGGCTCCCATGACATGTGATGAAAATTTCCACGGCTCGAATCAGGGTGTGCATCGCCCCAGGGATAGGCAGATTCTGATCCCTCTCGCGTTGCGTACGCAGCTCGGTGCCATTGCGCTTCGGTGGGCAGCTTCCTGCCAGCCCACCGCGTGAATGCGTGAGCCTCCGCATAGCTCACATAAACGGGACAGGAGGGCGGCAGCGGAATGGATCCGAACATTCCTCGATATGCCCAAGACGAATCCGGGTCGGTGGCAGGCACGCTCGACTGCGGAATCCAGAAGTGCGGATGCTCGAGATTATACCGGCGCTTCCATTCCCAGTCTTCTGGCCTCCAATAAGCCGCGTTTTCGTAACCGCCGGCGCGCACGAATTTTAGGTATTCATGGTTGGTGACAGGGAAGACGTCGATCGAGAAGCTCGGCACATCGACGCGCTGCAGATCGAATTCATTGTCCCAGCCAAAACTTCTAGCAGCTCCTCGCAACTGCCCGAGTGTCGCAGTGCCCGCGGGAATCGTCACCTGTCTGGCCCGCGGGGCAGGACGGGGATCGGCAAACGTCACGTCGTAACCAAGCTTGCGCTGTACGGGGAGATTGTGGAAAAGATAGGCGAGCGTTTCGGCATGCATCAGACGATGTTCGATCGCGACGTTCAGCCAGGGGCCTTCCAGAGTCGCCGCGGTCGAGCAGGATGCCAGGTCCCCTAGCCGCTGGTCTAATTGCTTGCGTACCCCCTGATTGTATTTTTCCACTTCGGCAATAGTGGGCCAATCGGAGGGCGCGTCGGTCGGCAGGCTGCCGCCGATCGGATCGATTCCGAATGCGAAAAGCTGGTTGAGAGTTTCGTCGACAGGTTGGATCCCCAGCTGCGGGCCGAGCAAATTCCAGTCGAACGCTTCGAGATGGCCCAGATAGAAAATCAAGCGGTGGCGTTCAGCAATGGGCCGATCGTAGAATGCATTGGGCGCCAGAACTTTAAAGAGCTCGTCGGTTCGCGTCCGGGCCTCGTCGAGCCGGGAAAGCAACGCCGGCAGAGCCTGGGGCGCGGTCTGAAAGGTAGTCACGAGTCACCTCAACGCAGGGTCTATTTCTATGCCCATTAGTCTACCGGTGCAAGCTGTTTCGCACCCATAGTTTGGATGCGGCAGATTCAGGAAAGTGTCAGGGAATTTGACGGGGACAGCAGCAGTTCCAGCAGTTTGCGAAAGGCCCTACCGCGATGACTGTAGTGGTTCTTTTCTCTCTGCGAAGCCTCCGCGAAGGTGCAGCCAAGTTCGGAAGAGAAGAAAAGTGGATCGTAGCCGAAGCCCTCTTTTCCGTGCGGCTCGAGCGTGAGCGTGCCTTCGGCGAAATCGGACACGATCGCCAGGGCGCGGCTATTGCGCGCAAGGGTGACCACACAGATGAAGCGCGCACGGCGGTCAGCGGCTTGTTTTCCCTGCATCTGGCGCAGGAGCTTTTGAAGCCGGTCGGCGTCGCTTGCCCCGGGACCGGCATACCGCGCTGAGTAAACTCCGGGAGCTCCGTCGAGTGCCGGCACAACGAGTCCGGAGTCATCGGCGAGGATGAGCTCCGAGGTGAATTGGCTGTAGTGCAGGGCCTTGCCGGCGCTATTTCCAGCAAACGTGGGTGCTGTTTCGTCAAAGGCAGGAATATCGTTGAAATTTGGAATGAGTTCGAGTTGGACTGGTGAATTCCCGGCGAGCTCGCGATATTCCCGCAGCTTGCCGGAATTCGAGGATGCCAGGAACAAACCAAGCGGCTTCATGCGCGTCCGCTCTAGCGCGAACGCCCGCTGAAATTCATCTGTACCAATTCCTGTTGGACCTTGCGGAGGTGGGCAATCCCGCCGGAGGCCAAGTCGATCAGGCCCTGGAGTTCTTGATTGGTGTATGCACGTCCTTCTGCGCTTGCTTGCACCTCGACAAATCGTCCGCCGCCGGTCATCACGACATTCATGTCGACCTGGGCACGGGAGTCTTCCTCGTATGCCAGATCGAGCAGAAGCTGATCGTCCACGATGCCAACGCTGGTTGCGGCGACAGAATCGATCAAAGGTACCGATCGCAGCATGCCGGCGGCGACCATGCGCTCGAGCGCCAGGGCCAGTGCCACGAACGCGCCGGTGACAGATGCGGTTCGCGTTCCGCCGTCTGCCTGGATGACGTCGCAATCGAGCCACACCGTTCGTTCTCCGAGCAACTTTAGATCTGTTACGGCGCGCAGAGTGCGACCGATCATACGCTGAATTTCGAGCGTGCGTCCCGACTGACGTCCACGAGTCGACTCGCGGGGGGTGCGCTGTTCGGTGGAGCGCGGCAGCATGCCGTACTCACCCGTCACCCAGCCCTTGCCGGTGCCTTTGAGGAACGAAGGGACGCCATCATCGACCGTGGCGGTGACGATGACACGCGTCATGCCGGTCTCGATGAGCACGCTGCCTTCGGCGCTCTTGATGAAATCGGGAACGATCTTTACTGGCCGCAAATCATCGCGGCCTCGCCCATCAGATCGCAAATTCATCTCCTCTGCATCTCATCGGGTCATTGCCCGAAATGCGGATGCTCAGTGTGACGACTGCGGAACCAAGTGTCAACAATCGGCCTAAGCCTAGGGGGCCGATGTTCATGGCTTTGCGCTCGATGGGGGCGCTCTGGAAGGTGGCGGAGTGGCCTGTCCGGGCGACGGCGGGGCAGGGGATGTTTGGGAGGAGCTATCGGCCGGGTTCGGAGGCTCCTGTTCTGTGGGTGGATTCAAGTCGAAATAGGCGGTGAGGTCCACATGGCCGGCCAGTGTTTCCGCCTCTTGCCCGTGAATAAGAATCTTCAATCGGCGCAGGGTGGGCACATTATTCTCGAGGGTTTCGACGATGGAATCGACGATGAGCTGCTCGCTTAAAATTCCCGAGGGGATTTCGGAAACGAGCGCATCGGAGAAATCCGCGATCGCAGTGCCGTCTGGAAGAACGTAGAAGGCGAGAAGTTCGGCGTCCGCGGGAAGGGTGCGCTGGTCGACCGTGGGGGCGGAGGCGATCAGGGCGTGAAGAACCTGCTTGGCGCGCTGGGCTGGGTCGGCCGACAGAGGCAACGGGATGGTGACCGGTGCAAGTTGGTCCGGGCCGGCAGCCCAGAAGATTTTCGCCGCGACGGTGACGTCTGTGGGAGTTGTAATGGGCGGGGCGAGGACCTCGCGGCGGGCCTTTTCCTCAACAGATTGCGCCTCCGAAAGGCGCTGAACCCTCTCGCGGAGCCCGTGGAAGCTGACCAATCCAATTGCCACTGCAACTGCCAGGGCACCGATCACGATTTTCCATTTGCGGGCCATTATTTTGCCCCTGCGGAATTCGCCGGACGGAATGCCTGAATGCCTTTGACGATCGAAGCGGCAAGAGGTGCAGCCATGGCTGTAAGCGAACTTGCGTCGCTTGCGGCGACGCTCGAAATTTCAACGGCCACTGCGGGCGCGGCCACAGAACGAAGCCCCCGAATCGTGGCACCTTTCGACAGCGCCGGCGACCCCGAGAATTGCTGCGCCACTTGGGTCTGCAACTGATCCGCGAGGCGGTGACTCACGGCTGCATAGGATCGCTGCGCTTCGTTCCAGGGCACAAGACTCGAGGGAGAAACCGGCAGACCTGGCTCCGATGCAGCTGCGGTTGTCTGATCAGCGTCCGACACCGGTGATCTGCTTTGCGGAGAAAAAGGGCTCGCGAATTGATAGAAATACGCGCGAGCAGTGCCGACCGTTCCGGTGGAGGAAACATGCAAGCCGATCAAAATCGCATCGTGATATGAGTTGGCGACTGCCGCGCGGTCGTCGTAAGAGGGATTTGAATCATCGTCCCGCGTCAAGACCACGCGATAGCCTTGGCGGACCAGGCCCACGCGGACGGCCCGCGCAAATTGCAGCACGACGTCCTTCTCGATCGGGCCATTTTCTCCCCGTGCTCCTGGGTCGGTCCCGCCGTGAGCTGGGTCGAGCACGATCACAGGGCCCACATAGGCGGCCTGAGGCGCAACGAGCTGTGGTGTGGGAAGTTGCTGCGTCTGGAAGGATTGTTGCGCGGCCGGCGTCCCTGGCGCCGACGCGGGCGCTTGCGACGCCTGCTCCCGGGCGATCCATACGCTTGCCAGTGGCACCAGGAGGAAAGCAAAAAGACCCAACGAGTTCCGCACGAGGAAAAGTTTAGCAGAAATGCCGCGGCGATGAAGGCGGCTTCGCGCGGCCGATTATTTTCAGTGACTGCTGCGGGGGGGTAGCTCAACGATTTCTCGACCCCAGCGCCGAAGCACCCGGTCAGAGCCTAGCCCCGCCCGGGGCGCTTTCATACCGCCGGATACATTCGGGGCTCCCACCAACTGCGCGAAGACGCTGGAGCCGAGTGTCCTGTCGTACAGTTCCCTGAGCTGTACCTTCGAACAGGTGGCGAAAGTGACAATTCGCGTGAATAGAGGCATTCGCACCGGAGATTTCTTCTTCACAATAAGGGCCAGGTGAAGAAGGGCAGTGAGGGTGCGCGGATGAGCCGAGTTGTCTTGGTTCCATGTTGCTTGCTGATGGTTTTGATTTCGCCGTTGGCCTGCACCAGCCAGTCGAGCAACCAGTTCGCCGCAGGGACCGCGGCTCCCAACCCTTCCTCCGCCGTGGTCTCGGTTCACGAGCTCCAAATCCCCGAGAAGGCTCGCAAAGATTGCGAGAAGGGAACCAAACGCTTCGCCGCGAAGGATTCAGCGGGAAGCATCCCCGAGTTTCAGAAGGCCATCCAGTCGTTCCCGGGCTACTACGAAGCCTACGCCAAGCTGGGCGCAGCCGAGTTCGATCTGGAACGATGGGACGACGCTGAATCTGCATTCCGCAAGGCCATGGAATTGAGCGGCGGCCACTATGCGCCGGCAGACTTCGGCTTGGGCTTGATTCTGGCCACTGTTACCAAGAAGTTTGCCGATGCCGAAGAGGTTGTGCGAGCCGGTCTTGAGAAAGCTCCGACCGATGTAGCCGGGCATTTTGTGCTGGCGTGGGTGCTCTACTCGACGGCCCGGCTGCAGGAAGCCGAGGATAGCGTGCGCCAGGCGCTTGTCACCGATCCGAACGCTGCCGCACCACGGTTGCTGCTGGCGCAAATCCATCTTCGACAGAACAAGTTCTCCGCAGCTGTGGAAGACCTCAATACGTACCTCGCGTCGGGTGTTGCCGGTCCTATGGATGAAAAAGCCCGGACGGCCCGGGCCGAGGCGCTGCGCGCGCTTGGAAACACAGAAGCCGAGGCCCCTCTTTCCACCGCAGCAAGTCAATAAGAGACAAAGAAATCAAAGCCTCAAGCTTTGGGAGTGTCTGATGGTGCGGGAGCAAGACGAACGCCGGTGCCGATCGCCGATTGTGCCCAGTATGCGATAAATCCCGCCACCATCAACAGCACACCGAAGAGCAAGCCGTTGACGCCCAGGATGCGCTCGCTTTCACTGTGAAACATGGAAATGCCGAGGAGCAACAAGGGGCATACCCCGATCAAGGCGGCGCCGGGCATTCCGCCGGCCACGCGGAAGGGGCGCTCGAGGTCCGGTTCCTTGACGCGGAGCGCAAAGAGCGCTGCAAATTCAAGCACCACGCTCGCGCCCGAGAGCAGCACATCGAACGTGATGAGGCGCTCAAATCCCAAGCCCAGGCAAAGAGCCCAACCCGCGGCACAAACCAGAATGGCGACCCACGGTGCGTCGGTCTTGCGGTTCAGCCGGGCGAGGGCAGGGGGCAGCATGCCGTCCTGGGCCATCGCGAGAGGGAGACGGGAGTAGCTCATCACCAGCGCGTTGAGCATTCCAAAGGCGCTCAGGAGCCCGCCCAGCACGAGGGCAACGCGCAGCCACGGGCCCCCGACCAACGCCGCCAGATCCGCCCACGAACCTGTTTCGAAAGCGGCCGAGGAGATGCCGGTGAGCCACATCGCGGAGACCGGCAGTATGTAGGTGGCCGACACGATGATGACCGAGAGCAGCATCGCGCGAGGGTAGGTGCGCTGCGGATTCTTCACTTCGGCAGCGATCGTGGAGGCGCTGTCCCAGCCCATGTAGTTCCACATCGCGATGAGGATTCCGCCCATAAGTCCGACGGTGGAGTTGACGGGCGAGGTCACGGCGCCGGAGAGCGCGCCGATTTTCATTGGGGCGAGAATCACAATCAAAGCAAACGGGGCCGAGAGAAGCAGGAACAGCCAGAACGAAGAAATGCCAATCGCGCGGACACCGAGGATATTCCACGCCGCACTGATCGCCACCACGGTGAGGCCGACGATCATGCCGCGACGGCCTGCCGCGAACCACGGAAACAGGCGCTGGAGATATGCCACGAAGAGCGTGGGATAGATCGCCATATCGAAGATGCTTGCGACGAGCGAGAGCCAGGCTTCCTGGAATCCCCAGAAATTTCCCATTCCCCGCCGGACCCACGCGTAGTAGCCGCCCTCGTGAGGAAGCGCGCTGGCGAGTTCGCCGACCATCAGGGCCGTCGGAACGCTCCACAGAATGGGGGTGAGGAGCAGGATGACGATGCCGAGGCCGTACCCTGCGCCATGGATGATGTCCTCGGTTCCGTAAGCGCCGCCCGAAACCATGAAGAAAGTGGCGGCCACAAGCGGCCAGAGCGTCAGATTCGCAATGCGCTTTCTTGCGAAGGGTGCCTGGGCGGAAGGTTCTGTCGGAAGATTGGCTGGTCTCAAGACCCGTTGCGAGCCCCTTGTGCGGCGCTGGCTACATTTTGCTCTGAGCGCACCGATCAGGCGCAGCATACGGCATCGGGAGCCGTGGCGGAAAGGTAATTCAAGCAGTTAGCGTTGAACTCCAGGCTCGGGGACCGGGATGTCCAGCCACGCTTGAGACTGCGGGCGGGATGGGTGAGCAAGTATCTTGCATCGAGCGTCCCGGTTGTAGCACACTTCGGTCTCCGGGATGCTCCGAGAGACGTATGCGAGTGCGCTCACTCGGTGCGCCCTTCATGTCGAATTCTCGGGTTTCGCGGTTTGCCGCGGCGCCAGCTCAAGCCAGAAGGTTCCCGAAGGCCTTGTGTTGGCGCTCGAGCGGGATGGAGTATGGACCATGTTTCTGGAGTTCTACAATCTGCGCCAGCAGCCGTTCGGCGTCACTCCAGACCCCGCCTACCTTTATCCCACCCGGACACACCGCGAAGCCCTGGGCTCGCTTTCGTCCGGCATCAAGGATGGACGCGGATTTTTCGCCCTCATCGCCGAGCCCGGAATGGGCAAGACGACCCTGCTGTATCAACTGCTCGATGAGCTGCATGACTCGGCCCGCACCGTTTTTCTATTTCAGACCCAATGCGACTCCCGCGAATTTTTCCAGTACCTGCTCAACGAGCTGGGCGTTGATACGCGAGGAATGGATCTTGTGTCGATGCACGGCAAGCTGAACGAGATATTGTTCGCGGAGATGATTGCGGGCCGGCGCTTCGTGCTGATCGTGGACGAGGCACAAAACCTCGAGGATTCCGTGCTCGAGACGGTGCGCCTGCTTTCGAACTTCGAAACATCCTACGCCAAAATGCTCCAGATCGTCCTGGCGGGCCAGCCGCAGCTTTCGGACAAGCTGG
>Ga0187863_10004310_pt1 | contig 10179 bp, 3 predicted proteins | sample June2016WEW_11_1_FD_132975 | JGI IMG/M metagenome (GOLD analysis project Ga0187863, IMG submission 132975) | Peatland microbial communities from SPRUCE experiment site at the Marcell Experimental Forest, Minnesota, USA - June2016WEW_11_10 | ecosystem: Environmental > Terrestrial > Soil >...
TTGACCTGAACACCACCTTTGGCAAAGTGCACAACGACCTTGACGCAACCGGACGCCCCGAGGCCGGCGCCGCATCGGCCGACGTGCATGCGCGCAGTTCGTTTGGTGACATCAACGTGCGTCGCGCACTCGCAACCGACCCCGTCGCGAGCGGCGTGTGATGCCTGCAACCACTGCATCCGCAGTTCGTGTCGCCGGGCTTCGCAAATCGTTCGGCGACAAGCTCGTCCTCGACGGCATCGATCTCGAGATCGCCGAGGGCACGGTGTTCGCACTGCTGGGGCCGAACGGCGCCGGCAAGACGACCAGTTTTTACATTATCGTCGGCCTCGTGCCTCCGGAGACAGGCCGCGTGATGGTCGATGACATCGACATCACGCGCACACCCATGTATCTGCGGGCGCGGAATTTTGGTATCAGCTATCTGCCCCAGGAGCCTTCTGTTTTCCGCAAGCTGACGGTCGAAGAGAACATTCTGGCGGTATTGGAAGCCCAGCCGCTCGACGCACGCGAGCGCCGCACCCGGACCGAACGCCTGATCCAGCAGCTCAACCTGGCGCACATCCGCACCACCCGTGGTTACGCTTTGTCAGGCGGGGAGAGACGCCGCGTCGAGATTGCACGATCCCTTTGCATCCAGCCGAACTTTATTCTGCTTGACGAGCCATTCAGCGGCATTGATCCCATCGCCGTTCTCGAACTGCAAAAGATCATTTTCGATTTGAAGTCGAGTGGGATCGGGATCCTGATCACCGACCACAACGTGCGCGAAACCTTGAGCGTGACGGATAGGGCCTATATCATTGCCGAGGGGAAAATCTTTCGTTCCGGGACTCCGCACGAACTGGGAACCGATGTGGAAGTGCGGCGCGTCTATCTTGGGGAAGGATTCTCATTGAGTTAAAGTGGCCGATGGGGAACCGGCCGTCAATGGATTGAACGCAAGCGACTTGACGCGATGGACTGGCGCCTTAAAGGTGCGGGGTCAATTCCGCAAAGGGTGTAGCAGGCCGACTCCTTCCAGCAGTAAACTTTCGCACAGGAAACTGCCCGATTTGGGAAAATGGTGCAGGGGGGATAGGAGTTCCTCTGCAAGCAAGTTGATGTCCAAGTACACTGATGAGTTAAGGGAATCTGGAATCGAGCACTGGTATGCCGCTGTTACAGCCGAGACTGAATTTGAAGGTGTCCCAGCGCCAGGTCCTCACCCCGGGCCTGATGCAGATGGTGAGCGTGCTCGCGCTCAACAAGCTGGAACTGAAGGAAATGATCGACGCCGAGATGGTGGAAAACCCCGTCCTCGAGGAGATCGACGAAACAGTTCCGATGCTCGACGAGGTGGCTGGACGTGAGGAACGTCAGGAACGCGACGGAAGATTAGAGCAACTCGAACACGGTGTTGTGGAGCCCGCGCCGGCGCCGAAAGACTCCTTCAATGAGATCGATTTCGGCTCTTATTTTCAGGATTACCTGGACCCTGGGTACCGCACGCAACCCGAGTTCGAGGAGAGCGACAGGCCATCTTTTGAGAACTTTCTTTCGCAGCCAACCACCTTGTCAGACCACCTGGCTTGGCAACTGGGCGCATCGCCGGTCGACTCCCAGTTAAAGCTGGTGGCTGAGTTTATCATCGGCAACCTCGATGAGGATGGCTATCTCTCAGTGAGCGAGGAGGAGCTAGTCCAAGCCCTTCGCGAATTTCCCGACAGTCGGGAACTTGATGACGCCGCCGCGCTCGACCTGGTGCGTCGCGGAGTCGAGTTGGTCCAGCATCTCGATCCCCCGGGCGTGGCAGCCAGGGATCTTCGCGAATGCCTGATGATTCAAATCGCTGCACAGCAAAATGAGTTTGGTCAGGTCTTCACACCCCACCGGGAGGACGGAAGCGAAGATTTGCATCGCAGTTTTCGCGCCGAGGGGGATGGCAAGCCGGATGAACGGCGCCATTGCATGGAGATTGCGGCATTGATCGCTGACCGCCATCTGCACCTGGTTCAAAAGCGCGATGTGAAGGATCTCGCGCGGGCGCTGCAGGTGTCTCCGGCAGAGGCGCATTCTGCGATTGAGTTCATCCGCACCTTGGAGCCTCGGCCGGGACGGCTCTACAACCGCGAACAAACGCGTTTGATCGAGCCCGACGTGGTGTTTGTGAAGCGGGGCGCCGAATGGGTGGTCACGATGAATGAGGAGGACCTTCCTAGTTTGCGGCTGAGCCAGCGCTACCGGCGCATGCTGGTGGCCGAAGGCACGGACAAAGAGGTCAAGGAGTATGTAAAGGAGCGGTTCCGTTCGGCGATGCAGTTGATGCGCAACATCGCACAGCGGAAGAGCACGATCCTGCGGACCTGCGAAGTGATAGTGCGCCGGCAACACGACTTCCTCGAGCAGGGCATCGAGGCGTTGCGTCCAATGATGATCAAGGAGGTTGCCGAGGAGATCGGCGTTCATCCCTCCACTGTGAGCCGCGCCGTAGCAAACAAATATGCACATACGCCGCAGGGAGTGATCGAGCTCCGCTTCTTCTTTTCGGAGGGTTCGAATGGGCCTGAAGGGGCCGACACACCATTGTTGGTGCTCAAGCGCAAGGTGAAGAAGCTGATTGAAGATGAAGATCCCCGCCGGCCGTGGACCGACGATCAGCTGGCTGGAATGCTGCAGTCGCAGGGTATCCAACTGACCCGCCGGACTGTCGCGAAATACCGGGAAGACATGAACATACCGTCGACTCATCAGCGAAGAAGGCGGGACGCGTAGGCCTCATCGCCGCCCAGGTTGATGACACCAATTACCTCCGTACCGATTTCATCTAGACAATTTCTCGCGTAAACCCTCCGATAGACAACCATCCTCAGGGAAATCGCATCCCTCCTTAAGCCGCGCGTACACGATTAGCTTGGGCCGTTCCCCGGGGAAGCTTCCACGGTACTTCTATGTCGCGTTGCGCTGGCAATTTTCAATACAAGTTCCATGTCAAAGGTCGTGCCCATGGAGACCGTCGTTTCGCAGCCTGTCATCGGACAGGACGAGCCCACCAGCCTCCCTCCCAACGGTTTAGAACACACCACCCCCCACGAATATATGGCCGCGATCCTACAGAGCCTTCAAACCATGAAGGACGGGGATTTCAGTGTGCGTCTTCCCGTGTCCTGGACGGGCCTGCCCGGAAAGATTGCCGACAACTTCAACGAGATTGTCACCACCAATGAGCAGATGGCGCGCGAGCTGAAGCGGGTTGGCCTGGCCGTGGGCAAAGAGGGCAGAACCCGCGAGCGTATCCGGTTTGAGCGGCACCGTGGCGCCTGGGATGACATGGAAACCTCTGTCAATACATTGGTCGAGGACCTGCTTCGGCCCACGACGGAGGTGACGCGCGCCATCGCAGCCGTGGCCCAGGGGAACCTCACTCAGACCGTCCGTCTCGATGTTGACGGCCGCCCACTGGAGGGCGAATTCCTCCGCTCCGCCAACATCGTGAACACCATGATTCAGCAGCTGGGCGTGTTCACCGCCGAGGTCACGCGTGTGGCCCGCGAAGTGGGAACCGACGGCAAGCTGGGCGGCCAGGCAGTGGTGCCCGGCGTGGACGGCACGTGGAAGGACCTCACGGACTCGGTCAACTCCATGGCCTCGAATCTGACCGGCCAGGTGAGAAACATCGCGGAAGTGGCAACGGCCGTGGCGAGCGGCGACCTTTCCCGCAAGATCACCGTCGATGTGCGCGGTGAAATTCTTCAGCTTAAAGAAGCCATCAATACCATGGTCGACCAGCTCCGCTCCTTCGCTTCCGAAGTAACTCGAGTGGCACGCGAAGTCGGTACGGACGGGAAACTGGGCGGCCAGGCTGTTGTGCCGGGTGTGGCCGGAACCTGGAAAGACTTGACCGACTCAGTGAACGCCATGGCCGGCAACCTGACGGCCCAGGTGAGAAACATTGCCGAAGTGACAACCGCGGTGGCCCGCGGCGACCTGTCGCGCAAGATCACGGTGGACGTGAAGGGCGAAATTCTTGCCCTCAAAGACACCATCAACACGATGGTCGACCAACTCAATGCGTTCGCCGGCGAAGTGACTCGAGTCGCCCGCGAAGTTGGAACGGAGGGCAAGCTGGGCGGCCAGGCAAACGTGCCTGGTGTGGCCGGAACCTGGAAGGATCTGACCGACAACGTGAACTTCATGGCCGGCAACCTGACCGGCCAGGTTCGTAACATCGCTGAGGTGGCAACGGCTATCGCCAACGGCGACCTTTCGCGCAAAATCACCGTCGATGTGCGCGGCGAAATTCTGCAGCTGAAAGAAACGCTGAACACCATGGTCGACCAGTTGAACAGGTTCGCCGGCGAAGTGACGCGTGTGGCCCGTGAAGTGGGCACGGAAGGCAGGCTCGGCGGTCAGGCTAACGTGCCCGGTGTGGCCGGAACCTGGAAGGACTTGACGGACTCGGTCAACTCCATGGCCGGCAATCTCACTGCGCAGGTGAGAAACATCGCCGAAGTGACCACGGCCGTGGCCCGCGGCGACTTGTCGCGCAAGATCACGGTGGACGTGAAGGGCGAAATTCTCGAGCTGAAAAACACCATCAACACCATGGTGGACCAGCTCAACGCGTTCGCTGGCGAAGTGACCCGCGTGGCGCGTGAAGTCGGTACCGACGGCAAACTGGGCGGTCAGGCGCAAGTCTCCGGCGTGGCCGGGACGTGGAAGGATCTCACCGACAACGTCAACTTTATGGCCTCGAACTTGACCGGCCAGGTGAGAAACATCGCCGAAGTGGCAACGGCCGTGGCGCGCGGGGATTTGTCCCGCAAGATCACGGTGGATGTGAAGGGCGAGATTCTCGAGCTCAAAGACACCATCAACACCATGGTGGACCAGCTGAACGGGTTTGCCGGCGAGGTGACGCGCGTAGCCCGCGAAGTGGGTACGGACGGCAAGCTCGGCGGACAGGCGCAGGTGCCAGGTGTGGCGGGAACGTGGAAGGACCTCACGGACAACGTCAACTCGATGGCCTCGAACCTGACCGGCCAGGTGAGAAACATCGCCGAAGTCTCGACGGCAATCGCGACCGGCGACCTTTCGAAGAAGATCACGGTGAACGTCAGCGGCGAGATTTTGCTGCTGAAGGAAACCATCAACACGATGGTGGACCAGTTGAATCGGTTCGCCGGCGAAGTGACGCGCGTAGCCCGCGAGGTTGGCACCGAGGGGAGACTCGGTGGTCAGGCGAATGTGCCCGGCGTGGCGGGAACCTGGAAGGATCTCACGGACTCGGTCAACTTCATGGCCGGGAATCTGACCGGTCAGGTCCGCAACATCGCCGAGGTGACAACCGCCGTGGCCCGCGGCGACCTGTCCCGCAAGATTACCGTCGACGTGAAGGGCGAAATTCTGGAGTTGAAAAACACCATCAACACGATGGTCGACCAGCTGAACGCATTTGCCGGCGAAGTAACCCGCGTGGCTCGCGAGGTTGGCACGGACGGCAAGCTGGGCGGCCAGGCGCAGGTGCCCGGCGTGGCCGGGACCTGGAAGGACCTCACCGACTCGGTGAACTTCATGGCAGGCAACCTGACGGCGCAGGTGAGAAACATTGCCGAAGTCGCAACCGCTATCGCCAACGGAGACTTGTCCCGCAAAATCACGGTCGATGTGCGCGGCGAAATCCTGCAGCTCAAAGAAACGCTGAACACCATGGTGGAGCAGCTTCGCTCGTTCGCCGCCGAGGTGACCCGCGTAGCCCGCGAAGTCGGTTCAGAAGGGCGGTTGGGCGGTCAAGCAAACGTACCCGGCGTGGCCGGGACCTGGAAGGACTTGACCGATTCGGTGAACGCCATGGCGGGCAACCTCACAGCCCAGGTTCGAAATATCGCCGAAGTCACGACAGCTGTGGCGCGCGGGGATCTATCCCGCAAAATCACTGTCGACGTGAAGGGCGAAATTCTGGAGCTCAAAGACACCATCAACACCATGGTCGATCAGCTCAACGCATTCGCTGCTGAAGTGACGCGTGTTGCGCGCGAAGTCGGAACCGAAGGTAAGCTGGGCGGCCAGGCGCAGGTGCAGGGTGTCGCCGGAACATGGAAGGACCTCACCGATAACGTCAACGTGATGGCTGCGAACCTGACCGAGCAAGTGCGCGGCATTGTGAAAGTCGTGACCGCCGTCGCCAACGGCGCTCTCACGCAGAAGCTCACGGTGAACGCCAAGGGCGAAGTGGCGGCGCTCGCCGAAACCATCAACAACATGACCGACACGCTGGCGACCTTCGCTGACCAGGTCACCACCGTGGCCCGCGAAGTGGGTGTGGAAGGGCGCCTCGGCGGCCAGGCCAACGTGCCCGGCGCCGCCGGAACCTGGAAGGATCTCACGGGCAACGTCAATCTGCTGGCCGACAACCTCACAAACCAGGTCCGCGCCATTGCCGAAGTGGCGACCGCTGTGACCAAGGGCGACCTGACCCGCTCCATTCAGGTGGATGCCCGAGGCGAAGTGGCCGAGCTGAAAGACAACATCAACACCATGATCGACAATCTCCGGCTCACGACCGACCGCAACACCGAGCAGGATTGGTTGAAGACGAACCTTGCGCGGTTTACCGGCATGTTACAAGGCCAGCGCGATCTTGCGACCGTGGGCCGCATGCTGCTATCGGAACTTGCGCCGCTCGTCAACGCGCAACAGGGCGTCATCTACCAGATGGGCATTGAGTCCACAGCACCCGACGGCAGCCTCGTGCTGCTCTCGACCTACGCCGATACGCCTGACGGTTACCTGAAGGAAGTTAGGATTGGTGAGGGCATGATTGGACAATGCGCAGCGGAAAAGCATCGCATGCTGATCACAGAACTCCCCAAGAAAACCGTGCCAATTCGCTCCGGCCTTTTCAAAGCGGTCCCGAAAAACGTGATCGTGCTGCCGGTGCTCTTCGAAGACCGTGTGAAAGCTGTCATCGAACTGGCCAGTCTAAGCGCTTTCACCGCATCGCATCTTGCATTCCTCGAGCAGCTCACGGCCAGCATCGGCATCGTGCTCAACTCCATTGAAGCGACGATGCAGACTGAGGGCCTGCTGAAGCAGTCGCAGCAGCTCGCGACGGAATTGCAGACGCAGCAGAAGGAACTTCAGCAGACCAACGAGCAGCTAGCGCAAAAGGCGCAGCAGCTGGCCGAACAGAACTACGAAGTGGAACGCAAGAACCAGGAGATCGAACAAGCACGCCGCGCGCTGGAAGAAAAGGCCCGCGAGCTGGCGCTGACCTCGAAGTACAAATCCGAGTTCCTTGCGAATATGTCGCACGAGCTGCGCACACCGCTCAACAGCATTCTCGTACTGGGCCAGCAGCTTGCGGAGAACCCCGATGGTAGTCTAACCGCGAAGCAAGTGGAATTCGCGCGTACCATCCATGGTGCGGGCACCGATCTCCTCAACCTCATCAGCGACATTCTCGATTTATCGAAAATTGAATCGGGAACCGTCTCGGTCGAAGCCGAGGAAATCTTCTTTGGCGCGCTTCTCGAAACCGTCTCCCGCCCCTTCCGTCACGAAGCAGAAAACCGCAGGCTGCTCTTCGAAGTCACGAGCGATCCCCGCATGGGCCGCAGCCTGGTGACCGACTCGAAGCGTCTCCAGCAGGTTCTCAAGAATCTGCTCTCGAATGCATTCAAATTCACCGAACAGGGCGGCGTCCGGCTCACCGTCTCGAGCGCGTCGGAAGGCTGGAGCGGTGATCATCCAATTCTGAGCGGAGCCGGTTCGGTCATCGCGTTTGCGGTCTCCGATACCGGAATCGGCATTCCCCCTGAGAAGCAGCGCATCATCTTCGAGGCCTTCCAGCAGGCCGATGCGGGCACGAGCCGCAAATACGGCGGAACCGGCCTGGGCCTCGCCATCAGCCGCGAACTCGCCAGCTTGCTCGGCGGCGAAATCCAACTGAGGAGCGCTCCAGGCCATGGCAGCACCTTTACGCTTTATTTGCCGCAGACCTACGTTGGGCCATCTGCGCCGAGCATCGTCAAGACGGAGAAAAGTGGCTCGCAAGCGGCGATGCCGATCTTTATCACTACAGTCACTGCGGTCGAACATGAAGCCCGGATTGAAGACGATCGTAACAATCTCGCAGACGGGGACGCGATCCTCTTGATCGTCGAGGACGATCCTCATTATGCCCGCGTGTTGTGCGACCTCTCGCGGGATAAGGGCTTCAAGGTACTGAGTGCCATGACCGGGACCGAGGCTTTGGCGCTGGCGCAGGAGTACAACCCGACGGCGATCTCGCTCGATGTCTTCCTGCCCGACATGCTCGGATGGACCGTGTTGAATCATCTGAAACAGGACGCGAGGACTCGCCACATTCCCGTGCAGATGCTGACTCTGGACGAGGACCGGCACCACGGCCTGTCGCGCGGTGCGTTCGCGTTTGTCACCAAGCCAACGTCCACCGAGGATCTCGATGCGGCACTCACACGCATCAAGGAATACTCGCAGCCGCGCCGCAAGCGTCTTCTGCTCGTGGAAGACAATCCTGCCGAGGTGTTGAGCACGCGCGAGCTGTTGTGGCATAAGGATATCGACATCGAGGCCGCTGACTCCGGTGCAGCCGCGATCAAGGCGCTCGAACAGGGAGGCTATGACTGCGTCGTGCTCGATCTGCGTTTGCCTGACATGACCGGCTTTGAAGTTCTGGAGCAGCTGCGCGACCGGCCCCAGTTGAAAGATCTACCCGTGGTCGTCTTCACGGGCCGGGAACTGACGCCGGAAGAAGATGCGCAACTTCGCACACTGGCGCGCAGCGTCGTTTTGAAGGATGTGGAATCGCCCGAGCGATTGCTCGATGAGACTGCACTTTTCCTGCATCGCGTGGTTGCCGATCTGCCGCCGGCGAAGCAGCAGATGCTCGATCGCCTGCACCGTTCCGACGACGCGTTGGCAGGGCGCAAAGTGCTCGTGGTCGATGATGACGTGCGCAATATTTTTGCGCTAAGCAGTGTTCTGGAACGGCGCGGCATGACGGTGCTTTCCGCAGGTACCGGACGCGAGGCGATCGAAACCATCGAACAGACGACCGACCTGGCAATCGTCTTGATGGACATCATGATGCCTGAAATGGACGGATACGAAACGATGCAAGTGATTCGGCAGAATCCCGCGCTTCGCCGCCTGCCCATCATCGCGCTTACGGCCAAGGCGATGAAGGGGGACCGCGAAAGATGCCTTGAAGCGGGCGCTTCAGAATACCTTGCTAAACCTGTTAATACGGAGCAGTTGCTCGCTGCACTCCGGATGTGGTTGCATCGTTAGACGAAGAGCAATTGTGAATGCGAACGACTTCGAACGGAGAGTACATCATTTATCGAATCGAGATGATTAATCCGCGGCGCGAGAGCTTTCGATTTTGCCGGTTGCCGCTCGGTGCGGAGATGCTAGGAGCAAAGACCGATGACGTCTGACAGAATAAATATCCTAATGGTCGATGACCAGCCGGCTAAGCTCCTGAGCTATGAAGTCATCCTCGCCGAATTGGGCGAGAATCTGATCAAGGCCCACTCGGCAAGCGACGCGCTGAACATTCTTTTGAAGACCGACATTGCCGTCGTCCTGATGGACGTGAGTATGCCGGACGTCGATGGTTTTGAACTCGCCGATGTGATCCGCCAGCATCCCCGATTTCAGAAGACCGCGATTATCTTTATCTCCGGTGTCCACCTTGCCGACTCCGACAAGATCCAGGGATATCGCAGCGGTGCGGTCGATTACATTTCGGTGCCCGTCATTCCGGAGGTGCTGCGTGTAAAAGTCGCCGTTTTTGTCGAGCTGCACCGGAAGACCCGCATGCTGGAAAAGCTGAACACCGAGCTTGAACGGCGTGTGGCGGAGCGTACTGAAGAACTTCAGGAGAGCGAAGCCCGCTTTCGCACGCAGGCGAATTTGCTGGAGCTTGCATCCGAGGCGATCATCGTGCGTGAAATGCAAGGGGCCGTCCAGTTCTGGAATGCGGGTGCGGAAACGCTCTATGGCTGGAGCAGGGAAGAAGCAATCGGTCAGGATATGCACCGATTGCTAAAAACCGTCTTTCCTGTTTCGCGAGAGGACGTGGAAAAGGCGCTTGCGGAGAAGGGAAGCTGGCAGGGAAACCTGATTCAACAAACAAGGAGCGGACGAGAAATTGTCGTCGCGTGCCGCAAA
>Ga0187863_10004311_pt1 | contig 10177 bp, 8 predicted proteins | sample June2016WEW_11_1_FD_132975 | JGI IMG/M metagenome (GOLD analysis project Ga0187863, IMG submission 132975) | Peatland microbial communities from SPRUCE experiment site at the Marcell Experimental Forest, Minnesota, USA - June2016WEW_11_10 | ecosystem: Environmental > Terrestrial > Soil >...
GTGGAGTATGCGGCCGTCGAGATCGATGATTGCGGCCTCGGTCCAGGTCAGTTGCAAGGCCGGAACGGCGCGGAAGGCGGCGATCTGGGCCGCGATCTTCCAGGGCAGCCAACGGTCGTCGGAGTCGAGGAAGGCGATGAACCGGCCGTTGGCCAGCGCCATGCCGGCGTTGCGGGCGGCGCAAACCCCGGCATTGGCCTGCCGCAAAACCCGGATGCGGCCGCCGAAAGCCGCGAGCCTGTCCGGCGTATCGTCGGTCGAGCCGTCGTCCACGACGATAACCTCGACCGCCGGATGGGTCTGCGCCAGCGCGCTTTCAACCGCGATCGAGACCAGCCGAGCGCGGTTGTAGGTCGGGATGATGACGCTGACGAGATCGGCGGCTGCTTGGGACATGACCGGCTCTGGATCCACGTTCTGTCCGGGAATCAAGTTTCGCGATTTCGGCTGCCTGGGGTTCTATCCCCGGCGGCGCGCAGGCGCAGGCGCGAGGCCGGCGCCGGCGACCAATAGGCCGGAACCGGCAGCCGCTTTTTCACGGGGAAACGCACGGCCTCCTCGCCGGAAGGCGCGGCCGTTCTCGCCCCCTGGATCGCGCGCAGCAAACCGTCCAGGGCGGCCTCGATCCGCGCATAGGTGTCGCGGAAAACGCCGGCATCCCGTCCATCCGGATCGGCGATGTCCAGCGCCTCGGCCTCGCCGAAGCTGCCGAGCCGTATGATCGGCGTGGCCAGGCTGGGATAGCGGTTCCGTAACCAGTCGAGATTTTTCTCGTCGAAAATCACTAGCACGTCCGCGCTCTCGGCCAGTTCCCGCGAGAGGTGAAGGGAGCGATGCGCCGCCAGATTCACCCCGGTTTCCCGCGCCGCATCGACGGCTTCGGGCGGGCAAACGGCGCCGTTCCGGGGCAGCATTCCCGCGGATGCGACGCGCAGCTTCGGCCGGTCGGATGCGGTCCGGCGCTCGAGGGAAGCGGCGGCGAACGGACTGCGGCAGATGTTCCCCTGGCAAACGAAGACGATGGTGAAGCCGCCGCCGCCGGCCGCGCGCAAGGCCGCGATCAGCGCCGCGCGGTCGCGCCGCCGGGTTCGCGCGGCAAATCCGGGAAGCCGGGACGAAAGGCGCTGCCACGCTTGCCGGAACATGCCGCCGAGCTCGGCCAATCCGGGACGCGGATCGTCGAATGCCAGCACGTCGTGGAATTCCCGGCCGGTGATGAGGCGGCCATGTTCCAGAATCTCACGCAGCAGAAGCCGCAGCTGGTCGGCCGGTCGGCCTTTCAGCGCCTTGACGCGCGTGACCAGTTGCCGGAAGTCGGGGACGAAGTTGCGGGCGAACACGCCCGCGCGATAGGAGCGGGACGGTGTTTCGACATCGTCCACCAGCAGCCGGTACCAGAAATAGGGAAAATCCACGCCCACGCCCACCGGCAGGGGCAGCGAACCCCAGGGGCGGGCATTGACTTCCAGCAGGATCCATTCGCCCGACTCGCGATCGACCTTGAATTCGAACATGGCGACGCCGGTATAGTCCTCGGCCGCGATGATTTTGCCGGTCGCCTCGGCCAGCGGCGGCGACAGCTTCGCGCTGACCCGGTAATAGCCGTTTCCGTTCCATTCATGCACCCGGCGGTGCTGGAAAGCCTGAAGCACCTTTCCCCGCGACGCCAGCACCGAAACCCCGACGCCGTCGCCGGGGAAAAAAGCCTCGATCAGATGGTTGCCGTCGCGCACGGAAGGCAGAATCCGCGACAGGGACGCCTCATCGTTCACGATGACGACCTTGTCGCGCGCATGCAGGGCGCCCAGGGTGTAGGATTGCAACGGCTTGACGGCGAGCGGCAATCCGGCTTCGGCGACGATCGAGGCGGCCGTGTCAGCCCGCGAAATCAACCGTCCCCGCGCCACCGGAACGCCGAGCGACCGGGCCAGTTCGCGCGTCGCGTTCTTGTCGAAGAAAACCGCCATGGCCCGTTCGTTGGGAATGGCCAGGCGGCACGCCTCGGCGAGACGGTCGCGGTGGCGATGGAGCGGCAGCAGAGTCCGTTCGTCGCACGGGATGACGAGATCGTAGCGCTCGCGGCGGAAAAGTTTCTCCACCGCCGCCACCCACTCGGTCCCGTCGCCGAGGTAATAGGGGAGATAGCGGATGCGCGTTATGTAGCGCGACTTCAAGGCCGGCGCGCGGAAATCGAACGGGGCGACGTGCACCTCGATATGCCGTTTGGCCAAGGACCGCACGGTCGCCAAGAAGCTCCGCGTGTCGTCGCCGATCACGAGAACCTTGCGGCGGCGCTCGTCCCGAACTTTTTCCGATTCCGGCGTCACGCGGCCCATCGACACTCTCTCTACGCTTCCTCGAAATTCCGGGAAGATCAGAACGGACGCCGGCGGCCGGCCGGCTTGGCGGTCGGCCTCGGCGCGTTTCTGGCCGCCAACCGGGCGGCGAACGTGCCCCGGGCGGTCGCTTCGGCTTCCGCCGCGATGTCCGCAGGCTCGCGCATGGCGAAGATGCCGCGGGTCTTGCCGCGGTTGCCGGCCTTGTCGTTGGTCACCAGCCAATGCACCACGGCCAGCACGCCGATGAGCGAGAAGAAGAAAAATACTGCGTCCATGTGCGCCTCTCCCGGTGATCCGCGGCCTAGTCCGCGTCGCCCTGCATCGCCATGCCCGGCCGCGGCAACGCCCGCGGCGGGCTGCGCGGCGGGCTGCGCGACGGCAGCATGCGGGCGAAGCGCGGCTTCTCGGGCGCCAACTCGGCGACGACGATGCGCCGCGTCGCCGCCAGGACGACGACGAGGGTGAAATAGAAGTCCCAATAGGACAGCGACAAGAACGTGCCGCCCACGAGGAATCCGATGATGCCGACGAACGACATGTGCGCCAGGTCGTTCGCCCATTTGAGCTCCAGGCTCCCCTTGGTGCGCCGGATGATGTAGCGGCAATTCTGCAACGCGGTGATCGCGATCGCGAGCCAGAGGCCGAATGCGATGAAGCCGTTCTCGCCCAGATTCTCGAACCAGATCGAGTGCACGGCCTTGGACGTGGTGCCCGGCGCATATTCGTCGAGGACATCCTGGTCGTAGGGCGCCATGAATCCGCCGCCGACCAGCGGCCGGGCGACCGCGATTTTAATGGCCGCCTTCCATATTTGGATGCGGCCTTCGGCCGAGGAATCCTGCTGATACGTCTGGATGGTTTGCACGCGCTCGATCCATTGCGTCGGCATGAAGCTGATCGAGAAGGCCAGCATGACGGTGACGACGACCGCCACCCCGACCTTGTGCTTCGAGTGCTGCACCAGGAAGGGCAGCATGGCGATGAGCGCCAGGAACGACCCGCGCGAATAAGACGCCAGAATGGACAGCAGGCAAAGGGCCATGCTGGCGCGCGCGCCGAAACGCAGCAGCTCGTTTTTCGACTGCCGGCCGAGATAATTCATCAGCGGCATGACCACGACCAGCGCGCAGGCGAGCTGGTTGTTGTCGCCGATGATGGTCTGAGCCGGGCCGTAAATGCGGGCGGTGCCGCCGGTTATCAGCGTGAAGATGCCGCCCTTGATGCCGTAATATCCCACCGCGATGACCATGATCCAGATGAGCGCGTGGATGCGCACCCGGTTCGTGAGCATCGCCGCGGTGACGAAGACGTAGATGAAGGCCTTCACCGTGATCCACCACTTCGGCCAGGCCAAATCCGGCACCAACGCGAACGACGTGGCGATGGTGATGATCGTCACATAGGCGAGCAGGAGCACGGTGGTGCGATCCATCGGCAGCCGGCGCCGTTCGCACATCATCCAGCCGAAGATGCCGGTGAGGCCGACGACCAAGGCGAAGGGGATGCTCTCGGCCATGCCCCAGGTCAGCCGCTGGACGCTGCCGAAGGAGATGTAGGACCACAGCAGCACGCTGACGAAGGGCGAAATGAACGCCGTGGGCAAAAGCCCGAAGATCAGCATGGCGAGGGCGAGCGAGCGCATAAGGGTCTCTCAGTTCCTGTCCGGAGGCGGGGAATTGCGGGAAATCGGGGAACGGCCGGTCATGCCGGCACCCGCTTGGATGCGGCCAGCCCGAGACGGACGGCGATCAGGCGCGCGCTTTTCAGGATATGGCGTTCGGCGCCCGGCGGCTCGCCGCACAGGCGCCAGGCGGTCAATTGGGATGCTACATGGACCGCGGCCCCGGTCACGCAGATGACCGTGCAACGCAGGAGGCCCGCCGGGATGCCGCTCGGCTCGGGCCACAGATCGCTCAGCCATATCACGGCCGCCGCCATCACCAGCACGCCGAACAACGTGCGCCAGGTGCCGAGCGCGATATCGCGGAAGGAAATGCCGACCTGCGGAAAGATGTTCACCGACCACAGCACCATGTTGAAGATGGAGGTCGCGACCAGCGCGACGACGGCGCCATAGACGCCGTAGAACATCGCGCCCAGCACGATCGCCGGGATGCGCACCGCGAGCGCCACGGTGAAGACGCCGACGAAGCGGCGTTGCCGGTGCGTCACGATGTAGACGTTGTGCGTGAAATGGCCCACCGAGTCGAACAGCGCGTAGAGGGCGCACAAATGCACCAGCGGGATGGCGGCGATCCATTTCCAGCCGAAGAACAGATCGACGATGGGCGAAGCCATCAGCGAGATGCCGATCGACATCGGTGTAACCAAGGCGAGCGTCATGAACAAACCGTCGAGCGTCTGGCGGCGGAGCTCGGCCATGTCGTCGGCGGCGCGCGACAATCCGGCGTACATCGGCTGGCGGATGGGCGCGGCGACCTCGCTTGCCGGCAGCGAGGCCACTTGGTTGGCCACCTGATAGAGGCCGATCGAGGACGCGCCGGCGACGTAGCCGGTCATGAAGGTCATGATGTTGGCGTCGATCATCCACTGCACGTTCGACACCAGCAGCCATTTCGAGAAATTGAACAAATCGCGCCAGGCGGCGAGGCTGAGGCGCGGGCGATAGTCGCTGACGACGAAACTCGCCGCCGCCGTCGACAGCCTGGTGGCGGCGATGCCGGCGATGAGCGCCCAGTAGCTGTGGGAGAGGAAAGCCGCGGGCACGCAGACGCAGACGCCGGCGAGCTTGCCGAAGACCTGATAGCGGAAGTAGCGGTCGAATTCGAAATGGCGCTGGAAATCCACCACGCCGATATTCTCGAAACCTTGCAGCACCGAAATGCCGGCGAGCGCGAAGGAGAGATGCACGACGCGCGGATCGTCGACCATCTTGGCGAGCAGCGGCGACAGCGCGACCACCAGAATCGCCATCGCGACGCCGCGCAATATGCCGAGCGTCCACGCGGTGTCGTAATGGACGCGCCGGGGCTTGGGCATGCGGATGATGCCCGCCTGGAACGAAAGATCGCTCAACACCTCGAGGATCGACAGCGCCGCCATCACCAGCCCGACGATGCCGAAATCCGCCGGCACCAGCAGGCGCAGCAGGATGAGCGAACTCAACAGACCGAGGAAACGGAAGGCGACGCGCAGCGCCACCATGAAAATCGCGCCCTTGGCGATCTGCTGGCCGAGCGAAATCTTGGTGACGACGCTGGGGATCAGGGGGACTTCGATCATCGCCGAATCCCCGCCGCCAGCAGCCCGCCATCTGCGTGAAAAACCATGGATTCCTCTGCCGAATTGGCCTCTTTTTTAGCCCGAAAGGCTTAATTTTCCGGTTACTTCCCAAAAGTTAACAAGGCGCCGGTTGACGATTGCTTAACCGGAAATTCACGGCTCGCCGTCACATTGATTGAAGGCGGAAGCAGGCGCGGGGAGAGGGATTCCCGCGTCCGTCCTTCATTGGGGGCGAGGAGCCCGGATGGCGCGGCAGAGCAACACGCGGAGCGCGGCAAACCGGCGGATTGCCGAAGATTCGGCGCTGCCCGCAATGCCGCTCGTCTCGATCGTCGTGCCGGTGTTCAACGCGGCGTTAACCATCGAACGGTGCCTGCGCTCGATCGAGACGCAAAGCTACCCGAATTGGGAAGCGATCTTCATCGACGACGCGAGCGCGGATGACGGCGTCGAGCGCATTGCTTCGCGGAACGATCCGCGCATCCGGCTCATCCGCCTGCCGGTCAATTGCGGTCCGGCCAAGGCGCGCAATCTCGGCATCGCGGCGGCCAAGGGCGAGCTGGTGGCGTTTCTCGACGCCGACGACGAATGGCTGCCGGAAAAGCTGACGAGGCAAGTGGCGGCCTTCGCCGCCGATCCCCGCCTGGCGCTGGTGATCTGCGACCTCGGCGTCACCACCGCCGATGGCGGCGAAGGCCGCTCGGTCTATGCCCGCCAGGCGCCGGTGTCCGGCACCGAGGCCTGGAAGACGCTGCTCGCTTCCTCCTTCATCGCGACCTCCGCGGTGTTGACGCGCCGCGACCTGCTGGAGCGCGTCGGCGGCTTCGCCCCCGATCTCGCCGTGGGCGAGGATCAGGATCTGTTCATCCGCCTGGCGCGCGAAGGCGGTCTCCATGCCCTGCCCGAAAAACTCGCGGTCTATCACTGGATGAAGCACAGCTATTCCACGGGCTTGGCGCGGCGCCAAGCCGGGGACGTGCTGCGCATGGTGCGCCGGCACCTGGCCGGTCTCGGTTCGCTGCTCTCGCCGCGCGAACGGCGCTCCATTCTCGGCCGCCGTTATGAGCGCCTCGGCCGCAATCTGATCGACGCCGGATCCTGGGGCGGCGGTTCCTGGCTGCTGCTCAAGGCGGCGCTGTTGGGCCGCTCGCCGCTCGCCAATCTGCTGACGCCGGCGCGACGGGCTCTCGCCCGGAGCTTGCGGCCATGAGCGTCGAAACCTTCGGCGATCTGATGCCCGAAAAGGTGGTGCGGATGCTCGCCCGCCGCGACATCGGCGGCGCCTTTCCGTTCCGCGATTGCCGCGTCATCGGCCCCTTGGGCGAAAGCCGGGTATCGCGTCTGTTCCGCTGCATCGCCTCGGGTTATGCCACGCCGCTCGCGCTCAAGTTCTGTCTGACCCGCGACGGACGTCCCGACGTCAAATTGGCGCGCATGCAGTATGACGTGCTCACCTGGCTCCACGCGCGCGCGCAATCCGGCCCGGAGCCGATCAAGCTGGTGCGCGCGCTGCATCTGATCGAGGAACATGCCTGTCTGGTGATGGAATGGGTCGAGGGCCGCTCGGTCGCTGCGGTGCTGGCCAGCCCGATGACCTCGACGGCGGAAATCGCCTTCTGGTCCGAAATGGCCGGCGCCTGGCTCAAGCGCTTCCACGATTTGCGGCGCGACGAGCCGCGCCCGACCGACACCCAGGCGTTGATCGCCAGCATCGACGAGGACCTGCCCCAGGCGAAAAGAATCGCCGCCAACCAGAGCTTCGTCCACGGCAACGGCGTGTTGCGCCAGGCGGCGGGTCTGGTCGGCTCGATCCCGGTTCCTTGCGCCATCCATCACGGCGATTTCAAGGCCGAGAATTTGATGATCACCGACGGCGCGTTGGTGGGCCTCGACATCTCCAACGACTGGAACGACGTGGTGACGCTCGACCTCGTCAAGTTCATCCGCGACATCGACTTCCGCTCCTGGCGGCCGAGCGGCTGGATGCTTGGTTGGCGCCATGACGACATCGTGCGGCATTTCTTCGCTGGCTACGCGCCGGGCGCGGCGTTCGATCTGCGCCTGCCGTTGCTGTGGGTCCGGCTCCACGGGCTGCTGCGCTTCTGGATCGAGCTGGAGGTGACGCCGCCCGATCCGCTCCGCGAATCCTACGGCCGCTACCGTTTCGAGCAGATCGTGACCCAGGTCGCGGACGAGCTCATCGGCGCGATGGCGGCCGGGTGAGGGACGAGATGGACGCATCGCGGCATCCCGGGAGCTGGAACCCGGTGCAACACTACCAGGACGGCGCCGTCGCCGAATCCTACGACCGCGAGCGTTTTTCATGCTTCGCCGGCCGCGTCTTCAATCGTCTCGACAAACGCACGGTGCGCCGCGCGCTCGAAGGCTTGGCCCCCGGCAGCGTCGTCGCCGACATTCCCTGCGGCACCGGGCGGCTCGCCGAGGTGGCGCTGGAGATGGGTTACGAGGTCTGCGGCATCGACATCTCGCCCGCCATGCTGGAAATGGCGCGCAACCGCCTGGCGCGTTTCGGCGCCCGTTTTACCGCCCGGGTGGCCGATATCCGCGCGCTCCAGGCCGCCGGCCAGAGCTTCGACGCCGTGCTGTCGGCGCGGTTCCTGATGCATTTCCCGCTGGACGAGCAGCGCCAGCTCATCCGCGGCCTGGCGCGCCTGGCCGGGCGGCGCCTGGTGCTGACCCACGGGATCGACACCGCCTGGCACCGCCTGCGCCGCGATTTCAAAAGCCGTTTCGAGTATTTCTGGAATCCGGCGGCCTTTCCGGTTTCAGAGGCCGAGCTGGCGTCGATGCTGCGCGAGGCGGGGTTCGCCGAGCGCGGCCGCCATTACGTGCTGCCCTTCTTGAGCGAGGCGGTGGCGATCGTCGCCGAGCCCAACGGCGGAGAGATGCCATGACCGTCGCCTTCGCGCCCGATTCGGGCGGGGCCTTCGGAAGTCCTGGGGGTAGGCCGGTGGAAAGTCCGGGATATACGCGCGCGCCCTTGCGCATCGTCACCTTCACCACGCTCTATCCCAACAACGCCCAGCCCCATCACGGCGTCTTTGTCGAGAACCGCCTGCGCAACCTGGTTGCAAGCGGCAGGGTCGAGGCGCGGGTGGTGGCGCCGGTGCCCTGGTTCCCGTTCGCGCATCGGCGCTTCGGCCGCTATGGCGATTTCGCCCGCGCTTTGACGCGCGAAAACCGCTTCGGCCTGAAGGTGCTGCATCCGCGTTATCCGGTTCTGCCCAAATTCGGCATGAGCGTGGCGCCGGCGCTGCTCTATGCCGCCGCGCTGCCGGCATTGAAGCGCCTGCAAGCCGAACAGGATTTCGACCTGATCGACGCGCATTATCTTTATCCCGACGGCGTCGCCGCGATCCTGCTGGGACGCACCCTGGGCAAGAAGGTGGTGCTCACCGCGCGCGGCACCGACGTCAATCTGATCCCGCGTTATGCGCTGCCCCGCCGTTTGATCCGCTGGGCGGCAAGCCGCGCCGAAGCCGTGATCACCGTGGCCGAAGCCTTGCGCGCGGCACTGATCGATTTGGGAGTCGATCCCGCGCATGTGCGCACGTTGCGCAACGGCGTCGATCTCGCGCAATTCCAGCCGCTGGAGCGCCAAGCCGCGCGGGCGGCGTTGGGCCTCGGGCCCGGGCCGGTGCTGCTTTCGGTCGGCCATCTGATCGCGCGCAAGGGCCATCGCCTGGCAATCGAGGCGCTCGCCGAACTGCCGGGTTATTCGCTGCTGATCGCCGGCGAAGGGCCCGAACGCGGCGAGCTCGAGGAACTCGCCCGCCGTCTCGGCCTCGGCGCGCGGGTCCGGTTCCTCGGCGCGGTGCCGCATGAGAACCTGGCCGCGGTCTATTCCGCCGCCGACGCGCTGGTGCTGGCTTCCTCGCGCGAAGGCATGGCCAATGTGCTGCTCGAATCGCTGGCCTGCGGCACGCCGGTGGTGGCGTCGCGGGAATGGGGCAATCCCGAGATCGTGGCCGATCCCGCTGCGGGCGTGTTGATGCCGGAGATTTCGGCATCCGGCGTGGTTGCGGGCGTGACGGCGCTGTTCCGCGCCAAGCCTTCGCGCGGCGATGTCCGGGCCTATGCCGAGACTTTCTCCTGGGACGCGACCACGGCGGGCCAGATCGAGCTTTTCACCCGGGTGCTGGAAGCGCGCGGGCGGCCGATGGCGGCGGGAGAGACGCGATGAACCACGCCGCCCTCCTGCTGGGCTTGCGCAAAACCGCGACCAATCCCGCGCCCACCGGAAAAACGCGGAGTTTCCGCTTCCACGGCGAGACGCTGTGGCCGGTTCCGGTGGGAGCCGATTTGCCGCCGCTGCTCCAGGTCGTGGTCGACACCGAGGAGGAGTTCGACTGGTCGAAGCCCTTCAACCGGGCATCGAACGCCGTCCGCAACCTCGCGCATCAGGAAAAGGCGCAACGTATTTTCGACCGGCTGGGAATCAAGCCGACCTATGTCGTCGATTACGCGGTGGCGAGCCAGAGCACGGGCTACGGCCCGTTGCGCGAGTTCCTGGCCGGCGGGCGTTGCGACATCGGCGCGCATCTTCATCCCTGGGTCAACCCGCCTTATGTCGA
>Ga0187863_10004315_pt1 | contig 10174 bp, 9 predicted proteins | sample June2016WEW_11_1_FD_132975 | JGI IMG/M metagenome (GOLD analysis project Ga0187863, IMG submission 132975) | Peatland microbial communities from SPRUCE experiment site at the Marcell Experimental Forest, Minnesota, USA - June2016WEW_11_10 | ecosystem: Environmental > Terrestrial > Soil >...
AAGTACCCGGAATCGACGAGAAAGACATCGACGTCCGCGTGGAGAACAACACTCTCACCGTGCACGGCGAGCGCAAGATCGAAAAGGAAGAGAAAGAAGAGAACTACCGCCGCGTGGAGCGCCAGTACGGCAGCTTCACCCGCACCTTCACTCTGCCCCAGACCGTGGACACCGAGAGCGTCTCGGCAAACTACGACAAGGGCGTGCTGAAGATCGCGTTGCCCAAGAAAGCCGAAGCCAAGCCGAAACAGATCAAGGTCAACATCGGCAGCGAAAAGGCCATCGAAGGCAAGACGACCGAGAGCAAGGCCCCCAGCAAAGCCGCGTAATTAGCAATGCTCATGTGGAGACGGCCGCCTCGGCCGTCCCGCAAGGGCGAAGCCGAGCGGCCCAGTTGTGGACCGGCTCCTCTGACCCGGTCATCGAGGGCAGAGGGAGCCATGCTTCGTATCAGGGCACGGCTTCAGCCGTGCCGTTACGAGGCCAGGAATGAATCGGGCTTGAGCCCCTGAGGTCACGGGAGGCGGCAGAGGTGACCGCCTCCCGTAACTTTTTTCAACCGGCGAAATTTCGGAATCGACTAATTTGAACCCGCAAGCAACAATCGGACCATCAAATTAATCAATTACTGAATTTCCCAATTACCAAGTCGAGGTTTTCCTATGCCCATCCGTTGGGACAAATTTACTGTCAAAGCGCAGGAGGCCGTCCAGCGCGCGAACGAGCTTGCCTCCGAGCACGGCAACCCTGAGCTGCAGCCAATCCATCTGCTGGCGGCTCTGCTCGAAGACAAAGAAGGCATCGTTCCGCCCGTGCTCGAAAAAATCGGCATCGGTCCGCAAGCCGTCCTCAGTGACGTCTACCGCGAACTGGAGAAGCTGCCCAAGGTTTCGGGACAAACCAACCAAGCAACGCTCTCGTCGGAGGTGAACGGCCTCCTGGAGCAGGCTTTCAAAGAAGCGTCCAACTTCAAGGACGAATACGTCTCCACCGAGCACTTGCTGCTCGCCATCACGCACCTCAAGCGCGACACTGCGCAGCAGATTCTGGCTCGTCATGGTGCGACATATGACGCGATCCTGAAGGCACTCACGGTCGTTCGCGGCTCGCAAAAAGTCACGGATCAGAATCCCGAAGCCAAATATCAGGCGCTCGAACGTTACGCTCGCGACCTGACCGAGCAGGCTCGTCGCGGCAAGCTCGATCCCGTCATTGGACGCGATGAAGAAATCCGCCGCGTCGTCCAGGTTCTCTCCCGGCGCACGAAAAATAATCCCGTGCTGATCGGCGAACCCGGCGTCGGCAAGACCGCCATCGTCGAAGGCCTGGCGCAGCGAATCATTTCTGGGGACGTGCCCGAGAGTCTGAAGAACAAACGCGTGATCTCGCTCGATCTCGGAGCCATGCTTGCCGGCGCAAAATACCGCGGCGAGTTTGAAGACCGCCTGAAAGCGGTGCTCAAAGAAATCGGAGGCTCGCAGGGCTAAACTGTCCTGTTCATTGACGAGCTGCATACGCTCGTCGGCGCAGGTGCGGCCGAAGGCGCGATCGATGCCTCCAACATGCTGAAGCCGGCGCTCGCTCGTGGAGAGCTGCGGGCCGTCGGCGCCACGACGCTCAACGAATACCGCAAGTACATCGAAAAAGATACTGCGCTCGAACGCCGCTTCCAGATCGTCTTCGTCGGTGAACCCAACGTCGAGGACACCATCACTATCCTTCGCGGTCTGAAGGAAAAATACGAAGTGCATCACGGCGTGCGGATCAAAGATTCTGCGATCGTTGCTGCTGCCACGCTCTCGCATCGCTACATCTCTGATCGCTTCCTGCCCGACAAGGCGATCGATCTGATTGACGAAGCGGCCGCGTCGCTGCGCATCCAGATCGACTCGCTTCCGACGGATATCGATCAACTGGAGCGCAAGGCCACGCAGCTCGAAATCGAAAAGCAGGCGCTGAAGAAAGAAGACGACGCGAACTCGCGCGAGCGCCTCGCGGTCATCGAAAAAGAACTCGCCGAGATTCGTGAAAAATCCAACACGCTGAAAGCCAATTGGAAGAAAGAAAAAGATCTCATTGCCCGCCAGCGCGGACTCAAAGAGCAGATTGAGAAACTGAAAACCGAAGAGCAATCGGAGCTGCGCAAAGGGAATAACGAGCGGGTCGCCGAAATCCGCTACGGAAAGATTCCCCAAGCCGAGCAGGAACTGGCCAAGCTCACCAAGCAGATGGAGAGCCCGGGCAAGTCACGCATGCTCAAAGAAGAAGTCGACGAAGAAGACGTCGCAGGCATCGTCTCCAAGTGGACCGGAATTCCGGTCTCGAAGATGCTCGAAGGCGAAGTCAAGAAGCTGGTCACAATGGAAGAACGCCTGCGCCAGCGAGTGATCGGTCAGGACCCGGCGCTCGAGCGCGTCGCCAACGCAATTCGCCGATCGCGTGCCGGGCTCAGTGATCCCAAGCGTCCGATCGGATCCTTCATTTTCCTCGGACCAACCGGCGTCGGCAAAACCGAACTCGCCCGCGCTCTCGCCGAATTTCTCTTCGACGACGAGCACGCGCTGCTTCGCATCGACATGTCCGAGTACATGGAGAAGCATTCTGTCGCTCGCCTCATCGGCGCGCCTCCGGGCTATGTCGGCTACGAAGAAGGTGGACAACTCACCGAACAAGTTCGCAGGCGTCCCTACGCGGTCGTTCTCTTCGACGAAATCGAGAAGGCGCATCCGGATGTGTTCAACGTGCTGCTACAGATGATGGATGACGGTCGGCTCACCGACGGCAAAGGCCGCGTCGTCGATTTCAAGAACACTATCATCATCATGACGTCGAACCTCGGCTCGCAGCTTCTACAGGCTGACGGCATTCATTCCGATGCGGAATTCGAGCAGGCTTCTCTGCAAGTGCAAAATCTATTGCACTCGCACTTCAAGCCTGAATTTCTGAACCGCGTGGACGACATCATCGTCTTCCGTCCGCTCGGCAAGGAACAGCTAGTCAAGATCATCGAGCTTCGCCTCGAAGACGTTCGCCGCCTGCTGGCGGATCGCAAGATCTCGCTTGAGTTGACGGACGCAGCTAACGACCTGATGTTTAAGCAGGGTTACGATCCGAACTTCGGAGCGCGGCCGCTGAAGCGCGCGATCCAGAAACTGATTCAGGATCCGCTCGCGCTGAAGATCCTCGACGGCGAGGTCTTGCACGGCGATCATGTCGTGGTCGATGCCGACAAGAAAGCCGGCAAGATGACCTTCGCAGTCAGCAAACGCGTCGGAGAAAAAGAACCAGCGAAAGCGAAACGCTAAAAGAGCGCCACGGATTTCACGGATATTCACCGATCAGACAAGCAGTCGAAATTGATCCGTGTGAATCCGCGCAAATCCGTGGCTAAGATTTTGCTGCGAAGCTGTCCACGACGCTGGGCGCTTGTGACAAGTACCACGCCAACGCGACGCGGAGGGAGATCTGGAATCCATACCAGAACACTGGAACACCGAGTTCCGCCATCGAGATCTTGGGCACTAACCATCCGATGCCGATGGCCATCACGATCATCGCGGCCCAGCGCGACCACTTCTGCAGGCGAAACAATCCCCATCCAATGAGCGCATAGACTGCGCCGATCAGCAGAGCCATGAAAGGACCGGCGAGTTCCAGTCCGTACATGAACTGTTTTCCGGCCATGAGCGACAGCGTTCCCGGCGAGATCAACTGAATTGCGCCGACGATCCAAAGATAGCCTCCAGCAGCGCAGAAGAGAATCGCGATGATCGTGACGCCTGTCGGACGCTGCATGAAGGCAAACCCTTTCACCACCGAGGACACGGAAACTCAGAGGGTATACCTCTGTGCTCCTCGGTGTCCTCTGTGGTGAGTGATTTTATGCGAGATCGAACAACAGCACTTCGGCGTTGCCGGTGGCCTTGATCGTCAGCTTGGTCTCGTCGCTGATCGCCGCGCCATCGCCTTGGCTCAGCTTGTTTCCGTTCAGCTCAACGGAGCCGCGGGCGATCTGCAGCCAGGCGTGACGGCCGGACGTAAGCTCGTGCGTCACTTCTTCTCCGGGCTTCAGCAGCGAGACATACAGCTTTGCGTCCTGATTGATCTTCACCGATCCATCGGCGGCCTCGCGCGACGCGATCAGGCGCAGCTTCCCGCGTTTCTCCGCCTCCGGGAACGATTTCTGCTCGTAGCTCGGCACCAGCGCGGCGCGTTCCGGCTGAATCCATATCTGCAGCAAATGCGCCGCGTCGGTCTGCGACGGATTGAACTCGCTATGGCGAATGCCGCTGCCTGCGGTCATGCGCTGCCCATCTCCAGGGAGAATCACCGAACCGGTTCCGAGGCTGTCCTTGTGCTCGAGCTTCCCCTCGAGAACGTAGGTGATGATTTCCATGTCGCGATGCGGATGCGTGGGGAATCCGTTGTTGGGCGCGACCCAATCTTCGTTGATGACGCGCAGCGAGCGGAATCCCATCCACTTGGGATCCCAATAGTCGGCAAAGCTGAAGGTGTGTTGAGTCTTGAGCCAGCCGTGATTTCCACCGCCGCGTTCGGCGCTGGGGCGAATCTGAATCATGGTCGTTTCTCTTTCCATTGCTAGTAATTGACTGATAAACATTAGATGCGCGAGGGATGCAGGAAGGATCGGGCGTGGAAAGTCCGAAGCAAATCTATGATTTGTCACGGATTTACACCGATCTTCGCGGATCTAAGACCAGTTATTCCAAGATCTTGATCCGCAAAAATCCGCGCGAATCCGTGGCCAAGAAGTTCGCGTATGGCACACTGAACTCATGCACCAACTCACGCTTGGCGATTTTGAACTCAGCGTTTTTTCGGACGGGACGTATCCTCTCGATGGCGGCGCGTTTTTTGGCGTGATTCCAAAAGTGATGTGGTCGCGCAAGATGGCCGCCGACGAAAAGAATTACATCACCTCAGGGCTCAACTCTCTTCTCGTGCGCACCGGGAAAGAAACGGTCCTGATCGAAACCGGCATCGGCAACAAGCTCCCTGATCGTATGGTGAAGTTTTACGGCCAGCCGGCGAAGCTGATTGAGAATCTCGGGTCAGCAGGAATCGCGCCCGAGGATATCGACATCGTGATCAATTCGCATCTGCATTTCGATCACTGCGGATGGAACACGACGCGGGACAAGAACGGCAAGACTGTGCCGACGTTCCCGCGCGCAAAATATTACGCGCCCGAGGGGGAGTGGCAGTATGCACGCAAGCCGAGCGAGCGCGACTCCATCAGCTTTCTGCCGGACAATTACGACCCGCTGGTCGCGAGCGGACAAATGACTTTGCTGAAAGATGGCGAGGAAGTCGTGCCCGGGATTTCGGTGAGGACTTTTCGTGGGCACACTGCGCACATGCAGGGGATCGTTATTCGAGGAAATCGAAATCCCCACTTCCGGCAAAACCGGCCGGAAATGGGGCACCCTCCGGACGCATCCCAGGTTCCCACTGCCTGTTATATCTCCGACCTGATACCCACGTCCGCGCATATCGATCTCACGTGGGGCATGGGATTCGATCTGTATCCGCTCGACACGATCGAGAGCAAGAAGCAGTACTACGCGCGGGCGTTTCCGGAAAAGTGGCTGACGGTTTTCACGCACGATCCAAAGACGCCGTGGGCGTACATCGAGAGGGACGAGCTGGGGAAGATGGTGGCGAAGCCCGTCTCCCAAACCTCTCAGTGAGCAACCGAGGCCAGAAAGTTCTCCGCTCGCTTGATGGCGCCCGCGTCCTGCGGATCGCTGCTCCCGGACGCTTTCAATTGGGCGAGGGCCTCGTTCAATTGGTTTCGTACGGCGACGTTATTCCGATTTTTCTCAGCCTCTACAGTTAGTGTCAACACCCGTTCGCGCAGTTCCGCGGATGAGTCGGAGTTTCCAGTCTGGATGCCGATGGACTGCTTGCCGGAGGTTCTGGGCTTCAGGACCGCGCGAGCCCTGGCGACAACCTCTTTGTCGTGCGCCGAGACCGCGACTCTCGTACCGGCTCAAGTTCGCTTGTATTTGCTGCCGCAGGGCTGCGTTCTGGGGAGATCCTGGATTGGCCTCGATTTGGCTCGCGTCAGTATCGATGCTCACCATGCCTTTGTTGTATTGAATCGACGTGATGCTGGGATAGCCGATCATCGCGATCGTCAGCACAAAAAACGGAAGCAAGCCGGCGTAGGACTTGCCCGCAGAAAGGTTCTTGCGCAACGCATCGATCAGCACGATGAACAACACGACGCCCAGCACGAGAAGTACGACTTCGTACCAGAACAGCCCGCCAATTGTCACGGGATCCCTCCTCGAACGGATTGTTCGCAGCCCCGAACCAGCCTCGCCGCATAGACGCTGTTTCGAGTTGCGATTACCCCACGGAGCGTGGAAGCTGACCACGCGAACCCGCGACTTCATCAGAGGGGAAGAAAGTTGCGAACCATACTACACCCGGGGCCAGCGCAGGCAAGGGGAATCGTCGACGTAGCAACTCACGCCGAGAGGAATTGCACCAGCAATTTTCGCGGCCAGGGTGACCACACCATGATTCGGCACACCCGATAGTCGTGAAAAGAAGTGTAAAGTTTCGGCGAGTTTTTGTAATTTTCGATGCTCTCCTACCGCACGCGTGCTACAAAAAGCCAATTCCAGCAACTAGGGGGCGCGCAGCGGCATCTTGAAAGTGTCGCATCGTTATTGCAAAGCGCCGGTGCATCCGGCGGCTTTGAAGAAAATCCAAAACGAGGTTACTCATGAAGCGATTGGCAATAGTCGGAGGGATCTGTGCTTCATTTCTTCTGGGAGCGGCGATGACCGCCGTGGCCCAGGACGAACACAGAGACGAAAAGCAGGACGAGCATCGTGATGCCAAGCAGGAAGAGCATCATGACGAAGCGCGGCACGACGAACATGCGCGCCGGATCGATGACGCGCATTTCCGTCAGCACTTCGGGCACGATCATCATTTCGCCATTCGGCACGTGACGATCGTCGAAGGCAGACCGCATTTCGCTTACGGCGGCTACAACTTTGAGATCGCGCAGCCGTGGCCCGGCGGATGGTCTTACAACGACAATTGCTACATCGACTTTGTCGATGGCGGATATTTTCTATTTAACCTGAGGCACCCCGGAGTGCGGATCGCCGTTACGGTGCTTTAGCGGCACTGTCGAGCTCAAATAGGCGCGGGCCGCGGTCGCGGTTCGCGCCATTATTTTGGGACTGATTTATTTTTGGGGACTGATCAGACTTCAGGGGCGAGCACGCCCGCAACGGCACAAAGTCGGGCTTCGAAGAAATCTTCGACGCGGCTCAGGATCTCTGGAGCGCTCTTCGATTCGTAGATCGCTTTTCGCAGGCCCGCGCCGCCCGGAACTCCGTGAGTGAACCAGCTGGCGAATTGTTTCATCTTGCCGACGGCGTCCGGGAGCTCTTCTTCAATGAGCATCCGGAAATAGGTGCGGATCATCTGGTAGCGGTCGGATTCGGACGGATGATCGTAAGGATATGTGGGGACAGCCGCCCTCGGCTGTCCGTCGGGCCAAAGGCCCGATTCGTGCGCATCGAATGCACTGCCGGCATCGAAGACCGTCGAGATTTGCTCGACCGAACGACCGATGGCGGCCGTCCCCACAAGATCATTCCTCATCGCCGCGCAATATTGTTCGATCTGGCGGAAGATCCACGGATTCGACGGGGCCATGCGTCCGATCATCACCGCATCACATCCGGTTTGCGTGACCATGGCGCAGGCATCTTCCGGCGTACGAATGTCGCCGTTGCCGATCACCGGAATCTTCACCGCATCTTTGACGGCGGCGATCCATTCCCAACGGGCCTGGCCGCTGTAGCCCATCTCGCGCGTTCGGGCGTGCAGAGCTACCGCCGCCAATCCGCAATTCTCCGCCATCCGAGCCAGTTCGACGCAGACGATTTCTTCGTCGTTCCATCCGGCGCGGAATTTCACGGTGAAGGGAATCGTCACGGCCGCGCGCACGGCTTCGAAGATCTTGCCAATCGCGGGCAAGTCGCGAAGCAGCCCGGAGCCTCCGTTGCACTTCACGACTTTCTTCGCCGGACATCCCAGGTTCAGATCGACCAGGTCAAAGCCGAGTCCTTCGACCATCTTCGCCGCTTCGGCCATCACATAGGGATCGCTGCCGAAGAGCTGCGCCGAGATCGGATGCTCATCTTCGTAGAAATGCAGATAGCGCTTGGCCTTCTGATCTTTCTTGCGGAGAACGCCGTCGGCCGAGGTGAACTCGGTCATGATGAGACCACATCCGCCGAGGTTGCGGATGAATCGGCGGAAGACCGTGTCAGTAACACCGGCCATGGGAGCGAGGACCGTGGCGGGCGAGATCGTGACAGGGCCGATCTTCAGCTTCGCCGGCACCGGGAGCGGTCGCATCGCTTGGCGGGCAATAGAGTCCGTGCCACCCGAGTTGTCCCAGAACTTGCGCATTCGAAAAGCTTTCACCAGCGGGGGCACTTAGGAACACAGGGGAAACCTGCCGTCGGCCCACTTCTGTTCCTGTATTCTAGACTGTCGCTCAAACAAAAAGCCCCCGCTTTCGCAGGGGCTGAATTCTTTGAGTTATCCGCGCAAACCCGTGTGAATCCGGAGTTAAGAAGTTAGCTCTTAGCCGGAGTCGCGGGAGTGGCATCTTTCTTGGCGTACTTGCGGCGGAAGCGCTCGACGCGGCCGGCGGTATCCATCAGCTTCTGCTTGCCGGTGAAGAACGGATGGCAGGCCGAGCAAATTTCTACGCCGATGTCGCCCTTATGGGTCGACCGGGTCGTGAATGTGTTGCCGCAGGCGCAATGCACGCGCACTTCGCTATAGGACGGATGAATAGCTGCTTTCATAATGATTCCAACCTCGATTCAGAGTAGTAGATTGTACAGGACATCCACAGGATTCGGCAAACGGAGAGCGACGAGTCGCGAGCCATGAGCGGCCAGCCAAAATCCCAAGCTTTGTTCCCGCATCGAAGCCGCAGGTACCTGCCTGCCAACGACTTATGGCGTTGCTCACCGCTCGCGACTCACCGCTCGTTGCTCCCTGTCAAAACCGAAACAGATAGCTGACTTTCACGAAAAACTGGCGGCTGTCGTTCAGGTAGCCCTTGGCGGTATTGGTCACTCCACCCGGCAAGGCGGGCGTTCCCGGGACGACATTGAGATTCTGCAGGTCGCTGTTGTAACCAACATAGATCGCGGTCCCCGGGTGGACGAGGTAAGTGATCAGGAAGTCGGCATTGAATTCCTTCTGGGTTGGCAGATAGGTGTATGGCGACCCGACACCCGGCGTCCCGGCAAGCAGGTCGTTGTATTGCAGAATCAGGCGCAGAGAAAGCTGCGGAGTGAATTGCCAGTTCCACTTGCTGCGCAGGATGTGGTCGTTGAAGATGCCGCGTCCGGCGCCCGGAAATTGGCCCTGCTCGAAAGCAAACGTACTGTTGGTTGTACGCAGACGGTCGAAGAGATACGTATTCTCGATCTTCAGCGGCTTCATGGGACGAAGAATGACCGAGGCTGACGCAGTGTCTTGCCGGGCAACAAAGGGCAGGTTGTAAGGCGTGGGAGCCGCCGGAGGAGCGTCGGGCTCCGCCACGAAATTCACACCGTCTCCCCAGTAGTAGCTCGCGTTGAGAGTCGCCCACTTCAGATATCCGGTCTGAAACGTGGCTCCGCTCTCGTGCTCGTGATAATCCTGATTGCCCAGCGCCCCCGGCGAACAGTACACCGAGAAGCCGTAGAAACAGAAGTCCTGAGGACGCAGACGCTCGCGGAACTCCTGATAGGGTTTCACCAGGAAGAAAGTCTGCCCCCTGCCGCGAACCGCGAAGTATGGACGGTAGTAACTGTCGAGACGCAATCCGGTGTGGTCGAAGTCATACCGAACGTTGAGCGAAGGGCCCCAGCTCAGAATCCATCCCTTCCGCGGACGGAAGCGGTAATGCACATCCTGCACGGTTTCCCGGATATCCACGCGATTAATGAAGCCAGGAATTGAGACAAAGCCCGGAGTGACGTCGTTGTAGAGTCCTTCATATCCGAAATGCAGACCGTCTCGCCGCAGGTCCAGTTTCTCCGCCGGTCCGGCATAATAGTTGCCATTGCCGCGGTTGCCGGAACTGAACGGATAAAGATTGGCTTCGCAGTTA
>Ga0187863_10004317_pt1 | contig 10173 bp, 8 predicted proteins | sample June2016WEW_11_1_FD_132975 | JGI IMG/M metagenome (GOLD analysis project Ga0187863, IMG submission 132975) | Peatland microbial communities from SPRUCE experiment site at the Marcell Experimental Forest, Minnesota, USA - June2016WEW_11_10 | ecosystem: Environmental > Terrestrial > Soil >...
GAGGAAGTAGCGGCAGTTCAAACAGTCGATCAGTTGCGGTCAGTTGTGCTGAGGGCAGTCGTGTCGGACCGCGATCAGGGAAACCTGCTCCAGGTCAGGGTAATGTTCATCTTTGTCGGGGCTGCGGTCCGCGGGGGCGATCTGCTGGACGGTGGTTCGCGCCGGTAACTCGCCACGGAAATACTTCGCATAGATTTCGTCGAATGCCTTCAGGTCCGACATGTTATCCAGGTAAACCGTTGTGGAAACGACTTGGCAGAATTGCATATCGGCTTCCTCGAGATTATCGAGTTGGTTGCGCATCGTCTGAACAAGTTGGAGGGCGGTGGTGGCGCTGTAGACTCCACCATTCGGGCCGGGGATGAAACCACTCTTCGCGGAACAGTACAGCGTGTCGCCGGCAAAGACGCACGGACTCGCCGTGGGGCTGGGCGGCATGTTCTTGGGACGCACGGCGCGTCGTTTCGTGAGATCGCGGACCGCAACGCCCGTGTATTCGATTTGCGCGCCATTGGGGAGACTCGATACTTCGATCGTTGCCCGGGCCGGGGTATTGCCGAATTCGAAGCGATGCGCATAGTGCTCGTTCATCACTCGCATCGGGATCTGCGCCGTCAGAAAGGGATTCACAAAAACCACGTGGCTAAGGTCCAGTCCGGCGGCCTCGACGACGGCTTTTATTCGGTCGAGCGCGAAGTCGACCTGGGCCGCGGGATCGTCCGAAACTTTGTCGCCGGAAGGTCCGCGAGGCAGGGCAGAAATAAACAGGCGATCGTGAGTGAGAATGCCCGGCGAAAAAGGTTCGTCTGATTTGTAGTTCGGGGGATAGACGGGCCGCTTCTCTGAAAGACTCCGCACTGCGACGGCGTTGATCTCGATGGGTGGATCAGCTAGCCCGGCAACGCCAAGGACAGCCCGCGCTGGCGGAATCTTCCCGAAGAACTCACCGAAAGCGCGATTCATTTCTCCGTATTGCGTGATGTTGGTGAGGTAGACCGTGGTGTAGACAACGTGATCCATCGTCAAGCCCGCCGCTTCGACGGCCGACTTCAAATTCGTGAGAGCCTGCCGGGCCTGGGCATTGAACGTTGCGGGTAATGTACCATCCGGGCTGCGGGGACCCTGACCGGAGATGTAGACGTAGTCTCCCGTATCCACACTCGATGGGCCGGAACCATGGCGTGCGGGAGCCTGCAGGGAAGGAACGGTCGCCGCCGTCTGCGCTTGTGCGACGACGGTGGACCACAGCAACAATCGAACAAGGAATAATTTCATTCGCCTTCCCTCAGGACTGAAAAAAGAGACAGCATCGAGCCTCGTGTTTCAGGCTGCACGCGCCTTTTTCTGTGCTACGCCCAGAATGCTGCGCAATCTTTGTCCAACAATCACTTCTTCGCCGGGCTGGATGGTCATCGAAACCAATTCGATGTGTTTGGCTTCCGGCCGCTCTTTGCTGGTTGGATTCGGTCTGCCCTCGCGAACCGTTTTCACCAGGCTGGGATTGTCGGCACCGAGCACTTCGATCACGGGATCGCCGTCACGCAGGGCTTGCACGCAGTCGGCGACGGTGAATCCCCAAGCCTGCTGATCCCATGAGATTTTCAGCGTAGGGAAGCGGTTCCCGTCGTCTGGGATGTAGATTTCTGTCTTCACACCCGGCACGGTCTCCACCAGTTTTCGGATGCTGTCTACGCGGTCATTCCACTCGCGGTACAGCTTCTTATCGTCCAGCTTCAGCCACGTTTCGAGCGCTGTAAGGCAGCCAATCATTTCTTCCTTTCCAACCTTCATGGGACGGCACACCGCTCCCTCGCGCGGACTGGAATTCATGATGGCCGCCTCGATCAAATCTTTTCGACCTAAAAGCACGCCGCTGCACTGCGGCCCGCGCAGGCCCTTTCCGCCGGAAAAGGTGTAGAGGTCAATTCCCATGCGCGCGTAAAGCTTGGCATTCTCGGCGGGAGGAATGCCGGCGGCATCGTCGAGTAGCAGTGGGACCTTGTGGTCTTTTGCGATCGCGAGTTCCTTCTGCAGTTCATCGCCGAGGTGCGTGGTGTAAATCAGGGTGGTGTTCTGGTTGATGGCGTTGGCCAGCTCCTCTGGCGAGTAGGCGAGCACGAGCTTCGCGCCAGTCAGGCGGATCGCACTATCAAAGGCGCTTCGGCCACCAGACATGACGACTTCATTCTTCAGGCCGGTGGTGTCGGGCAGTTGCCAGATCAACTTGTCGTCGGTGCCTGCCATGGATCCTGCGGTTGCAACCGCCATCGCGCCAGCGGCGCCGGAAGTGATCATGCCAAACTCGGCGCCCGTGAGTTCGGCCAATCGCCGCCCAATCGCATGCTGCAAATCCAGCACGTTCACGAAGTATTGGGCAGCTTCGATCTGGGCTTCGCGAACTTCGGGGAACTCCAGTGAGCCACTCAGGTAGGTCCACGTGCCTCGGCAATTGATGACGGTTTTAACTCCCAGGCGACTGTACACATTTTGTCGAGGGTCTTTGCCCACGGCGCTGGCAGCCTTGGCGTAAAGATCAGACACGGCGATCTGACTCAGCAGGGGAGCGGCTGCTACCCATTTCATGAATGATCGCCGGCTGGAATTCAGGGTCTGCATTTTTTGGAACCTCCGAGGTTTCTGCAAATTCAGATTTCAGACTGCAATCTAAAATCTCCCTACGCGACCTACTCTTCATCCTCTTGCAATGGAACGCGCGCTCGAACCGCCAGAATATATGCTTTCGCTTCCGGTTTATTTTCGTTGTAGAAGCCGACCGTGCAGTTGGGCCGAAAATAGTACGCGTCCCCGGCTTTGGCGGGATACCGGCCTTCGACGCCGTCCATTCCACTGCCAGCCACCATTTCGCCCTGGCCTCCGATGACCAGGTAGATTTCTTCCGCCGCTTCGTGGTGGTGAGGCCAGTTCGTGCCGCCTGGTGAAAAATCCATCCAGAAAAAACTGTCCATCACGTAGGCCTCATCAATTAAATCCCGCTTGCCGGTGCGCAGGCCAATCAGAAGTTTGTACAAAACTGAGTTGGGGTGACCGCTGACGGTCCTCTCATTGGCATCTTCCAGATTCGCGACCTTCGGATGCGGCATCGGAACCCCGATTGCGATCGACGACGGGATTTTGAACCCCATCACGAGCACGCGCAGCGGCTGGTCTGACTGATTGGAGATCGAGCGCTTCACGCTCGGAGGCAAATACGTAAAGTCATGCTTGCGTAACGTTTGGACCTGATCTTTCTCGGACACAGTGTCGCGCAGAATGTAGTGCAGCACGCCTCCGCCTTCGACAACGAAATAGATCTCCTCCTGGCGGTCGTAGACTACGGTCTGGCAACTGCCACGCGGATCGAGAGTGACTTCCCCGAAGCGGGCGACGGTTTGGAGCGATCGATTGTCCTTGTCTCCCTCTCCGAAGATGGGCCGGTAGTGGCAAGTGGGAGAGCTGAGATCGGCCTTCGTCTCCGCCAGTTCGGGAACATAGCGATGCAGCCACGTGGGATCGACCGGGTGCTCTTGTGCTCGGAGTCCCTGTGCCAGCGCCAGCAATAGCAGCAGTTTTTTCACCTTCCGTGCTCCGGATTCTGCGACGGATTTCGTTTTCGGTTGCGCCGCTGAGTCTTCATCGCGTGTGGCTGGTGTTCAATGCTTTGGAGTTCAATGCTCCGGTTTCAATGCCGAAGATGAGGCGCCTCATCCTTTTCCGACGGCGATGAAGGCACTTCGAGAGTGCGCGCCTCGCGCAGGATATAAGCGACAAGATCATCGAGTTGGCTGGTGCTGAGGCGTTGCCCGTAGTCGACCGGCATGGGCTCTCCAGTTTTCCGCTGGACCGACACCAGGCTGGATTTCATCAGCAGATAAAATCGGCCATCTCCATCCTGCAGCTGCAATGAGACGTTGTCTTCGTTGCGGATCATGCCGGAGAACTTGCGACCATCCCGTGCAACCGCGGTCGCTGCTTCGGGCGGGCCTCCAGGGGGCTTGAGAATCGCTTCACGAATCTCGCTCATCCCGTGATCGCGTGCAAACCCTGAAATGTCTTCGGCGATGAATTGTTCTCGGTTGTGACATGCGGAGCAGCCCGCCTTTCCGAAGAAAAGGTTCCGGCCCTGAACCGGGTCGCCGGGCGCGGCGGAGTCTCCCGCGGTCTTGCCTTGCAGGGAACGAATATAAGCAACGAGCGCCCCATCATTTTCATTACCCAGGTTGGTGAAGCTGGGCATGCCGGCTTCGGTGATCCCCTCGTGAATGACGTCGAGCAGTGCCTCGTCCGAGAGCGTCCTCATGGCCAATCGGCGTACGATGTCTGGCGCATGCTCGCCCCCGAGCCCGTCGAGTCCATGGCAAGTCGCACATTTCGCCTCGAAAACATTTTTTCCGCGAAGTTCCGGTTGCGAACTGGGAGTGGATGCATCGCTGTTCGAGTTCTGGCCACGGGCAGTACTGAGGGCACCCCAAAAAATCAGTGCGAATCCAATCCTTGTAACGACAGCCCTTGTAACGATTCGCCAAGTCATGTCGCGCTTCTCAGAAGCGAGAACTTGATATATCACAGAATCAGCTTGACGCAAATCAAATTATTTCGTTTCATTGGGTTTCATTTCGTTTTAAACGCTCCTGTGCAGACGGCAAAGCACCTGGTAAATGGATACTCGCGCGTGATACCGAATCCCGCGGGTTATGGAGAGGTATCATGGCATGGCGTCTCGAAGGTGAGGACAGGATGCGGCGTTTCGCGCTGGTTTTGCTTTCTTGCATGGTGAACCTGAACGTCGCTCGTGGCCAGACTGTGGGTCAGCCGAATCAGTCCGATTCCTCTTGTCGTATCGAGGCCGCCAATTACAAGGGCTGGAGCGCACAACAACTTTCTAACCGCTGGATAAAGCTGGAAGTCGTACCGCAAAATGGGGGACGACTCATGCAGGTGATTTTTGCGGGGCATCCGTTTCTGTTCGTGAATCCCGAGTACGAAGGAAAGTACTTACCCCCCGACCCATCCCGGTGGTTCAACTACGGAGGCGACAAGCTCTGGCTCCTGCCCGAGGGTAACGACGATGAACAGCATTGGGTGGGCAATTCCGATTTGATCGACGACGGACCCTACACCTTTCGAAAGGTTTCGGAAGGGCGGGCGTGCGAGATCGAATTGACCGGTCCCGCCGATCCGCAAACTGGGATTCAGATCCGGCGCACGATTCACCTGGATGCCGACTCGCCGCGAATCCACTTTCACGCGACCATGCGGAACACGACGGGGCATACCGTCGAGTGGTCCATGCAATCCGTTTCACAATACGATACCGCCGACCCGACGAATTCCTCACGAATCAATCACAATTTCTTTGCCTTCACTCCGGCGAATCCGTCGAGCAGTTATCTCAACCGTTACCACGTACGGTTCGGTCCCGCAGAAAATCCAGCTGTTTCCGTAAGGGACGATGGTCTCTTCACACTGCACTATGTCCACATGGCCGCTGAACTGTGGCTGGACTCGACGCCAGGCTGGCTGGCCGTGGTGGACGGCGAAAGCCGGTATGCCATGGTGGAGCGCTTCCGCTACGAAAAGAGCGAAACTTATCCGGGTAAGGCATCGGTTATTTTTTGGATGAACGGTCCGGAGACGCGACTGAATTCCGAGGGCGAGCCTTCGCTGACTACCGGGGGCGATGGTTCTCCTCGTTATCTCGAGGCCGAAATCAATAGTCCGCTGGTTCAGTTGCGACCCGGCGAGACCCGCGATCTCGACACCGAGTGGTTTCCGACTCGCGCCGGCAGCGAATTCCACGGCGTGGAAGATGCGGGTGTAGTGGTGCATCCTCTTCAAGCCACGCGCTTGGAGAGCGGGCATATCCGGCTTGCGGGTTCCTTTGGAGCATTTTTCGCAGGACACTTGGTCGCCCATCTCTACAACGAACATGGTGTTCTCGTGGGAACTTTGCCTCTGACCCAGGTCGATCCAACAGAGCTCGTCGTGCTGGAAACGGAGTTAACACCCCCCGCCAAGCCCTCCAGGGTCTCGCTTCATCTGGAAGATGCGAACGGGATCGACCGTGGTTCTCTTCAGGAAGTTAAAGTCGAGGAAGTTCCGGTTATTGCAGTCGAATTCCACTGACATGAAATCATTTCGCAAGCAGTTCACGGTCCTCTCGATAGCAGCCCTCTTGTCGTCGGGTTCCGCTGCGGGACAAGCGGCGGAAAAACCCGGGCGGGCTCCCGTGGTTGCCGACGTGAACGTGAGCGCGGACGATCTGCTGACTCAGCCTCCCGGCGCGAATTGGACTTCTTACAATGGCGACTACACCGGGCGTCGCTATAGCGGCTTGCGCGAAATCACCCCGAACAATGTTGCGCAGCTTCGCGCGGCGTGGATCTTCCATCCTTCCAATTCCGACAGGCTGGAAGTGACGCCGGTTGTCGTAAGAGGCGTGATGTATGTCACTTCTGCCAACGATGCCTGGGCGCTGGATGCACGCACCGGCCGGGTTATCTGGCATCACGAACGGCCGGTGAGCACTGGGCTGCTCGATGATGCTGCTGCCCATCACAATCGCGGAGTCGGAGTCTGGAAGAACTTCGTCTACATGGAAACCGACGACGCCCACTTGCTTTGTCTTGACGCGCGGACTGGCCACCTGATTTGGGATGTGATGTACGCCGACAAAGCAAAACAGTACGGCGCAACCAGTGCTCCACTGGTTGTGAAAGATGAAGTGATCGTCGGGACCTCGGGCGGTGATTCCGGCGTGCGCGGTTTCGTGGCCGCCTACGACGCGGTGACCGGCAAACTGAAATGGCGTTTCTGGACGATTCCCGGGCCGGGAGAATTCGGTTCATCCAGTTGGCCGGGCGACTCCTATCTGCATGGCGGCGGCACGACCTGGATGCCCGGCACCTACGACCCGAAACTCGACACACTGTACTGGACAACCAGCAACGCTGCTCCTGATTTCGTGGGGGATTCTCGACCCGGAGATGACCTTTACACCGCCTGCGTTCTGGCGTTGAACGCCACTACCGGAGCGCTGAAGTGGTACTTTCAGTTCACTCCTCACGACCTGTACGACTACGACGCGAATGAAACTCCGGTGCTGTTGAGTGCGAAAGTGAACGGCCAAAGCCGTGATTTGCTGGTGCAAGCCAACCGTAACGGGTTTCTCTACGTTCTCGACCGGACCGACGGGAAGTTCCTGAAGGCAACGCCGTTTGTAGAGAAGCTGAACTGGGCGAAGGGAATCGACGCCTCCGGCCGCCCCATCTTGTCGGGACGAATACCGACCGCGTCAGGCACCACCATTTGTCCGAGCATCGAAGGCGCCACCAATTGGTTTTCGCCTTCTTACAATCCTGACACTGGATTCTTCTACGTGATGGCGTTGGAGAGTTGCAATATTTTCTTCGCCCACCCGCAACAATTTACCCAAGGCGAAACGTTCTACGGTACAGGCACGAAGCAGCCCGTCGACGATCACGCACAAAAGATTCTGCTGGCGTACTCGGTCCCCGAAGGAAAAATCGTTTGGCGCTATCCCCAGGTCGGCCGAGGGAACTCGTGGGGTGGAACGATCACAACGGCGGGTGATTTAGTTTTATTCGCGAACGACAGTGGAGCGCTGGAGGCAGTCGAAGCGCGAACCGGCCATGCTCTCTGGCAATTCAACACGGGCCAGAGCCTGCACGCGTCGCCGATGAGTTATGCCGTAGATGGGACGCAATACGTAGCGATCGCGGCGGGAAGCGACGTGATCAGCTTCTCGCTTCCGCATTAACTATGCACCGGGAGGATTCTTGCTGCTCAGAGTATTCAATGATCGAATCGTGCTGGGGCAGGCGGCCGCCGAACAGGCATCAGCGGCGATTTGCCGTGCCATTGCGCAGCGTGGGCGAGCACGGATTATTGCTGCGACGGCTGCATCGCAACTAGAGTTTCTGGACGCTTTGACGAAGACGCAGGGAATCGACTGGCCCAGTGTGGAAGTTTTCCATCTTGACGAATACATCGGCTTGCCGGTCACCCATCCGGGAAGTTTCCGCAAAATGCTGGTGGAACAACTGGTGCGGAAAACCGGGATTGTCCATTACCACCTGCTCCACGGTGATGCCGCTGATCCGTTGGAAGTCACGCGGCGCATAGGCGCACACCTCGCATCGGCGCCCATAGATATTGCCTTTCTCGGCATTGGAGAGAACGGGCACATCGCCTTCAACGATCCTCCCGCCGATTTTGAGACAGAGGAACCCTACATCATCGTGAGCCTGGATGAAGCCTGCCGCCAGCAGCAGGTGGGCGAGGCCTGGTTCGCCGACATTTCCCAAGTGCCGAAACGAGCCATCTCGATGTCGGCGCGCCAGATTCTCAAAGCCAAAGAAATACTGGCAGTGGTGCCCGGCATTCGCAAGGCCCAGGCGGTAAGAGCCTCCGTAGAAGGCATGATCAGTCCGATGGTGCCGGCATCGATTCTGCGCACACATGCTAACGCCACTATCTATCTCGACAGGGACTCGGCTTCGCTGCTGGGCGCGCCGCTGCAGAAGGCGCTGAATGATGAGTCCCGGGTTGTAGTCGGCACTTAGAAGCGTGCAGCGGAGTGAAGACAGGTGCGAAGGCCGCGCTTCAAAACAGTCCTAAGCGAGAGCCTCGCGGATTTTCTCGGAGAGCGCAGCCCACGAACAGCCCGCGGATGCCGGGGCGTCATCGGAGAACTTACATTAGGAGTGGCGCGGTGAACGGCGCTCTAATAGGGCACGAAGCCTTGCGTCTTCATCTTCAGCCGGTAGACAGATGTCGTGGCCGTGATGTAGAGCGCGCGATAGTCCTGGTCGCCCCAGATCAAGTTTGCAGGTTGTTCCGGCATGACAATCGTGCCGAGATGATTGCCTTTGGCATCCCAGACCCAAATGCCTTTTGGCCCGGTGACAAAGAGGTTTCCGTCTTTGTCGACTCTCATTCCATCGGGTACGCCATCGCCCTTCCCGCCTGGTTCCTCGCCGAAGATGCGGCCATTGGTTAGGGTTCCGTCGGCAGCGACGTCGTACGCGCGGATGTTTCTTTGCTCGCTGTCGTCGACGTAGAAGTGCCTGCCATCCGGTGAGAATGCGAGACCATTCGGCTGCGTGAGGTCACGCGTGAGTAACTTCACGTGGCCTTCAGCGTCCAAACGGTAGACGCCCTGATATGGGATTTCCTGTTTTTCTCCGGCCACCAGATCCATGGTTGGATCGGTGAAGTAAAGCGCGCCATCCGGACCAAGGATCACATCATTCGGACTGTTTAGTTTCTTGCCGTCGTAGTGATCGGCCAAGATCTTGTATTTTCCATCGGGAGTTACTTCAATGATTGCACGCAACACACTGGCGCAGTCGATCAGCCGATGTTGCCGATCAAACGTATTGCCGTCGGGATCGCCGAGCGCAATCACCTCTTCCTTCCTGCCATCGAGATGCAGCCGGAAAATCTTATTAATCGTCTCGTCACTCACATAGAGGAATCCCGCTGGATCCCACACCGGACCCTCCGTAAAACCGAAGCCCGTGGCAACCACGCTCAGCTTGGCATTGTGATCCACCAGATCCCAGAACTTCGGCGATTCGGCTTGTAGTTTGAAATCCCTTGGGGCGCGTTGGGCAGTCAGAAAGCCTGACGCTCCAAGGGCAAGCAACAGTGAGGTCGCGATAACGAGCGTACGCCGGATCGTCATGCGATGATTCATAAGAAAATGCCTATGCAAGCTCGTTGGGTTGCACCACATTTTCCCTGGCGAAAAAAACGCCCAGGCGAGCTACTTCTGCTTCACCGCGATGGCCGAGATTTCGATGCGAGCATTGTTGACCAGAGCCGCCGCCTGGATGGTCGCGCGCGCTGGTTTGGGATCGGGCATGAAGCTCTTGTAAATCTTGTTCATGTCAGGAAACTCATGAATGTCGACGAGATAGACTGTGACGCTGACGACATCCTTCAGTTCGAAGCCGGCGGCCTTCAGGACTTTTTGGACGTTCTCGAGCGCGGCAGCGGTTTCAGGCCCAATTCCGCCGGCGACCAGTTTATCGGAAGCATCGGTACCTTCCTGACCGGCGACATAGAGCGTGTTTCCGGCAACGATTCCGTCACTGAAAGGAAGTCCTCTGGTGGGGGACAAATTGATCGCTTTTCGTTCCTGGGCAAAGC
>Ga0187863_10004318_pt1 | contig 10172 bp, 9 predicted proteins | sample June2016WEW_11_1_FD_132975 | JGI IMG/M metagenome (GOLD analysis project Ga0187863, IMG submission 132975) | Peatland microbial communities from SPRUCE experiment site at the Marcell Experimental Forest, Minnesota, USA - June2016WEW_11_10 | ecosystem: Environmental > Terrestrial > Soil >...
CGAAGTCGGAGTGATTGGGCTGACCGAAGCGCAGGCGCGCACGCGGCTTCCGCAGACCGATGTCTACCGGGCCATGTTCAAGCCGCTGAAAGCGACCTTGTCGGGCCGCGACACCACAGTGCTGATGAAGCTTGTGGTCGACGGCCTGACCGACCGCGTCATGGGCTGCCATATCGTCGGGGAGGGTGCCGCCGAAATGATCCAGGTTGCCGCCGTCGCCGTGAGAATGGGGGCGACCAAGGCGGATTTCGACGCCACTATGGCGCTACATCCGACCACCGCCGAGGAATTGGTCACGATGCGGCAGAAGAGCGCCAGCTACGCCCGCGAAGCGGCGGAATAGGTGCCATTCGCCCGGGCTGTCGCGGCCGCGAGCCGTTGTGTATAAGGCCGCTGTTTACCGCCACCCAGAGGTGCGAGCCAAGCGAGCCTCGAAGGACGACGGCAACCAAGTCGGCTTCCGCCGACTTGGCACTCAACATCCCGAGGTCGGCAAGTCCGATTTCGGTTGGCGATTCATCCTTCGAAGGCCGCTCCGCGGCCGCCTCAGGATGATGGTGCAGAGGTAGGATGCGTATGTCGAAACGAATGAACGCGACCGACTGGAGCCCGGACTCCTGGCGCTCGAAGCCGATCGTGCAGGTGCCGGATTACCCCGACGCCAAGGCGCTCGCCGACGTCGAGGCGCAGCTTGCGAGCTTTCCGCCGCTGGTTTTTGCCGGCGAGGCTCGCAACCTTAAGCGGGCGCTGGCGCAGGTGGCGACCGGGGACGCGTTTCTGCTGCAAGGCGGCGACTGCGCGGAGAGTTTTGCCGAGCACGGCGCCAACAATATCCGCGATTTCTTCCGGCTGTTTCTGCAAATGGCGGTGGTGCTGACCTATGCGGCGGCTTCGCCGGTGGTGAAGGTCGGCCGCATCGCCGGCCAATTCGCCAAGCCCCGCTCTTCGCCGACTGAGAAACGCGGCGGCGCCGAACTGCCGGCCTATCGCGGCGACATCGTCAATGGCACCGAGTTCACGGCGGAGGCCCGCACGCCGGATCCGCGCCGGCAGTTGGAGGCGTACCGGCAGTCGGCGGCGACGCTGAACCTGTTGCGCGCGTTTGCCACCGGCGGCTACGCTAATCTGTCGAACGCGCATCAATGGATGCTGTCCTTCGTCAAGGACTCACCGCAGTCGAAGCGTTATCAGGACCTTGCCAATCGCCTCACCGAGGCGCTCGACTTCATGCGCGCCTGCGGCATCGATCCCGAAGTTCATCCGGAAATGCGCACGACCGATTTTTTCACCAGTCACGAGGCGCTGTTGTTGGGCTACGAGCAGGCTTTTACCCGCGTCGATTCCACTACCGGCGACTGGTACTGCACCAGCGGCCACATGCTGTGGATCGGCGATCGCACCCGGCAGCCGGATCACGCCCACGTCGAGTACTGCCGCGGCATCAAAAATCCGCTTGGATTGAAGACCGGCCCGACGCAGAAGCCGGACGAGCTGCTCAAGCTCATCGACCTCCTCGATCCGGACAACGAGCCCGGCCGCCTCACCCTGATCTGCCGGATGGGCGCGGACAAGGCTGCCGGGCAGTTGCCGCCGCTCGTTCGCGCCGTGAAACGCGAGGGTCGCAATGTGGTGTGGTCGTGCGACCCCATGCACGGCAATACCATTACCTCGGTGACCGGCTACAAGACGCGGCCGTTCGATCAAATCCTCAAGGAGGTGCGGACGTTTTTTCAAGTGCATGCCGCCGAGGGCACCTATGCCGGCGGCGTGCATCTGGAAATGACCGGCCAGAACGTCACCGAGTGCACCGGCGGCGCGCGCGCCATCACCGACGAGGACCTCAACGATCGCTACCACACGGTCTGCGATCCGCGGCTCAACGCCGAGCAGTCGCTCGACCTCGCCTTCCTGCTCGCCGACCTGCTCAAGACGAAGCGGGACGGCAAGGCGAAGCCGCTGCCGGCGGTGGCGGGACTATAAGCCGCGTCCGGGACACGTCCCTAAAATCAGTATTTGTGCGCTGACGTCGGCGGCATGTCCGCGCGAGCGGAGCATATGAACGCTATTTCCCCACAGGCTCGAAAATGACGATACGAATTTCGTCGGCGTCGTCGGGCGCGGTGCCGAGAGCCATCGGCTTACCCGCCGTCTTCTCGTCCATGCCGCAGAAGGCAACGATGGCGTCGGGTTTCGGCTTCTGCACCGAAAGCGTCGGGTTTGGGCTGTCGATCCATTGCGACGGCGCGCTGACGGAGACCGTCATGTCGATCACCTTCCAAGCGCCATTGCCTTTCAGCCGCGACTGCACAGCGCCGAGGACCTGAGGCTTGAAACAGACCTCGTCCTTCATGTCGTCAAGGTCATCCAAGTCCTCCTTCTCCATCCGGTATTGGGACTTGACCGGGACGAATTTCACGACGATCGGCGTCGTCTTGCCCGGCGGCAAGACCTGACGCCAGCTGCGAACCACGTCGAGCGTCCAATCGGCCGTCAACGGCTCATTGGGCTCTTTCGGATCGCGTGGCGAAACAATGCCGAGTGCCGCGAGGCGGCCGGCGGTGTCCGGCGAAAGGGCGGCAAGCGCTTTGTCGGTTTCGGGACCGAACGGGATCAGCGGCAGATGTTCGGCCTTGATCTCGGCGAGGCGATCGATGCCGAGCGCGCTGGCGCGGACCTCGGCTTTCGTCGTCACCGGCGCGCCGCCGGCGGTGATTGTCAAGCCGATGGGGTTTTCGGGATCATTCGCCGCGAGCACCCAAGTCTCGCTGCCATCGGCGCTGGCCGCGAGTTCCGGCAAAGACACGGCAGCCGCGACGGCGAGCTCCATCGCACCCGCATTCTTGAGATAGTAGGACTGGACGATGCTGTTGCTCGCGATATTGATGTCGATGCGCTCGACCACAAGATTGGCAGACGAGCCGATCTGCAATGCGCCGACGGTCAGCGAAGATTCCGACGGCGATTCGGCATCTTGAGGTGCCGCGTGGCTTGTTTTGAGCGAGCGCGGCGGCGGCGGCAACCACAACGCCAACGACCGCGAACGAGAGGACGATGCGCAGATTGCTCACGAGGTGGCCTTCGTTGCGTTCGAGAAATGACGACACCGTGCGGCGTTGAACCGCCGCACGGTGTCGTCGATCATGTCCGGGCGTTAGTGTGAGATAGGCGCAGTGGTCGGAATCCTTTGACCCGAGGCCACCCACTCGTCCCACGTCTGCATGTGCAGACCCAGCCGATCATAATTCACCCACAGATAGCCATCGCGGTCTTGCGGCTCAGAGGCTGCCTTGACGCATTCGGTATTTCTATTATGATAGAAGGATCGAATGATAAGCGGGGAGATGAGGGGTCGAAATGGCTGCGGCGGATGTTGACGCGCACATCGCGCGCTATGCGGATATGTTCTCGGCGATGGGCACCGAGGCGAGGCTGCGCATCATGCGGCTGCTGTTGTCAGCCCATCCCGATGGAATGGTTGTCGGCGACATCGGGGCCGAATTGGGGATTCCAGCGTCGACCCTGTCGCACCATCTCGACAAGCTGAAAAACGAAGGTCTGGTCGGGGTGCGGCGCGAAGGCACGTTTCTTCGCTATTCAGCAAACGCGGAAGCGTTGCGGGAGATTTTGGCGTTTCTTTACGCGGAATGCTGCACCCGCAACAAAGCTGTTCGGCCGGAAAAAATAACGCGATCTGCATAGGGGAGGGCTGCTTATGAGCACTACCGATGTGAAAGACGCCGTCAGAGAAAAGTATGCGCAGGCGGCCTTACGCGTGCGTACGGCGGAAACCTCATGCTGCGGGGCGGCGTCGGCCCGCGACCGCGGCAATCCCATCACCTCGAACCTTTACAATACCGGCGAGGCCGCTTCGGTCCCTGAAGGCGCGGTGCTCGCTTCACTCGGATGCGGCAATCCGACCGCACTGGCGCAACTCAGACCGGGCGAAACGGTGCTCGATCTCGGATCGGGCGGCGGTATCGACGTTCTGCTGTCGGCGCGGCGTGTGGCGCCGACCGGCAAAGCTTACGGACTGGATATGACGGATGAAATGCTGGCGCTCGCCCGGGAAAATCAGCGCAGGGCCGGAATCGAGAATGTCGAATTTCTCAAAGGCGAGATCGAAAACATTCCGCTGCCGGACAATTCGGTCAATGTCATCATCTCCAACTGCGTCATCAACCTGTCAGGCGACAAGGATCGGGTCTTGAGCGAGGCGTTTCGCGTGCTCAAACCGGGCGGCCGTTTGGCGGTATCCGACGTGGTCACGCGCGGCGAGGTGACCGACCTCATACGGCGCGACATGCTGTTGTGGGTCGGCTGCATCGCCGGCGCCCTTGAGGATACGGAATACGCCGCCAAGCTCGCAAAGGCGGGATTTGAAGCGATCAGCATCGAGCCAACCCGAATTTACGATGTCGAGGACGCGCGGGCGTTTCTGGCCGACAAGGGCGTCGATGTGGACGCCATCGCGCCGCAAGTCGAAGGCAAGTTCATGAGCGGCTTCGTGCGCGCGGTGAAACCGAAAGATCGCGAGGTGAAATGATGCGGGATGCGCGGTCGCGTCTGCGGCTGTTTCCCGCTCATTCCCGCGCAGGCGGCAATCCAGACCGGCGGCAGCCGTTATGGTAACGTCCGGGGTCCTGCTTTCGCGGGGACGAGCGGCGCGCTAGATCATGACCATGAACGAGCGTCCAGCCGATCGTTTGACCATTGCGGTAGCGCAGCTCAATCCCATTGTCGGCGATGTCTCCGGCAATTTGGAGCGCGCCCGGGCCGCGCGTGAGCAAGCGGGCCGCGACGGCGCCGAAATCGTCGCTTTTTCCGAGCTTTTCATCGCCGGCTACCCGCCGGAGGATTTGGTGCTCAAGCCGGCGTTCCAGTCCGCCTGCCGCGCCGCCGTGGAGACGCTGGCGCGCGAGACCGGCGACGGCGGGCCGGCGGTGCTGATCGGCACGCCCTGGGTCGAGGACGGCAAGCTCTACAACGCCTATGCGCTGCTCGCAGACGGGCGCATCGACGCCATGCGCTTCAAAGTCAACCTGCCGAACTACGGCGTGTTTGACGAGAAGCGCGTTTTCGCGACGGGACCGGTGCCGGGGCCGGTCAACTTCCGCGGCGTGCGGCTTGGCCTGCCGATCTGCGAGGATACCTGGACCGACTGGGGGGACTACGAGAATGTGGTGGAATGCCTGGCCGAGACCGGGGCCGAACTCCTCGTCGTGCCCAACGGCTCGCCGTACTGGCGCGACAAGGCCGACGTCCGCCTCAACGTCTCGGTCGCGCGCGTCACCGAGGCCGGTTTGCCGCTTCTTTACATCAACCAGGTCGGCGGCCAGGACGAATTGGTCTTCGACGGTGCCTCCTTCATTCTCAATGCCGACCGTTCGATCGCATTGCAGCTGTCGGCCTTCCACGAAGCGGTGGTGACGACGCACTGGTCGCGGATCGACGGCGTTTGGCGATGCGCGCGTGGGCCGATCGCGCCGGCGGCGGACTTGGATCAGGCGGATTACACGGCCTGCATGCTCGGTTTGCGCGATTACGTCGACAAGAACCGCTTCCGCGGCGTCGTGCTCGGCCTGTCCGGCGGCGTCGATTCGGCGATATGCGCGGCGCTGGCGGTCGACGCGCTCGGAGCCGACCGCGTGCGCTGCATCATGCTGCCGTACCGCTTCACCTCGCAGGAATCGCGCGACGATGCCGAGGCCGTCGCCCGTGCGCTCGGCGTCCACTACGACATCGTCCCGATCGAAAGCGCGGTGCGCGGGCTCGAAGAAGGGCTGGCGGGTATTTTTGTCGGCGCGCCGCGCGATGTCACCGAGGAGAATTTGCAGGCGCGCGCACGCGGCGTTATCTTAATGGCGATCTCCAACAAATTCGGCTTGATGGTGGTGACGACTGGCAACAAGTCGGAAATGTCGGTCGGCTACGCCACGCTCTACGGCGACATGAACGGCGGCTTCAATCCGATCAAGGATCTCTACAAGACCGAGGTCTATCGCCTGGCGCGGCTGCGCAATCACTGGAGGCCGGAGGGCGCGCTCGGCCCCGACGGGCCGGTCATTCCGGAGAACGTGATGACGCGGGCGCCGAGCGCGGAGCTGCGCGAGGACCAGACCGACCAGGATACGCTGCCGCCTTACGACGTGCTCGACCAGATTCTCGAGCGCCTGGTCGAGCGCGAGGAGCCGCTGGCCAGCATCGTCGCGGCCGGCTTCGATCGTGAGATGGTGATGAAGGTCGAGCGCATGCTCAACCTCGCCGAATACAAGCGCCGGCAAGCGGCGCCGGGCGTCAAAGTGACGCTGAAGAACTTCGGCCGCGACCGGCGCTATCCGATCACCAGCCGGTTCCGCGATCCCGGCACCGAGCTGCCCGCGCCCGACCGCACCCTGGTCAAAGGCGCGGCCGACGCCAAGGCCGGCGCGGCGGATTTTTGAGGACGATTACCTAGGTCAATGTGCCGAGACGAACGGCGGCCCGACGGTGCGCACGGTGCGGGGTGACGCGTTGGCATCGGGAGCGCTCGTGTCTGCCGCGGCAGGCGGTGCGCTCGGGTCGGGTTGGCTCGCGCCGCCGTCTTTGGCCGGCGGCTTGCCCGGCAGCGCCTGCTGCGGCACTTGCGAGAGGGCTTTCGCCTTCTGATCGGTCACGACGATATCGCCGCTCTCGAGCGTGGTTGAGTCGTCGGCGTTCTTGAGCGCATCGGCCCAGCTCTGACCCGGCCGGCGGCAAGAACAGCTGGCGACGAAGTCTTTGCGATAGTGAAAGGCACTCGGCAACTCGGTATACGGCTGACCGTTGATCGACACCGCCTGGTTGATGTCCTCGCCCGGATTGCGATAGCTGTAGAGCACCGCTTGGGCGGCGGGGCACAGGCGCTGGCAAGCGCGCTGGTCGTCGGCGAAGCGGTTCGGCACCGTCGAGTACGAGATCGGGAAATAATAGCCGTCGCAGGCGCGCACGCAGACCGTACGATACGTTCCGGACGGCGCGCCGTCGCCGCCTGGATTGATGATCGTGCCGCCGCCGAACAGCGCGTCAAGGAAACTGCCCGGTCCGGCCGCCGCTGCGGCGGCGTGATATTGGGCGCCGCAATTGTTTTGCGCCAATTGTCCGATGAGCGCCCGGCGCTGGCCGTCCTGATCGTTGTGGCCGCTCTTGAGGTACTCCAGATCGGTCATCGTGCGGTCGAGATTGTCGCGCATCTGCTGGATCTGCGCGTTGAGCGGCCCGCATTGCGGTGACCTTCCGGTGAACAACGCAAAAAATCCGCCGCCCTCGCAGCCTTGCTTTTTCGATTGCGCCAAGATGCGGTCGAGATCCGCCTGTTGCTTGGCGACGGCGTCTTCGTAGCGCTTGATCTGGTCGGCGCGGGCAGGATCGACGGCGCCGCGGTTGATCATCGCCAGCTGGGCTTCGAGGCGCACGCAGATTGGATTGGACGCCGCCGGCTGCTCCGGGGCGGTTTGAGCGGCGGCGCCGGCGCAGAATGCGCCAGCGGCAAGGGCAAAAAGGCCGAGGCCGCGCAACAGCTTGATCGTCATCCAGTCCCGGCCTTTGTTCCCGCGAGGTGGCGCGATGAAGCGATGCAATGGTGACCAAAGTGTGAAGAGCGGGGCTACTCCGCGTCCGGCTGGTTTTCCGGGCGTGCCCGGTCGAAGGCGGGGAGCGCGAGGCAAGCGGTGTCGATGGCGACGATCTTGGGAAACTTGTCGAGCGGCACCTTGAGCCGCCGGGCATTGTAGACCTGCGGCACCAGGCAGAGATCGGCCACTGTGACGGCGCCGCCGCAGGCATAGGGTCCGGGGCGAACCAGCGCCTCCAAGGCCTCGAAGCCGGTGAGCACCCAGTGATGATACCAGGCGTCGATCGCAGCCTGCTCCTGGTGCAGTTCGCGCTTCAGGTAACGCAGCGAGCCGATATTGTTGAGCGGATGGATGTCGCAGGCGACGATTTCGGCGAGAGCGCGCGCCTGCGCCCGCGCGATCGAGTCCTTCGGCAGCAGCGGCGGTTCGGGGTGCGTCTCGTCGAGATATTCGATGATCGCGAGCGACTGGATCAACACGTCGCCGGTCGGCACAACCAAAGTCGGCACGCGCATCTGCGGGTTGATGGCGCGGAATTCCGGCCGCCGGTTATGGCCGCCTTCCTTGACCAAGTGGACCGGCACCGTCTCGTAGGCGAGGCCCTTGAGATTGAGCGCGATGCGCAGGCGATAAGCCGCCGACGAGCGGAAATACGAATAGAGTTTCACGTCAGTCCGCCTCGTCGTCTTCGCCGTGCTGTCCGGCTTCGGCGGCGAGTTGCGCGGAGCGCGCGGTCAGCTGGCTCAAGGCGCGATTGAAGGCGTCGCGGTCGGCCGGCGTCAAAATCTCCGTCAGCCGGCGCGCGAAGTCGAGCGCGTGGGGTGCCACTTCCTCGTACATGGCCCGTCCGGCGGCGGTGAGCGACAGGAAGGCTTCGCGCATGTCGTCGCGGTTGGTGCGGCGCGCCAGCAACCGGCGCCTTTCCATCAGCGCCACCGCGCGCGACACCTTGGTCTTGTGCATGTGCGTGTGCGCGCCGATGGCTTTAGCCGTCATCGCCTCGTACTGACCCAGCGTGACCAAGACGCGCCATTCCGGCACGCCGATGCCGTAGCGTCGCGAATAGATGCGGGAGAGCGCCTGCGAGACGAGGCTCGCCACCACATTGACCTGATAAGGCAGAAAATTCTCGAGCTTCAGCGGCACCTCGTCGCCGAGCTTGGCAGAGCATGCGGTCACAACGGCCTTGATTTCGCCTTCCATCGCCCGCTGACCAGCCATGGCATCACCTGAGGCGCCGTCTAAGGCGTGCCTTTCGCGCTGGCGGCCCTTTGCGTTTGCGGCACAACGGCGGGAACATGGACGAAGTTGCGGTGCCGCGCAACGGTGGTGCGGCCTTGCTCGAATTGATCCAGTTCCTTAGGTGATGCAGAGGGTTTCGTGGAGGAAAAGACGATGAGCGCGGATTTCGCCTCGACCGCGGATCTGACCGACAAGACGATTACTTTCGACGCCATCGGGCTCGACCTTTATGCCTTCACCGCCGAAGGCGATCCCAATTCCGGGGTCATTGTCGGCGACGACGGCGTGATGGTGATCGACGCCCAGGCCACGCCGGTGATGGCGCGGCAAGTGATCGGGCGAGTCGCCAAGGTCACCGACAAGCCGATCAAATATTTGCTGCTCACGCACTATCACGCCGTGCGGGTGCTCGGTGCTTCGGCCTATGCCGGCGCCGAAATCCTGGCCTCGGCGGCGACGCGCGCCCTGATCGCCGAGCGCGGCAAGGCGGATATGGATTCCGAGATCGGCCGCTTCCCGCGGCTGTTTCGCGCCGTCGAAAGCATTCCCGGCCTGACCTGGCCCTCGATCACGTTTCCCGACCAGATGTCGGTGTGGCTCGGCCGCCGCGAGGTGCGCATCATGCATATCGGCCGCGGTCATACGGCGGGCGACGTCGTCGCCTTCGTGCCGGACGCGGACGTCGTGTTTTCCGGGGACCTCGTCGAATACCGTTCGGCCTGCTATTGCGGCGATGCGCATTTCACCGACTGGCCGGCGACGCTCGACCGGTTGGCCGAGTTTTCCGCCAAGGCCCTGGTGCCGGGCCGCGGCGCGGCGCTGAAGACGCCCGGCGAGGTCGCCGACGGCATCGCTTTGACCGAAGACTTTCTTACCACGCTCTACGGCGCGGTGATCGAGAGCGTCGGCAAGGGGCGCTCGCTCAAGGAGACCTACGACGCCACGTGCCGCGTCATGGATCCAAAGTTTGCGAGCTTCGCCATCTACGAGCACTGCATGCCGTTCAACGTCGCCCGCGCCTATGACGAAGCCAAGGGCATCGACCATCCGGTCATCTGGACCGCCGCGCGCGACCGCGCCATGTGGGCGGCGCTGCGCGGCTGAGCACCGCGTGCAAGTCAGGCATGACGTTTTATAACTCAGCGTCGCTGGTACTCGTTCAGCGCGAGCACTCGATGGCGACGAACTCGTCGCAATGGGCGCCATGGCAGGAGCCGGGCGCGCTCGCCGGGATCGCGCCGGTAATGTCGTCGCGATCGACCTTGCGGTAAGACAGCGCGTGGCCGAACTCGTGGGTGCGGCAGTAGGAATTTGCCGCCGCTTCGCCGCAGGCCGCGCCCG
>Ga0187863_10004319_pt1 | contig 10171 bp, 5 predicted proteins | sample June2016WEW_11_1_FD_132975 | JGI IMG/M metagenome (GOLD analysis project Ga0187863, IMG submission 132975) | Peatland microbial communities from SPRUCE experiment site at the Marcell Experimental Forest, Minnesota, USA - June2016WEW_11_10 | ecosystem: Environmental > Terrestrial > Soil >...
GAAGGAACTGGAAGAGCCTTATGTCATACGGCCGACCTCGGAGACCATAATCGGGCACTTCTTCGCGAAATGGATTCAGAGCTGGCGCGATCTGCCGCTGCTCCTGAATCAGTGGGCCAACATCGTGCGCTGGGAGTTGCGTACACGCATGTTCCTGCGCACCACGGAGTTCCTTTGGCAGGAAGGACACACCGCGCACTCCACCCATGAAGAGGCCATGGAAGAGGTGCTGCGCATGCTGGACGTTTATGCCGACGTGGCGGAAAACGTGGCGGCCATGCCTGTGATCAAGGGTGTCAAGACGCGTGCGGAGAAGTTCGCGGGAGCGCTGCGGACCTATTCGATCGAGGCCATGATGCAGAACGGCCTGGCGTTGCAATCGGGGACCAGCCACGATCTGGGCCAGAACTTCGGCAAGGCGTTCGACGTAAAGTTCCAGAACAAGGAAGGGCAGCTCGATTTTGTGTGGCAGACGAGTTGGGGCGTGAGCACTCGCATGATCGGCGGAATCATCATGACGCACTCCGACGACAAGGGCCTGGTGTTACCACCGCGGCTCGCGCCAGTGAAAGCTGTGATGGTGCCCATCTACCGGAAGGATGCCGATAAAGGCGCCGTGCTGGAAGCCGCGCACAAACTGGCGAAGGATGTTGGGGCAAAGGTGGATGACCGCGAAGGGCAGTCGCCCGGCGCGAAGTTCTTCCATTGGGAACGGCGCGGCGTGCCGGTGGTGCTGGAGCTAGGACCCCGCGATCTCGAAAGCGGCAATGTGGTGCTGAAGCGGCGCGATACCGGCACAAAACAACCTGTTCCGCAGGTATCCCTGTCCGGCTTGCTGCCTGCCGAGCTGGAGAAGATGCAACAGGAACTGCTCGGACGGGCCCGCCAGCGGCTGATCGATAACACGGTGCTGGCCAATTCCGTCGAAGAAGTGGAGGCGTTGTTGGCCGATGTAACGGCCGAACGCGGAGGCGGCAAATTCGTCATGGCGCACCTCAAGGACGACCCCGCCGTCGATGCACGTCTGAAAGAGTTCAAGGCTACGGTGCGTTGCATCCCGTTGGTCGATGCGTACGATGGCCCGGGCAGGTGTATTGTCACGGGTGAAACTGTCGACCGGCGGGCGGTAATCGCAAAAGCGTATTAAGATGCGCTTCTTCGCCACCCTTCTTCTGGTTGCGCTATCCGGCCTCGGCCTCGCTCAGGAGCCGGTCAACATTCAGGTGGATGCTCGTACGGTGATCGGTCCGTGGCGGCCGGTATGGTCTTATTTCGGCTATGACGAACCGAATTACACAACTGCGAAAAATGGCCGTAAACTGATCGGCGAACTTGGGCAACTCGGGCCCGTTCACATCCGGGCCCACAACTTGCTCACTACCGGCGACGGCACGCCCGCGCTGAAGTGGGGTTCGACCAACGCCTACACAGAGGCCCCGAACGGCGAGCCGGTTTACAACTGGAACATCGTTGATCGTATTTTCGATGTCTGGGTGAACGCGGGTGCAACGCCGTTTGTCGAGATCGGGTTCATGCCCGAGGCGCTCTCGACGAAACCCGAACCTTACCAGCACAACTGGCCAAAAACGGCCATCGCCGCGGGGTGGGCGTATCCGCCGAAAGACTACGAGAAGTGGGCTGAATTGGTCCGGCAGTGGGTTGCGCATGAGGTGGAGCGATATGGTCTGCCGGAGGTGAAGACGTGGTCCTGGGAGGTATGGAACGAGCCCGATATCGAATACTGGCAGGGCACGCCGGAAGAGTACGACAAGCTGTACGATTTCACCGCCCGCGCCGTGAAGAGTGTCTCACCACAGTTGCGCGTCGGCGGGCCCGCAACCACCGGGCCGAATGGCCGTACCGGCGGCGCGTTCCTTCGCCAGTTTCTCGATCACTGCGCGCACACTGGCGTTCCGCTCGATTTCATCACCTATCACGCCAAGGGCCGGGCGGAAGTCGTCGATGGACACGCGCGCATGGGCCTCGCCAACAATCTCCAGGGAGTGGCTGCCGGTCTCGAGATCGCCGGGTCCTTCCCGAAATTCCGTAATCTGCCAATCGTCCTGAGCGAGTCCGATCCGGAGGGCTGCGCGGCCTGCTCGACACGAGTCCATCCCGAGAACGCTTACCGCAATGGGGCCCTGTATCCCTGCTACACCGCAGCCGCACTCAACGGAATTCTCGCGCTGACCGATCGCGATAAATCCAACGTCGAGGGCATGCTCACATGGGCTTTTGAGTTTGAAGACCAGCCATACTTCGATGGTTTTCGCACGCTTGCCACGAACGGGATCGACAAACCCGTGCTGAATCTCTTTCGCATGCTCGCGCTGATGCAAGGCGACCGGGTGCCTGTGGAGAGCAGCGGCGCAGTGATCGTCGATGAGATTCTTCGGAGCGGCGTCCGCGGCAAGCCGAACATCGACGCCATTGCGACGCGGTCCGAGCACGGCATTTCCGTGCTGGTGTGGAACTATCACGACGACGACCTCGCGGCCGCGAACACGCCGGTGAACCTCGCCCTGATGCATCTACCGGGCGGTGTCAGAACCGTTCGAGTTCGCCACTATCGCATCGACGCCACACACAGCAACGCATGGACCGTGTGGAAGGAAATCGGATCCCCGCAGAATCCAACTCCGGAACAATACGCCCGCCTCGAAGCGGCCGGGCAGTTGCAGATGCTTGATGCCGAACACTCGCTGCCCGTGAACCGCGGACGCGTCAGCCTGACTTTCCCGCTGCCGCGCGAGGCGGTTTCGCTGATACAGGCGAACTGGTGAGATGAGAGTTCTGATCTTCGGCGCGACTGGAATGGTGGGCCAGGCCGTTCTGCGGGAATGCCTGCTTGATCCCGACGTCGAGATCGTCGAAACAGTCGGGCGGGCGGCGACCGGAGTAAAGAACGCGAAGTTGCGCGAAGTGGTTCACGCGGACCTGTGGAACTACGCGGCGATAGAGCCGAACATGAGTGGCTTCGATGCCTGCTTCTTCTGTCTCGGGGTATCGTCGGTGGGCATGTCCGAGCCTGAATATGAACGCCTGACCTACGGCATCACCATCGCGGCGGCTGAAATGCTGGCCCGTCTCAATCCCAGCATGACCTTCGTCTACGTTTCCGGCGCGGGAACCGACAGTTCGGAGAAAGGAAAGGTCATGTGGGCGCGAGTGAAGGGCCGCACCGAGAACGCGCTCCTGCGCCTTCCTTTCAAGGCCGCCTACATGTTCCGGCCTGGAGGGATTCAGCCGATGCATGGAGAGCGGTCGAAGACCAGAGCCTACCGAATCGGCTACCTGCTGGCTAAGCCGATGCTTCCGTTGTTGCGCCGGATGTTTCCGGGCTCCGTCATGACTACGGAGGAAATCGGTCGCGCGATGATCGACGTGGTCCGGCGGGGCGCGCCGAAAAAGATTCTGGAGACCTCCGATATTAGAGCGTGCGCGCACGGGCAGTAGGGCCGATGTTCGCTCCCGCCCACGCTTTCCCAAACGCGGACACGCCGTCGGCGGCATTCCGTGCATAACGCTGATCCGCTTGTGGCACAGGGATTGCACGTTGTCATTGGAATGCGAACCCTCCTTCAGGATCTTCGCTATGGTTTTCGGATGGCGCGGAGCAGCCCCGGCTTCACGCTGATCGCCGTCGCCACGCTAGCCATCGGCATTGCCGCCAACACCACCGTGTTCAGTTGGATCGACAGCGTGCTGCTGCATCCCATCCCTGGCGTCGCTCACGGTGACGAGCTGGCGATGTTCGAGAACATCGCGCCCAATGGCGACGCCCTGCCGACCGTCTCGTACCCCGACTACCGTGATTTCCGCGACCACCTGAAACTGCTCTCCGGACTGGCCGTGGCGCGGCCGGAGGCGATGAGCCTTGGCGAGGATGAGCATGCCGAGCGTATCTACGGCGAGCTGGTCTCCGGAAACTACTTCGCCGTGCTCGGGGTGCGGCCGGTCCTTGGCCGGTTCTTCAACACCGAAGAATACGGCGACAAGCAGGGTGGATATCCGGTGGTGGTAATCAGCGAGCGCCTTTGGAAGAGCCGGTTCCATTCCGATCCCAACATCGCTGGTACAACCATTCGGCTCAATCGCCAGCCTCTGACCGTGATCGGAGTGGCCCCGGCCAGTTTCCACGGGACCGTCGCCGGTTTGACCTTTGAGCTATGGGCGCCAGTGATGATGGCGGCCCAGCTTAAGGCCATGCCCGACTGGATGGTTGAGGACCGCGGGTCGTACATGTTTGTCTCGTTTGGGCGCCTGAAACCGGGAGTCAGCCTGGAGCGGGCGCGAGCGGAAACTGTCTCCCTTGCGCGCGAGGTCGCCAGGCAGGACTACAAATACGGCAACCTGAGCGCCACGCTGCTTCCCGTGTGGAAGGGACACTATGGGGCCCAGGGCATGCTGCTTGCGCCGCTGACCATACTGATGGCCGTTGGCGTCGTGGTGCTGCTGATTGTCTGCGCCAATGTCGCCAACCTGCTGCTGGCCCGCTCCACGGCGCGTCAGAAAGAGCTGAGCATGCGCATGGCCCTGGGCGCCGGGCGCGGACGTCTGGTGCGGCAGCTTCTCACCGAAACGCTGGCCCTGGCGATGATGGGCGCGCTGGCAGCTTTGCCGCTCACCATGTGGATGAGCCAGTCGCTCGGATATCTGCTGCCGCCTACTGGCCTCCCGGTATTTTTGGATTCCGGGTTGAACGGCGACGTGCTGGTTTTCATCATCCTCCTCTGTGTAGGCGCCTGTTTGGTGTCGGGAGTGGCGCCCGCGTGGCAGACGGCTCACGCCAGCCTGAACGACGTGCTTAAGGAGAGCGGCCGGAGCGGGGGCACGGGAGCCGCATCACCACGTCTGCGCGGATTGCTGGTGGTGTCGGAAGTGGCCATGGCGTTAGTGGTCCTCATCGGTGCGGGCCTGTTTGCGCGCAGCTTTCAGGTGGCGCTGCGGATCAACCCCGGGTTCGATCCGGATCATGTCCTGGTGTCCCGCCTTTCCATGGCTGGCTACTCGAAAGACGCGCGTAAGCAATTCTGCGGGCAGTTGCGCGAGCGTCTGGAGTCGCAGCCGGGCATCGCCGGCGTCAGCTATGCGGACATCGTCCCGCTGGGGACCAGCGATTCCTGGGAGGATCTGCAGGTGGCGGGCTACGTCCCCGGTCCCGGGGAAAGCATGAAGCTGTTCCGCAACGTCGTTTCGCCCGGATATTTCGACGTGCTGCGGATTCCACTGCTGGAAGGGCGCGACTTCACTGAACGCGACGATATGGACTCGAATCCGGTGATGATCGTCACTCAGACCTTCGCTCGGCGGTATTTCGGCGACCGCGACCCCATCGGCCACAAGGTGCGCGGCTGGGGCGAGTGGTTCTCCATTGTGGGTGTGGTGAAGGACAGCAAATACAAGGCGCCGGACGAGGCGCCGCGGCCGCATTTCTATGTAGCGTTCCGCCAGGTGTACCGGGCCGATCTGGACATCGCCTTTTTCGTGCGGACCAAGGCCGATCCGCTGCAGGCTCTGCCGGTGATGCGCGCGCAGGTGCAGTCTCTGGACCCGGGCGTGGGTGTATACGACGCTTTGCCACTAGCCGAGTCGGTACAGGTTTCGCTGTTCGGACTGAAGATCGCAGCGGCTCTGCTGGCCGCGCTGGGCGCGATTGCGTTGGTGCTGGCAGCGGTGGGGCTGTATGGTGTGATGGCGTACTCGGTCAGCCAGAGGACCCAGGAAATCGGCATTCGCATGGCCTTGGGAGCGAGGTCGAAGGACGTGCTGGCGATGACGGTGGGGCAGGGAATGCGCCTGACACTGATCGGTCTGGCGCTGGGCTTAGTGGCAGCGCTGGCGGCAACACGTTTAGTTGCGAGTTTGCTGGTGCACGTCAGCGCGAGCGATCCGCTGATCTTTATCGGCGCGTCACTGTTCCTGGTTGCCGTTGCGCTGCTGGCCAGTTATCTGCCCGCGCGCCGGGCCACGCGCATCGATCCTAATGTGGCGCTCAGGTGCCAATAGCACCGCTCCCTTACGTTTGCGGCTTAGTTACCGACCCACAACCGTGAGGGAGTGGTCAATCGTGACGATATCCACCAGCCCCGCACAACCGTAGAGCACTGGCAGCAGCTTCGCGGGCGGGTACGTGCGACGCAACTGCGCCACCTTCGCCGTGCCTGCGCGGTAAGCCGGAAGATACATGCGGCCCAGCAAAGGGTGCTGTCCCCAGGCTCCGGACAACTTGCCCGCGCGCTCCTCGGTAACCAGAAACTCCGTGCGCAACGTCTTAGCCACCTCGGCTTGCGGGACGCCCGCGCCCCACGTCAGCCACGACGACTGGTTCTTTGCGTCGTCCTGCAACAGCGCCAGCAATAGCCCGATCTGCAGATCCTCGTCGGGCAACTGGTCCACTTCGGTGACGCCGTGGGCCATCAGAATCGCGTTGTTGGCGATGCCTTCGAAGAGCGCGGCCGCGCGCGTGTTCATGGTGAGCACCGACGCTTCGAACCCCACCACGCCACGCCAGTAGAGATTTTGCAGCCACGCGAATGTGGTCACGTGGCCGGGCACCACCTCATGACTCACCAGTTGGAGGAACTCGGGGACGGAAATCTCCAGCGACGCGTTGATCTCATACGTCGCCTCATACTGGGGCGAGCCATCGGCACGCCGCGCCCGGCCCAGGTAGTTCATGGAGCCGGAGAACCACGCGTCCTTGATGGGCAGAAACTCGATGTTGGCCCGCGGTACGGACGCGAGTTCGGGCGGCATGTATGGGACGATATTCGCGGCGCTCAGTGCGTCGTAGTAGGCGATCACCGTCGCGCCGAGAATCTTTATCGAGGCGAGCGGCACGCGGTGAGCCTTCCTCCACAGGTCCACCGCATCGAGCAGTTCATCGCGCGTGCTGCCAGGGTACCCGGCGCGTGCCAGCAGTTCTGCGACGCGCTCGCGCTTGACGATAGGATCTGAGGGCTCGGGTGGCTGACCTGTGGAAGCCAGCACGCAGCGCTCGTAGGGGACGCGTTCACCTTCTCCGAGAATCTCCATGGCGAGTTCCCACATCACTTCGAAACAGAGGGCCAGCCCCGCGACGTATTCTGTCCGTGCCGAGCTCTTCAACCCGCGAATGGCACCCGAAATGTCCACGGCGGCGAGATACGCACGGATGGTCTCAACGTCCGGCGTCTTCGCCGAAACGCCGCCCGATTCGCGAACGCGCGCGGCAGTTGGATCGGTGTACGCCGCGGGCAGAGGCTCATCGGAAAACCACGAATCGGCAATGAAGCGCCCGGTGCCCGACGCACACAATACGTCGCCGCCCCACAGCGTATCGATGCCCAGAATCGCGTTCCCCACCAGCTCTTCAAAGCTCATGCTTCCTCCTTGTACCCTGCCGCTCGCCACCAAACATAGCCGATCAGGCACACGAACAGAATCGCGGATACGATCTGCGAAATAACTTCGTCCCCATAGAACGGCGTGCGAATCCACTCTTCGGTGAATCGCGGCAACAGCCGGAATGACGCGCCCAGCACGCCACCCAGCGCGCCGCCCGCCATCAGGCCCGATGCGATGACCACGCCGCGCTCCCGTACCGAGCTGCCGCGCTTCGCCAGGAAATGCGACAGGAAGCCGCCCACCAGTGCGGGTGTGTTCAGTTCCAGCGGCAGGTACATGCCGAGAGCGAACGTGAGTGCGGGGACCTGGAGCATCTCCATCACTATCGCGATGGCCGCGCCCACTCCAAACAGGATGTACGCCACGGGCTGATGGCTCATGAAGCCCGATACCAACGCCTTCATGATGGATGCTTGTGGCGAGGCCAGCACCACGCGCGTGTCGCCCGGCGCCGCTTCGCCGAATTGAAATGTGTGCGCCAGCATGACGATGGTCAGCCCCACCACCACCGCCGCGGCAATCACGCCCAGAAACTTCACCTTCTCCTGCGCCGCCGGCGTGGAGCCCAGCCAGTAGCCCGTCTTGAAATCCGTGATCGCTTGGCCAGACACCGAAAGCGCCGTACATACCATGCCCGCGATGGCCATGACAAAAAACATCCCGGTAGTGCCGGACACCCCGAACCGCAGCAGCACCACCGACGAGATGATGATGGTCAGCATGGTCATGCCGGATACCGGGTTTCGTGCCGTGGTGGCGATCGCGTTGGCCGCCACCGATGTGAAGAAGAACGAGAAGACCAGGGCCAGCGCGGCGCCGGCGAGGATCACCATCGGTGAACCGGAGAGATGCCCAAGGAAAACAGCGACCCCGATCGCGCCAACCACAACGCCCAGCAGGATTGTCATAACTGAAACGTCTCGGTCCGTGCGCTCGTCCGCTGCCGCTTCGCCGCGCCGGAATGCGTGCAATGCAACACCAAACGAGCCGGCGACAACCCGCAGCGATTTCAGAATGCCGAAAATCCCCGCGGTGGCGATAGCGCCCACGCCGACAAAGCGCACGTAGCCGCGAAAAATCTGCGTCGCGTCCATCTGCGCGATAGGAATTTGGCCCGGATACACAGCGGCGCCGGGCATGTGTCGGCCAATCATCCAGATCAACGGCACCAGCACCAGATTTGACAGCACGCCGCCCGCGCACAGAATCAGCGAACTGCGCAGGCCCATTACATAGCCGAGTCCCAGGATGAAGCTGATGGCGTCGAAACTCAGCGTGACGCGTGCCCGGTCGGCGAGCGCTTTCACGACGGGGATAAACCGGAAATTCAGGTATTCCTGCCATACGTGAAAGGTGGTAACCAGGAAATCGTAGACGCCGGCGATGGCCGTTGCTTCCAGCAGCAGACGCGCCTGTGCCCCGCCCTTTTCGCCGGTGACCAGCACTTCGGTGATCGCCGTGGCCTCCGGGTACGGAAGCACGCCGTGCATCTCCCGCACGAAATAGCGCCGCAGCGGGATCAGGAACAACACGCCGAGGCAGCCGCCCGCGAGACAAATAAAGATGGTCTCCACCGGGTGCGGGTCCAGCTTCAGAATGTAGAGAGCGGGCAGCGTGAATATTGCGCCCGCCACCACGGACCCCGCCAGGCCACCAATTCCGGTAATGATGACGTTCTCGAGGATGCTGGAGCGGCGGCGATAAGTGCGAGCGAGTCCGATAGCGAGAATCGAGATGGGGATCGCCGACTCCATCACCTGCCCGACCTTCAATCCCGAATACGCGGAGGCCACCGTGAAGACGATGCACAGCAGCAGGCCCCACGCTACTGATCGCAGCGTGAGTTCCGGAAGAATCGTGGCTGCAGGCACCACGGGCTGATACGCCGTTCCCGGTGGCAGCGGCGTGTAGGCATTCTCAGGGAGTTGCGAGGTATCGGTTGACGTGGTCGGCATGGACGGAAACCGTATCGTACTACCTTCGCTATTCTGAATGCAGACCTCGTGAAAATCGTCGACATTCGTCCCACCGCCGTAACCGTCCCTTTGCTTGCGAGAGGAGCCTGAAGTGGATTTCCAGGATCTCCTCGGCCGCGCGCCGGCTGTCATTGATGAAGACCGCATTTCAGCGAAGCTCGCCGGCAAGACCGTCCTTATTACCGGCGCTGCGGGCTCTATCGGCTCCGAATTCTGCCGCCAGATCGAGCGATTCAATCCACGCGCCATAGTTGGATTCGAGATCGCCGAGAGCCCGCTGTTTCAGCTCGATCGTGAAATGCGGGATTCGTTTCCGCGTGTCGAGTTTTATCCGGAGATTGGGAGCGTACAGAATCGCCAGCGCGTGGATGAGGTTTTCTCGAACCATCAACCGTCTGTCGTCTACCACGCGGCGGCTTACAAGCACGTCCCCATGATGGAATCGCATCCTTTCGAAGCGGTCGAGAACAATGTCTTCGGAACCTGGAACGTCGCGATGGCGGCTGAGCGCTATGATGTGGAGCGTTTTGTCCTTATCTCTTCGGACAAGGCCATTCGCCCGGCCAATATCATGGGCGCAACGAAGCGCGTTGCCGAGATGCTGATTCACGGCCTTCGGAACGGGGGCACGAACTTCGCATCAGTCCGTTTCGGCAACGTGCTCGGTTCCAGCGGCAGCGTAGTTCCTATCTTTCAGGAACAGATTGCCGCGGGTGGTCCGCTGACCATAACGCATCCTGAAATGCGGCGCTATTTCACCACCGTTTCCGACGCGTGCCAGCTCATCCTTCAGGCTTCCGTTATGA
>Ga0187863_10004320_pt1 | contig 10170 bp, 5 predicted proteins | sample June2016WEW_11_1_FD_132975 | JGI IMG/M metagenome (GOLD analysis project Ga0187863, IMG submission 132975) | Peatland microbial communities from SPRUCE experiment site at the Marcell Experimental Forest, Minnesota, USA - June2016WEW_11_10 | ecosystem: Environmental > Terrestrial > Soil >...
CACCAGCAGCGCGCCCTCGGCGAAGGTCTTGTAGAGCGCAAAGGGCTGGAAGACGGTGGGCAGCAAGGTCAGGAGCGCCACCCCCAGGATCGGGCCGATCAGCGTGCCTTCGCCGCCCGCCACCAGCATGGCGATCATCTCGAAGGAACGCGGCGTGCCGACCATCTCGGGCGACAGGAAATGGAAATAGAAGGCATAGAGGCTGCCCGAAAGCGAGCCGAGCACGGCGCTGATCAGCACCGCGGCGAGCTTGATGCGCACCACGTTGATGCCGAGCGCGGCAGCCGCGATCGGGTCGGTCCTGACCGTCTTCAAGGCGCGGCCGAAGCTCGACCGCATGCCGCCAAAAAGCAGCAGCACCAAGGCCACGATGATAACCGTCACCAGGTAATACATCGACAACGGCGTCGAGAAGGTGAAGCCGGGCACGGCGAAGGATGGGATGCCGGCCAGGCCCGAAGGCCCGCCGGTGGTCTCGGTCATGCCCACGGTCAATGAATCGACCAGCAGGCCGAAGGCGAGCGTCGCCAGCGCCAGGTAATGGCCGCGCAAGCGCAAGGTGACGAAGGACAAGGCCAGCGCCGACACCAGCGAGAGCGCCATGCCGGCCAGCGTGCCCAAAAGCGGCGAGACGCCATAGGTCACGGCCAGGATGGACGCGGTGTAGCCGCCGATGGCCATGAACCCGGCCTGGCCCAGGCTCACCTGCCCGGCGAAGCCCATCAGCACGTCGAGGCCGAGCACGGCGATGTAGAGGATGCCGGTGATGACCAGCGAGTTCAGGATGCTGCGGCCGGGCAGGAGCCAGGGCAGCGCCAGCAGCAGCGCCACGGCCGCGACGGCGAAGACGAGTCCGCCCTTGCCCTCGATGCGCAGGATGGCGCGGTAGACCCGCTGCTCGTCGCGCACGTCGGTGCGCCGCGCCGGGCCCACCGGAAAGAGGCCGTTGGGCCGCCACAGCAACACCGCCAGCAGCAGCGCCAGCGCCAGCGCATTGGCGAACAGCGAGGAGACGTAGCCCGCCGCCACTTGCTCGGCCACGCCCAGAAAGAGGCCGCCGAACACCGAGCCGAGAAAGGAGCCCATGCCGCCGATGGCGACGGAAATGAACCCGAAATTGGTGAAGAAGCGGCCGGTGTCGAATTCGAGCGAGGTAATCGGCGCCACGGCGATGCCGCTGACGCCGGCGATGAGCGCGGCCAGGCCGAAGCTCAAGAGCGTCATGCGCGACACGTCGATGCCCATGAGCCGCGCCGCCATGCGGTTCTCGGCGCAGGCCCGGAGCGCCATGCCCAGCGTGGTGCGCTGGATCAAAAGCCACAGCGCGGCAACGATCGAAGCGGCGATGCCGGCGATCCAGAAGCCCTGGGTCGGCACGCGAATCTCGCCGATCAGCACCGGCGCCTCGCCCGAGAAGGGCGGCAGCGCATAGGGTTGGCTCGACCAGAAGATCAGCAACAGGCCTTCGATCAGCGTCAGGAGACCCGCCGTCATCACCAGCATGGAGCTGGGAGGAAGCCGCGGCAGCGCCGGCACGAAGGTCGCCGCGCCCAGCGCCAGTCCGAAGAGCCCGGTGCCGAGCGAAGCCGCGAGCGCGGCCATCAGCACCGGCCAGCCCAGCGCCACCTGGAAGGTGTACATCAGCAGCGCGCCCAGCACGCAGAACGCGCCCTGCGACAGGTTGATGACGCCGGTGACGCGGAAGACCAACGAGAAGCCCAGCGCGATGACGGCGAAGACCGCGCCTTGCAGCAGCCCGCCGATAACGATCTGAATCGCGAGATTCACGGGTTAATCCGCTCAGTTGAGCGGAATGCCGGTCGGCTTGCTGACGATTTCCCAGAGGTTCTTGGCCGGCGCCCAGCGCGTCACCACCGTGTCGGAGACGTCGAGGCCGCGCTGCGGCACGGCGGTGAAATCGTAGATGCCGTTGACGCCGGCATAGCCCTTGGTCTGCTCGAGCGCCGCGCGCAACTGCGCCGCGTTGGCGCCGGTCCCGAGCTTCTTCAGCGCCTCGATCACGATCATGCCCGGCTCCCATGCCAATTCGGAGGCGATGTCGGGCTGCACGCCGTTGTCCTCGAAAGCCTTGTAGAACACCCGGCTCTTGGCCGCGACCGCCGGGCTGAGCAGCGTCGGATCGCGCACCACCCATTGCGCCGCCGGAATGTAGAGCTGCCGAGGAAGGAAACTCTTGTACTGGGTCATCTGGGCGTAGGTCATGTTGCCGTCGGTGGTGGCCACGGGCACGTCGAGCCCCGTCTGCTGGATCGCGCGGAAAACGGTGGCGACCGGCGCGCCGGTGCTCCAGACGATCAGGGCCTGGGGCTTCGACGCCTTGATGTTTTCGATCTGGGCCGAGACGCTCAGATCGGTGGTGTTGAAATGCTCGCGCGCCGTCACCTGGATGTCCTTATTCTCGGGCTTTTGCAAAAGCGCGTCGATGTTCTTCTCCGCGTCCTGGCCCGAGGCGTCGGTCGAGAATATCAGGCCGAATTTCTTCCAGCCCTTCATGTGGAAATAGCGGATCGCCGCGTCGGCGAGATCGACGGTCGAGACGCTCGCGGTGAAGACGTTGCTGCCGGCATCGGGATGGATGCCGGGCGAGAAGCAGTACATCACCGGCCCGTCCGCCATCAGAGGCATCATGGCGCGGCAGGTCGCCACCAGCGACGAGCCCAGGATCACCGCCGGCTTGGCGGCGATGATGTCGGTGGCGAGCTGGACCGCGACTTGCGGATTGGTCTGGTCGTCGTGGAAGACGAAAGCGATCGGACGGCCCTGGATGCCGCCCGAATCGTTCACCGCTTTCTCGGCGAATTGCAGCGCCTGCTGCTCGCCCTTGCCGAGGAAGGCGCCCGGACCGGTCAGGGAGAGGATGACGTTGATGTCGAAATCCTCGGCGGCCCGGGCGGAAGAGACCGGGAACAGGGACAGGGCCGCATAGAACAGCACCCCCGCCAAGGCGGGAACGGCGTGGACTCTGATCTTCAAGGCCGTTCCCTCCCTTTATGCCGATTGCGGCGCATTATTCATTCCGCGGGGCCCCCCGGCAAGGCCCAAACGCCGCCATGCCCCCGATTTGTCCTCATCGCGGGTTGCCTATCATTCGCGACGGCGCGCGGGTCCCCGACAGGCGCGCCGCCATTAAGATCATGAACGGGCCGGCCGGCGGGAAAAGCGCGGCCTTACGTCTTCTTCTTTTTGTTCTTCTTGTTTGCCGGCTTCTTTTCGCCCGGCTGGCGGCCGGGTTCGAAGCCGCCGACCTCATGATAGGTCACTTTGTTCTCGGTTTCGAACGCCCGGACGGCGGGAACCCGTCCCGGCAATCCAAGTTCCGTCCAACGCGCGGCGACCTTGTCATAGACGGTCTTGCGCAGCGTGGTGCGCTTGGAAAAGACCGGAAGATGACGGTGCTCCTTGCACGCGTTGATCAGCGCCTTCGACCCATAGGGCCGCTTTTCCGGAGGGTTCTGAGTCGGATCGAGCCACGTGCTCCAGGTGTTGCGCAGGATGTCGATGTCGTCGATCGGATTGCAGCGGCTCGCCATCGCCCAGATGACCTGGTCCATGTCGGTCGGATCGATGTCCTCGTCCACGGCGATGATCCATTTGGTGTAATAGGCCCCGCCGGGGACCTGGGCCGCCAGCGCCAGCGCCTGCGCCGCGTGGCCGGCGTAACGCTGTTCCAGGCTGATCACGGTCATGCCGAAGCCGCCGGCCGCGGCGGGATGGGAATAGACGCCCTGGATGCCGGGGATGCCGAGCTTGTCGAGATCGTCCCAGATCTTGGACGAGCGGATGACGGAGAAGAAACCGCTCTGCTCGCAGGACGGATAATCCGCCATCAAGGCGTTGGTCAGGATCGGTTGCGAGCGGTAGTGCACCGCCGTGATGTCCACCAGCGGACAACCCGCTTCGGGCCGGCCGTAATAACCGGGGAACTCGCCGAACGGCCCTTCCGACTTCACCGAATTGGGGCGGATGACGCCTTCGATGACCAGTTCCGCGTTGGCGGGTATCAGCAGATCGGTGGTCTTGCCGCGCACGACCGGGATCGGCTCCCCCTTGATGCCGCCGGCGTATTCGTACTCCGAAACGTTCTTGGGAAACGTCTGCGAGCCGACCAGCATGAACAGAGGATCGATGCCCCAGGCGGCCGCGACCGCGATCGGCTTGCCCTGCTGCCAGGCCCGGGTGATGTGCAGGCGCGCATCCTTGCCGGGCGACAGATAGAGGCCGACTTGCGCCTTGCCCTGCACCATCATCCGGTAAGTGCCGATATTGAGATAGCCGCTGTCGGGATCGCGCGTGATCACCGCGTCGGCGGTGCCGGCATAGCGGCCGCCGTCGAGCGGCCAATGACGCGGGATTGGCAACCGGTTCAGATCGATGCTTTTGCCCGTGAGGGTATTTTCATAAATCGGCGCCTTGGCCGCATTTACCTCGCGCGGCGGCAGGCGAAGCTTGAGCTTGTCCTTCACCCGCCGGATCAACTCGACCGTCGGCGTGTCCGCCGGCTCTTCCAAGGTGAGCGCGACGCGTTTCACGCTCGGGCCGATGACGTTCCACAGCATCTTGGCGCCGATCGGGCTGCCGTCGAAGCCGCGCGGACGCTCGAACAAGACCGCCGGCGAGGGTTGCTGCTTGGCGACGAGATAGGAGATCGCGCTCATCTCCTCGTCGCGGTCGACCGGCTGCCGCACGCGCACCAGCTCGCCGAGCTGCTCGACCTGCGACAGCCATTCGCGCAGATCCTGGATCGGTTTTCTCGCGGTCGCTTTCGACACATCGGCCTTCTTCAAGCCGACGCGGGATAAATCGACTATCTTGTTCATCGCGAACGCCTCTCTGGCCGGATGATGGGAGTCTGCGGCGCATGAGCCGGTTCACGCGCCACGGTCATTGTCCGGCTGCTGCCGCACGATCGCAATTCAACCGACATTCCCCCGGAAACCGGCCGTTGGACCGGTCGATCTGGCGCCGGGCATTCTTTACGCAGCGCTCTGGGCCGTCAAGCCGGTTGCGCCGGAAATTCCTCGGCCGCCCGAACGCGCCGGACCGATCCCGGCATCGCCGGCCCCGTGTAACATATTGATCGACTGATAAAATATTGCGCTTCCGGGCGTGGCAAGGGCGTTAGCCATGCTTCCCGGACTGCCAGCGCGCCGATTCAAGGTTTTGGTGCCGCGCTCTTCAGCAGGTCGGACAGTTTTTGGCCGGGATCGGCCAGGGTTTCCCTCGGGAAAATCGCCTTGGTTGCGATCAAGCGGCGGAGCGCCGACATCTCGCGGCCGTTGTTGACGGTGATGGCGGCGGCAATCCGGCGGTCCGGGCCGAGGCCTATGATGGTGAATTGATTCGAAGCCGGATCGCCGCGAACCACCAGATCCAAATCCGGTTCGACCAGCCCCAGCATTTGGATGTTACAGTCGTATTGGTCGGTCCAAAGCCACGGTATTTCGGCATAGGGCTCGTTCGTGCCCAGCATCGCGCGTGCGACGGCGGCCGCCTGGTTGAGCGCCACCTGCCATGATTCCACCCTGATCGCGCGGCCGAGCAGCGGATTATGGTGACGCGTCACATCGCCGGCCGCGAAGATATCGGGGTCGCTCGTGCGTCCATATTGATCGACGCGGATTCCGTCATCGACCTCGAGACCCGCCGCCTCGGCCAAGGCGGTGTTGGGCTGGGCGCCGATCCCCGCGATGACGATATCGCAGTTATGCTCGGCGCGTTCGGTCCTCACCAAGACGCGGCCGTTTTGGCCCGCTTCCATGCTCTTCAGCCGCGAATCGAACTCGAACTTGACCCCGTGCTTTTCGTGGAGTGTCCGGACAAAATCGCCGATCAGCGGCGGCAGGGCGCGGGCCAGAAGGCGCGGCGCCGCTTCCAGCACCGTCACCCGGCTTCCAAGCTGGGTTGCGGATGCGGCCAACTCCAATCCGATGAAACCGCCGCCGATCATCACGATTTCGGCGCCCGGTGTCAGCACCTCCCTGATCCGCTCGGCGTCGCTCAAACTCCGTAAATAATAGACCCGCGCGCCGCCGGGAATGGGCGGCAGAACCCGATAGCGGCATCCGGTGGCCAGGAGCAGCCGTCCATATTTCACCTTTTCGCCGTCGGCGAGCTCGACCAGCTTTGCCGGTCGATCGATCCGTATGGCCGCGCAACCGAGCTTCAGGCCGATGCGGTGTTCCGCGAAGAACGCTTCGGGCTTGAGATAGAGTTGAGCCGCGCTGAGCCGGTCGGTGAGGTAGGCCTTGGACAGGGGAGGGCGCTGATAGGGCAGGTGGGATTCCTCGCCGATCAGCAGGATATCGGCGTCGGGCGCCTGCTGGCGCAATATCTCCGCCGCGCGGATGCCCGCGGGTCCGGCGCCGACGATCACGAAAGGTCCGGAGACGGTCATGTCCATCGCCCGTTGGAATGGGTGATCCGGTTAAGGCGGCGTCTAATGAAGGTGGACGTAGCTGTAATCCACGGGAAGATTGTTGATGCCGCGGTCGGGCGGGGCAATCCACCCCGCCATCTTGCCGGGCTCGATCACCCGTTGCATCAAGCTGCGGATGAAGGCCTTGTCGGAATCGGACGGAAGCCATCCCGGCAACTGCTGGTTCCAGTGCTCGGATGAGACGATCTTGCCCGCCGGATCCGCGAACTTGCCCACCCACACGCCGATATTCCGGCGGAAGTGCGGGCTCGGCAAGGCGAGTTCGAAGGAAAATCCTGCCTTGGCGATGAGGCGATTCCAGCGCTTCACGCCGATCTCGCAATCGCGGATATAGGCGTTGCGGGTCACTTCATTCATGGCGTTGCGCATCGTCACCGTCTCGCTGGCGATGCCGTCGGCCGTCGGTGTCTCGAACGTGAAGGTGCTGTCCTTGCATACGTGGTCTTCGTAATTGGTCTCGTCGGGACGGCCCTTGATGCCGTTGGCGAAATAAACCGCGGCGTTCGACGACACTTCGGCGCCGAACAGGTCGAGCGAGGAGCTGAACCAGAAATTGATGTAACGCTGGATGGTCGGCAGATCGACGGCGCCGGCGCGGCGGATGGCGTCGGGTTCCTCGGTGTGGAGTTCTTTCATCACTTCGAGCGTGCGCTTGATCACGCGGGTGATGCCGGTATCGCCCACGAACATGTGATGGGCTTCCTCGGTGAGCATGAATTGGCAGGTGCGCGCCAGCGGATCGAACCCGCTTTCGGCGAGGCTCTTGAGCTGGTACTTGCCGTCGCGGTCGGTGAAATAGGTGAACATGTAGAAGGAGAGCCAATCCTGGATCGGCTCGTTGAAGGTGCCGAGAATGCGCGGCTTGTTCTTGTCGCCCGAATGGCGCATGAGCAGTTCCTCGGCCTCCTCGCGTCCGTCGCGGCCGAAATAGGCGTGCAGCAGGTAGACCATCGCCCAGAGATGGCGGCCTTCCTCGACGTTCACCTGGAATAGATTGCGCAGATCGTAAAGCGACGGGCAGGTCAGGCCCAACAGCCGTTGCTGCTCGACCGAGGCCGGCTCGGTGTCGCCTTGGGTCACGATGAGCCGGCGCAGCGTGGCGCGATGCTCGCCGGGAACCTGCTGCCAGGCGGGCTGGCCCATCACTTCGCCGAAGCCGATGCGGCGGTCGGCCACCGGCTCGGCGAGGAAAATTCCCCAGCGGTATTCGGGCATCTTGGTCGTGCCGTAGGTCGCCCAACCCTTGGCGTCGACCGAGGTCGCGGTGCGGAGATAGACGTCGGCGCCTTGAAAGGTCGAAGGGCCGAGCTCGCGCCACCAATCGAGGAAACGCGGCTGCCAATGCTCGAGCGCGCGCTGCAGGGTCGGATCGTCGGCGAGGCCGACATTGTTCGGGATGCGCTCCTTATAGTCGATCGCCATGGTCTCAGACCCTTTCCCAATTGAATTGCGGTTTGGAGCCGCTGCCGAACAGCTTCAAAGCGCCCTTGTCGCCGACGGCATTGGGGCGGTTGAAAACCCAGTTCTGCCAGGCCGAGAGCCGGCTGAAAATCCGCGTTTCCATCGTCTCGACGCCGGCGAAGCGCAAATTCGCCTCCATGGCCGTCAGCGCATCGGGGGACAGGCTGGTGCGTTCCTCGACGGCCACGCGGATCTCGTCGTTCCAATCGAGCGCGTCGGGCGCATAGGTGACGAGCCCCAGTTTGGTTGCTGCCGCGGCATCGAGCAATTCGCCGGTCCGGCCCGCCGCCGCCGTCACCGGCCCCGGCTCGCCGCAGAAGCGCGTGGCCAGCCGGGTTTGGCCGTTGGCCATCGGGTAAGGGCCGAAATTGGCGGCCGACAACGCCAGACGCGGCGCCTCGTTGTCGCCTTCGGACAAGGCCAGCATGTACGACCGGTCGGCGGCGAGCGCCAATTCCAACAGGCTACCCGCGAAACACGAACCCCGGTCGATGATGGCAAAGAAGCTGCGCGACGAGACGTCGAGCCGCGCGAAACTGCGGGACAGGAAACCGATGGTCTCGCGCACGAACCAGTTCCGTTGATTGGACAGCATCAATGCGTCGCTCTCGAGCAGGGCCTCGATGGAGCCGCGCGTCTTCAACAGCAAGGTGCCGATTTCGAGTTCGTTGGTGCGCAGCATGAGAATGGCGTCGTCGAGCTCGCGCGCGACGGCCAGCGGCCACCACGCCGCTCCGGCGGCGAGGATCTCCTCGAGATTGCGCGGCCCGTTGGCGGCGGGGCCGGCGACGGAAATGGTCGCTAGGCGCCGCGGCCGGTCGAACGCCACGTCGACCCAGCGGTAATGATAACCCTTTTCGTCGACGCGCCGGTCAAGCGGCGGGAGCTTCACGCCGGCGGCTCCGGTCGGACGGTCGCTGGCGGCGGCCAGGGCGAGGGCGCGTTCCTTCACCGTCTCGGCGAAACGGGTCGGCGGCGCCGCTTGATCGATCAGATTCCATTGCTTGGCCCGGTCGGCGCGCACGCCTTCGACCGTGGTGCAAAAAACATCGGCGAGATCGCGCCGCACTTTCCGCTTGTCGACCAGGCGGGTCAGGCCGCCGGTGCCCGGCAGCACGCCCAGGAGCGGAACCTCGGGCAGGCTGACGGTCGAGGAGCGGTCGTCGATCATGATGATCTCGTCGCAGGCGAGCGCGACCTCGTAACCGCCGCCCGCGCAGGTGCCGTTGAGCGCGGCGATGAATTTGAGACCGGAACGCCGGCTCGACTCCTCGATGCCGTTGCGGGTCTCATTGGTGAATTTGCAGAAATTGACCTTCCAGGCGTGGGAGGACGTTCCCAACATGTAGATATTGGCGCCGGAGCAGAACATCCGGTCCTTGCCGCTGGTCAGCACCACCGTCCTGACCTCGGGGTGCTCGAAGCGGATGCGGTTGAGCGCGTCGTACAGCTCGATGTCGACGCCGAGATCGTAGGAGTTGAGCTTCAGCTTGTAGCCCGGCTTGATCCCGCCATCCTCGGCGACGTCGAGCAAAAGCGTCGCGACCGACCCGTCGAATTCCATGCGCCAGTGTTTGTAGAGTCGAGGATGGGTGTCGAAGGTGGTCAATTCCATCGCGGCAGCGGCTCCTTGGAGGAAGTGGATATATAGTGCATGAATAATGACGATCAAGCAATATGTTTCAGACCGGCGCCTTGCCGCGTTTCCGGCGAAAAAGCCCCGGGCTTGCGCGCTAGGACGCGCCCGAGGTTTTGACCAAGGCGCGCAACTCCTTGTAGCTCTGCTCGGCCTTCTTGCCGGTCGTCTTCACGGTCGCGTCCGCCTTGCTGTACAGGCCGTTGCGGCCGTCGAGAATGCGGCGGAGATCCTCCATCGCCTCTTCGTTGTTGGCCATCGGGCGGTAATCGCCTTGCGCGATCACCCGGCTCATATGCTCCTCCGGTTCGGCCGACAGCCAAACGGTATAACAGGCGGACAGCAACAAATCGAACGTCGCCGCTTCCGACACGATGCTGCCGCCGGTGGCGATGACGGCGCGGTCGTAGCGTTCGATCACGTTCTCGAGCGCGCGCCGCTCGTATCGGCGGTAGGCGGCTTGGCCGTAGAGATCGAAGACCTCGCGCAGATTGGCGCCGACCTCGCGCTCGATTTCGCGGTCGAGCTCGACGAAGGGTATGCGCAGATCCTTGGCCAGCCTGGCGCCCAGCGTCGATTTGCCGGCGCCGCGCAAGCCGATGAGGGCGATGCGATG
>Ga0187863_10004322_pt1 | contig 10169 bp, 6 predicted proteins | sample June2016WEW_11_1_FD_132975 | JGI IMG/M metagenome (GOLD analysis project Ga0187863, IMG submission 132975) | Peatland microbial communities from SPRUCE experiment site at the Marcell Experimental Forest, Minnesota, USA - June2016WEW_11_10 | ecosystem: Environmental > Terrestrial > Soil >...
CGAGACGAGATCAGCCTCCTCAACCACTCCGCCATGATGGTTGATGCCGCCTACGATGAGCTCTATCGCGCCATGAAACCTGGCATGAGCGAAAATCAGGCGGTTGGCCTAGTGAGCAAGGTGCTCTACGACATGGGCTCCGAATACGTCGAAGCCGTCAACGCAATTTCAGGTGAGCGCTGCAATCCGCACCCCCACGTTTTCTCCGATCGCGTTCTGCGCCCGGGTGACCCTGTTTATTACGACATACTCCACTCCTACATGGGCTATCGCACCTGTTACTACCGCTGTTTCACGATTGGCTACGCCTCGCACGCGATGAACGACGCCTACAAACGCTGCCGCGAATATCTCGATGCAGCAATCGAACTCGTGCGCCCCGGCCGGACCACCGCCGAGATCGCATCCGTTTGGCCGAAAGCGCAGGAATTCGGCTTCCCCAACGAAGAGTCCTGCTTCGCACTCCAATACGGTCACGGCATCGGCCTCGCCATCTGGGAGAAGCCTGTGATCAGCCGCCTCGTATCGCTCGAACATTCCTGCGAGATCAAGCCTGGCATGGTATTCGCTCTCGAAACTTTCTGGCCTTCGACCGACGGCTGGAGCGCCGCGCGCATCGAAGAAGAAATTGTCGTCACCGAAACCGGCCACGAGGTCATCACGCGCTTCCCCGCGGAACAGCTTCTGGTCGCCGGCCGGCACTACGTCACCGTCGATGGCCCGCTTCCCGCAATCCGCGAAACCGAGTCGAAGCCAAGCAAGCGCGTGCGCGAGATGATCGAAGCCAGCTCCAGGCAGGAACGAGTTGAGGTAGGCGACTGAAGGGTTTGGGGTAGCGTAGCGCTTCAGCGCTGCGGTTGCTCGGATATTTTGGTTTCGGCTTTGGCCGCTGCGGCGTGCAATCGAGTTCATCAATCTGAGAAGAGACAAGTCTCGTCTAAACAGACGTACCCAGACTAACGGTTTTTCTAACTATGGCAATCAGTGTCGTTATGCCCGCGCTCGAAATGGCCCAGGAAACTGGCAAGCTCATTTCATGGTTGAAAAAAGAAGGAGAATCGGTCGCGAAAGGCGAGCCACTCCTCGAAATCGAAACCGACAAAGCGGTCATGGAAATTGAATCACCTGGCGAAGGCGTGCTCGCCGGAATCAAAGTGCAGGCCGGAGCCGAAGTCCCCGTAGGTCAGACCATCGCCTGGATCGTGCGCCCCGGAGAAACTCCTCCCACGGATGAAGTCGCTGCCGCATCGGGCAGAAAAACCACGTCGCCCGCCACAACATCCGCGCCCGCAAACCCCACGGTAACGCCAACTTCAGCCGCGACGCAAACCGCAACTCCGCCAGTTAAGATCTCCCCGAAGGCCCGGCGCCTCGCCACCGAACGCGGAGTCAATCTAGCCGATGTGCGCGGATCTGGACCCGGCGGAGAAATTCTCGCCGCTGATATTCTTGCCGCTGCCGAAGCCAAAAGCTCTGCGTCTGCCGCGCCCCCCCATAGCAGTAGCACGATCTCTCGCCTGATGGCCGAGCGCACCACTCACAGTTGGACGACCGTCCCTCACTTCTTCGTCGTCCGCGAGGTAGACGCTTCTGCTCTGAATGCAACGCGCCAAAAGCTAGGCGCCGAACTAGAACAGGTAGGCGGAGCGAAACTCACCCACACCGACCTCTTCATAGCGCTGGTGGCGCGAGTACTCCGCAAGCATTCACGTCTGAATGCAAGCTGGATCCGGGAATCAGTCCACTCCAACCCCGACATCAGCATTGGAGTAGCGATGGCCGTAGAAGACGGCGTAGTCGCTCCCGTGATTCGCAATGCCGACAAAAGCAATCTCAACCAGATTGCGCTTCAGCGCCACGATCTCGCAGAACGCGCGCGCAGTGGCAAGCTTCGTCCCGCCGACCTCACGGGCGGCACATTCACCATCAGCAATCTCGGTATGTACGGAGTCGATGCATTCACCGCGATCATCATTCCGCCGCAAGCGGCGATTCTCGCCATCGGAGCAATTGCCGATCGAGTCGTGCCGGTCGGGGAAGGTTCCGCCGCTCAACCCGGCATTCGTCCCATGATGACCCTGACGCTCTCCAGCGATCATCGCGTGGTCGACGGAGCGCGGGCTGCGGAGTTCATGCGCGATCTGGCCGAAGTGCTTGGGAGTCCGCAGAAATATCTAGACCGCTAGACGCCGTTCAACAGCCGCAGCGCGTTTTCTCGATAAATCTTCCGCAGCACCTCATCGGGAAGATGCAACCCATAAATATTCCAGCGTCCCTGCCGCGACGCATGCGACGGATACTCGAAATATTCGTCAGCAGTTTCGAGAAAACGAAAATGCAGCCGGTACATTTCGATCGACGGCACCAAATCCGTCCCAAACAGAATCCGGTCAGCGTGTTTCAGAAAGAAATCGCGCGAAGTGTAGGGTTGGCGCCCCAGTTCAGCGGTTCGCGCACTCATATCGACAAATACATTCGGATGCGTAGATAGCAACTTGTCGAGATAACCCAGGTTCTCCGGCTTCTCCGCCATATGCGCCGCGACAAATGTAGTTTGAGGATGCCGAGCAAACACACGATTCCGTTGCGCCAACAACTCATCCTTACTGTACTGCGATCCATGAAAGCCCCAATCCGGATGCGCAGCCAATTCCTCGTAGCGCTCGTTGAATCGATCGATGGGAAGAAAGAATGCATCCGGATCGGCGATGTGAAACATAACCGGAATGCGAAGCGCCGCGGCCTCGTCAAACAGCGGCCCCAGCCTCTCATCGTCGATTCGCACCAGTTCACCATTCGCATCGCGCAGTTGCAGGCCAAGATCTTTCCAGATTTTCAGTCCGCACGCGCCAGCCTCAATAAAGCTCCGCAAATTCTCTACCGTTCGCTCGAAGAAATCCGGGGAATGGATGCCTCTCCAGTCCATCCACGCGATCGTCGAGAAACGTTCCGGCGCATAAGCGTGAAAACGACGCATGATCGCTAGCGCTTCGTCTCCCACTTTCATCGTGATATTTACAGTCCGCTCAATTCCACACGCGTCCATAATTCGAACCAGATCCGCCGGATTCTGCGCATCGAGATGATTGTGGAAGTCAATTGCCGGAAACTTCGACCCCAATACCTCATGCACTGGAGTAACCAGCATCGAGCGTGGCTGAAAATCGCTGAGGGGAAGATCAACGTTTGCCTTCGCCGAGACCATCGCTATGAATTTATCTGCTTCTGTCATCCATCGTTCCTTTACATTTGGGGCTACACAAAGTTTTTGAAAAGCCGTGGTAGGCTGGATCGTCGCCGATGATTCAATTCAGCCAAGGTGCTCGCAACCAAAATAATAGCCGTTTTATTCGCGGATGGTTCCAGTGAAATCTTTTCTAGTCGTCGCTTTTCTTGCGTTGCTCGTGAGTACGGCAGCGATCGCCTATTCTCAGACACCCGCATTCCCGCCCACCCTTCCTACCGTCGATCCCGGACCCGCAGTTGCAGAAAGTGACAGAACCAGGCTCTCCCTCGCCAACCATGCGCTTTCAGTTGAGTGGACGACCGAGAACGGCAAATTCAAGTTCACCAAGTTCGACGATCTTCTCGCAAAACAATCTCCGCCACTCCCGCGCGAAGTGTTCGTCATTTACTTAAATGACAGTCGCGACTTTCCCGCTTCGCAGATGTCGTTGGTCTCCACGCCCACCGTCGAAGATCTCCCCGCGAATCCGAACGCCTCGAGACTCTCTGAAAGAATTGGAGGCAAGGAAATTACCGTCACGTTGCAGTCGCCCTCCCAAAACATTCGCGTTGTGTGGACTGCAATTCTCCGGGACGGTTCGAACTATTTGCGGCAGGAAATTACCGTGCGTGCATTGGGCCAGGATATTCCAATTTCAGAGATTCGCCTGGTCGATTGGAAGCTGCCTGCGGCAAAGGTTGTTGGAAGCGTGATGGGTTCGCCAGTTGTCGCCGATGGCATTTTCGCCAGCTTCGAACATCCCCTTTCTAAATGCGAGGTCTCGGATGGTGTCGCGACGTGCGCGCTTTCCCGGAAACTCCCTCTGCCTGCGGATCATGAGGTCAAATATTCGTCGGTGATCGGCGTGACTCCGCCGACCCAGCTCCGCCGCGGCTTCCTCAACTATGTGGAGCGTGAGCGCGCACATCCCTACCGCACCTTTCTGCATTACAACTCATGGTACGACCTCGGATATTTCGGCAAGTTCGATCGAGCCGGTGCGCTCGATCGAATCAATGTCTTCGGAACCGAGCTGAACAAACAGCGTGGCGTCACGCTCGATTCCTTTCTCTTCGACGACGGATGGGATGATCCGAAAACGCTCTGGCGATTCAACTCCGGTTTCCCTGACGGATTCACTCCCGTGAAAGAGGCCACCGCCAAATACGGCGCTGCGCCTGGCATTTGGCTGTCTCCGTGGGGCGGTTACGGCAAACCGCACGAAGAACGGATTAAATTCGGCAAGCAACAAGGATTCGAGACCGACAAAGATGGCTTCGCGCTTTCAGGGCCGAAATACTATCGCCATTTCCACGATGTATGCATGGAGATGATTCGCACCTACGGAGTGAATCAATTCAAGATCGACGGCACGGGAAACGCGAACGCAGTGATTCCTGGCAGCAAATTCGATAGTGACTTCGATGCGGCAATAAACCTGATTCAGGATATGCGCGTGGCTGAGCCGGCAATCTATGTCAACCTCACGACGGGAACTTATCCATCGCCGTTTTGGCTGCAGTACGCTGATTCGATCTGGCGAGGCGGAGACGACCACAGCTTTGCCGGAGTCGGCTCCTGGCGCCAGAAATGGATCACCTACCGCGACGCCGACACGTACGAGCACGTGGTAAAAGCTGGCCCGCTCTATCCGCTGAATGCGTTAATGCTGCACGGGCTCATCTACGCGCGCTATGCGAAGAACTTGGGTACCGATCCGGACCATGATTTCGCCGACGAGGTCCACGATTATTTCGGCACCGGCACGCAATTGCAGGAGATGTACATCACGCCTTCGCTGTTGACCAAAGAGAACTGGGATACTATCGCGGAGGCCGCGAATTGGTCGCGCCAGAACGCAAATATTCTGCGCGATACACACTGGATCGGAGGCGATCCGGCGAAACTTGAAGTCTATGGCTGGGCTTCATGGTCGCCCGAGAAAGCGATCCTTGTCCTGAGGAATCCGAGCAACAAACCACAACATTCCCCGGCGGATGTTGGCCGGGCATTCGAGATCCCTGAGGGCGCTCCCAGACAGTTCGACGCGAAAAGCCCGTGGACAAAGGACCGCTCCATGCTCCCAATTCGGCTGAGCGCAGGCTCGGCGCATGTTTTCGAGTTAGCGCCGTTTGAAGTTCTAACGCTGGAGGCCGTGCCAGCAATCCGCTGAGCCTTATTGATTGCTGGCTTCGTAAAGGCGAAAGAATTCCTCCATTCGCGTTCTGTCGCGAAAGGCCTCGGTGCCTCCGCAGTCGGTGGTAGAGAATGCCCCGCACAAATTGCCATAAGCCAGGCACTTCGTAAGGTCTGCACCGCGCAAAAATTCGTGGAGGAATCCCGCGTCGAAGCTGTCACCCGCGCCGACTGGATCGACGACTTTCACTGACACAGCGGCCGCGCTGAATCGGCATCCATCCCGAATGGCGACAGCCCCGCGGCTGCCCATTTTGACGACGACGGTTTTCACTTTGCCAGCGAGCCGCGAGAGTGCGGTTTCCAGGTCATCCGCGGCAGCAATCTTCATCGCTTCGCGCTCATTCGGCAGCAAAATATCTACGTGCGGAAGAATCTCCGCGAGCCCTCCGTCCCAGCGATCTTCAGGATCATCGTTGGTGTCTAGCGAAGTCGTCAGTCCTGCGGCCTTCATTCGACGGAAAAGCTCAGGCACATGCGGCAACAATTCACGCTGCAGGAAAAGCGACGACATATGGAAGTGCCGAGCCGAGGCCAAATAATCGAGATCAATATCTTCAAATCGCAATTCCGAGATGGTGCCCGGATAAGTGAGAATGTGGCGCTGGCCATGGTGCGGCAGAATGACTGTTACTCCCGACCGGGCGCCATGGGCAACCCGCGCCAAATCGACGCTGCGTTCGCGCAGGCGCTCCATCGCGATGGCGCCAAAAGAATCGTCGCCGACCTTCGTAACAAAGCCCACCTGGCTGCCAAGTGCAGCGAGATTATGCGCCAGGATGGCCGACGAACTGCCCAACGTAGCCGCAAAATCGGAGGCAAGCAACTCGTGCTCGGTTGGCATCGTCTCCGGCAACCCATAGAGGATGAGATCGAGATTGATCTCCCCCACAATCGCGATATCAAGCTTGGCCATGAAAGCTGGTTTTCGTGTTGTCTGGCTAAAGGCTTACTGCTAAGGAGGTTCTGATTAAGTCCATGGGTTCCCCGTGCATCCCTGTGTACCCTGTGGTTCACGGTTTCTGCCGACGCCTAACCAGAGCTTCCCTGACTGCTAAGTGCTAACGGCGGGCCTGAGTTCCACCACGCGCGTCAGATTTTTCGGCGTATCAGGATTCAGACCCTTTTTGATCCCATAGTAAACGCCATAGAGTTGACCCCAAATCACGAACGCCGCCAGGCGCGCGTACTCTGGCGATTGCAGACCAAGTTCAATGGCGAAGTCAGCGGCCCGGTGAGCGCGGCTATCAACGCGGTTTGCGATCACCATCGTAGCCGCCCCGAGAGCCTTCATTTCTTCGAGTAACTCAACTTCCGCGTCGTAAGAAGTTTCTGACATGAGAAATGTAATCAGCACATCGGGCCCGGCAATCGATTTCGGGCCGTGACGAAACTCCAGCGAGTGAAACACCTGCGCATAAGAAGACGAGGATTCGGTTACCTTCAACATGCATTCCGAGGCAATGCCGAACAACGGGCCTTGCGCCAGGAACACGAAGTCAGAGAAGCTCCGAGACTCTACAAACAATTGCAGACGCGGCGGAATTTCTTCCAGCAAAGGCGCGACCTCTTTCGAAAGATCCAGCAATGCTCGCAGAAACACATCATTACGAGAAACTGTCGCCGCGAGATATTGCAGGCTCAGCAACATCGAGGTAAACGATCGCGTCATCACCGTACTCTGCTCGTCAGCAGCAAGAAGCTTCAACGTCAAACTACATGCTCCCTCTAGCGGCTGGCCATCGGCACACGTAATCGCAAGCGTCCGGAGATCGAGCTTCTTCTCCAACATCTCGGCGGCGCGCACTGCCTCCGACGTCCGGCCAGAGCGCGAAATTACTACCGGAATATAATCGCGGCCCGCATGCAAGGTAAGTGCGGGATACATCAGTAACTCCGAGGCCGGCACGGCGTGCGCCGCTAAGTTCAGATAATTGAAGCTCGCCGCAGCAGCTTGCGCGAGATAGTAACTGGTCCCGCAACCCACAAATATCCATTCCGCTCCCGGACGCGCAAATTGAGTGGCAGCTCGCAGCTCGTCGCTGGCCGCCAGATTGGCTAGACACGTATTCCAGCGCTGAGGTTGCGAAAGAATCTCGTGTAATGTGTGCTGCCCGTTTTCTGTCACTTCAACCGATTTCATCGTCCGTCTCAGGCTCCAATCACGCTAATGTCACTTTTACTCCCGCTTCCTTAAGCGCGCGCAGGTCTGATTTCGGTATCTGCTTATCCGTAATCACCTCATGCACTGTGCTTACCGGCGTAATGTTGCACAGACTGCGCCGCCCGAACTTACTAGAGTCACAAACCGCCACAGTCCTGCGCGCAATAGCCACCATGGCCCGATTCACTTCCGATTCCAACAAATTCGGAGTGAAAAGCCCGGCCGAAGTGTCGAAACCATCAACGCCCAGGAACAAAGTGTCGGCGCTCAGTTGTCGCAGCGTATGCTCAGCCAGCGGCCCGACCAACGAGAACGAATTCTTGCGCAGCGTTCCGCCGGTGAGGATAACTTCAACCTCCGTTCCTGCCAGTTCGGCCGCGATGTTGACCGCGTTGGTGATCACCGTCAGCCGCGCCATGTTTTTCAGCGCCCGCGCGATCGCCGTTGTAGTCGTTCCCGAATCCAGCAACACTGACTGGCCTTCTTCCACCAGACGAACTGCGGCATGAGCAATCTGCGTCTTTTGCTTGCGATGAAGTTGCTCTTTCTCGCGCAGCGTTGGATCGATCAGCGCTCCGGCTTGCACCGGCAGCGCGCCCCCGTGAGTGCGCTGGACGACTCCCTGACCGTCGAGAACCTCCAAGTCCTTACGAATCGTAATCTGCGAAATGCGAAAACGCTCCGCCAACTCATTGACGAGCACGCGTCCATCCCGATTTAAAATCTCGAGGATTTCGCGTCGACGTTCTTCGTTAAGCAGACCATTGGCAGCCATGTTATTTCGAGTTGTCTGATTCGCAACTCGCGCTCAGTATCCGAGAAATCTATTGCAGCGTCACCGTAATGGGCGCCGAAGTTGAGCCTCCGTAGACCGTAACCGGCGGCCCTGATACCGGACAACACCGCGCAATCGAATTTCCCGAGTACACCGCCGTTAACGTGTTCGCGCCCGGCGCGAGTTTTGATGCACTCAGCGGCAAAGTTGCGAAAGATTCCGTCGCGCTCATGGGCAGCAACGGCAGCTTTTTAAGCAACGCTGAATTGAGCATGAAGCTCACCGTCCCGCTCGGAACACCGCCGCCGCCAGGGCTGGCCGACACAGTGACCTTCAGGCTGGTCCCCTGACCCTCGCGGAGAGTCTGATTCCCCGCCGTCAGATTCACTGTCAACGAATTGGCAATCGCAGCCCCCGTGTTTTCGTAGGCGCCAATGTCAATCTTCGAGCCATTCGTCCGCGGGTTCCCGAGAAAGTCTGCGCTGCCATAGATCGAATCGGGAGAACTGCCCTCGGGATCGCACCACCCGACCTCGCAAGAGAGGCTCATGCTGCCCGCGGCGACGGCCGGCGATGAAGGAATCGTGTCAAAGTTTGGCGGCGTGTCTTCCAGGCCGACGAAGAGTGGGTCTGTGTTCACTGAGTTGGCGTCTTCGCCACTGCTGCTCTGCCAGCTTGAAAAATTCGCGTAGTCAGTCGCGTCACCCCACCATATTGACGTTCCTTCTACGTAACCCGCGGCCGAGTCGTAGAGGTTCCAATTGAGCGTCGCCGGCGGCCCCGGATACTCCTGCGAAAAAGGAACGTAGTTGAAGATCCAGGTATTGAACGCGCCGGCGTAGACAACATTGTTTTCGTAGAAGTCCCCTTGCGCGCTGCTTACCTGATACTGAACCTGAAATTCTCCCGTCGCGCCGCCTTCAGAATAGCTCCCCGATTGCGTCGCATTGTTATACAGAGTGTTGTTGACGAAAACATCGTGATAGCTGCTGCCTCCTCCATTGCTATGGCCGCCATTCTTCGACGCCGGCGCATATCCTCCAATGGAGTTACCACACGCATTCGCGTTATAAAAGATGTTATTGCGCACCGTAACATACCTGCCATAACACGGAAACTTTCCCTTCGCGGCCTTCCCGGTTCTGTTCGGGCCGGACCACTCGGTGCCATTCGATTGGCAGACTTGATTTTCGCTGGTGGTCTCTATGCCGTAGTCGACCTGTAGGATCACGTTCCGCTCGAAGGTGACATAGGCGCAACCGTCACAGTAGAGTCCATCGGCGTCATACTCAAATCCCTCGCCAGGATTCGTGATACCGCTGATGTTATAGACCGTGTTCCCGCTGATCTCCCCATACATAGCCTCGTCGTAACCAACAGGACCAACTCCCTCGTATCCAATCGCGTCGATGCCGATGTTGTCATTATCGTGAATGAGGTTATTCGTGATTTTGAAATGGGTCACGTTGCCATCCACGTTGACCGATTCACTTTCTCCGGTCCTCAGGTCATAGACCTCATTGCCACTGATCACCAACTGTGTAATCGGAGTCTTCGATGTCCCATAAACGGAGATACCGAAAGCGTTCCCATTCATCTCCGACCTGGTCGCAATGTTATGCACGCGATTGTTCAGAATTCGAACGCCCGTGCCCGAGCCCGTAATCCACACGCCAGTCGGAACTTCATTGTCGCTGCTGGTCGTGTAATCGCGGATTTCAAATCCCTTGATGGTGATGTAGCTCCGCTTTCCCACAATGTTGATCAGACCCTGTGTGCCGTTGACGCTCAAGCCCTTCCCGTCGATC
>Ga0187863_10004324_pt1 | contig 10167 bp, 4 predicted proteins | sample June2016WEW_11_1_FD_132975 | JGI IMG/M metagenome (GOLD analysis project Ga0187863, IMG submission 132975) | Peatland microbial communities from SPRUCE experiment site at the Marcell Experimental Forest, Minnesota, USA - June2016WEW_11_10 | ecosystem: Environmental > Terrestrial > Soil >...
TGACCCGCAGTTCGCTGAATTACAGTTTCGGATGGGCGATTGCAATTTGGCGCTGACAAATTCCGTTCAAGCCTTGCCGGATTTTCAACTGGCGCGGGATTACGATGCGCTGGATTTTCGGGCAGACAGCCGGATCAATTCTGCCATCCGTGACGAGGCGGCGCGGCATGGCAGCGATGGCGTCCATTTGGTGGAAGCCGACAAAATCCTGGCGCAAAACTCGCCGGACGGAATTCCGGGATTGAACTTTTTTTACGAGCATGTGCATTTAAATTTCGCTGGCAATTATCTGCTGGCGCTTAACTTTGCCGGACAAATCAAGGGATTACTTCCAAACCCTCTCAGCGCTCGCGACAAAGGAAGCTGGGCGTCGGAGGAGCTATGTGAGCGCCGTCTTGCGGTGACCGTTTGGGACCGGCAGCGTGTTTGGCAACCCATTCTGAGCCGTATTACGTCGCCGCCGTTCACCGGGCAGTTCGACCACGCCGCCAATCTCAAGACGCACGAGGCGAAAGTGGATGAAGCAAAGTCCATGATGAATACACAAACGCCCGAGCAGGCCCGGCAGATGTATGAGCAGGCACTGGCAATGGCCCCGGATGACTTCCACCTGCATGTGAATTTTGAAGGTTTTTTGGAAATGGGCGGTAACCTGATACAAGCCATAGCTGAAGCCAAACGGTGCTGCGAATTGGTTCCCCAGCCAAAAGCATATTATTATACCGGCACGTTGCTGGTACGCGAAGGCAAAATTAGCGAAGCGACAAATTATTTTTTGCGCGCCGTCGCAATTCAAGGCGATTACGCGCAAGCCGAAACCGCGATGGGAGAGGTTTTCGCGAACGAACAAAAAACCGCCGACGCCGTTCGTTGGTTTGAACGGGCAATCCGGTCCGATCCCAAATATGTCGAAACGTATCTGGCCCTTGGTTTCCTGGAACAAGATCAGGGAAACATGGCCGCAGCGATGGCAAATTACCAAAAGGCGGCGGATTTGGAACCGGATGGTCCGGCGGACTATTTCAATCGCGCCAACATTGCTGCCGGTCTGTATCAGTGGGATGAAGCGATGGCTGACCTGCAAGGCGTGGTTAAGGCCCAGCCGGATTTTTGGCAGGCTCATTACCAACTGGGAATCCAACTGGCGGCGAACGGGAAGAACGTAGTGGCGCAGAAAGAATTTGAGACGGCGATCCATTACCGTCCGGACTTTGCCCCGGCTCATTTATATCTGGGCGTCGCCTTGGCGGCTCAAAAACAGTTTGACCCTGCCTTGGCGGAGTTTCACACGGTCATGCAATTGGACCCTGCAAATAACGCGGCCCGGCAGGAAATTGAAGTCATTCAATCCTCTGGCAAACCCATTGATGATTCGAATCAGAATCACTCACCCCTTGGCCGTTCGGAGAATTAAAAAGCGGTACAAACCAAACAGATGTGTCAAATCATCGCACGAATGGAAATCCGGCGCGTGTAAAAACTTCCACGAGCAGGTTAAACAAACGAGACGTGAAGTGCTCCAAACAACACGTGAAACGCTGAAACTGTAACGAGTAGCGCTACACACGCCGCGTGAAGGGCTGCAAACGCCTAAAAACAAACCACTCGACTTAAGGTCGAGTGGCTCGCTCCAACTTCAAAATTAAGGATCTATTTCCGCCGACGGATAAAAAAGAGCGGCAAACCCATGCCCAAAAGCGCCAATGTGCCAGGCTCCGGAACAGCGACTAGCTGAAGACCATTGAAATCAGTTTCAGCAGTAGCATTGCCAAAGTCTATGACCAACGTCCCGCCGACACTCGTGATTCCGGCAAACTCAAGATAACTGACTCCGTTGACGAGGGTGCTGGTAACGCCGTCCCAAGTATAGTTCTGTGAGTTAGCACCGACCGTAAACGTACCCGTCCTCCCCCCCGCAGGCACATTTTGGTCGCTGGCGCAATAAACATACAGATCGTAAGCCTGACCCACCGCAAGACCGGTGAGTGTGACGTTTCCAACTGGACCAGAACCGTTGTTGGCGACGAGACACGTCTGCATCAAGGCTGAATATGGGCTGCCGGCTGTGGTAAATGGGCTTGCGTTGCCCCAATTGACTGAATTGGCATTATATGTGCCATTTGGTGCCGACAAGGTCAAGCTAACCCCCGTAGGGGCACCGTTTACATTATTCAAGGCAACTGGACTAACAGTAGTGGCGCCAAGTGGAGGAGCTGCGTAGGTCAGGTTGGCCGCAGTTACCTGATTCCATACGTCACCCGCTGAACCAATCACTGCGACACCCGTCATGACCGGTAATGGGCTGGGAGAACCAGCACCACCGTCATAAATTAGGTTGATTGAATCGTCATTAAATTGAACATCGATTGTTTGGCCCTGCACATTGGCCAAACCAGCAGTGCCAATGGCGCCAAGCACAATTAATAGGGTTTTTATCATAGGCTTCTGTTTTAGTCTTGTTGCTGTACTTCGCTTCAGTTATTTGTAGCGATTTGTTGACGTGTTAAATCTGAATGGCAACATTTTTATTATATTTTGGTGATTTTGTCAAGAAGTTTTTCAGCTACTAAAAGAAATTTGGTGAGTTTTGTCATTTTATATCTGGTTCTATGGTTAAATAACTTAAATTTAAATGACTTGGTCTTTAGGTTTTAGAAATTTAAGCAAACTAAAAAGAAGAAACGGTTATTTTCAAAAATTGCCTCTATGAATGGCACAGCCTCATTTTCAACGCGCCATCTTTGGTTGATGCGTCTTCTGACAATGATCCTCGTTCCATTGTTCGTGTTGGGGGTCGCCGAACTTGGCCTTCGTCTGGCAGGATACGGTTATGATACCCGCTTTTTCAGCCAAATCCGGATTCAGGGACAAGATTATTATGTTCCCAACGATGAATTTGGTTACAGATTTTTTCCGCCTGCCATAGCCCGTGAGCCAACACCTCAGCGCATGGCTGTAACAAAACCCCCTAATACCTATCGCATTTTTGTGTTTGGTGAATCGGCGGCGCTGGGCGATCCCGATTCCAGTTATGGCGCCTGGCGTTATCTGCAGGTTCTGCTGCGTGAACGTTCTCCCGAAACGAAATTTGAGGTGATTTGCGTGGCGATGACGGCGATTGATTCGGATGTGATTTTGCCCATTGCCCGTGAATGCGCGCGGCGTGAGGGCGATTTGTGGATTATCTACATGGGCAACAACGAAATGGTCGGGCCGTTCGGCGGAGGCACTGTTTTCGGTTCGCGCGCGCCGGGAGTGGATTTGATCCGGGCCGACCTTGCCATTAAAACAACGCGGATTGGGCAGTTATTGAACAGTCTGACGCAACTGTGGGAGAGGCCTTCGTCAGCTCCGAAAACATGGCAGGGGCTGGAAATGTTCAAAGGTCACCAGCTTCGGTATGACGATCCGGACCGGTTGCGCGCCTATGAAAATTTCAAGGAGAATCTGGAGGATATTTTACGCGCGGGGCGCAATGCCAGAGTACCAATCATCCTGAGCACAGTCGGCTGCAATTTGAAGGATTGCGCGCCGTTTGCGTCGCTTCATGCGACGACCCTGAGAGAAATTCAGAAAGCGCAGTGGAATGAAGTTTATCAGGAAGGAATCGCCCTTGAATCCGCGGGAAAATTTCCGGAAGCATTGGACAAATATGCCCAGGCCGGCGCCATTGATCCCGAGTACGCAGAATTGCATTTTCGCGCCGGACGCTGCCAGCTTGCGGTGACGAATAATGATCAAGCCCTGCGCGAATTTGAGCTGGCACGGAATTATGATGCGCTCGCTTTTCGGGCGGACACCCGAATCGATCAAACCATAAAAGAATCGGCGGACGCCCATGCCGGCCAGTGCGTTTATTTTTTGGATGCCGCCCGGATGCTGGCGCAGGATTCCTCGGAACAAATTCCCGGCAACGAATTGTTTTATGAACACGTGCATTTGAACCTTGAAGGCAACTATTTGCTCGCCCGCGCCTTTGCTGAACAAACCGTAAAACTGCTTCCAAAATCCATTGTGGCGCACGACAAGGGCGGATGGGCGTCCAAGGAATTTTGTGAGCGCCGGCTGGCGGTTTCGTCATGGGACCGGCTTCGTGTCTGGCAGGATGTTTTGAGCCGCCTCTCCGGGCCGCCTTATACCGGACAGTTGACCCATGCCAACAGTATCAGGTTGTGCGAAGAAGAAATCGGCGAACTGAAAGCCACGGTGGATTCCGAATCACCCGCGCAAACGCAGCAACTCTACGAACAAGCGCTGGCTGTGTCCCCGGCGGATGGCCAATTATATTGGAATTTTGCCCAATATTTGGCAGCTAGAGGGAAGCTGGCGCAAGCCACCGAAGAGCTTCAACACGTCTGCAGATTGATGCCACAGATGCCGGGCTTATATTATATCGCGGGCAAGTTGTTGATTCCTCAGGGAAAAATTGACGAGGCGGAGGCATATTTTTCGCGTACGCTCGCCATTCGAAACAATTACGTGCCGGCGCTGAACGGGTTGGGACAGATCCTTGAAAACCGGCAGAAAACAGGTGAGGCACTTGCTTGTTTCAGACGGGCGCTCCGGGCGGATCCAAATGATGTGGATACATACGTCAATCTGGGATTTTTGGAACAGAACCGGGGGAATCCGGATCAAGCAGCGGCCTATTATCAGCACGCCGCTGATCTTCAGCCTCAAGGCCCGGCGGATTATTTTAACCAGGCGGTTGGCTTCTCTGCGCTCGGTTTGAAGACAGGGGCGGTTGAATGTTTTGCAACAGCCCTCCAACTTGAACCGGAATTGTGGCAAGCCCACTATCTGCTCGGCGTCGAGATGGCGAACCAAGGCGGGATCGTGGACGCTGAGGGGCAGTTTATGGAAGTAATCCGGTATCGTCCAGATTTTGCCCCGGCTCATTTATATTTGGGCATCGCGTTGGCCGCTAAAAAAAACCCTGCCCAAGCCTTGGTTGAGTTTCGCAAGGTATTGCAGCTTGACCCCTCAAACACCTCGGCCCGACAGGAAATTGAAGCCATCCAATCCTCTGGCAAAACAAGTGATAATTGAAATCAGAATCACTCACCCCTTGGCCGTTCGGAGAATTAAAAAGCGGTACAAACCAAACGGCTGTGCCTAGGGAGCGAGCTCGACGAAAGAAATCAGGGCTGGCGGTCTCATCCCCGTTTGCCGCACCACCGGCCAGTGAGGTAGTTGTACGTCAAAACCCCATTTATCATAATATTTTAGATAAAATCTGGGATTATGCACTTGACGGAAGTGAGTTGACTGTGCTAGATTAGCGGCATGAAAATTAAATCACCGCTTAAAGACCTTACGCTCATTCAAATCATCAACCGTTTCGACACGGACGATAAAGCCCGCGCGCATCTTGAAAATATGATTTGGAAAAACGGCATTGTCTGCCCGAAATGCAAATGCAACGACCAGACAAAGTTTTCCGACATCAAGCCCAATGCCGCCGCCAAGACGCGCGCCGGACTGCGCTGGTGCGCCAATTGCAAAGACAAGTTCACGGTCACGATAGGGACAATCTTCGAGGATTCCCATATACCCCTGAAAACTTGGTTGGTTGCCTATTATCTGATTTGCAGTTCCAAGAAGGGGATTAGCTCGCTCCAATTGCAACGCATCTTGGAACTTGGCAGCTATCGCACGGCGTTATTCATGGCGCATCGCATCCGGCATGCTCTGCGCGATACCAGCTTTGCCGAAAAGCTGGACGGCACGATTGAAGCCGACGAATGTTTTGTGCCGACGGGAACAAAAGGCGAAAGCAACCCCGTCCGCAAATTGACGCCAGTTTTCGCAATGGTTCAACGCGGCGGCTCGGTTCGCAGCAAAGTCATGCCGACGGTCAACGGCGCGAACCTGAAGCAAGCCATACGCGACAACGTGCAAATCTGCTCGGAAGTGCATACCGACATGAATCAAGGCTACGCCGGACTTGAACCGAAATTCACGCACAAAACCGTGAAGCATGCGGCGCACGAATACAGCCGCCATGAAGGAGAAAACATCGTCTCGACTTGCGCCGTGGAATCGTTCTTCTCGCTGCTAAAGCGCGGTGTGGTCGGCACGTTCCACCATGTCAGCGCGCAACATCTGCCGTTGTATCTCGCGGAGTTTGACCATCGCCACAATTGCCGGAAAATGACCGATGGCGAGCGCACGGATGTTGGCTTGACCAAAGCCGTCGGAAAGCGTTTGATTTATCGGCATCGCGCGTGAATATAAAATCTTCCAAACAAATAGCAGATTATCATTGAAAGAATTGGGCCTAAAATCCAAAGCCATAAATGATTGCTCAACTCACAGCCCCACCAAGCAATGGCTTTGAGCAGCACATTATGCTCGCGTTTTATTGGCTCATCACGACTGTCATTTCTGGTTGGATTGGTTATCGCTGGGGATTGCGTTCCCAAATTGAAGCCAAAAAACTGGAGGTCAAAGATACTATTTTCCCATTGATTGAAAAATTTATCGAACGCGCAACAAAAGAAGAATTTTTCGGGCTTTGGACTGACAGTCGAGCCGAATTGGTTGATCCCGCCATGAGGCTGAAACACTTGATAAGAGGCGGGAAGCAAAGGTTGTTTCTCGAAAGCTGGGAAAGATTCTATAACACAACAAAAGATGAATTGCATCATCCAAAGCCCAATGATACAACAGAAAAGATTCAAGAAATGAAGCGCACTATAATTTCCAGACTTGAAGCGTTGAAAAAATCCGTTCAAGAAATTTGATGATTTGGCTGCCATATCAAAAAACGCAGACAGTCAACTTTACAAGTCAACTCCGACTTTGACTTGGCGTGATTTTCACGCATATTGTCGCATGCCATGCCAAAAGCCAAGCCCGCCAACATACCGAAAGACTGGAAACTGTTTCCATTAGCCAATGGCACAAGCCGCTGCTTGCCCGACTGGGCGGACAAGCCACTAGGATTCGCCATTGACCCGGAAGCCGCGTTGCGCGAAGTGCTGAAGGTCAAACCGCCGCGCGACTGGCGAAAAGTCATCAAGACAGGTCGCAAGAATCGCCGTTAATCTCCTAACTGGTTGCAATCAATGCCTTGCAACTATTCACTTCCGTCAACTGCATAATCCCAATAAAATCGTATTATGTTGTAAAATAAATGTTGACAATTCTGGAAAAGAGTAATACAAACATGTAAATACATTTGCATAAACACGGTGTATTGTGCCCGTTAGTCAATAGAAAGCTGCTGACGATTTGTCAACAATAACCACAAAAACGTGATGACATGAAAACCTCTAAAAAATCCCGACAAATTCTTGGAATTCCCGTGATAACTCAGCGCAGAAAATTCATTGCGAGATTCATTACGGCCTTTTGCGCCGTGGTTGCGATGTGTTTTGCTTTAAGTAGCGAAGCGGTGAATATCCTGACCAATCCCGGCTTTGACCAAGCCCCAGGCTTTACTGGTTGGTCGGCGCACACCACCGAAGGCTGGAGTTACATTGTGAACAGCACAATGTTTCTCAGTTCACCGAATGCATTGTGGTCGCAGGGCTTGTATGGAAACGGCGGTGCGCCTAATACTTATATTTCATATGAATATCAGACGATACCCTCGTCCGCCGGTTATACCTATTCCGCGGATGCCTGGTTTTCTCAGTTTGTTTACGCTCCTGCCGGTGAAGGGGGTGATAATGGCAACAGTGGTTTGTATGGAGACAATATGCTCCTATACTCCACTAATGGTAGTGCTGCTTACTACGAAGACGGATGGGTTGAGGTGCAATTCCTGAGTTCATCCAACACCATCCTGGCGGATTACAAGTCGGGTATAATTAATCCCGCCCTCGTTCACGCTTTGGCCACCGCCGGGGCTGTAACCCCCAACGGAGGCGGCACCACTAATCTGACTTGGTTCGATGTGCTAGTCACCAATCAATATAACCCGAGCACAATCGTGGTAAATGGCGATCCTGACCCAAGCACCACGGGAACTACATCGCCTGGGCCTACAAACTCAGTGCCCAGTGGGGTCTTGACGGCCCCGCCGGGAACGACCTCTGTGCAATATAGTTTGAATCTATGTCAGACCAGCTACTCTTCAGGAGCGCCGCACTGGGATAATTGCACTTTGAATCAGCTCAGCGGATTCGCACCTGCCGCCATTAAAAACCTAACGCCGAACGGCGGAGCGGTGTTTAACAAGGCCTATACGAATTTCACGTTCAATGTTGTGTCAGGCGCTGGAACCTACGTTCCATCCAACGATGTACAAGTCGTGGAAAATGGCGTGGACGTCTCGAAGAATCTTCAATTCTCTGGAAGCAGCAACAACTGGGCCGTCACGCTGCCGGGCTTGGCCTCCAACAGTCTTTATGCGATTACCATAAACGTGGACAACAGCGCCAACTTGGCTGCCTCCACGAGCGCGAGATTTGACACGTTCGATCCCAACAGTTTTGTGGTTCCAGCGGAGGACTACGACTTCAACAGCGGCCAGTTCATTCAGAATCCGACTCCCAGCACCAACGCGGGGCCAACCACTTATTTTGGGACGCTTGGCGTAGATGGCGTTGACTATCACCTCTTTGCCGGCGGTGTTGCAGGAGGTGGCCAGAATCTGATTCCGAATTATCCAAACCGTAATACCAACACGGCCTGGCAGATACCCGCTGATCCCCAATTGCCAAACTACATTGCCCTTGGCGCCCCTACTTCCGGGGTATATAATGTTACCATCGCCTACAACAACGCTGGCAATTGGTACAATTACACCCGGAATCCTTATCCCAACGGTGGCTATTATCAGATTTATGCGCGCATGTCATATGGTAATGGTCCGGGTGGAGGTTCTGAAACACTGCAACTTGCCACCAGCGGGTACGGCACGACGAACTTGGTGACCACGAATCTCGGCTACTTTGTCATAAATGCCGCGGTCCCGGGTTGGAATGATGATTGGGGCACGTATTTCTGGGTTCCGCTGGGCTCGGACGCCAGCGGTCTGAATCCGACCGTTGTCAGTCTGCCGGCAGGGCAACAGACACTGCAAATTATCAGCGGATTGGGTTGCAATTTGAGTTACATGGTGTTTGTTCCAATCCCCGCTCTGGGATTGCCTCCGGATATCAAGAATTTCAATCCGCCGTTTTTGACTCCGGGGCAGAATGTGTTTGTCAGCACCAACCAGCTGACCTATCAGGTCACTTCTCTGATAAGCTCCCTTCAGACAAACAATATTCATACCTACATTAATGGAGTTTCGGTTCCAGAAACCTTCACGGGTAGTAGCAACAATTGGACCGTGAGCGTTCCATTAAACGCGATTGCCAACCAGCCAAGTATATCAGTCTCCATCAGTGCGGTGGATAACAATAGCTTGTCCAATGGTGTTACGGGAACCTTCGACACCTTCAGTCAGAACAACTTGATGATTGAAGCCGGGGATTTTGATTTCAATGGCGGTCAGTGGTTTGACAATCCCATTGAGACAGCCACCAACAATACGGCCACCAACAGCTATTATTATTATCCGGGCGGCAATTTCGCCAATAGCGCGGTGTACGGCGTGGATTATAGCACGACCAACGTAACGGCATCTGAAACGTACGTTTACCGGCAAGATGGCAACACCCCTGGGGTGTACGCGCAGGCCGTCGGCACGGAAGTGACGTCGGACTTTCTCCGCAGCAAGTTGATTAACATGGGGCCGAGCGCAGTGCCACCGTTTGAGTACGTTCCAAGTGAAGCTGTGCCAACGACCAACACCGACTGTGACGTGGGCTGGTATCCGCCGGGGACATGGATTAATTATACCCGGACGTTCCCGTCCAACACATATCAGATCTATGGCCGGCTCGCCAGCGGGGCGGCATATACCAATGCGACAATGGCTTTGGTGACCGTCGGGGGCGTTACACAGACGACCCAGATGCTGGGTACGTTCTCTGATGCCAATGCCAATGGATTTCAGTCCTGGCACTGGGTGCTTTTGATGAGCAATGGCCAGCCAGCCGTGGTCACGCTCAGCGGAGCAAAAACGCTGAAGGTGACGGCGCCGGCGGGCAGCGCGACGGGGAGCCTGAATGCGCACTTCTACATGTTTGTGCCGTTCAGTGCGGTTACGCCGTTTTCGATCAGCGCCTCGGTGAGCGCGGGCACCGTTTCGATCAAGTTTCCGACCCA